>WNFJ01070955.1_pt1 | contig 10664 bp, 10 predicted proteins | sample 5400461 | NCBI WGS metagenome assembly WNFJ01 (sample SAMN13153349, study PRJNA577476) | soil metagenome | isolation source: 115 cm saprolite on Douglas fir-dominated hillslope | place: USA:California | collected 2013-09-17
AGATGTGGCAGCAGGAAGACTGCAATGCTGCCTACGCCACACCAACCAATCCGAGCGGTTGCCTGGCGGACCTGTTCACGTGGACGGAAGTCACAGTCGGCTCCAATGTGAACGGACAAGCGCAGCCTGCAAACTTCAGCACTGATTATGCGCCTGGAAGAGTCACGACGGGCGAAGGCGCAACGGCGATGGGCTTCTATAACATACAGAATGGCGATGCGCCCTACACGAAGCAACTCGCGGATAACTTCGCCATGAACGACAACTACCATCAGCCAGCGATGGGCGGGACTGGTATGGACGAGATCATGCTGTTCTTTGGCGATGCGATCTGGTTCGAGCACAACGGCAACCTGGTTCCTCCGCATAACCAGCTAACATGGGCGGGCGGTCCGGTAGATGAAATTGAGAACCCGAACCCTGTGTCCGGAACGAACAATTGGTGGACGCAAGACGGCTACGGAGGCTTTGGAAATGTTTTTCCTGGCCAGACCGGTGTCTACGGCGGCGGGAGCTACAGCGATTGTTCCGATCCGTCGCAGCCCGGCGTCGGCCCGATCCGGAGTTACCTGAGTTCCCTGACCCCTCCGATCAATCCGAACTGCGATCCCGGCCACTATTATCTGCTGAACAATTACAACCCGGGCTACTTCGGAGATGGGAGCAACGCGTATGAAGACACAAATCCCAACAACACGCCGTTCACGATTCCACCGACCTCGCAGCGTAGCATCGGCGATGTCATGTTGGAGAACAATATTTCGTGGAAGAGCTACAACGACCAGTGGGACAACTACCTAAGGGATAAGTATCAGCTTAACTATGGGAAGGTGGGCCCATCGAGCGATTCCTACTGCAACATCTGCAATGGCTTCCAATACCAGACGCAGATCATGACCAACCCCGCCGTTCGCACCACACACATTTTCGACACCGATCAACTTTACAAGGACATCAAGAACGGGAAGCTGCCAGCGGTATCGTTCGTAAAGCCGAGTGGCTGGGTGGATGGCCACCCGGCGTCATCGAAGTGGGATTTATTTGAAGGGTTCGCCAAGAAGATCGTCGATCTTGTGCGTTCAAAGCCCGAACTGTGGAATAGCACGGCGATTTTCGTGACGGTGGATGAAGGCGGCGGTTATTACGACTCGGGATACGTGCAGCCGCTGGATTTCTTCGGCGACGGCACGCGCATTCCTCTGATTGTGGTTTCGCCGTACACCAACCCGGGCCACATTTCCCATAACTATTCAGACCATGTTTCGATTCTGAAGTTCATCGAACACAACTGGGGCTTGCCTGCGATCTCCGGCCGCAGCCGCGATAACCTGCCAAACCCGACGTACAACCCTGCGGTCAGCAACTATGCCCCAACCAACACGCCTGCCATTAGCGACCTTTTTGACCTGTTCAACTTCTGACACCAACGTCCAACGCGGTCGCACACTTGACGATTACGTTTCGTCGTAGCCGGCTAGGTATTAAGCCTCTGCGCGCATCTCTGCGCCGGGGGCTTTTGCCGTTTATGAGTCGCCGGCGGTTTGTATCAGTAAGAAGTTGCGATTGCCTTCGCTAACGATCGGCGACTGCGATGTCGTTAGCGTCGGGCGCGCCTGCCAAACGCATTCACTTCCTTTGCAAATCTGTCTTGCATTCCCGGCGCAGGTTGCCGCGCATACCGCAGCAGGATGTACGTGTCGGCGATTTGCCGGATGCGGTGAGATTCGTTAGGCAGCGATTGAGCAGCACGCCGTGCAAAATCCAACGGGCCTTCACATGGCTCTCGCCGCACACCGAGCCGGGCAATCTTTCGGCAAAAGTATTCATATAACGCCTTCACCCGGTCGACGCGCGAGCGCGTCCGCAGTTGCATCCATGTGAAATAAATTGCGAGCAGTCCGATTGCGACGAGCAAAATTTCTACGATGAGAAAGACCATCCCGCAGCTGGCGATTCCCATGGACGTTAGCAAGACGTCTTGTACATCGGCGTCGAACGCAACAAGCCGCGTGTCCCATTCATAGCTTAGTGTTTGCCAAACGAACCGAACATTGGTGAAAACGCCGGACCGCAGCAACCGCGCTATCAAGGCGTTGCTGCGACCTCCCATTTTCCCGGCAGCGCTGCTTGTCTCTAAAAACGTGGTGAGATCGAGACTTACTCTGCCCGGCGCAACCGCGCTCGTTGGATCCACGCGGGTCCATCCCTTTTCCGCAAGCCAAACCTCGCACCAGGCGTGCGTGTCCGCCTGCCGCACTAGAAAGAAGTGACCTAGATCGTTGTACTCACCCCCGAGATAGCCGACAACAACTCGCGCAGGGATTCCTGCCAACCTCATTAGAGTAGCGAAACTCGTTGCATAGTGTTCGCAGAATCCCACGCGACGACGGAAAAGAAATTCCTCCAGATCATTGTATTCGCCTGGGGTCAACGAATAGCTGAACCCTTGGGTCCGGAAGAACTGAAGCGCGGTGCTTACGACGCCACCCGAGTCACGATTTTGCACCGTCCATGAGTGTGCCAAGTCGCGCACTGCCGGACTGATCGACGCCGGCACCTCGAGCGCTTCCGCTCGTTCCTTCGCTGAGATTTCGTTCGCCCTGAATTCTGATGACGCGACATCATATCGGCGCGTTTTCCTAATCGGTTGGAGGCTGCTGAGATAATCGCCTCGTGCGAGCATTGCACCAGGAACAGCTTTGATCGGATGGTCGAGCGCAAACATCCAGCGCGCGCCGTTCGGCGCTAGCGTGATCCGCTGCTGGATTTCCTTAGCGTTGGCGGATGGAATAGGAAGGCCGTCGCTGCCGGCGATGTCGAGCGTGGAAGATGAAGACTTCGGCCGCGGCTCGTACGGAGCTCGCCATTCCATGCCGTTGCAACGCCACATGACGACCCCGCGCCAATACATCGGACCAGACGGACGAGTGCTGCTTCCAGGAAACTCCGCGCGGAAGGCGATCTCCGAAGAGTTTGCAAGAGCTGCGATGCTTCCAGGGGAAAGCCGATCGGAAAAGCCGGTGTTTGCCGAACGAAAGGGACGCAGTTCAAACTGGAGTCCAGCATTGATTCGCGGGAACAAAAGAAAGAAAAGCACCACAAGCGGCAATGCTTGAAGGAGGAGTTTGCACGTCGTACCGACCGGAGGCCAGACCGTGCCCGGTGACGCTCCACGATGAAACTGGATGAGTGCAACCACGAGCAGGGCAAACGCGATCAGGAGACAAAGCGCGGTCGCGAAGTCTTGCGAAAGGAAAAATCCACACAAACAAAGCACCCAGCCGATTAGTACCATGACTCGGAACTCGCGTGCCGTGTGCGCTTCGAGAATTTTCAGAGACGCGAGAACCACAAGGACCGATATGCCTGTCTCAAGGCCTCTAGCAGAACCGTAACTGATAAAAGCCGTCGTAAGCGCCGTCGCGACGAGCAGCAGTTTCAAAATGATGGAGCGAAGCCGGTAACCCCTGGGTTCCATCCAAAATTTCAGAGCAAGCGAGAGAAGAAAAAGCCATGGAACCCAAATGGCGAGAGAGTCGAAGAATGGAGGTAGTGTGAAGACTAATGCTGCCGCCATCCAAAGCAGCGGTCGCCGGGGGATGCTCGTATCCGTCTTGATCGGACTCCGCATGTTACTCGTGCTCATACCCGGTTGGTCGGAACAGACTCAAAGCGCGCAGGCAATAGTGAAAATGCATTTCCCCAAGGGCGGGAGTAATTTCAATACCCGGAAGGCGAAGGCCGTAAGGCTGTCGCGCACGTTCGGCCTCGATCACCCACAGCGTGAGCTGTGACAGCTTTTCTTCCACATCGCCAAAGCGGAGCTCGAAAAAATCGAGATACGCCGCGCCCTTGGTTTCGGCAGCAAACTCTTTTGTCATCAGCGGTTGCCCGCGTGCCACAGCTTTCCAATCAATGTGACGTTGGGATTCGCCGGGCACGTAGGCGCGGACCCCCGCAAAGTCGTCGCCATGCCCGATGCCCTGCTGAACCCAGTTATCGGCGAATCGTGCGCGATTTGTCGGTAGCTGAGAATTTCCCCCCGGCTTGGGATAGACGAGGTAGGTTTGATTGGACACAAATCTCTTCGAGGCACGCACAAACCCGAGAGGGTAACAACTCGTTAGGTCTAATTTTTCTATTTTATGTTCGCCTCTGTGATGCGCGGCAAATTGAAGGGTCAGCCGGGCCGCGCTCTCGCGAGGAATGCAGTCGACGCGCTCACGCGTTTTATCTGCATCCGCCAGAGCCAGCTCGATTCCATAGCGTGTCGCACGCGAGCTGTTCATGATCTCCACCGGCAGGCACACCTCCTCACCAACAAAGGTTGGCTTGGCGGATTCAACCCTCAGGGTGACGCCTGCAAGATTGATCAGAGTATGCGGAATCGAGACCAGAAACACCGCAGCTAGCACAAACAAGAGCAGGTAGATTACTGCGCTGTTTTGACTCGACGCTGCGTACCACATCGTGCCAAGCACAAAGAGCAGCGCTGCAAAACCTGCAGTTGGATAGGCCAGCGGGAATTTTCCTGCTTTCACGGGACCGGCACGCTGTGAAGCAGATTGTCAGCGAGTGTCCGTCCACTTTGACCGGACTGTTCGAGGTCGTGTCCGAGCCGATGTGCCATGACTGCGACTCCTACGGCCTGGATGTCTTCGGGAAGGAGCATCTCACGTCCGTGCATCAGCGCCCAGGCCTGCGCGGCGTGGAGCAATGCGAGCCCTGCGCGCGGGGATAGCCCCGTGACGTGGCGTTGTCGAGAGGCATCCAGCAAGTCCTGCAGATAATCGAGCAACGCGGGTGAAGCGTGCACCTTTCGCACGTTATCTTGAATCTCGATCAATGCTCGCAGACTCATCACCGGCTTTAACTCCTTGAGCATTTCCCGGCGATCCATTCCCAGCAGCATTGCCCGCTCGCTGGTGCGATCCGGCACGCCCAGCTCGATCCGCATGAGAAAACGGTCAAGCTGCGATTCTGGAAGCGGAAAAGTTCCGACTGCGTGTTGCGGATTCTGTGTCGCGACCACAAAAAATGGTTCGGGCAAATCATAGGTCATCCCATCGACGGAGACGCGCTGTTCTTCCATCGCTTCGAGGAGCGCGCTTTGCGTCTTCGCTGTCGCGCGATTGACCTCGTCAATCAGTACTACCTGCGAAAACAGCGGACCGCGATGAAACACGAATCGTTGGTCGGCGCGATCGAAAATGGAATTACCGAGAATATCCGCCGGCAACAAATCACTCGTGAATTGAATTCGCTGGAATGCGAGCGCTAGCGAGCGTGCCAGCGCTTGGGCTAGCGTTGTTTTGCCGACGCCCGGAATATCTTCAATTAAGAGGTGACCGCGCGCGAGCAAACAGGCGACTGAGAGCTTTACCGCCTGGTTCTTGCCTATAATGACTTCACAAACCTGCCTCGTGAACGCCTCAACGTGATCGGTCACTCCGGGATGATCTGTGGGAACAATGTCTTTCGCAAACACGATGTCGGGGGGAAAGAGTTTCCGGCTTGTTACTTTTGCTGGTGTTCTTGTTTCGTCCCTGAATCTGATAAATCAAGTTTTTCTGCCGATTTTCGCGTTCGTCTCGCTGCCTCGCCGGTTTTCAGTGCGCCCGGCTGGTCAGGCTTGGCACGAGACGAGGCCGATGCCCGAGCCCTGCCGGAATGGGTTTGGACAGGGGTAGGGGACGGATGCGCGTCGCGATAACATTTCGTGACCAACCCGAGCACGAACGCCGCGGCAACGAATACGACTACTCGCCTTTCAGTCGGCGTGAGGCGGAATCTTTGCCTCATTTCATCGAACTTGAAACGCCGGCTCTTTTTAGCCACGAAGACTTGCGGAGTTTTCCCTGCGTTTACTCGTGCGCTGCCGCGCCGTAGCCTGGCGCGGAGGCGGGTGATTTTTCTGGCGGTTCTTGCTTTTGCCGCTGCCGAACCAAAACCGAACGATAGTGTTTCCTGATATTGGAATCGTAGAAGCGCGCTTTTGATTCCGCAGACATAAGGTCGCGATGCACCGAAAGCGGAATGTCGAAATAACGGTAAACAGCGCCGTTAACGAATTCGATCTCGAGAATGTGACGGCGTTTGCTGTAGCCAACCTTTGCGATCGCGCTCGATTGGACCGATTGCCGGGGAATTCGCGAAGTGATGTGGTTTGGTGACGGTTCCGCCCATGCGATGGCGACCCCGGCAGTTGAAATCAAAAACACCAGTAAAGTCCGCAGCACCGTATGCGTTTTTACAGATCGAGTACTATTCCGTCGAGAATAGATGCAGCGTTTCAACGTTCGGATCGATTTTGAATCAGGAAGCCAGGAAGGTGAAACGCGTTGTCCACAACGCGTTGAGTTGGGTCCGCTGCAATCGGCTTGGGAACAAGCCGATCCACCTCTAGATTTTCGTGCGTTCCTGCTTTCCTGATTAGTGTCAGCTCTATTGTCCCAGTGGCGTAGTCACTTCCGTGCCGGTTGGTGGCTTAAATTCGAACGTGGACGGAGGAATCGGCGCACGCGTCTGGTTCGAATACATGGTGACGATCCGGTCGCCGTTCGGCAACAGCATGTCCGTGCGTTCGACGCGGAATTTGTCATTGATTCGCAGATCAAGCTTTTGAAACACTCGTTTCATCGCCGCGGTGCGCGGCAGCAATTGCAGCTCGTGGCCGTTCTCGGTCTTGGTCGCAGTGACGTTAAAACTCGTTTCGATATTTTCCAGATTCAGCGCGGAATTGATTGCCGCCACCGTGGCATCCAGCGGCGAGCCTTTGCCTAACGGGTAACGCTCCGCTGATTTGAAGTTCGGATAATAAATCCATAGCTCGCGACCACTGCTCACGGTGATGCTGGGCGAATTGCCTTTCACTTCGCGCCGGAACTTGTTAGGCGGCTCGAACCAAACTGTACCCGAACTCAGGACCGGATTCTTCATCAGTCGAATCACTCGTTGCTCCAGAAAATCAGCCTGCGTGGTCCGGTTCTGGCGAATCACTGCAAGCAGATTCTTCAGCTCACTCTCGGAAAGCGGCGCACTCTTTGCGACCGACGCCAGCGCGGAAACGACGAGAATCGCATAGATGAGAGCGCGCATGCGCTCATCTTATGCGGTCGCGTTAAATTCTCAAAGTGCATCGCTGGCGCTGATGGCGGCGAACCCAGCCTTTTTGGGAACAACGCAAAACGCGATCCGTTTCCTTATTCTGATTCCGGACCTTCGCGTATTCGGTTGACGGCAGACTTAGCCAGCCATTCCCGAGCTTTTTGTCGCAACTCGGCGGCGCTATGCAGCGCGAGCTTCTCCTTCATGCGCATCTGATGTGTCTCAATCGTTTTAACGCTTACGTGCAATTCAGTCGCTAATTCAGAAACGCTGAAGCCTCTGCCGATAAAAGAGAAAATCTCCAGCTCACGCGGCAATTACAGCAAGTAATCTTTTCGATTCCTAAGGCCGTGACATTAAAGTAGAACGCCTACATGGGAGGAAACAAGATCGCGGGCCTTGCTGCAATAGTCGTTACCACGATCTTGGTAAATTATGCCGACGCGGGAAGCACTGCTGGGGATGTCAGGTGTACGACTTGGAACCTTGAGTGGTTTCCAAATGGTTCAGCCCATGACGCATCAGCCGAGGAGCAAAATCGCAGAATTACCGGTGCTGCGAGCGTTTTGAAGCCGCTTCACCCCGACATTCTATTGCTTCAAGAGGTACGGGACTATGATGCATGTAGTCGTCTCGGGGATGCTATCGAACCTGGCGCATATCACGTTGAAATTTGTTCGGCATTCAAGGAGCCGTTTCGAAGCGCTCTGGGCAGACAACAAGTAGCAATTCTCTCGAGATTTCAGGCACAAGCGGCTTGGTCGGAACAGTGGAAATCGGTGGAAGGAATTGACCCGCCTCGAGGCTTTGCGTTTGCATACTTCAAAATTCGGGGTGCCGACATCGGGGTGTACTCTCTGCATTTGAAGAGCAATTTGATTACCCGTGGGAACAAAGAGGATGAGGCCGCTAAGAACATTCGAAAGCGCGAGGTAGCTATTGATCAACTGATGTTGCATGTCCGCGATTTCATTGGAGCGAAAATCCCGGCGATTAATCGGCTCATTGTCGGCGGCGATTTTAACACGAATCAGGATCAAGCGATGTTTGCATTGGAAAAAACCCTAAGCTTTCTCAAGAACGGGGGATTTCAGAATGCGTTCGAAGGACTCCCGCTGTCTCAGCGAGTAACACATCCAGCGAATCATGGATATCCTGATGCGACATTCGATTATTTGTTTGGGAAGAATTTTAAGATCGGACAAGCGTTTGCCACGGCAACTGAAGTCTCGGATCATTGGCCCGTGACATGTGATTTCCGGATTCAGTAATCTCGAACGTGCCGCTTGAACAAACAGATCGGCAACATTGGCAAGCCGCTACTGGTTACGTGGAGCTCAGTATGTTCTTGGAGGCCGATACGGAATTGGACCGAATTGATCCATTCAATCGGGCTGCTCCCGAAGTCTTGGCGTTGCGGATCGCGATTTATCTAGGGCTAGAAAAATGGGAACTAATGCAAGAAATTGCTAAACGTCTCGCTGAGTTCCAGCCCGATCACATTCAATGGACGATTTCGTTGGCGTTTGCGACCCGGCGAGCGAATTCGATTCAAGCAGCGAAGGAACTTTTGCTCAGTGCAGAGCCGAAGTTTCCAAATGAGCCAGCGATAAAATACAATTTGGCGTGCTATTTTTGTCAGACCGGAGACATCCAAAATGCCAAACGTTATTTAACAAAAGCATTTGAGATTGATTTGAATTGGCGCATGGCAGCGTTAGCGGACGAAGATTTGAAACCTCTGTGGGAGTCTCTTTAAATAGCCAACGCTTTCCACAGATTGGTGTTGGGTCCGATTGGAGGATTCCCATGAGTAGATTGTGGGAATTGACCAAAAAAACGCCCTTGCAGCCTATCTGGCGTAGGACTTAATGGAGATAGTTTGTCAAGGCATGTCTATCTAGATGAAAGCGGAACGGACGTTCACAGTTCGGTGGCAATCGTAGCCGCTGTAATCGTCAATACTGACGAACAGTGGAAGCCTGTAGAGAAATATATCCACGGGCTGATTGAAGAGCTTGTCCCCCCAGAGATTCAGGATGGCTTCGTATTTCGCGCCAGCTATCTGTTTCACGGATACACTAAGAATGTCTTTGATAAGAAGAAATATCCCTTTGGGGCCGGTCCCGAAATGCTCCGGAGGATGTTGGAAATTCCCGGTAAATTCAGCCTTCCGGTAACATTCGGATATGTCAGAAAGCGCGAGGTCCGAAAATATCCGTCCGATTCTATTAAAAACGTCCGGATAATCACCGAGGATCTAGCAAGCAAATGTCACTCGGAGGCATATGTCAGATGCGTCCTCGCTGTCGAGAATTACATGCGGGTAATGGCCAAGCCAAATGAATTGGCGAAGTTGATAGCCGAGGACAGGCAGCCAACCAAAAAGGCAGTCGAGGACGCACACACGCTGCTTATGGGCCAAAATCTGACGGGCGATCGGGCGAGTCAGTTTTCTAATCTCTCTTGGAGTCTACGGGGTGGCCTGCCCTTGGATAGGATTATCGGTTCAATCGGCTTTGAAAAGAAAACGGATACGGTTCTTCTTCAGCTCGCTGATGCCATCGCATATACCCTACAGCGATTTCACGAGGGGAAACCTCATAATCAAGCCTTCGTCGATGCTCTGACGCAAGGCAATACGATGCCATTGCAGCTGAATAGCAGCGCGGATGGCGGAAACGGCTTTCTGATATCACCAGTAATACAAGTTCAGTTTAAGAAAATCTGATCTGGGTTATGCTCACAAAAATGGAATCGCGCGACGAAAATAAAGAGGCGAAGTGAATCGGACCCAACACCCACAGATTTTATATGACATATACAAGTACTGATTTTGTCGCGACAGCCACTGCTAAAATTATCTGCCCTCCCGATCAGGCCATAACTTGATTTCCTTGAGCAGAACGGGGCGATTCTGCATAATGCATGGCGAAAACAAACGAAAGGCCTAACCAAGCCTTTCCGAAGCCGCGCATGAAAAATCTAAACTAACTATAGGCGCAGTGCAGGATGGAGTACCAATCGTTATACAAGTTTTACTGGTTTGGCACCTGTCTGCGCTACTTGCAAGATGCCAGCGTGCGGAACCTTGCGCACGGGGACGGACACATAGTGTGGAACATCGAGACGTTGTTTACAGAACTCAGTGACCTTAAACTGCAGGTTACCGAGCGGTTAGGCCACCAAAAACTCGATGATATGCTTGTGAGCATTACGGCATTGCCAGAGGGTAGCTTTCTTACAAACGAGATTGCCACTGACCTCTGCGGAGTCATTTCTCAGCTGCGAGAAACCTTAGAAATGGAGATTCAAGGGATTGGCGCATACACGCCTACTCCGAAGCGTCTCGACTTGCCTCGCCTGCTCAACGATGTATCGAGCCTTTTCGCCCCTGGTGTTTTTAACCAGTTGCCGAGTATTGCAAGATTTGACTTCGGCGAAGCAGGGAAATGCATAGCATTTGAACGTCCAACTGCGGCGGCATTTCATATTTTGCGCGCTACTGAGGACGTGCTTCGCTTCTACTACACCCACATGATCCGGCACGGGCGAAT
>WNFJ01326980.1_pt2 | contig 10664 bp, 8 predicted proteins | sample 5400461 | NCBI WGS metagenome assembly WNFJ01 (sample SAMN13153349, study PRJNA577476) | soil metagenome | isolation source: 115 cm saprolite on Douglas fir-dominated hillslope | place: USA:California | collected 2013-09-17
TCCGCGCCGGGTCTCGATCCGCGTGACTCCGCCGATGAACTTTCCAAATTCGCCGGTATATGGATGCTGAAAAACCTGTACTGCTTCAACGGAGTCAATCGGAAGATTCAAACGGAAGTTTCCAGTAGCAGGATCGTTGGCGTTGACCCCATTTATTAGCAACGCGCTCTGTTGTTCGCTCGCCCCTTTGATGCTGAGTTCGCCTTTGGCCGAACGAATGACGCCGGGGATAAGCGGCAACGCATCGTCAATTCGCGCTGTGGCCAACGGCAACGCGCGAAGTGTCTCGCGTTTGATGTTGCCTGCGGGTATCGTAGATCCTGCCTCGACACTGGTGGCGGCTTCGGCGGGCGTGGTGACTATCACCTTCTCATGAACCGCAGCGACAGTCAGAACCACGACGAGCTCGTTTTCAAGTTTCTCGTCAATGACGACATCGCTCCTGGCGCGCGTCTCAAAGCCTTCCTTCGTCACCGTGAGTGTGTATCTTCCCGGCAGGACGTTCGTGAAGCGCACGATTCCCTGATCGTTGGACGTCGCCGCGGCGGTTGGAGTTTTGAACAGCTCGCGCCGGCAACGGGCAGGTCTCGCGCCTCTTTCACGACGACCTTTAGCGCGCCCGCGTTCGGTGTTTGGCCGTAGCACGCGGCAATAGCACAACCCACGCACACGAACAGTATGCAGTATCGGGGGATGTGGGATACCAGGCGCATAAGTCCCGCATTTTAACCAAGCGAATTGCGAAACACTAGCTTGGTCGCGGCCTTCGCGGTTCTTGCAACCGCCGGGAAGCATCGAGCGACCATCACGGAGTTTGTCCAGTTTTCAACTGGTGTCCTTCCGCTGGGTTGCCAGAGTATGATGGAATCAAAGACACCGCATTCGAATCTGAACAACATCGCCCAACGTTTTTGACAAAGCTTTTTCTAAGAGAGATGAAGGCGAAGCACCTCGTTGCAATTGCTGGGGCGGGCCTCATTCTCACGCTTCCAGTCCTCATCTTCGGCCTTCCCTTTCTGAGTGATGATGCCGGCTTTCACGCCGTATGGTACAGCCACTTCTCCAAACAGCTTTGGATGGGCGATCTGTATCCGCGATGGCTGATGGAGATGAACGGCGGCCTCGGCAGTCCCGTCTTTTTCTTTTATCCACCCGCGTCCTACTTTTTCACGAGTCTGCTGCGTCCCTTTTTCCCGAATGATCCCGCAGGGTTGCATCAGCTTGGCGTGTCCGCCTCCCTCGCGTTGATTGCGTCTGGTCTGGCTGCTTATCTCTGGCTGAAGAACGTGGCTGAACCAAACGCAGCTTTGATGGCCGCGATTCTTTACATGGCTATGCCATATCACTTAGCAGCGGATCTTTACGTGCGCGCCTCGTTTGCAGAGTACTGGACGTTCGTCTGGATGCCTCTGATTCTATATTTCATTCACCGATTAGCCTCTGGCTGTAAGCTCGCTTTTGTTGGAGTGGCAGTTAGCTATGCGCTACTGATTATGACTCATCTGCCAACCACACTCATTTTCTCTGTTGTCCTATTCTGCTATGCCATCTGTCTGGCACCGAAAAAGAGAAAATGGAAAATGTTGAGCGCCGTTTTAGGGGCGGCGATGTTGGGGGTTGGCTTNATGACGACTCAGCAATTTGTCCTTCTGAGCAGAATGAGCACGGGCTACTTTTCGTACCAGAATTGGCTGTTTTTCGCGAAGCTTTCGTTGTGGAAAGAAGACAAGGTGACCATTGCGTTGCTGGTGGCGGATATGTTCCTGATTGCAACTTGCGCATTCCTGATCATTCGCTCCGGCGGTGACCCTCGACGTAAAAAGATGAGCGGCTTTTGGTACGCCGTAGCAATAGCCAGCGTGTTGATGATGACCGAGCTTAGTAAACCTGTCTGGCTGGTAGTTCCGGTGTTGCAGAAGATTCAGTTCCCCTGGAGATTCAATACAGTCCTTTGCTTGTCCGCCAGTGCTCTTTTGGCTATGGCTAACTCTTCAATAGGAATGCGGAGCTCTTCGGCACTCAGAATATTTAGCGCTCTGGCTTTGCTGCTGATCCTGGCCTGGATTCCTCCGACGGTTTGGAAAGCGTGGAAGTCATTTCCGCAAACGAATCCAAATCAGCACGCTATCAGCGAGCGAAAAGAACAGATCGAACAGAGCCGGGACCCGTCCGAATATCGACCCCGGTGGAATAAATCAATGGCCGCCGTGGATTGGGAATTGTCGGTAGATGAGAATCTCTGGGACCAGTTGATGACGAGAGACATTGAATCACTTCTGAACAGGGTTGGCAGTTCCGCGGAACATCAGCCGGATCCGATCGTCACCGAAGGGACCGGTCAGGCAGAAATTAATTTTCGCAAGCCGAGAGGAATCGATTTGCACGTCCACACTTCGACCGGCGTATCGCTCGTCGTGCCTCAGTTTTATTATCCATATTGGACCGCGCAAATCGCTGGCCAACCGAACAGCTTGACGCTCAGCCCTTCTGACCCGGACGGATTGCTGCGTCTTCGGGTGCCTCCAGGAGATCATCAAATTCAGTTGCGCTTGAAGCGAAGCGGGGCGGAGTTTTGGGGACAGATTATCAGTCTCGCCTCTCTCATAATCGCGCTTTCGCTCGTGCTGTATCTCAGATTATTTCAAAACGCCGGCGGGTTCTCGTCCAACCGAGCGCGGACAACCACTCGCACTCGTTAGTCGATCATATTGATTGAAGTTGCAACCAGGAAGCGGTATTGCATGTGTGTTATAGTTTTCCCGATTTCGCCCTCCAGAAATTCGGAAGAGGACAAAAGACGACTTGGGACATTAGCTTATCGTCGCCGTAAGAAGCGGGTTGGACACGTCGGTTGTTCAGCCTGCGTGATCGCAGAATGAAAAAGAGTTTGATGTTCAGGAATGCTTTGCGGCAGTTGCGCCATGGATTCAATCGCCCGTTCATGGTGATGTTCGAGACAACGCTGCACTGCAACATGAAGTGTGGCTACTGCGCCATCTGGCAGAACCAGCAACCCGAGGACCGAGCCGTTCGCGAGCACGTCTTTGCGCGGATGGACGAGGCCGCAGAGTTTGGCGTGTTCGCGTGGAGTTTCTCCGGCGGCGAGCCGCTGATGAATCCCAACATGCCGGACTTTATCGAATACACATCGCGCAAAGGTTTCTTTACGTCGATGCCTACGAATGGTCTGGCGCTAAAGAAATACGCCGAGGCCTGCGTGAAACTCGATCAACTCGAAGTCTCGATAGACACGCTCGACCGCGAAAAGTTTGCCAGGCGAAGAGGGATCGATGGTCTTCCGGTAATCCTCGAAGCGTTGGACCATATCCTCGGCAAGTTGGATCATCACACGATTCAAATTAACGCGGCCGTCGATCTCGACAATCTTGACGACTTGCAGGCGCTGGCAAAGTTCTGCGAAGAGCGAAAGCTTCTGCTGCATACCGAAGCCGTTCACAACGTTGTGCGCACGACTTGGAAAACTGAAGACGTCGAGATGGAGCACGACGCACTCGACCGCGTGGCAGATTACGTTACGAAACTCAAGAAGGAATACAAGTGCGTGCGCTTCTATAAGGACTACTACGAGTTTTATCGCAATAACGGATTCACCAAGAAATTCCCGTGCCGTTCGGCTTCGCACTTGATCAATATGCGCCCCGACGGCTCGATTCAGTTTCCGTGCGCCTTCGTCAGTCTGCACCGAGGAGCCCCGGATATGAGTTTGCGCGAAATCTACGAGTCGCCCGAAGTGAGAGAAATAATTCGGCAGTCGCCCGACATGTGGGATTTCTGCAAGGGCTGCAAGATCGGTTGCCCGTATGAAGTTTCCGCCTATCGCAACAGTCCGTTGACTGCGATCAGATCCGCAATGGATTTCATGCAATTGAGTTGAGAAGTCGAAAAATCTTGAGCACTACGGTAGTCAGCGAAGTCGACCAACCTGTCGTGGAAGAACTTCACGCGGCGAAAGAGCGGACGCCGGCCGGAGACGCGCGCACTGCCATCCGCGTTCGCGGTTTAGTAAAGCAATATCGCAACGGGACCGAAGCCAATCGGGGCATCGATCTCGAAGTGCGGCGCGGTGAACTTGTGTCCATTCTCGGGCCGAACGGCACGGGCAAAACGACCTTCCTGCGACAGATAACAACCGAACTGCGACCGACTTCAGGCGACGTGAAAATCTTCGGCCTGGACGCCGTCGCGCGACCTCAACAAGTAAAGCGCGCGATGGGGATCACCCCGCAGGAAGCCGGCGTCTTCGAAACGCTGCGGGTTCGTGAGCATCTGGAGATGTTTGCGCGATTAAAGGGACTCACGAAGCGCGAGGCCCGCCGCTCGGCGACCGAGATAATTCACGAACTGGAGCTCGATGCGGAAGCTGACAAACGCGTCGGCGATCTCTCAGGCGGCCAGCGACGGCGCATCTTGATCGGGCTTGCCTTACTCGGCAATCCGCCGCTGCTTGTGCTCGACGAGCCTACGACTGGTTTGGATCCGCTCTCGCGGCGCGCAGTCTGGAACGTGATCCGGCGACGCGTGACAGATGGCTGTACGGTGCTTCTCTCCACGCACTACATCGAGGAAGCTGAACGACTCAGTGATCGCATCGGCATTATCAGCGCCGGGAAAATGATAGCCATCGGCACGCTCGATGAACTTCTGGCTCGACTCACGAGAAGCTATCGCTTGAGCTACCGCGAACGCTTAGACGAAATGCAGGTGCGCTACTTTGCCACCTTCGGGGAAGCTCAGCGCTATGTCACTGAACAGCGCATCGCTGAGTATTCACTCGCACGCGCCTCGCTCGAAGACGTTTATTTCGAGCTCACCGGTCATCGTTTCGAAGACGAAAAAGCGGAGGAGAGCGTTCTTTGCCCAGCTTGAGAGACACAATCAGCGTCTTTCGCATTCATCTCGCGCGCTTGCGGGCAGAGACGGGACCGTTTCTGCTGGCGGCGCTCGTCTTTCCGACGGCTATGTATCTTTTTGCAAACGCGATTAGAGGCGACGCGGCCGAAGAGCAGAATCGATTTCGCTTTCTTGCCGGCTCGATCGTGTTCTCGCTTTCGCTGACTGCGATTAGCTGGCTGGGTTATCTGCTCTTGGAGAATCGCTTCACGGGACGGCTGAAACTTTTTGCGACGCTGCCGCTGGCGCCATCTTCATATGTCTTCGGCATTCTGATCTTTGGGGTCGCGCAGGCTATCCTCGGCAACGGCGCGCTGTTGGTAGTCGCGCACTTGCTGGGCGCGCGAACACAACTGGGCGTGTTGCCGCTGACCGCGACGATTCTGCTGACGATGCTTTGCCTGAGCGGCATCAGCGTGATCATTGCGACGCGCGCGCGCAGTTTCAGCGAAGGCTCGCTGCTGACGGATTCCTTTGGTGCGGGTCTGGTTTTTCTTGCGCCAGTGTATTACTCTCCTGAAGCCATGCCGCACACTTTGCGAATGGTGTCTGAGTGGCTGCCGACAGCCCGCGCGGCACACGCCGTGCAGGCAGCACTTGCTGGAAACTACGCAACAGGGGATCTGGCGACTCTAGGCGCGATGGCGATTGTAAGTCTTTCACTTGGATTCAAATTGATGCGGTTTAGGGAGAATTGATCGAGTAAGCTATCATCATAGTTCTAGTTCAAGCATGAATGTAATGCCGCGCATTCTGGTCTTGACTCTTTCCTTTGGGTCCGGTCATCTCCGGGCGTCTCATGCAATCGCGAAAGAGTTGAAGCACATAGCGCCCCGCGCGGGCGTTTGTTTCGCCTATGCTACGAATGGCCCTACTGGTTCATGCTGCGTTACGCGCCGGCGTTGTGGGACCGCCTCAACAGCGCGCGCCTCGAGCACAAGCACGAACGCACTGCGCCGCAGTGGGCTTTCAGGTTGGGCTGCCCGAAAGTCTTCGAGGTTATTGAGAACTTCAAGCCAGACCTCATCGTTGCTGGCGAGGTGGCTGCGTGCGAGATGGCCGTGATTGCGAGGCAGATAGGACTTACTCGAGCGCCAATCGTAAATGTGATCACCGATTACGAAGCGGAACCGATCTGGGTCAAGCCTCAGGTCGATGCATATATGGTTCCGGACGAAAACGTCCGTGCTGCCTTGATCGATTGGGGCGCGCCCGCCGAGAAGATTGAGATTTGCGGGATTCCAGTCGATCCGGCTTTCGATTTGGCTCGTGGAGAGCGAACAACTCAGGTTGGTGACGATGTTCGAATGGTGCTACTGATGGGCGGCGGAATGGGGCCGACGCGAATGGATGAGGTAGCGCGACAGCTTGGCGAGAGCAAAGTCCCGATGCATATTGTTGCCGTTGCCGGGCACGACAAACGCGTGCGCCGAAAACTTGAAAGCTTGAAGCTGAAATCACCAGTCTCGTTGGAGGTGCTCGGATGGACCGATGACGTGGCGGCGCTGATGCAAGGGGCCTCGATTCTGGTGACGAAACCCGGCGGGCTGACGATCGCCGAAGCCGCGTTATGTTCGTTGCCCACAGTTCTCTTTGATCCGCTTCCAGGCGCAGAATTTGTTAACGCCAAACGCGTGGTTGACGTGGGTGCGGCGGTTATCAGTAACGGCGCGAGCGAAACCGCAGCGATAGTTGTGAAGTTGCTGCGCGATGAACGGTCGCGTCGCGCCATGTCTGTGAGAGCAAACAAAGTCGCCCGGCCAAACGCGCGGAGAGAGGTCGCACAGCTCGTCCTTGATCTTGCGACGCCGGCGGAAGAGATGACGCGTCAGATGATTTCGTGAAGACACTTAACTACTAATGATGCTTTTCGGCCTACCAATGATTGCCGGGGCCGGCTCGCTCGCTGCGGGCGCGGCGGGCGTCTATTACGCGACCTACGCCGTGCGTTCGCAATGGCTCGGCCCAACCGACTGGCGCGGGCGCACTGACACGGCATCGGTGGCTTTGACGTTTGACGACGGCCCGTCTGAAGACACCGAGCGCATTCTCGAAGTGCTTCGTGCTTACGAACTCAAGGCGACGTTCTTCATGCTTGGTCGTCAGGTCGAATTGTTTCCGGAGACTGCGCGACGCGTAGTCTCCGACGGACACGAGATTGGAAATCATTCGTACTCGCATCCGGTCTATCTCTTTCGCAGTCCGGGCGCGACGCGGCTTCAGCTCGAACGTGCGCAGGAGATCATCGCCGCAATCACCGGCAAACAACCACGACTCGCGCGACCGCCGTGCGGGGTGCGCACCCCGGCATACTTTGCCGCGGCGCGACGATTAGGCTTGCGCACGGTGCTGTGGGATGTCGCAGGATTCGATTGGAAGGAACGAACGAGCGCAGAGATTGCCAACTCAGTGTTACGGGAAGCGAGCGCCGGATCGATCATTCTGCTTCATGACGGCGATAGCGCTCTCAAACGCGATCGGAGCGCAACTGTCGCCGCTCTGCCGATGATCATGGAGGGCTTGAAGGCGCGCGGCCTGGGCGTGGTACCGCTATCGCAATTACTTGAGCCAAGAAGAGCGCGGCGATTTAGTAAGCGAAACGGTTTCGGAACGAGCAAGGCCAGGCCAAAGAAGCCAATCGTTTTTTTGGACTTCGACGGCACGATCGCGCGTCGTGACGCGGTTGACGCCATCCTGGAAACGTTTGCCGATTCGCGCTGGCTGGAGATTGAAGAGAACTGGAAATCGGGCCGCATAGGATCGCGCGAATGTCTGGCCGCGCAAATGCGCCTCGTGCGGGCAACGAAAGAACAGGTTGACGTCCTACTCGACTCGATCGACGTTGACGAAGGTTTAGTCAGATTGCTGGAAACATGCGCGGCGCACGACGTCGAAGCTCACATCATCAGCGACGGCTTTGATTACTGCATCGATCGCATTCTTTCGCGGCCGTCTCTGAATCTAAGGAAACAGCTAATTAGAACACGAATTCTTTCTAGCCAGATGGAGCCGGATGGAGATTGTTGGCGAGTCGACTTCCCTGCGTTCCATCAGTCATGCGGACATGGCTGCGCGACTTGTAAGCCTGCAATGATGAGCTTGCTCAATCGCGACGCAGGGCCAACGGTTTTCGTCGGCGACGGACTGTCGGACAAGTACGCGGCGACCAGCGCCGATCTGGTTTTCGCCAAAGACCAGCTCGCCGACTTTTGTCGTGAACAGCAAATCGCGCATCGGCAGTACAGAAGCCTTGCGGACGTAGCCGAGCAGCTTGATGAACTGCTGCGCTCCGACGCCGCGATCGAGCAAGAGGCGATCGAGGATGTCGGCGCTTGAGCTTTTGTTCTGCGCAGAACGAGCCTAAAGATTTCTCTGTGATGTCTTCTTAGTAACTCGACGAAAAAGCCCTTATTTTTCGCACTTGACGAGTTACATTTTGTTATCTGCACGTCGAAGACGAGCAGGGACGCTCTCTGTGGTGAATGTTGTCGAAGAAGCATTCATCACAAGAGCAAAGAGAATCTCATAGAGAACCGCAGAGAAAAGTATTTCATGAGCACTGAAACAAGCGAACTCGTAAATCTGACCCGCATCTCCGATGAGCAGGAGTTGCTCGAACTCGAACGCAAGTACTGCTCTTGGGGCGATACTGTTCACTATCTCGAGCCACCAAAGTTTTTCGAACGCGCGGAGGGCAGCTATCTCTACGATCGTGAAGGCACACCTTATCTCGATCTGCAGATGTGGTATTCGGCGGCCAGCTTTGGTTACGGAAACAAGCGGTTGAATGATGCGCTCACGCGTCAACTAAACAGACTACCGCAACTAGCCTCTCAGTATTTGCATCGGGAAAGGGTCGAATTGGCGGCAGCAATCGCTCGACTTAACGCGTCGAAGTTCGGACTGAATGGTCGTGTGCTCTTCAATGTCGGTGGCTCGCAGGCGATTGAAGATTCACTGAAGATCGTGCGCAACGCAACCGGGAAGAATCTGGTTTTCGCTTTCATGGGCGGCTATCACGGCAGAACGCTCGGCGCTTCGGCCATTACCTCGAGCTATCGTTACCGCCGCCGCTACGGCCATTTCTCTGACCGCGCCCACTTCGTTCCATTTCCGTATTGCTTCCGCTGTCCTTATGGCAAGAAAAAGGAGGATTGCGGGCTGTATTGCGTGCAGCAATTCGAGAAGAATTTCGAGACGGAATACAACTCATTCTGGGACGCTAAGGCTGGCGAATCGGAATTCTCCGCTTTTTATGTCGAGCCGATCCAGGGCACTGGAGGTTACGTCATTCCGCCGCCCGAATACTTTCCCGCGCTGAAGAAGATCTTGGAAGAGCGCAAGATTCTAATGGTCGATGACGAGATCCAGATGGGCTTCTATCGCGCCGGGAAGTTCTGGGCGATCGAAAACTTTGGCGTCGCGCCCGACATTGTTGTCTTCGGCAAGGCGTTGACAAACGGATTGAACCCGCTGAGCGGTGTCTGGGCGCGCGAAGATCTAATCTCGCCTGAGAAATTTCCACCAGGCTCCACTCACTCAACCTTCGCTTCGAACACACTGGGCACGGCCGTCGCTCTCGAAGCTGTGCGCATGATGGAAGAAAACAACTACGAGAGAATCACTCAGAGCAAAGGAGCGTATTTCCTGGCGCAACTCAAAGAGTTGCAGCGTCGCTATCCGAAAGTGATCGGCGACACCGGCGGCATGGGACTGGCCCTGCGTATCGAGATCTGCCGCGCAGACGGATTCGAGCCGGACCGCGAATTGACGGACAAGATTTTTCAGGAAGGAATGAAGGGAGACCTCAGCGCGCGCGGCCGAAAGATGGGGCTCGTGCTGGACGTTGGCGGCTATTATAAAAATGTCTTTACGCTATCGCCCTGCTTCGACATCACCGAAGAAGAGATCGACACGGCAGTCGAACTCCTGGAACAACTCATCCGCCGCTGCGCGCCGGATCGCGTTTGAGATCCCTCAACTGAGAAGATGTTGTCAGAGTTAATAGAATTGTTTGAGGGCGTTGCGTTGCGCACGAATCCGGAGCGCGCGATTCGCTTGCTCGGCTCGCTGCCCACTTCGGCGATAGACGCAATGCGGCGCGCGCGCTTCCGGCGCACGCTTCGACTAGCCGCAGAACGTTCACCGTTTTACCGCGAGCAGTTTCGAAAACGCGGAATTGACGTGCGGCGCATCGAGCATCCGTCGCAACTCGGAGATCTCTACACCACCGGTGAAGACCTCCGCAGCCATGGCGCAAAACAATTTCTCACCGGTCGCGCTGATACCGCATTCGAAACTACCGGCACCACGTCACCGGCTCCCAAGACCGTTTTCTTTTCGCGGAGCGAGGTGGCCAACATGGGCCGAATCACGGCGATCTGGCTCTATCTCCTGGGCCTTCGTCGAGATGATCGAGTACTGAGCGCGTTCGACTGTTCGTTCTGGGTCTCTCCCTGGGTGCTGCGTTCGGGGCTCGAATACCTCAAGTGCTTTCACGTCGAAGCCGGCAAGATAGCTCCGGAAGAGTTCTACGAGCGCGCCAAGGTGTATAAGCCGACCGTGATTTTCGGCGAGCCTTCGTGGATCGTGAGCCTGGCGGAAGTTGCCAGTGGCCGGAGTGTCTGGCCATTGAAGTTCCTGTTCGCGGGCGGCGAAAACATTGCCGAAGCAGCGCGCTCGATGGTCGAGCACGTGTGGGGCGCGCCACTTTATCTGAACTACGGACAGACCGAATCGTTTGGCGCGCTCGG
>WNFJ01632647.1_pt1 | contig 10664 bp, 9 predicted proteins | sample 5400461 | NCBI WGS metagenome assembly WNFJ01 (sample SAMN13153349, study PRJNA577476) | soil metagenome | isolation source: 115 cm saprolite on Douglas fir-dominated hillslope | place: USA:California | collected 2013-09-17
GCCGCGGACGCTTCGAGCGCGGCGAGTGCTACGAGTTCTGCGAGTTCTGAGATCGCGCCGGCTGAGCGGCTCCTTTTCATGTCGACGCATCTGAAGGGCGTTCAGCCACACACCGAACTGGACTACGCGGTCGACCGGACCAGGCCGGCCGCGAAGGAGAAGGATACCGTCAAGGTGCTTGTGCTCAGCGCGGACAATGCCAACGGCGACGCGCTGGTGAGCGACCACGGCGGCAAGGTCGAGGTGCCCGGCGAAGGCCTCCCCTGCAATCCGGTGATCCTGTATTTCCTCGAGCATGACATCGCGGAGATGGAGCAACTGACGGGCGGACAACGCCGTTATTTCCAGCGCCGCGTGCGTTTGGCGCTCGCGGCCAGCCCGGCGATCACACCGGTGATCCGCGACGCGCAGGGCAAGAAGGTCACGGCGAAACAGATCGTGATCCAGCCGTATCTGGATGATCCGAACGGCGCGCGTTTTTCTCAGTACATCGGCAAACGCTATACCTTTGTCATGTCGGAAGCGGTGCCGGGTCAGGTGCTGCTTATCCGCACGGAGGTGCCGGGTGCGAACAACGATTTCGCGCATCCGGTGCAGAGTGAAACGCTGAGTTATCAGGGCGCGTTGCGCAGCCTGTCCCCGTTGCCCGGCAAGAAGGCGCCGGACAAGGACGTGAATGCGCCACGTGCGAGCCGCTGACGCAGCATGATGAGCGGGCGGCCGACAAGCGCCAGGTAGGCCCTGGGCTGCCTCGCTGTCAGGCGGGTTTGCTCGTCAGGTATTTAAGCAAGCTGTTTTGCAGGGTGGCCGCTCACTGTGAACTTCATTCGCTCGCTGACTTTGCGACAGTTGCAGATCTTCGTGATCGCCTGCCGGTATCCGAGCTTTGCGCGCGCGGCCGAGGAACTGCACCTGACCCAGCCGGCAATCTCCATGCAGATCCGTCAACTGGAGGAAGCGGTCGGCCTTCCCCTGTTTGAGCGCGTGGCGCGCAAACTCACCTTGACCGAGGCCGGCGAGAGACTGTCGCATCATGCGAGCCGGATTCTCGGGGAAATCAAGGATGCCGAAGACGCCATGACGTCGCTTTCGCTTGCCGACAGTGGTTCTATCGCGGTGAGTATTGTCAGTTCTGCCACCTATTTTGCTCCGAAGCTGCTTGCTGCTTATTCGCGGCAGTATCCGCGTGTCGACGTGCGTTTTTCGGTAGGAAATCGCGAGACCTTGCTACGGCAGCTACAGGACAACGCGACGGATCTCGCCATCATGGGCCGGCCGCCGCCCGAGCTGGGGACGACGGCGGAGCCACTGGCATATCACCCGCATGTGCTGATTGGACCGGTCGATCATCCGTTGCGGGATGCGCGCCGGTTCGACCTTCAGGAGCTGGCCGGCGATACGTTCCTGCTACGCGAACCAGGGTCGGGAACGCGTGCGGTGTCCGAGCAGATGTTCAAGCAACACCTGTTCATGCCGGCGCGCAGCGTGACGCTTGGCAGTAACGAATCGATCAAGCAGGCAGTGATGGCCGGCATGGGCGTAAGCCTGATCTCGCTGCATACGCTCGCGCTCGAGTTGCGTTCGAAAGAGCTTGTTTTGCTCGACGTCAATGGCACGCCGGTCGAGCGTACGTGGCAGATCGTTCACCTGCGCTCGAAGCGATTGTCGCCGACGTGTATCGCGTTCCGGCGCTTCCTGCTCGAACAGGCTGCGCCGTTTCTCGAGCGAGAGTACGCAGGGTTCGCGTTGCAGGCACGTGAGCCTGCGGCGGAGACGCGGCTGGCAAAATAATCGTCCGCCGCTGGCTGTCCAGACTTCCTGGCCTCATGAAAAGGACCAGGAAGAAGTCGGCTGCTTTAAAAATTAAAAATTAACGATAGTGCGTACCCCGGCCACCGCTTCGTTATGCAAGCGCTCAGACGGATTGCCGGGGTTCGGAATGCCGCCGGCCGGCCGGAAAAAATATTGGAAGTCGGCCTGCAATTGCCACCATGGTGCGACCTGGTACTGGTAGGTCGCTTCAACCACCGTTTCAGCACTGCGCTGCGGAAAACCGGTCGCCGAAAACGAAGCGGTATCCTGATCGAGACCCTGCGCGCTCGACCCGATCTTGGCGTAGCCAACAGCGAGACCGACAACATCATTGTCGCGGCCCTTGAACGGCGCTTTCAAGGTGACACCCGCGTTCACGCCGAGGTCGACCAAGTTGCGGTCACCCGATGCGCCCATTACTCGCGCGAACACGCCGACCGACTGCGGACTGTCGGCGCTTGGACGCCAGACCATCTGATCCGCAACGGCGTAGATGCTGTAGTCGCCGCGATGGCTTGCGGGAATTCCGTTGGAAGCGGGATTGGCTAGCGACAAGCCGTTCGTGTCGTGCCGCAGGTCGGCGAAGTTTTGGGTGTTGTACCAGAAGCCGAGTTTATAGGTGCCCGGAAGACCGCTTGGCTGCGGCGCTTTCGGATCTGCCGGCGGTTGATTGATCGCATATTGCACTTCCGCGATGAACAGCGCGCCGTTACGCAAATTGAAGTTCGTGCCGCTGCTGTTCTGCTTTTGCGGGTCACCGGTATTGCTTCCTGCCGGGTTGCCGTCGAACACGCCCGCCAGCACGGTCACCGCGTCCGATGCTTTTGCCCTGAAACGAACGCCAAGCGAGGACAGCGGGTAAGCGGGACCGCCCGAGGGCATGTCGGCGGAAGGCAGGACCGGCCAGCCGAACGTTGCATTCATGAATGGCGTAGCGTACTGGCTGATCATGAATTCCTGATCAAGACTTTGCTGGCCAAGCTTTACATCGAATCGTCCGTCGAGCAGCGACTGCTGGTACCAAAGCTCCCACAGGCGAGTGCTTGCCTCTGCCTCGATCCCGCTTGCGGACTGCAGCGTGAGCAGGGAGCGCTGGGTCAGGTTGCTACCATGAATTTGCAAGCCGGAGACGTTGAACGTGCCGCCAGGCAGGCCGAAGGCTTTGGACGTGTCGACTTGAAGGTTGGCTTGAGTAAGGCCGTCGTAAGCACCTTCACGCGAGACGCCGCCCGACAGATTGCGCAGATATTCGCTGGTTTCCTGCACGCTCAGCGTCACGCCGTAGTTACCCAGCCACGGACGCAACCCGCCCAACTCCCCGAACAGGGTCGAACGGTCCCAAAGCCCGGTCGGCGCGGGCGCGGGCGCCGCCTGGGCGTCGGGTTCGCTTGCGGCCGGTGCGTCGGCAGGCGTCTGCGCGACGGCGGTAGACAGTGCGCTCAGCGACAGCAACAGCGAAAGCCCGTTGCGAATACCCGATCGTGCTTTGCTTGAGAGACGCGGAGCCCGCGCGGTGCAGGGCGTTGGCGTTCCTTCGAGCAAACCCGAAGGCAAATTGTTGAGGTCTTTATTCATGGGCTGTGGAGAGTTGGAGGGTTTTACGGCCTACATTTTTTTCTCAATGAAACGGAAAGGGGTGAGAACATATTCCGGCTGTGCTTAAACAAACCACCAGCTCAGACGCGCGGCGCGTCCGAGCTCATCGCCGACGGTTGAAGCGGACAAAGCCGCGGCGATAACAATGGCTGCAGGTCAGTGCGATGAGCAAGTAGCCCGTTGGTGTAAGAGAGCCGCCGGCGTAAGCGGCCACGCGTGGCACGGCCCGAACGACGTTGGCCCAGAAGCGGCGAGAGCACGCTTTGACCGGCGTGGTCAGGCAAAGTGCGGCCCATCCTGACGACGTGCCACGAATAAACGTGCGGCGCGGAGGCCGCAATACCGGGCCGATGCGCGAGATGATCGATTCGACAAACATGAGCAAACTCCCGTCAAGCCCGACTAAATCGAGCGACGTGCAAAGACATGACGCGGCTTTGCAAGTGAGCTTGCAAAGAGCTGTCAGACAAAGGGGAGCGTGCTGCAGACAGGCTGGCCTGAGGCCAGTCCGGGATGGAGCGCGCTAACCCGACTAGGCGAGTTAGCGGCTAAGGAGTTTTCCTCTGTCGCTATCTCGCGGATGCTTCGCCGGCGCTGGCCGGCCTCGAACTTCCACTACTAGGGCATGTGTCCACGAGGGACTCCTTTTGATGAGACGGGCGGATTGTATTCTCGACGCAAACTTGTTTGCAAGTAAAAACAGCGCAAAAAATAGAGGCGCGCACTCAGTGGAAAACAGGCCCTCTTTACAGTCACTTCTCATTCCTATTCACATTCCCGCCAAACCAGGAAAAAGCCAGGAATGCATTTCATTATGCTTACTGGCACATTGCTATTAATGCAGAAAATGATGCTTTGAGAGCGTGACGACCGTGCGTGAAAACTATTTCTGCTCTGCTTAACAAATTGGGTTGACTTGACATTTGGCGCACGCCTAAAATCCGGGCATCGTAACAAACGGGGCTAATGCCTTGGACAGTTGTAGTAGCCGACCTTCGATGTTTTTCTCTGCCTGACAGGCAGGACGTCCGCGCTTGATTCCCTAGCCGCCGTCTTGCCAGCAGGCAGACGGTGCGCGCCGCAGTAAATACCCCCCGTGCGCCTTGAATAGCGTATAGCCGCCAGGATGATCTGCGTCTATACGAAACGCGTCGCGAGCTAACACTCGTGACTGGTTCCGCTCGCGCTTTTCGAATAGAACAGCGCGCCGTGCGGATGATGACGTGCGTACTAACGCAATAAAGGAGCCGCCATGCCGGACAGTGACAGTTGTCCCTTACGCCGCAGCACTTTCATTTTTACCAGGGAAGGCGAGTAGATCCATTTCGTCACACGCACCGCGTGTCCGAACTCCGTTCTGCTGGCTTTCCATCCACTGAAAAGCCATATTTTCGGAGAAGCACCATGCACTTCCTTTTGCTCGTCTCGCACCTTCCGCACGTCCAGGAATCGCGCCTTCACTACGACACCATGCTGTCGCTGGAATCCACCAGCCAGCATCGCTGCGCTAGCGCTTGGCGCGCATTCCGGAAATTCGTGTTTCAAGCCTGATTAACGTTCCCACATAGTTCCCGCATACGCGGCCGGCTCACCTGGATTACATCTTGGGATGACGCACGTCGTTCGTATGCGGGATAAGCACGGCACATCCCCTATCGGCCAACCCCGCTTTCTGGAAAAACAAAAATGTCCACGCCATCCCAAGTCCTACCACCACGCAGTGCTGTGCTCGATGACGCCCATGTCGGCGACATCAAGGGCGCACTCGGCACTATCGCGCAACATGACACGGCCGCACGCACCAATTGGTGGGCCCGCTTTCGAACGCTCCTGGCCATTCTTGGCCCCGGCCTGATCGTGATGGTTGGCGACAACGATGCCGGCGCGTTCGGCACCTATACGCAAGCAGGTCAGAACTACGGGACAACGCTGCTCTGGACGCTTCTGCTGCTGGTCCCGGTCCTGTTCGTCAACCAGGAAATGGTGCTGCGTTTGGGCGCAGTCACGGGAGTCGGTCACGCACGCCTGATCTTCGAACGGTTTGGAAAGTTCTGGGGTGCCTTTAGCGTTATCGATCTGTTTATTCTCAACGCGCTCACCATCGTGACCGAGTTTATCGGTATCACGTTCGTCCTCAATTTCTTTGGCATTTCCAAGGTCCTGGGTGTGTGTATTGCCGCAGCCCTGACCATGGCGGCGGTCAGTACGGGGAGCTTCAGACGCTTCGAGCGCTTCGCGATTGTCCTGTGTCTTTTGAGTCTGCTGCTCGTTCCCGTACTGGTATCGATCCACCCGCCCGTGTCGCAGATGGCAAGCAACTTCTTCGTGCCGACCTGGCCGGCGCATTCGAAACTGAGCGACGTGATGTTGCTCGTGATCGGCATTGTCGGCACCACCGTCGCGCCGTGGCAATTGTTTTTCCAGCAAAGCTATGTAGTCGACAAGCGCATTACGCCGCGTTTCATGAAATACGAGAAAGCCGATTTATGGATCGGTATCATCTTCGTGATGATCGGCGGTGTAGCGATGATGTCCTTCTGCGCGGCGCTGTACGCAGGCAAGCCGGAGTTCGGCAACTTCACTGACGCAGGCGGGGTGATTGCAGGCTTGAGCAAATACGCGGGTCGTACGAGCGCCACGCTGTTCGCAGTTGCCTTGTTCGACGCATGCATTATTGGTGCGGCGGCGGTGTCGCTTTCGACGGCCTATGCCATTGGCGACGTATTCAAGATCCGCCACTCGCTGCACCGTGGTGTGTCGGACGCTAAAGGTTTCTATCTGGTCTATTTCGGCATTGTCGCGGCGGCCGCTGCACTGGTGCTCATTCCCGGCAGCCCGCTTGGACTCTTGACGGAAGCCGTGCAGACACTCGCAGGCGTTTTGTTGCCGAGCGCAACGGTGTTCCTGCTGCTATTGTGTAACGACAAGGCGGTGCTGGGACCCTGGGCCAACTCGAAAAAGCTCAACGTTTTCACGGGGGCTGTGATCTGGGTTCTGGTGATGTTGTCGATTATCCTTACCGCATCGGTTGTGTACCCGGACATCAGCGGCGAGACCATTCTTGAAGTGTTGGGCGGCGGAACGGCGCTGGCCGTGGTGGGCTATCTGGCCACGGTGGTGCTTCGCTCACTTCGCCACGAATCGGCGGACGGCACGGAACAACGGGCTGGGCAGCGCCACTTGAAACAATCACGGGACACGTGGCGCATGCCGCCGTTGCACGAGCTGCCGCCGCCGAACCTTACCCTGACAAAGCGGATCTGGATGGGTGTGCTGCGTGGTTACCTGATCGTGGCGGTTGGGCTGGTTGTAGTGAAAGTCGTGCAGATGATCTGGTTTCACTAGCAGGAAAGTGCGGGGGTGGCTTCGCAAGTCAACGGCGATGCCGCGCTCGATGTCTTCGGTACTGGCGGGCTTGCGTGTTTCATCGCGAGTCCGGCCAGCCCCTTGAAGCGTGCAATCAGTCGAATGCAATAGCCGACGAAGGATCGCCGATGAACCAAAATCAGCTTCGCCGCAGGGTAAGCCTGGCGCGCCGCTTGATAGGGCTGGTCGTTCTTCTGCTATTCGCCATTCTCAATCCAGCTACGCGGCCGTTTACTCCCAACCTGACTCACGTATCGGCTCAATCAGGTATCACCATTGAAAAACACTCGACCGTGCCCGGCCATTGCCGAGTGTATGGAAAGTATTGCCTCGGCCAATTCCTGGGCGGCACTTAGCGGGCGACGAAGGTCTTCCTCGTTTTCAGAAAGTCCCAGGCAACAGGATCTTATCGGTCACGCGACGGATATCGGTGTGCCCGCAAAAGGCCATCGTAGTGTCGAGTTCCTTGTGGATGATCTGCAGGCACCGCTCGACACCCGCCTCGCCCATCGCTCCTAGTCCATACAGGAAACTTCGGCCGATCAGCGTTCCCTTCGCCCCGAGCGCGACAGCCTTCAGCACGTCCTGTCCGCTGCGGATGCCGCCATCCACCCACACTTCGATCCTATCCCCCACCTCGCGTGCAATCTCGGGAAGTGCCGAGATGGACGACGGTGCACCGTCGAGTTGGCGGCCGCCATGGTTGGAGACGATCATCGCGTCAGCGCCGCTGTCGGCGGCAAGGCGCGCGTCTTCCAGATGCATGATCCCCTTCAGGATGAGCTTGCCGCCCCACAGCTTCTTGACCCCCTCGACATCCGCCCAGCTTAAGGCCGGATCGAATTGCTCGGCGGTCCAGGAGCTCAGAGACGATAGGTCGCCTACGCCCTTTGCATGACCGACGATGTTCGCGAGGTTCATGAGGTTCGGGAGCGTCAGTTTGGGCGGCGCCGACAAGCCGTTCTTGATGTCCTTGTGGCGCTGACCGAGGATCTGCAGGTCGAGCGTAAGCATCAGGGCGCTGCACTTCGCTGCCCGGGCACGCTCTATCAGCCGCACGATGAAATCGCGGTCGCGCATCATGTAGAGCTGGAACCAGAATGGTTTGGTCGTATGTGCGGCCACGTCCTCGATCGAGCAGATGCTCATGGTGGACAAGGTGAACGGGACGCCGAACTTCTCCGCCGCGCGCGCCGCGAGGATCTCGCCGTCGGCATGTTGCATGCCGGTCAATCCCGTGGGTGCAAGCGCTACCGGCATGGCGATGTCATGGCCCACCATCTCCGTGCGCGTGCTGCGGCCAGCCATGTTGACCGCTACGCGCTGGCGCAGCTTGATGCGCTGGAAGTCGCTTTCATTGGCCCGATAAGTACTTTCGGTCCACGAGCCACTGTCGGCGTAGTCGTAGAACATGCGCGGCACACGCCGCTGCGCGAGCACGCGCAAATCCTCGATGCAGGTAATGACTGGCACGATCTCTCTCGGTACGGGAACGGGAGGACGAGTATACGTTTTAAAGCGGCCAAATCTAAGCCGAAGTTTCCCCATCCCACCGTGCACCTCGCAGCGCCGACAAGGTATCCACAATCTCCCCGAACAGGGGTCTGCCGTCGGCTTGTTCGCTCAGGCAGCTATTTTTCAGGCTCACAAGCGTCGCCATGCTGCTTTGCTCGGACCCCTGCAGATCGCATCGTTCGATTAATTCTTCGAGCAGGCAACCGAAGGCTCTTACTTCGAGGCGCTGGAGTGCGGAGCCGAGTGTTTGATCATCGGCTGCATAAAACGATGCGGCGCCGAAATCCCCCATCAGCGCCTGACCTTGGCCGCAATGCAGGATGTTGTGCGCGTACAGGTCGCCATGCATGATGCCTTGCTCGTGCAAATGCCAGGCGGCCGATGCGATCCCATGTGCAACGCTCAACGCGGAAGTCAGGTCGAAGCGGGTATCGACGTCATAGATATCACGCGTACAGGACTCCATGCTGGGTGGGCCGGCCAGATTCCTGAGCTGTGGATCGATGAGTTCCATCACCAGACCATTGACGCCCGTTGGATGATCCTTCACCCTGCCGAGCACTGGAATCAGATTCGGATGCTCGCCGGCCGCGATGCAAGCGGCCATTTCGCAGTGCGGCAAACCATCGCTGGTCACCGCGCCCTTGAACAATTTGACCGCGACGGGCCGGGAGTCGTCGCCTATCGTCCGATGTTCTGCACGATGAATCACGCCAGAGGCGCCTTCACCCAATCGATGCTGCAGATCCAGCGCGTGCCATTGAATTTCGGTGACGGGCGTGTCCGTCAGTGCCCTGGCTTCCGGCCTGTCACTGAACGGATTGCCGGCGTATGCCAGCCACGACAGCCGGGGTAAAGAGATTAACCAGACCGGTAGTTCGGTAAGCTGATTAGCCGCGAGTCTTATCAATTCGAGGCGGGAGCAGTTCGCTAGTTCTGCTGGCAGTGCGCGTAACTGATTGCCGGCGAGCATCAGCTTCTGTAGCTGAGAGCAGTTTCCCAGCTCGGCCGGTAGTGCCTCAACTTGATTGTCGGTCAGGATCAGCCAACGCAACTTGGGCGGCAGTGATCCGCCGGAAACCTTGCGTATTTGGTTTGCCTTGAAGCCCACCATACTCAATTGCGGGCACTTGCCGAGGACTTCCGGCAACTCGGTGAACTGGTTGTCAGAGCAGAAGATAGTGCGCAGCTTATTGAGCCTCGGGAGCTCGTCGGGCAGCGACGAAAGCGCATTGCCGGACAGGTCGAGTATTTCCAGCGTGTCGGACAGATCGAAAATTTCACGTGGAAATTCGGTCAGGCCGCAGGCCAGTTTGAGTCGCCGGGTACCGGCTAGCTGTCCGGCACGCAGTTGGTCGAGTGTGGTTGTCACAGTAGCAGGGAGATATCCAGGATGGGCGGCAGATTGGTTTTTGCCCGTGCGGGATCGATTTTACTGAGTATTGGCCAAGTGCATGTCCGGTCGCTTGCAAATGCCCTGAAGTTTGCTCGCGCGCAACGGGCTGCACTTGGCGCGCGGCGTTAGAGCATATGCCAAGCGCGGTCCACGACTGCCGTAGACTCTTATTCTTCCGCGATCCAGCAAAGTCCTGCTTTAAAACCTCAACCATGGCAACCGACGCGAAAACCAACCTGACCTCGCCCGATCCCGATCCCGGGCACGTGCCTCGCAGCCGCCTGAGCGGTGCAGAGCGGCGTGAACGCTTTCTCGACATGGCGGCTGAGATCATCGTCGAGAGCGGTGTGTCAGCGGTGACGATGGAGTCCGTCGCAGCGCGCTCCAACGTCGACAAGCGGCTCGGCTATCGATACTTCACGAACCGCGACGATCTCATAGGCGCGCTCGTCGAACGGGAATTCGCTGTCATGAGGCAACGCGTTCATGACGAGCTGCCCGTGATCACGAGCTTCGAAGAACGCTTGCGGGTCAATACGCGGTTGTGGCTCGCGACAATCGCCGAGCGGGGCCCGCTACTGCGCCGCCTGCTCTACGGCGAGGGTCCGCTGGAACACTACGCGAGCAAGGTCCTGAACATTGCGGTCGCCGATTGGTCGGCCATGATCGCTTCCGAAACCGGTCTCGACGCAGTGGTCGCCGAAATCGTGACCCGGATGCTGCTCGCTGCTATGTCAGGCGCGGTCGACGTCATGCAGATGGGCCTCAGACCCCTGGACGAAGTCGCCGATCTCTATTCCACGATCGCCCTAGCCGGCATGCAAGCGGTCGCTCAACGGGATAGCGAAGCCCGCCGGCGCGGATAGAGCGGACTGGCATCGGTTCATCGTCTGATTTGCCTTCGTTTATAAGTCACGGCATAGTCACTCGTCTGGAGCACCAACGAATCGCGGCGTTACAGAAGTACTCGCTTTCTTCG
>WNFJ01245136.1_pt1 | contig 10663 bp, 6 predicted proteins | sample 5400461 | NCBI WGS metagenome assembly WNFJ01 (sample SAMN13153349, study PRJNA577476) | soil metagenome | isolation source: 115 cm saprolite on Douglas fir-dominated hillslope | place: USA:California | collected 2013-09-17
GGTGGATCGCACTTTGCCATCTGGTGGATGTGGATGGAATGCTCACCCGGGGGCAGCTTCTTGATGTCCAGTACGATCTTGACGCCCGACGCGGCAGGAGAAAGCGTAGCCGTGCCGACTGCCTGGCTTTCGGCGTTCATGATGTTCACAACCACGGGTTTTGCGGAAGCGTTTGCGGGAGACTGCTGGGCCATGGCGGTCCCGGAAAGAGCAAATAGCGCTGCGGCGCAGGCGAGAATTTTCATGAGTGTCCTCTTCCGTTAGAAAGTTAATTGGAGCGGGCGGAAACGTAAAAACAAGCTCCCCTAATGTACCCCAAAGCTCGGGAGCCGGGGGCGAATTTGTGCGCGCAGCGACGTAAGACCGACTGGCGAAGCGGTCGCCGGGGTCGCGCGGGCGCAAATGTAAGTTGCTTGCCGGGTCAGCCCGCGAAGCAAGGACTTGAAGAATTATTTGGCAGAATCTCGGAAACCAAAGCAGCCATAATGGCCTGTTTCCGAACATCCGGGAATCCGATTTCTGCGAATAGTGCCGCGAAAAAGCAGTGGAAATGCGGCTTCCACTTGGAAAAGGACGGCGTTTCGTACATTGGGGCGAACCGCGTACCCAAACGGAGGGTTCTGATAGTCTAATAGAGGGGTAAGGCTCGAAGAAATTTGAGCGTTGGGGCGCAAGAGAAGGGTGTCCCCGCTCAACAGGTCAGGGTAACTAACACTAATTTATGTGGATTGTACGTTTAGCGCTGTCCCGGCCATACACATTTATCGTGATGGCGATTGTCCTGGTTTTATTGGGGGCGTTCGTCATCCCACGCACGCCCACGGACATTTTCCCGGAGATCAATATTCCGGTTATCGCGCAAGTGTGGACATACACCGGTCTGCAGCCGCAGGAGATGGAGCAGCGGATTACGTCGAACGTGGAGCGCGGCGTGATGGTGCTCGTCAACGATATCGAGCACGTGGAATCGCAATCGCTGAACGGGATTGCCATCGTCAAGATTTATTTTCACCCCGGGGCCAATATCCAAACGGCCCTGGCCCAGACGACCGCCATTTCGCAGACATTTTTGAGAACGTTGCCGCCCGGCACCACGCCGCCGCTGGTGATTATTTATTCCGCGTCCACGGTGCCCGTGCTTCAGGTGGGGCTAAACAGCGACAGCCTGAGCGAGCAGCAGATGTTCGACTACGGAAACAACTTCATTCGCACGCAGATTTCGACGGTACCGGGCGCTTCGATGCCGTTCCCGTACGGTGGAAAGTCGCGCGTGGTCTCCGTGGATATTGACTCGACGGCGCTGCAGTCGAAGGGGCTGTCGCCGATGGACATTGTAAATACGGTGAACGCGCAGAACCTGATTCTGCCGACGGGCACGGCGAAGCTGGGCACGCTGGAGTACAACGTCGAAATGAACGGCAGCCCGAAGACGATCGCGGAGCTGAACGATCTGCCGGTTAAAACCGTAAACGGCTCGACGATTTACCTGCGGGACGTCGCCCACGTGCGAGACGGCTTTACTCCACAGACCAACGTGGTGCTCACCAACGGGCAGCGCGGCGTGCTGATGAGCATCTACAAAACCGGCAACAATTCCACGCTATCCATCGTTGACCGCGTGAAAGAGGTGCTGAGGGATTACGCGCCTTCGCTTCCGAGCAGCCTGCAAGTGAGCAACTTTTTCGACCAATCGATCTACGTGCGTGCGGCGATTCAGGGTGTTTTGCGTGAGGCCATGATTGCGGCGTGCCTGACGGCGATCATGATCCTGCTGTTCCTGGGAAACTGGAAGAGCACACTGATTATTGCGGTTTCGATTCCGCTTTCGATCCTGGTGAGCCTGCTGTGCCTGAGCGCGCTGGGCGAAACAATCAACATCATGACGCTGGGCGGACTGGCCCTGGCCGTGGGCATCCTGGTGGACGACGCGACGGTGGAGATCGAAAACATCAACCGGAACCTGGCGATGGGCAAGGAGACGGTGCAGGCGATTTTGGACGGCGCGCAGCAGATTGCGGTACCGGCGTTCGTTTCGACGCTGTGCATCTGCATTGTGTTCCTGCCCATGTTCTTTCTTTCGGGCGTGGCGAAATATCTGTTCGTGCCGCTGGCCGAAGCGGTGATTTTCGCGATGCTGGCTTCCTACATGTGGTCGCGCACAATTGTGCCGACGATGGCGATGTATCTTTTGAGCGCGGAAGACGAGTATCAGGCCGACCTGCACGCGGGCGAGAAGATGGGATTCTTCCGCCGCTATCAACAGTCGTTTGAGCACTCCTTTGAGCGACTTCGCGGCGGATACCGCCACGCGCTGACATCGGCGTTGGACCACGCGTGGTCTTTCTCGGTGTTGTTCCTGGCATTTTGCTTGTTGTCGGGCGGGCTGGTGTTTTTCCTCGGCCGCGACTTTTTTCCCAGCGTGGACGCGGGCCAGATCCGGCTGCACATGCGGGCGCGAACGGGATTGCGCGTCGAGGAAACAACGCGGCTGGCCGACCAAGTCAATCAGTCGATCCACGAGGTGATTCCGAAACGAGACCTGCAGACGGTGATTGACAACGTGGGCTTGCCGTATTCGGGCATTAACCTGACTTACAGCAACTCCGGAACGATCGGCACTTCCGACGCGGAAATTCTGGTGCAATTGAAGCAGGAGCGCGGAAAGTCCACCGGCGCCTACATTAATGAGTTGCGGCGGCGCCTGGCAACCGAATTTCCCGGGGTGCAGTTTTTCTTCCAGCCGGCGGATATCGTGACGCAAATTCTGAATTTCGGAACGCCCGCGCCTGTGGACATCGAAATCATCGGCGCGAACCAACCGGCCAATTACGAAATCGCGCAACGTCTCGCGGGCAAGATGACGCACATTCCGGGTGCGGTTGACGTGCACGTGCAGCAGGCGTTCGACGCGCCGACCCTGTACATGGATTTGGACCGGACGAGGTCGCAGTACGTCGGCATGCAGGCGCGCGACGTGGCGCAAAATCTGCTCGTGTCGCTCTCCTCGAGCTTCCAGACTTCGCCGAGTTTCTGGCTGGACCCGAGGAACGGCGTCAGCTACAACGTGGCGGTGCAGACGCCGCAATACCGCAATGACACGTTTCAGGCGCTGCAAAATACTCCCATCACTGGGGCCGGTGCCGGCGTGACGCCGCAGATTCTGGGAAACCTGGTGCACACGAAGACGGTGGCGCGCCCTGCGTCCATCTCGCACTACAACGTGCAACCGATGATTAATGTGTACGCGTCTGTTTATCAGAGAGATTTGGGAAGCGTGGCGCAGGAAGTGCGGAAGCTGGTACAAGAGGCCGAAAAGGATTTGCCGCGCGGAAGCCACATCGTGATTCGCGGCCAGATACAGACGATGGATTCCTCGTTTTTGGGATTGGGTGTCGGGCTGATCGGCGCAATTGTGCTGGCTTACCTGCTGATCGTGGTGAATTTTCAATCGTGGCTGGATCCCTTCATCATCATCACCGCATTGCCGGGAGCGCTGGCGGGCATCTGCTGGATGCTTTTAATCACGCACACCACGCTGAACGTGCCTTCGCTGACAGGGGCCATCATGTGCATGGGCGTGGCGACGGCCAACAGCATTTTGATGATTTCCTTCGCAAGAGAGCAGATGATTGAGGGTAAGGCCCCCCGCGAAGCCGCGATGGAAGCCGGCTACGTGCGCATACGTCCCGTGATCATGACGGCGCTGGCGATGATGATCGGCATGGTGCCGATGGCGATTGGACTGGGCGAAGGCGGCGAGCAGAACGCGCCGCTGGGCCGCGCGGTGATCGGCGGATTGCTGTTTGCCACCATAGCGACATTGTTTTTCGTACCGTGCGTGTTTTCGATTATCCATGGATGGCTGGAGCGCCGCAGGCACAGGAGCATGGGAGCGGAGCCCGCAATCTCTTGAGAGATTACGAATTTGAGTTTGGAGCGATGGAATGACAACTGAAGGCATGGCAAGCAGTGGCAGCGGTGGGCCGGCGCGGAAAAGGAGCCCGCTCTTCACGGTTTTCTTTCTGGTCGTGGCCCTGCTGATCGTGGTGGGCGGCGTTCTGCTGTTCCAGCGGCGCGTGCAATACCAGGCGCTTGCGAATGAAACGGAAGCCGCCGCCATCCCAACGGTGGCGATCATTCACCCTAGCCTGGAGGCCGGCGATGAAAACCTGGTGTTGCCGGGAACGCTGCAGGCGTATGTGGAATCTCCGATTTATGCGCGCACCAACGGGTACCTGAGAAAGTGGTATCGCGACATCGGCAGCCGCGTAAATAAGGGCGAATTGCTTGCCGATATTGATACGCCGGAAGTGGACCAGCAGTTGGGACAATCCCGGGCGGATTTGAACACGGCGCAGGCGAACGCGCATCTTTCCGAAATTACCGCGACGCGTTATACGGATCTGTTGAAGACGGATGGCGTTTCGAAGCAGGAAGTGGACAACGCAATCGGGGATCAGGCTGCGAAGCGCGCGATCGTGCAGTCCGCCGAAGCAAACGTGCGCCGGCTGGAAGAGCTGGAATCGTTCAAACATATTTATGCGCCATTCAGCGGCGTGCTGACGCAGCGGAGTATCGATATCGGGACTGGCGGGACTTCGCAGCAACTGTTTTATCTGGCACAAACCGATCCAATCCGCGTTTACGTGAATGTGCCGGAGCCTTTTGCACCCTCCATTCATGCTGGAATCGGCGCTTACCTGGAGTTGACACAATATCCCGGCGAGAAATTCCGCGGAAAAGTTGTGCGCACGTCGAATGCGATTGATCTTTCCACGCGTACCTTGCTGACGGAAGTGGATGTGCCGAACTCTTCCGGGCTATTGCTGCCGGGTGGATACGCGCAGGTACACCTGGAAGTGAAAGTGAAAGGCGATCGCCTGCAGGTGCCGGTGAATTCCCTGCTCTTCCGCTCGGAAGGGTTGCGGGCCGTGGTAGTGGATGCGAACCACAAGGCGCGGCTGCAGTAGCTGACCATCGGCCGCGACTACGGCGTTACGCTGGAAGTGTTGAACGGGTTGAAGGCCGCGGACTGGATCGTGCTGAACCCGCCTGACTCGCTGAATGACGGGCAAGAGGTGCATGTGAAGGAAGTGGCGAATCCCATCGCTCCTACCGCCGCACCGAAGGAATCTCCAAGGCCACCAAGCCCTGCTCCAGCTCCCACGGGGAAAAAGCCCTGATGCCGTTGGACAAAAGAGCCGCAAGAAAAAGAGCGTGCAATCTGGGGGCGATGCTCCTCATTGGTTGGGTTGCGGGTTGCACGGTTGGACCAAATTACAAGAAACCGGCAGCGGCTGTTCCCGCGAAATGGGATGTGGAAGAACCGTTTCGGGAAGCCGCGCCGAAAGACGCAGTTCCGAAAACGGCGTGGTGGAATGTGTTTCACGACGACGAATTGAATGGGCTGGAGACGGACCTGCTTGCTGCAAATCAAACCCTGAAAGTCTCCGTGGCACACTATCAGCAGGCGCGGGCTTCCGCGGCAGTGCAGAACGCTACGCTTTTCCCGACGCTTGGCGTGGCGCCGACGGCGAGCCGCCAGCGCTATTCGGGCGATCGGGCGACCGGGTCGTCTTTTAAACTTCCTGGGCCAATCACGCAAAGCAGTTGGACGATTCCCTTCACCGTCAGCTATGAAGTGGACCTGGTGGGACAGCGGCGGCGAACGATTGAGGCGGCGCAAGCCTCCCTGCAGGCAAATGCGGCGGACCTTGAAAATGTCCGCCTGATTCTGACCGCGGAGCTTGCGGCGGATTATTTCAGCCTGCGGCAACTGGACACGCAAATTGCGTTGCTGCTGCGCACGGTGGATGCGCTGCAGAAGGGGCTGGATCTGGTGAATTCGCGGCATCAGGGCGGAGTGGCGTCTGGCCTGGACGTGGCGCAGGAAGAAACGCTGCTGAATGCCACACGCACGCAAGCCACGCTGCTGAAGCAACAACGAAAGCAATTTGAGGATGCGATTGCCGTCTTGACAGGACGGCCCGCTCCGGATTTCCATGTAGTGGCGCGCGAGCTTTTCGCGCAGCCGCCGAATCTCGATACGTCGCTGCCCTCGGATCTCTTGGAGCGGCGGCCGGATATCGCCGAGGCAGAGCGGGCGATGGCGGTGGCCAACGCGCAAATCGGAATTGCCAAGGCGGCTTACTATCCGTCGCTGCAGCTCTACGGCCAGGCCGGCTGGAACGCGGCAAAGATCACGCAACTCCTGAACGCGGAAAGCGGCGTGTGGGCCATAGGCGCGAATCTGGCGCAGAGTATTTTCACCGGCGGCGCGCGGCGGGCTCAGGTGCAATTTTCGCAGGCGGGATATGAGGCCACGGTAGCGAGCTATCGCGGCACGGTGCTGAGCGCGTTCCAGGAAGTGCAGGACAACATCACCGGGCTGGAAGTGCTGCACAATGCGCAAGAATCGCAAGCGCAAGCGGTGGACGCCTCACGCCGGCAACTGGACATTGCAACCTCGCGCTATGTGGGCGGCTTGGTGAATTACCTGGACGTGGTGAACGCACAGCAAAACTTACTGAGCAACGAACAGGAAGCCGCCATCATCCATGGCCAGCGGCTCGTCACCGCCGTGCTCCTTGTAAAAGCGCTAGGGGGCGGTTGGGATGCCGCAAGCATCGCCGCAGTGCAGGAAAAGCCCCACCTGAAGGACATCGTCGCGCCCTGACCAGTGAGTTTCAATCTCAGCATGGCCAGGTGAGAACTCTGTTCCATCCGAATTCTAGATTTCATCCACTGCCTTCAAACTTGCCGGTGATGGTTTAACTTCCGATTAGCGCGCCTTTTTATATTGCGCTAATCAGGCGCTAGACCCGAGGGTGAACGAGCTACCCCTTTCCCGGCGGCATCATTCCAATCCGCACACCGCTCGAGCATTCGCGATGAGTGTCGTCAAATCATCTAGTTTGGAAAAGACGGCAGTTATTCCAAAGGCCAGGGCTTCCTTCTCGATATTCACATCGTTGTCTGCTGTCAGCATGAAAATCGGCAATGCAGGCTCTCGCGCTTTAAGCTGATGAGCCAATTGCAATCCATTCATGTCGGGTATTGAGAAGGCCACGACGGCTAAGTCCGGCGTTAACTGTTTGGTCTTATTGAGTGCCTCGAAAGCATTTGCAGCCTCCACACAATTGTCGAAGCCGCTGCCTTCTTCAAAAAGAGTACGAAGGGTTGTTCGGAAAGCATGATCGTCATCCACGATAAGCACCGCATGCATGATTCGCTCCGTTACAGAACAATCCGCCAAGAACAGTTCACCGAGCAAAATTCTTTCTGCTTACTTGAATGCTGGGATCACTGGGATGCGCCAGCTTATTCTCGACGCCGGTCAGTTCAGAGAGTGGGTGATCTAAGGTGCATTCATACGCCTCCAGGTTGCTGGGTATGCGGCCTTTGGCCAGTGCGTCGTGAATGCGGAGCGACAAAATCTTCGTTTGGGACATGCTTTTCATCGATTCCCGAGGCGCTTCAAAAAGATTGAGGATTGCGAGTTTGTGTCCCTATCCATGGCGCGACCCCGCGGGAAGGATTGCAGGCGAGGTCCTAGTCCACTTGCGTCCCCGGTTTCAACGGTTTGCTGCAATGAGCACAGTGGGGGATTTCAAATCGCCATTCTACTTCCAGAATCCGGATGCAGAATGGACAGCGGCCCGACCATTTGTGATTGCATTCCGGACATACGCTGAGAATAACGTCCGAGCGGCGCAAAAGTTTGCCGCCCTCCCGAAGAGAGACCAGGAATCGGCAATTCCAGTTTGTGCAGATCAAGAATTCTTCCAAGTCCGAATCCCCTTTGTGGTCGGACAGTTTTAGAACGGCGAGAGAAGCAGGGGGCAGCGCAGAATCTGGGAGCCGGCCTCGAATTCTTGGATTGTTTCCACCGCTCAAGTTCACACCAATCAAACACGTTCCACCGGGCAGTTGAAGCAACAGCTCACGTCGGAAAATTGAACGGATTGACCACGCATGAAGATCCCCGCACGGGCACTCCTTTATGGGACGCAAAGTTGCATGGGGCAATGCCGAGAACTACGTACTGTCAGCTACGTATCGGCTTGCGGCTGTCACTCGTTCCGAAACGGGCGCCAGCTTATGCTTATCCGGGGTCTCCTTTCCAACCTTAAATCCGAAGAATGCAACCCGGGTCGGCTGGACGCGACCACGAGCCATTTCCCCGGTATTGGAGTATTATCAGCGCAGTCAACAGTCGCGACGTAACTAGTCGACTCCAATTGAGAGATACAGGGCTGGCAGCCACTAAGAGGAGCAAACGCCCTGACAACTGCTAGGTCGGGTCTGGTGGAGGGCACCCTGAGTCGAACCGGAACCAACACGCACAACAGCGACGCTGACGAAGTGTCGAATGTTGTCGAAGAGCGCCTGCGGCTCATCATTGACACAATCCCCACAATAGTCTGGCGCAAATTACCTAATGGCTCGGCTGATTTCCTCAACCGAAATTTTCGGGAATATACAGGTCTTTCCTTGGAGCACGGTCTGGGCTGGGGCTGGATGAATGCGTTCCATCCCGACGATCGTCTGAAGGAGGAATGGCGCGCGGCTTTGGCGGCCGGGGAACCCTTTGAGAAAGAGGCGCGTCTCCGCCGGGCTGATGGGCAGTATCGCTGGTTCCTAATTCGCGCCGTGCCGCTGCGCGACAGGCAGAGAAATGTCGTCAGATGGTATGGAACGAGCACCGACATCGAAGACCTGAAAAGGGCCGAAGATCGCGTTCGGCTCATCATCAACACAATGCCAATGATGGCTTGGACGCTCCGGCCCGACGGCGTGGTTGATTTCGTCAATCAGCGTAGCCTGGACTATGCGGGCCTTTCCTTGGCGGAGCAAATTGAAAACCCGACGCGCACAATTCATCCCGAAGATCTTCCCAGAGTCATGAAAAAGTGGCTTGCGGACATGGCTGCTGGAGAATCATCCGAGGATGAAATGCGCATGCGGCGGGCTGACGGGCAGTATCGGTGGTTCCTGGTTCGCACCGCGCCTTTGCGCGACGAGCAGGGAAACCTCGTTAAGTGGTATGGCGTCTGCATCGATATTGAGGACCGCAAAAGGGCGGAGGAAGCCCTCAGATCGACCGAGAGTGAACAGCGCCATATAGCCGCGCAATTGGAAAGAGAGCGCGGTCGCTTGGTCGAGGCTCAGGAGGTGGCGAAAATGGGAAGTTGGGAAGCGGAGTTGCCGAGCTTGAACGTGATTTGGTCAGAGCAAACACACCGCATCTTTGAGACTGATCCGTCTCGTTTCCACCCCACGCGCGCAGAGTTCCGCGAATTCATTCATCCGGAGGAACGCGCGAAAGTGGATGCAGCCCTTGTCGCGTCCCTCGGCAAGCGCTCGCCTAGCACGGTCGAGTATCGGATCGTTATGCCGGATGGCCGCGTCAAAGTTCTCGAGGAGCGCTGGCAAGCTTTTCATGATGAAGAAGGAAAGCCCATTCGTGTTGCGGGCACTTGCCGCGACGTCACCGAAGCTGTGCGAGCGGAAGAGGAGTTGCGGCGACTTTCAGGTCAGCTCTTGCGTTTGCAGGACGAGGAGCGGCGTAGAATTGCCAGGGACTTGCACGACTCCACCGGCCAAGACCTCGTCGCTTTGGCAACCACTCTCAGCCAACTGCATGCTTTAATCCCTTCGTCCAGCAGGAAATCACGCAAGCTCGCCTCGCAATGCCAGGCCTTAGCGGATCAGTGCATCCGGGATGTCCGAACCCTTTCCTATCTATTGCACCCGCCGATGTTGGATGAAGCCGGACTTGAGGATGCGATTCGTCACTACGCCGGCGGCTTCACGGAACGGACTGGAATCGAAGTTGAACTGGAGATTTCGCCGCGTCTTGGACGGATGAAGCCACATGCCGAGTTGGCTCTTTTCCGGGTCGTTCAAGAAAGTCTCACGAACATCCAGCGGCATTCGGGAAGTCTCAAGGCCAAGATACGAACCGAGCGTGGCCCCGGAAAGTTCACGCTGGAGATAAGCGACAAAGGCAGCGGAATTTCCGGGAGCCTGCGGAGACGGAATGGGAAAACGCCCTTTGGATTCGGGGTCGGCATCCCAAGCATGCACGAGAGAGTGGCGCTCATCGGCGGGGAGCTTGATATTGAATCCAGCGGCGGCGGCACCACGGTGCGCGTGACGATACCGGCAGATGACTAAAGACACGAAACCACTTCGTATCCTGGTGGCGGACGACCACGAACTCGTCCGCCGCGGCATACGGGGACTCCTTCGCGCTCGACGCGGCTGGACCGTTGTCGGCGAGGCCATGAACGGCCGGGAAGCAGTGGAAAAAGCGAACAAGCTGAAACCGGACGTAGCCATCCTTGATATCAGCATGCCCGATTTAGACGGGCTTCAGGCGACGCGGCGGATTCGAGAGGCAGTCCCAACTACCGAAGTGGTTGTCCTCACGATGCACGAGTCCGACCAGATGGTGCGCCGGGTGCTGGATGCAGGAGCCCGTGGCTACGTCTTAAAATCCGATCTTGCAACGCACCTTGTAAAAGCGGTGAAAGACGTTTGTGCGGGTAAGATGTTTCTGACCCCCAGAGTATCTGACATCGTAGTGAGGGGATTCCTCACGACCGGGGAGGGGTCAGACCCAACAGAGCATTCTCAAGCCCGGCCAACGCCCCGCGAG
>WNFJ01138669.1_pt2 | contig 10661 bp, 8 predicted proteins | sample 5400461 | NCBI WGS metagenome assembly WNFJ01 (sample SAMN13153349, study PRJNA577476) | soil metagenome | isolation source: 115 cm saprolite on Douglas fir-dominated hillslope | place: USA:California | collected 2013-09-17
CGTGTGCGATCAGCCCTTGGACTTGCCTTCGCAACAGCCGCCCGGCGGAATGGGATTCCCGTGCGGGCAGGTCTTGGGGTGCCCGAGGAACGTGCAAATGCGCTGGTCCAGCTCCTGGCTGATGATGTGTTCAAACTTACAGGCCTGTGTGTGCGCTTCGGATTCGTCAATGGAAAACGTGTCCTTAAAGAGGCGCTCGGCCAGGCGGTGACGGCGGACAACGTCGCGTGCGCGCTGGCTGCCCAAGGGCGTGAGTTGCACTTCCCCGTTTTGCATTTGCACCAAGCGCAGATCGGACATGCGCGATAGAACTCGAGTAGCCGGTTCGTCGGTACCCACCGGCAGACCCCCGGATGGGCCGGTAGCATGCAGGCGCTCCGCCTTTGCCGGCTTCCCTTCCTCGCCGCAGACCCAAATCTGCTCGAGGAGATGGTCGAAGCAGCAGTCCGCCGTGTCGGCGAGCGGGCAAGCCAGCGGATGGCCCGGACCATGCTGGGCCGTGTCGAAGTGCAGGTGGCCGTGGGCCAGCTCGATGCGGCGGTCGGCCTGTCGCGCGATGTCCGGGTCGTGCGTGACCATCAGGATCGTGTGGCCGGCGTCGTGCAGTTCGCGGAAAATCTGGATGACGATGGTCTCGTTGGCTTCGTCGAGATTGCCGGTCGGTTCGTCGGCAAGAATGATTTTTGGCTGATTGATTAGCGCGCGCGCAATGGCCACGCGCTGCTGCTCGCCGCCGGAGAGTTGCGCGGGGAGATGCGTCAGGCGGTCGCCAAGGCCTACGCGACTCAGGGCTTCTTCGGCTTGCTTTTCGTCCGTGACGCTATGAAAATACTGCGCGAGCATCACGTTTTCCAGCGCCGTGAGATACGGCACGAGATGAAATTGCTGGAAAACGAAGCCGACTTTTTCCGCGCGGTAACGGACCAGCTCGTTTTCACGAAGTTTCGAAAGGTCGACGCCGTCAACGACCACATGTCCTGATGTGAGCGTGTCCAGGCCGCCGAGAATGTTGATGAGCGTCGTTTTCCCAGAGCCCGAGGGGCCCATAAGCGCGACCCATTCGCCGGTGTTCACATCGAAGCTGACGCCGCCAAGCGCGCGCAGCGTGCCGTACTGCTTGATCAAATTTTCGATGACCACTTGCTTCGCCGCGGTTCGCGGCGGCCCTTGAACCACGGAACTCACGCTTCACCCCTGAAAACCGATGCCGGCCGGATACTGGCCAGCCGTCGCAGCGGGAATGCACTGAGAATCGCGACGATCACGGTCAACACTACCGCTACAGGATAAACAATCAGCCGCGGCCGCGCGGCCACGCCAAACACCGCTTTGCCCAAACCGATTGACAGAAAAATTCCCGCCGCGGCACCAATGATGCCGCCCGCAAGCCCCAGCAACGCCGCCTCCGCAAGGAAAAGCCGCAGCACGCGGCGCATCGAGCCGCCGATGGCCTTCATCAAGCCAACGTCCATCCTCCGTTCCATCGCCACGTTGGTCATCGCCGCCATCACGCACAGCCCGGTAAGCACCAGCACGATCCCCACCGTTGCAGTCAACAATCCGCTGATGCGGTTGTAAATCTTAGCTTCGCCTTCGGTGAATTGGCGAATACCATGTACGTCTGCCTCAGGGAGACGTTCTTGGAGATCGGAGATAAAACGTTCGATGCTCCCAGGTGTCCCGGGGACGCTAAGTTGAACAAGACTTATGCGGTCATCAAGAATTGTGAGTCGGCGAGCAGTCGGCATATCCACAAAGATATAGGCATCCTCGGGACCGCCAAAACTCTGAACTTGCACCATTGAACAGAGAATACTTAGATTGCGATACGAGATCACCGGCCGCAAGGGGCCACTGCTTGAGTACCTTTGCAACATGGACGCAACTTGGTCTCCGAGAATGCAGGTCCGCCGGTCAACGGCTGGATCGGACAGCAGCGTTCTCGTATTCCGAGAAGGCAAAACGTCGAAAAGATTACCTCCCTGAAAACCAGCAACCACGGTTTGAATTGCGCGTTTGGATTGTGAAGAGTTGGCTAGTGAGTTGAGTGACGCTACGTCGCCGACGAAATAGAGGAATGCGACCTTTGGGACCGCGCTCTCGCTGTTCGATGTAGGAATTCTTTGCAGGATTGATTCCTTTAGCGTGTGATCCTCGGTAGTTACTTGCTTGCCGTCTCGCGGGGCGACAACGACGTTTGCGCCAAAAGCGCGGAATTCGGCGGTGAGGCGGCGTTTTGCGTCGACTTGAAGATTGAGGAGGGCCGCGGTGACAGCAGCGCCCGTGCCGAGGGCCAATAGCATGACAAATAGGCGACCACGATTGGCGCCGAAAAGGCGGCGGATGATGCGCCAGAACATGGCTCGATTTGTTGCTCGAGAACCCGGCATCATTCGCCTCGCAGGATGGGCGCCGGCTCGTAGCGTGAAGCACGGTGCAGCGGAACGGCGCTGCCAAGAATCGTAACGCCGGAAGCGAGTGCGATGATCGCAAAAAATACGATGAGCGAAGGCTCAGGGGCGGCGCCAAAGATTCTCTCTCCAAGAAGGCGCGCCAAGAGAATCCCGAGTGTGTAACCGGCTCCTCCACCTATGAACGCGAGCAACAGTTGTTCCGCCGCAAGCAGGAAGCCAACTGTTCCGGAGCCCGCACCCAGTGCTTTCATCAAGCCGATCTCCGTGCGCCGCTCGATCACCGAAGCCGCCGAAGATGCACCCACCGCCAGCGCCGCCGCCAGCAGCGCCGCACCCGTGACCAGCCACAGCAGCATGCGCACCCGCGTCAGGATCTGCCCTTCGCCTTCCGCGACGCGGCGAATCACGCGCACGTCCGTTCCAGGTAATTCCTGCTGAATCTGAAACGCAATCGAGGAAATGTATGGCGTGCAAAACCAGCGGTCATACTCGGCAGGTGAAAACGACTTCGGATCGCGCTTTGCAAAGGCATCTTCTGGCTTCGTCAGTGCGCTGACGTACAATTTGCGATACTGCCCGGGCTTGTTGGCAAGTTGTTGAGCGATCGAAAGCGGCGCGACGATCGCGTCATCCTCGGGACCGCCCGTTTCCAACAATCCCACGATTGCCAATTCATGAAGAGGCCACTCGTCGGTCCCTTCTCTTTCCTCAAAGGCTTCCAATTTGTTTCCAAGCGTTAGTCTCAGCCGGTTGGCCAGCTTCTTGCCTAAGACACATTCTTGCGCGTCGTCGACGAACCAACGCCCCTGTACCTGCCACCACGGATTTGTGTTTTCAATTCCGGTTAGGAACGCCGATCCTTCGGGAAGAGCAACCCTGTGACGGGCCCACGTCCCGAGGAGTTGAAATTTGGTCAGGCGAGCGTGATTGCTGAGATGAGATGGATGCGAAGCAAGTGCGGTAATGTCAGGCGGGTCAGTCTCCTCGACAGTGACAGCGCTTTCTAGGATCGGCGCGAAGCCAACGATATTGTTGTGCCAGAAAATCGTTTTTAATTTAGGCAAGTAATCCACGCCGCCGATTTCCAACGGCAACGAGTCCGCTTGCGGCGTCACAAGAAGATTCGCGCCCAGGCTCCGGAATTCCTTCGCCAGCCGGTCGCCCACATCCAGCGAAACGCTCAGCGCCGCCGTGGCCACTCCCATGCCGAGAGCCAGCGCCGCCCCGGTAAGGAGCTTGTGGCGCGGACGGCGTCCAAACGAATCGGCGACAATTCTCAGAAACATGGTCGTGCGAAAGCCTTCTGTTTTCAATTCTCCGTAATCAGTTTTCAGCGAACCATTCTGCTGATTTTTTTCTTTTTCTATTTCTCCGCACTGAAAACCGATTGCTTACCACTCAAAACGATTCACTTATTGGAGGCTGCTCCGGCCCCTCCAACGGCGAGCCGCATCCTATTGCGGAATTTCCTTGGCGGCTTGCGTCAATGAAGAAATATCGATCACTAAGTCTTCGCCATCGACGCGCGACGGCACGCCGATGGGATTGCACCCGCCCTGATTGCCGACCGATGGCACATAGATCGCCGAGCCACAGTGCCGGCAGATTACGTTCTGCCCGTCCTGGCGATAGCCTTCCGCGCCGCAAATCCGGCAAGCGTCCAGAGCCGTGCCGTAGCCATTCGGCTTCTTGATAATCAGGAACCGCAGCGACTGATTGCCGGCGGTGATGGTGTAAAGGTGCAGGCTTCCGTCCTGTACTTCAGTCAACGGAATGCGCACTTCGTTGCGCACGGCAATAACCGCCCGCGCAGAGGGCGGCGCGGAGTTCGCACGCGCATAAATAAAGTCCGCGGTCAGCACCAGGATCACCACCAGGCACGCGCCAGCCGCCGCGATCATCCAGCGCCGCTGGCGGCGATTCTGCGATTCGTGCAATCTCTTCTCCGCTTCACCAGTGATTTCCTTCGCGGCTGCCGCATGCGATGCCGACTGCCATTCGCGCAGGATCAACAGAGTGGCCGCGCCAAAAATAAACACAAAGAAGAAAAGCTCGTTGCGAACAATCGGCCCGATCATGGCCATTTCCGACTTGCTCGAAGGCAGCCAGCGCGCTTCGCTCAGCTCGTGCAAACCGGTAAGCGCCAGTTGAAATGCGACAAGCATGAGAATAACGGTGGTCGCGGCAAAGAACCGATGCAACGGCACGCGCAGCGTGCCCTTGAAGAAGAAGAGCCCCACCGCGACCGCCCCGGCGATCCCCACAATCGTCCCAATCCACGTTTGCAGTCCTTCGCTAGAAAGCTCCACGGCCCGCAGTATCAGCGCCAGCTCCGCCCCCTCGCGCAGGACCATCAGGAAAACAAAAACAAAAATCCCCCAGCCCGCGGCGCTTCCCGACTTCTCCGCGTAGACCTCCACCTTGGCCTCGATCTCTTTTTTCAGGTGGCGCGCAACGCGGTTCATCCATACGATCATCGTAACAACGAAGACCGCCGCGATCAGGAGCATCAGCCCCTCGAACCCGTCTTCGCTGATGCGCCAGCGCTCCAGTGCCACGGCCACGCCCAGGCTGAGCGCGGCGGCGGCGGCCACGCCGTACCAGACGAAGCGTGCCAGGTGCTGGCGTCCCGTGCGGGAAAGATAGACCAGGATGATGCCGACGACGAGAGAAGCTTCAACGCCTTCACGAAGTGCGATAAGGAGAGCCGAGAGCACGAAAACTCCAGTTGTGAGTAATTTGCAACTGCCTTTTAAGTGTACCGCACCGGCGGGCTTCCGTCAACCGGACCAAGTTGGTCCGGTTTGCCGGACGCTCGGATAGGTTATTCTGTTTGACGCTTATGCGCACCTTCCACCAAAGCGCTTCCCTCCTCCTGTCGCTGCTGATTTGCACACAGGTTCCCGCACAGGCACCTTCGCCATCGCAGCTCCAAGCCAACGCACTGCGCCCCGATCCCATACGTGCACAGAAGTCTGCCGAACGGGGCGACCAGGCCGAAGCAGCAGGGCGCTTCGAGGAAGCGCTGACGGCCTACGAAGAAGCCGTGCGTTACGCCCCGCAAGATGCCTCCATGGCCGAACGGGGTGCGGCGCTGCGCTCCAAGCTGGTTCGCGCCCACGTCGAGGCTGCCGAACGTGATGCCCTGGCGGGCCTGCTGACCCAGGCCACCGAGGAATTGGGAAGGGCGCTCCGGGTCGATCCCGGAAACACCATCGTCGAGGAGCGTCTCGCTCAACTCAAGGCCATGGAGGACGAGCCTCGCGCAAAGCCCGCCACGGGAATCTCCGGTCTTCCGCGGCTGCAACCGCAACCCGGAAAGCGCAACCTGAACCTGCACGGCGATACCAAGATAGTTTACGAACAGCTCGCGGGCCTCTTTGGCGTCAAAGCGGCTTTTGATCCGGACCTCACTGTCAGGAGCGTGCACCTGCGCGTTGATAATGTGGATTTTTATACTGGCATGTCCCTCCTCGGTACGCAATCAGGAACCTTTTGGCGTCCCTTGAATCCCACGTTGCTGTTTGTCGCTCCAGACACACAGGAGAAGCGGCGGCAATATGGCTTGGTAGCGGAGCAGACCTTTCCACTATCTGCCGCCATCGGCCCGGAGGACGTCACCGAAATGCTGCGCATCCTGCGCGACATCACCGGAGGAACACGCATCGATCTGGACACTCGTAGCCGCACCATCACCATGCGCGACACGCCGGAGCGGCTCGCCCTGGCCGGTGAACTGATCGAACAACTCGAGAGGGCCCGCGGCGAAGTCATGCTGGAGATCGAACTCCTCGCCGTCGACCGCAACAAAGCGCGTGCTCTTGGAATTACACCTCCGGCTTCCGAGCAGGTCATCGGACTGAATACCAGCGACCTGAACAAGCTGAAATCCTCCACGAACCTCACGAACCTGCTCACCAACATTCAACAAGTCTTCGCAGGAAAGGGATTCTCCGGCATACCGGCCGTCGTACCTATCGGTGGCGGCCTGTCCACTTTTTTGCTCACCCTTCCGAGCGGCGCCGTCAACTTCTCCGATTCTCTCTCGCTGGTGCAGAGCGGGCGCCAGGTGTTGCTGCGCGCGCAAGACGGCAAGCCGGCCAGCTTTTTCGTCGGCGATCGCTTTCCGATCACCCTCTCACTGCTTTCCGGAAGGCTTGGGAATGCCGCCGCGTTGACCGGACTGCCAGCCTCCACGATTTTCCCGGAGACCAGCATCACCGTCGGCGTCAATCCCTCTGCGCTGGTTGCCAATAACTTCACCGGCGGCACGCTCCCCGATCTGGCGGTCGTTTTTGACGATCCGAGGGCCAACACCTTTGTCATCCTGAAGAATCAAGACAATGGAAATTTCGTTCAGGTCACACCATCTCCGATCACCCTGGGCACCAGCGAAACTGGCCAAGTCGCCATTGGCACCGGCGTTTTCCGCAACAACAGCACGTTCACCACCAGCCAGCCGGCCGACGTGGTCCTGGTAAATTCCACTTCGAACAATATTTCGGTGTTATTGGGGAGCGTCGACGCCACCGGCAAAGCCAACGGCCTTTTTACGGAGGCGTCCGGCTCCCCGATCCCTGTCGGCACCAGCACTAATCCCAGCAATAATCCAAGCTCCGTGGTGGTCGCGGATTTTAACGGTGACGGCTTCTTGGACCTCGCCGTCGCCAATCAAGGGGACGATTCCATCTCCCTCTTTCGCGGCAATGGCGACGGCACTTTCACTCTGTTTCCAGGCTCGCCGTTTAAGCTGCCGAATACCGGCACGATCCTGGAGTCCAACCCGGTTGCGATGGTGAGCGCAAATTTTCGGAATAAGACCTTCTCTACCACTGTAAACAGTAGGTCCCCGGAAGTGGACCTTGCCGTTGTGAATAAGAATTCGAATAGCGTCTCGATCTTATTGAGCTCAGTCAACCAGGCCGGCAACGTCACTCTTGCGGAGGCTCCCAACTCTCCCTTTTCTGTTGGAACGACTCCCGTGGCGATCGCCACGGGAGATTTAAATGCCGACGGCGTGCCGGACCTTGCCGTCGTAAACCAGGGCGATGGTACGGTGTCGGTGTTGCTGGGGAGCGGCAACTTGGACGGCACGTTCACCGCCGCGTCAGGCTCCCCGCTGCCGACCGCTATGACTCCCGCCGGAGTGGTGATCGCCAATTTTGCGAACGGCACGGTCCCCGACCTCGCGGTGACGAACAAAGGCTCGGGCACGCTCGGCGTTTATCTCGGTCTAGGAAATGGCACTTTTGCCTCGCGCATCGAACTCAATACTCCGGTTGGGCCCTCCGCCCTGATCGCCTCTGTATTAACCACCAGCGGACTTCCCGACGTTGCTCTGGTGTCCCAGGATCCGGCCGCGGCCCAGGGCGAGGTAACCGTGATTCAGGATTCCACGAATTTCGCCAACAGCGCGGCCACCGGCGTGGCGCAGACGCCCTATCCGGCCTCGGAATATGTTGATCTCGGCGTGAAGATAAAGGCTACACCCACGCTTCATCCCAATAACGAAGTGACTCTGCTGCTGGAGTTCGAAATCCGCTCGTTAGCTGGCTCCAGCGTGAACGGGATCCCCATCATCTCCAACCGGACGCTGACGCAGACCGTTCGCGTCAAAGAGGACGAACCGACCCTCATTGGCGGTCTCACCGATACGGAAGAGACCCGCTCCATCACCGGACTGCCGGGCTTTGCTGAAATCCCAATCGCGGGATACGCGTTCGGGGGGCGCAAGAATTCGTTTCAGGATACCGAACTTCTGATTCTCGTCACCCCGCGAAAACTGCGCCTGGCGGATCATCTCACGCGGACGATTTTCGCCGGTCGCGGCGAAACCGGAGGCCGCGGAGCCGCCAGTCCGGGAACTCTTCAATCACCCGGTACACAACCTCGGCCATAAGTCCGTGAAGGATAAAATCCCCACGCCCCTCGCTCCGGCAAACCGAATTTTGTTGGACAACGAATTTGTGCTCTGACGTGGATGAGCTACGGCAGCGCTTCGAACACCACGATCGGCTGGTAAGTCCGCGGCACGACGGCTTCGGCGATGGCGATGAGTTTATCCTGCTGGCTGAACACCCGCAGCCGCGGCGGCTTCGGTTCACCGCCATCAAGCTGCGTCGTCGCGCCAGGAGGCGGCTCGGCGCGGCCCGGTTGAAGCTGCGCGAGCGTGATATTGAACTTCGTGCCATGACGCACGCGCTTTTCGACCACCGGTAAAACGTTAACTCGCGGAAAATTCGTCAGCAGGTATTCGAGGGGGATCACACGGTCTGCGAATTTCCTGGCCTGCTTGGCTTCCGCGAGCTCCTCCAGTGTGATCGCTTGCTCCAGCGAAAATTCTCCCACCGCCGTGCGGGTGATTTCCGCAAGGTGCGCGCCGCACCCCAGCTTCTGCCCCATCTCGTGCGCCAGCGAACGGATGTACGTGCCGGAGGAGCACTCGATGACAAACCGCGCGATGCTCCCCTCAATCTCCCTGAGTTTGTACTCGTAAATCTCGACTCCCACGGCCTTCAGCTCGACAGCTTGATTCTTGCGAGCCAATTCATACGCCGGGCGCCCTTTTACTTTTTTCGCGGAAAACGACGGCGGTATTTGTTCGAATCGCCCGATGCTCTCCACGGCAAACTTCTTAATTGTCTCAGCATCCAGCTCTGGCGCGGTGTCCGGCCCCTGCGCTTGGCCATCGGCATCGTAAGTATCCGTCGCGAAGCCGAACCGAAAGCCCGCCTCATATCGCTTACGGCGTCCGGCGTAGAACTGCACCAGCCGCGTGGCCCGGCCGAGCAGCAGCACCAGAACACCGGTCGCCAGCGGATCCAGCGTGCCCAGATGTCCAATCTGCCGGAAGCCGGCCAAATGGCGCACCGCGTCGACCACGTCGTGCGAAGTTTTCCCCTTCGGTTTATGGATGACGAGCGCGCCGTCGTTCGGCGCCGGCTGTGGTTGTCGTGGCATTCTTGGAGCGATCAGTATTCAGTTTTGGTTCTTCGTTCGCTGTACTTCGTTCTTTGTTTTTAGTTTTGACACTCGGACCTGGCTGAATTTCTCTCAATTGCGTTTTTACGCTTCCCTGCACCCAGGTTTCAGCGCGGGAGGATCGCAACCATCGCGGCTTCCCTTTTTTCTGAACTGAAAGCTGAAGACTGACAATTGAAAACTCTCACGGCGCGGGTGGATTGTCCTTCTTCATTTCCTTCAAGAGCCGCTCGATGCGCTCGACGTGTTCCTGGGAGAGATCCAGCGTGAAGTGCAGTTCCGGCACGCGGCGGAGTTGCAGCCGCTCGACCAGCTCCCCCCGGATGAACCCGGCAGCATGTTCGAGCGCCTTGATCGCATCGGACTGCTCCTCATTCGTCCCGTTCACGCTGATGAACACTCGCGCGTGCTTCATGTCCGGCTGGACGCGCACTTCGCTGGCGACCACGCTGACTTCCAGCCGCGGATCTTTCAATTCCCCCGCCAGCATGGCGTTGATTTCGTGGGCGATCTCCTCGCCCACGCGTTCATGTCGGTGATTGGCTGGACTCATCGGCGTCCCTGAATCACTTTCTAAACAATGTCGACCGCTTGGTTGATCAAAAACGACCCGAGGATGCGGTCCGCCTCGTCCAAAACCTTCTGCAGCACTTCCCTCAAGTGCTTCTCTTCATTCGAAATCGTGACGATCCCGACCACCGACCTCTGCCACGTATCTTGATGTTCCAGCTCCGCCACCGCCACGTTGAAATCCCGCCGCAGCTTATCCTTCAAGCTGCGCAGAACCTGCCGCTTGTCCTTCAGCGATTGCGCGTCCGGGATGCCGACCGGCATGTGCGGCTCCGGGGGACAGCTTGGCGGATTATTTCTTACCGGCGGGCCCGCCGCCCTGTCCGGCGGCCTCCGCGGCGCTCATCTTGGTAACGCTGAAGCATTCCAGGATATCGCCGACTTTTACGTCATTGAAATTGGCGACGCCCGCGCCGCATTCAAAACCAGTGCGGACTTCGCTGGCGTCGTCTTTGAACCGCTTCAATGAGCTGAGTTTGGATGTGTAGATCACCACCCCGTCGCGCAGCACGCGGACCTGCGCGTCGCGCTTCAGGATGCCATCGGCCACGTAGCAGCCCGCGATCGTCCCTGCGCCCTTGACGCGGAAGGTGTTGCGCACTTCCGCCCGGCCCAGGTACGTTTCCGTGACCACCGGCTCGAGCAGGCCTTCCATGGCCTTTTTCAGCTCATCGGATACTTCATAGATGATGGTGA
>WNFJ01451200.1_pt1 | contig 10660 bp, 9 predicted proteins | sample 5400461 | NCBI WGS metagenome assembly WNFJ01 (sample SAMN13153349, study PRJNA577476) | soil metagenome | isolation source: 115 cm saprolite on Douglas fir-dominated hillslope | place: USA:California | collected 2013-09-17
TCCATCTTTGGCGCGTTTTCCTTCGCCGAATTAGGCTCCATGATTCCCGAAGCCGGCGGCGAATACGCCTACCTGCGCCGCGGCTTCGGCCCGGTTTACGGCTTCACCTTTGGATGGATGCACTCCATTGTCGGCCGCCCCAGCTCACTCGCTTCCATCGCCGCGGGCATGATGCGCTTCCTCGGTTTTCTCGTCCCGGGCATCGCGCTTCCGCTGTTTACAGTTCATATCGCCATTCCTGGTCTCACTGGCTGGATCAAACCGTACGATTTCGTCTTCACTTGGGCGCAGCCGCTGGCGGTCATATGGCTGCTGATCATGACCGGCATCAATTATCTGGGCGTGCGTCTCGGTGGCGCGGTTCAAGTTTTCCTGACCACCATCAAAATCACTTCTGTGGCAATCGTAATTGGCGTGGCGTTTTTTGCTCCCGCCAGCACGCAAGCAAGCGGCTCACAACCCTTTTGGCCGGCCGCGGGAATGGGCAGTGGCGCAATTTTCAGCGCGTTTCTGGCGACGCTAGCCGCGGCACTTTGGGCTTACGACGGCTGGGAGGACCTCAATCTCGTCGGCTCCGAAGTAGAAAACCCACACAAGAATTTCCCGCGCGCCCTCGTCGGCGGAGTCGGATTTGTCGCCGTGATTTATCTGCTCTTCACCGCGGCTTGCCTGAATGTGTTGCCCTTCGATACCGTCGCCGCCTCCCAGCACATTGCCTCCGACGTCGTGGAGCACATCAAAGGCGCCACCGCCGCTAATTGGATCACGCTTGCGATGGTGATTTCCGCGCTCGGTTCGATGAATTCATCGGTGCTGAGCGGAGCGCGCGTAGGCTATGCGATGACGCGCGACGGGATCTTTTTCAAGATCGTCGGCGGCATCCACCCGAAATTCCGCACCCCCGGACGCTCGTTGATTTTCCAGGGCGTGCTGGCGAGTTTAATGGCTCTCACAGGGACCTTCGAAGAGCTCACCAATCTTTTTATTTTTGCCGCTTGGATATTTTACGGAGCTGCGGTGGTGGCATTATTTCGCATGCGCAAAACCGAGCCCGATTTGTCGCGCCCTTATCGATGCTGGGGCTATCCCTGGGTCCCCGCCTTGTTCGTTGCCGGTGCCCTCGCGCTCACCATAAATATTTGGATCAACCACCCAGGCCGCTCCTCGATCGGCTTGCTCCTGATTCTCGCGGGACTTCCTTTCTACCGCCGCTGGAGCGGTTCTCTTTCAGCGGCCAGCAATGCGGGAAGCTAACGCCGTGACTAGCTGGAGGCAGCGCGCGTGTGGGCGCTTGCTCTGACAGACAAAATAGCGGCTTCCGCTTCGCGAGAAACTTCAATCGCAGGATGCAAGAGTTTGGCAAGCGCCTCGATGCCGGTAACGAGGCGCGGGCCAGGCCGGGAAAAATAGCTGTTGGCTTCCAGCGCGTAAACCCGCCCGTTGCGAACGGCTGGCATGGCATTCCACTGTTCGGGAAGGTCGATCGAAAGGTATTCGTCGCGAGCGCGCTGCGCACTGTAGCCACAAGGCGCGATCAGAAGAATCTCCGGCTCGGCCTCGACGATATCCTGCAAGTGAACGCGGAAAGAAGGCGTCCGCACTTTGCCCAGGACGTCTTCCCCGCCCGCCAGGCGAATCATTTCCGGAACCCAGTGCCCGCCGACGTAAAACGGTTGCAGCCATTCGAGGAACGCCACGCGGGGACGATTCGCCGATGCGGGTATCTCCCGCTCCAATGCGCCGAGACGCGCACCGATGTGCTTCACTAGCGCTTCCGCCTGAGGACCGCGGCACGCCTCCTCCCCCACCCAAAGAATGTCGCGCCACACGTCCCCCAAATCCTGCGGATTCAGGCAAAGGACTTCGGGGCGCCGGTCGAATCGCGCAAGCGCTGTAGCAAGATCGTCCGGAGAAGCGGCGCAAACATGGCACAAATCCTGCGTGATGATCAGATCCGGCGCCAGCGCTTCCAGCACTTCCGCATCGACGGCGTACAAACTTTCTCCGCGGTGGACGTACTCGCTCACCAGCCGGTCGATTTCCGCAGGCGAAGTATCGTGAGGAATGCGCGAATGAATGACTACCGTTTTCGTCCGCGCCCGCGGCGGAAAATCACACTCGTGGCTGACGGCCACGATTTCGCGGTCGAGGCCGAGCGCAAACAAAATCTCCGTAGCCGATGGCAGCAGCGACACAATCCGCATGGCACAGAATGTACCACTCTAGACCCTGCTGCGGGAAGACGACCTCAGAAAAAGGTGGCACGGAGTCTCTTCCTTCGTGCCAGCATACTATCTAGGAATAAACAGCTCCCACAAGAGGAGTTACCGGCATGTTGCGAATTGACCGTGTCCTTGAGACTGCCTTGTACGTTAAAGATATGGCCCGGGCCATCGAGTTCTATCAGCGCGTCTTCGGGCTTGAAGTGCTCTTAAGATCGGCCGAACCTGACCGCCTGACCGCGCTTGATGTTGGAGGGACGCAGGTCTTGCTACTCTGCAAGATTGGCGCTTCGACGCAAGCGGTAACGGTACCAGGGGGCAAGATCCCCCCTTGCGACGGCAGTGGCAACTCGCATCTCGCCTTTCCTATCCCTGTTTCACAGCTCGAAGCCTGGGAGAAGCACTTCGCGGACAATGGAATTGCGATCGAGAGTAAGGTGCGGTGGGAGCGTGGCGGCCAAAGCCTCTATTTCCGCGACCCTGATGGAAACTTGTTGGAGCTCGCCACGCCAGGTCTCTGGTCGACCTATTAATTCTGGCTTTCTCTCCGCCTCGAATGTGTCAACCTGGCCAAGGATTAATTTGCCCGGCCGAAACTATTTGTAGAGGAAATATTTGCGGCGGACTTTGTCGAATGCCGCGAGGCTGTCGGACCAGCTCTGCACGATTTTCTCCGGCGCCGCGCCGGACTGCAACTGCTGCATGGCATCGGCGTTCCCAACAAGTTCAATCATTTTCAAGATTTCAAATTGTTTCGGATAGAGTTTCTGCAGAATCTCGGCAATTTCCAGTCCCACGCGCATCGAGCGCACCTTGAAGCGGTCCGTAATCTTTATAGAAACGCCGCCGCAGCGTTGTCCGCTGTAAAGTCCGGCAATCGGAATGAACGGTTGCCCGGCAAAATGCACGCCGGGAAGATTGCGCGCATTCAACGCCGCGGCCACTTCATCGCCGTTCATCCACGGAGCCCCAAATTCCTCGAAGGGAGTTTGCGTGCCGCGCCCGACGGAAACTCCGGCGCTCTGGAGAATTTCGATCCCCGGATAAAGGATGGACCCTTTGATGGTCCGAAGATTCGGCGAGGGCGGGATCCACTTGATGCCGGTGCTCTCAAAAAAGTAATTGCGATGCCAGTTCCTCATGGTGATCACGTGGAGGTCAGCGCCGATGTGATTTTCCGCGTTGAAAAACTGCGCGAGTTCCCCGATGGTCAGCGCGTAGCGCACCGGCAGCGGAAAGTACGCCACGAAATTGGTTTTGTCCGCATCGAGCATCGGTCCTTCGATAATCTCTCCGCCAAGGAGGTTCGGCCGGTCGAGAACGAAGAAAGAGATTTTGCGTTTGGCGGCTTCCTCCATGCAATACGCCATGGTCACCGTGTAGGTGTAGAAGCGCACGCCCGCGTCCTGAACATCGAATACCAGCGCGTCGATGCCCTTGAGCATTTCATCCGTGGGACGGTTCGTTTCGCCATACAGGCTGTACACCGGGAGACCAGTCGTGGGATCCTTCGAGGAAGGTACTTTTTCATCTTTGCGCCCGGCCAGCCCGTGTTCCGGACTGAACAAAGCAACAATCTGCACCGAAGGCGCATGTGCCAAAAGGTCTGCCGTGCTGCGGCCCTGCGAATCGACTCCGGTGTGATTGGTGATCAGCCCAATGTGCTTGCCGCGAAGCGGTGCGAATTTTTGCGCTTCGAGAACGTCGAGGCCCGTTTGCACGCGCGCGGGGCGGCCCGAGCGCTTCCCCGCCGTAAATGAGGGCGCACTATTCGCTGCAACCAGTGCCGCAAGAATGGTGATTCGAAAAATCTGCGACGGCACTCTCGCGAGTCTGCTCAATGGTCCCCCTTGGCGGCAACCGTACAACCAGACAATGATATTCTGGAACGTGTTGGCCGAAGCCGCGTTGAGAGCCCGATGTGCGTGTGCTATGTATAAATGCAGACTGCTGGCGGCCACTGGGGGATTCTAACCGATGGAAGGACGCCGCGTCCGTTTTTTGCTCGTGATTCCCGTCTCAATCGTTCTCCTTATGGCCTATACCGCACGCAGCCAGAGCCGCAGCACTTCTGAAAAAAAGCCAGCCGCGAGTGAAGGCGCAATGGCCGCAAAGAGCCGGCCGAAAAAATTGTCACCGGCCGCGAACGCCTGGGTGGAAACCACTCTGCGCAAGATGACGGCCGACGAAAAAATCGGTCAGCTTCTCTTCACCACCTATCACGGACGTTTGACGGCCACGGACGCGCGGGCCTATCAGCAGATCATGCACGACGTGACCGATCTACATGTCGGGGGCTTCATCAACGTTACCCATGGTTCGCCGCTCGGCGTCGTGAAGAGCCAGGCCTATCCCAGCGCGGTGCTGAACAACCAGCTTCAGGCCAAGTCGAAGCTGCCGCTACTGATTGGCGCGGATTTCGAACGCGGCACGGCCATGCGTCTCGATGAAGGCACCTCTTTTCCAACCGCCATGGCGCTCGCCGCCGGTGGCAAGCTTAAAGACTCTTACACGATGGGCAAAATTACGGCGCTCGAGGCTCGCGCCGTGGGAATTCACTGGATCTATGCGCCCGATGCGGATGTGAACAGTAATCCCGGAAATCCGATCATCAATACGCGATCCTTCGGCGAAGATCCGCAGCGCGTCGCCAAATTTGTGAGCGAGTTCGTTCGCGGCGTTCAGGAAAACGGCGGCTTGGCGACAGCCAAACACTTTCCAGGCCACGGCGATACGGCCGCTGATTCGCACATTGATCTGCCAGTGATTCGCGCCGATCGCGCGCGCCTGGATAATCTGGAACTTGTTCCCTTCCGCGCTGCGATTTCCATGCAAGTCGACAGCATCATGACCGGACATCTGAATGTTCCTGCTCTCGAGCCCGATTCCAACACGCCCGCCACGCTTTCACACAACATCCTGACTGATGTGTTGCGCAAGCAGCTGGGATTTCGGGGCCTCGTCGTCACCGACGCGATGGACATGGGCGGAATTACCGTGCGCTACGCTCCGGGTGAAGCGGCGGTGCGCGCGGTTGTGGCGGGAGCGGATTGTTTGCTGATGTCGCCGGTGCCGGATGCGGCGTTCGAAGCGTTGCAGGCTGCGGTGAAGTCGGGACGAATTCCGAAAGAGCGCCTCGATGCGTCGGTGCGGCGCATTCTGCAAGCAAAAGCGCGGTTGGGCTTGAACACGAGTCGGCTCGTGGACGTGAATGCGCTCAACAAGAAATTCGGCAGCGCCGCGTGGCAGAAAGAAGCGCAGGAAATTTCGGATCGTGGCGTGACGCTGTTGCGTGACACTCCTCACCGATTGCCGCTCGACGCAACGAAACCTTCGCGCGCGCTGCTGCTGGCGTTTTACGCGGATCCGGAACCGTATCCAGGAGAAGATTTGGAGCGGGAGTTGCGCGCGCGATTTGATTCCGTGAACGCACTGCGAGCGGACACAAAATTTGTGAATGCTTCGATTCTGAAATTGCCGCCGCCGGAAAGTTTCGATGTTGCGATTCTGGCGTTTTTTGTGCGCGTGAGCGATCGCAAAGGAAATGTGGATGTGCCCGCGGAGCAGGCGGCGCTGGCGGAACAAATTTACAAGACAGGCAAGCCGGTGATCACTGTGGGATTTGGAAGCCCGTATTTAATTGAACGGTTTCCGCAAGCGGAGACGTGGCTGGCGGCGCTTGGGATCAGCGACGTCGCTCAGATTTCCGTGGCGCGCGCGCTGTTTGGAGAAATTCCCGTGCGGGGGAAATTGCCGGTCACGATTCCGGGAGTGAATCTGAATGCGGGATTTGGAATGGAATTGCCGACAAATCCGATGACGTTGCAGCCGATGGATGCGCGCGGCGAAGCGCAACTGCATCCGTCGTTCGAAGTCATCGAGAAAGCAATTGCGGACAAGGCGTTTCCGGGAGCGACGCTGGCGGTTGGTTACCGCGGAAAAGTCTCCGTGCACGCGTTCGGAAAATTGAGTTACGACGCGAAGTCCGCAGCAACTGTGCAGAGCGCAATGTACGACATTGCGTCGCTGACGAAAGTCGTTGCAACGACAACTTTAGTCGCGAAGTTAGCGGAAGGCGATTTTGTAGTGCCGCTCGATTTGGACGCAAAGATCGAACGGTATTTGCCGGAGTGGGCGAGCGGGCCGAATGGGGAGTGGCGTCACCGCGTTACCGTGCGGCATTTGCTGACGCACACTTCGGGGTTGCCGCCGTTCAAGGAGTATTGGCGAACGTCGAAAAATAAGCAGGACACGCTCGCGAAGATTTTTGCCGAGCCGCTGGATTACGAGCCGGGGACGAAGGAAGTCTATTCGGACCTCGGAATTATTTTGATGGCCGAAATTATCCAGCGATTGACGGGGAGAAAGCTCGACGATTTGGCGCGCGAGTATATTTTTTCGCCGCTGGCGATGAAGGACACGATGTACCGGCCGCCGAAGAAATTGTGGCCGGCGATTGCGCCGACGGAGATCGACAACAATTTGCGGCACCGGCTGGTGCAGGGCGAAGTCCACGACGAAAATGCATTTGCGATCGGCGGCGTTTCCGGGCACGCGGGACTTTTCAGCACGGCGCCGGACCTGGCGGCGTTTTGCCAAATGCTGCTGAACGGCGGCGTTTACGCGCATCAGCGAATTTTGCGGCGCGCGACGATTGCGCAGTTCACGACCCCGCAGCAGCTCTCCGGCGGAACGCGGACGCTCGGGTGGGCCGTGCCGACTGAAGGCGGTTCGAGCGGGCACTATTTTTCGGCGCACAGTTTCGGGCACACGGGATTTACCGGCACTTCGATTTGGATCGATCCGGACCGGCAGCTTTTTGTGGTGTTGTTGACGAATCGCGTGCATCCCACGCGGGAGAATATGAAGATCCAGAAGGTGCGCGTGGCGCTGCATGACGCAGTGATGCAGACGCTGGGGTTTGCGACGGTAGCAGCACCAGCGAACTGAAGCAGTGATTAGTGGTCAGTTTTCAGCGTCCACTCAGAGAAGAGAAATCTAAAGTGGGATCGATACAGCTTGATCTGGTGTTGACGACTCGTTAGGCGACGTGCTGGCTAATGCTAAGGATGTTGGCGTCGGGGTCTTTGAACCAAGCTACTTTGCTGCCGTCGGGGGTAGTCCAGATGCCGAGGTTTTGGTCTTGAGCGAAGGGGTACTTTTCCGGGGGGACACCTCGATCCCGCAGCCAAGCGGCGACAGATTCGATGTTTTCCACTTGCCAGCCCAGGATGGTGCCTTGTAGCGGCGTGAAATTCGAGATCTTTGTGATACGAACCATGTGGCTGCCGACACTCATGACTAGCGCGAATTTATCCAAGCTCACAAATTCAAATCCAAGCTTGCCTTCGTAGAAGGCACGGGCTTTGTCGTAGTCCTTTGTGGGGATGAAGCCAACCAGCTTTCCTGATGCAAGCATTTCTTGCCTCCTGCCGCGTCTGTTCAAGGCTCTCGCGGGTCATAGGAATAGCACTTGCCGCCGCAAAATTCTCTCGATATAGTGACAAGAAATGTCGCACAGGTGCCAAAGCATACTCCAGGCTTCGAATGGGCGGCTGCTAGGCGAATTGGCCAGCGTATCGGCAGACCTTGCTCATGGGCACGTGATCCCTGAGCATTCGCATCCCGAGGACCAACTGCTGTTTGCTTCGAGCGGTGTGATGACGCTGCGCACGAAGCAGGGTGTGTGGGTGGTACCGCCGCTGCGCGCGGTGTGGATTCCGGCAGATACGCCGCACTCGGTGGCGATGTCGGGGCCGGTTTCGATGAGGACATTGTATTTCTTGCCCGAGCTTTGCCGGACGCTGAGTGGGAAATGTTTTGTGATGAATGTATCGGCTCTCCTGCGAGAACTGATTCTGCACGCCTGCAAGTTCAAAAGATTGAGCAAGAAGGCGGCGGGGGAACGACGGATTATCGAGATTATCTTAGAGCAATTGAAGGCAGTGGATTCCATCCCGTTGCAGTTGCCACATCCGACGGACTCGCGCGCGATGCGTGTGGTAAAGGCGCTGCTGGAGGACCCGGGAGATCAACGGGACCTGGAGAGACTTTGCACGGACTGCGGGGCGAGCAAGCGAACGATTCAGCGGGTGTTTCTGGAGGAGACGAAGATGAATTTCGGGAAGTGGAGGCAGCAGCTGAGGCTGCTTCATGGATTGCAACTGATGGCTTCGGGAGAGAAGGTGACGGCGGCGGCTTTGGAAGCGGGTTATAGCAGTCCGAGCGCGTTTATATCGATGTTTCGGAAACAGTTGGGGACGACGCCTATGCGATATTTGGCGAATGGGAACGGACGGGAGCAAGCGGGAAAGTGAGCGCGTGGCGAAGAGCGGGATATACTGAGGCACGATATGGGCGTGATTATTTCCATGCTGCGTAGCGTGAATGTTGGGGGCCACAATAAGATCAAGATGGAGGCGCTGCGGGCGCTCTATGAATCCTTGAAATTGCGGGATGCGCAGACGTACGTGCAGAGCGGCAACGTGATTTTCAGGACCGATGAGCGGGACATGGCGCGGCTCGCGAAGCGAATCGAGGATGGGATTGAGCGAAAGTTTGGGTTTCGGCCCGATGTGATTTTGCGGACGGCGGCGGAGATGAGAGCGGTGATTGCGAGGAACCCGTTCGCGAAGCGGCGCGGGATTGAGCCGGGCAAACTGCTGGTGAGTTTTCTGGCGAGTGATCCGGTGGAGGAAGGCCGGGAGAAGATTCGCGAGATGAAGTGCGATCCGGAGGAATTGCGGATCGAGCGGCGAGAGCTGTACATTTATTTTCCTAACGGCATGGGACGGTCGAAATTGCCGTGGGCAGGGTTGGGTAAGGTGCTGAAGACGCCGGCAACAGGGAGAAACTGGAACAGCGTGACGAAGATGTTGGAGATGGCGGAGAAGCTGGAGGCTTTGGGCTAGCTACGGGTGCCGGCGGGGCGATGATGCTGTTCAAGGAGTTCTCCTAGTCTCGCGCAAGTCTGCGGATGGGCGAGGATTTGGGAATAACCACATCAATGTTCGATTCAGAGCTCCGGCTCACATGTTTGATGCGTCATTTTGAAACGGGCTAGAATGAATCCGCATCGAAGAGGAAACTATGAGCCGGAAGATCGCTCCGAGAAAGACTCTCACTGAAATGGGTGAAGGATAATGCGAAGAAACGCATTCCGGTTGTTGGCGACTGCCATTTGCCTAGTTGCGGGCGCGGTGTGGGGACAGCAGAAGAGTACTGCGCCTACAAAGCAAAGAGACAATGAACCGAATCTAGAAGTCACTTTGGAGTTCGTTCAGGACAGGCTCAATGCTCTCGGCCCCGTAAGCTACGTAAGCCACGGTCACGACAGCAACAATGGTCATGATTGGACGAATCATTTCACAGACGAAGTCAGCCGAGTGATTGCCAAGCCCTCACTTTGCCGCATTTATTATCATTGGAAATCCGGTGGTGATGGGCGTGTCTCAATGGATGCGGATGTTGGGATTCGGTTCAAGGACGTGCAAAAGATTGATGTTTTATCGCGTGAGGAGTATTTCAACGAAAATAACCTAACTTCCGGACACCCCAGCTGGACTGCCAAGGTTGAGCCCTCTGTGTTTGTCGTCCGAGTTCGGAGGCCGGCCAAAGTGGAAAACCAATTCATGTTCCCTGACGAAGAGTCAGCCAGGCAGCTCGCCAAAGCGCTCACCCGCGCAGTGGAGCTATGTAACGCAAATAAGGGCGCAAGCCAACATTAGATTATCGGTCTCCTGAACTCTGTTCACCTGCAATAGGGGATTCCTCATGCAAAGTCCCCTTTTCGACAGCCTCCTACGCCATAGGATGCTCGGACCGAATTACCGAGGAACTCCACGGTGAAAATCGAGGGCGGCTTGGGCGAGGTCGGAGGGGCGGCCGAGGTCGCGCCAATAGAATTGGTCGGCGCGGAAGGCTTGGATTTTTTGGCCTTGGGCGGAGAGACGGACGTAGGAGGGGATGATGGAGAAGACGCCTTCTTCGGTGAGCATGGGGAGGAGGCGGGGGGAGATGATGTGGATGCCGGAGAAGGCAAGGGATTGCAGAGGCGAGGGTTCTGGGGATTGGGGAAGTGGTTCATGGGTTTTAGGAGATTGTTCAGGGACCTGGGGAAGTGGCGAGTGGCTAGTGGCGAGTGGCAAGTTGGCTTCCAGGCGGCGGCCGCGGAGTTGGTTGTTGTTGTCGAAGAGGAGGGGGCGGGAGGTTTCGCGGGTTTGGACGGCTAGGGTGGCTAGGGCTTGGTTTTCGGTGTGGAATTGGAGCATGCGGCGGAGATCAATGTTACTGATGACGTCTACATTGTGGAGGAGGAAGGGTTCATCGAGGCGGCTCGAATCTTCGAGAAAGAACCAGGCGGCTTTTTTGAGGCCGCCGCCGGTGTCTAGCAAGACTTCTTCGCGGGAGATTTCGATGCGTAAACCGAAGTTGTTGTG
>WNFJ01102500.1_pt1 | contig 10658 bp, 15 predicted proteins | sample 5400461 | NCBI WGS metagenome assembly WNFJ01 (sample SAMN13153349, study PRJNA577476) | soil metagenome | isolation source: 115 cm saprolite on Douglas fir-dominated hillslope | place: USA:California | collected 2013-09-17
GGATGTTTATGAGAGTTTGCGTTTTACTTGTGGCTTACAGTTTCTTTACGCTCCCCTGATGCCATACCAAATTTTGTGTAATGGTACGAGCAGAAAAGCGCGAATGGACAGACGCAGGTCAGTGGAAGCGTGGATAATATGATCAAGGGGTGGGGCACATAAAGCATTTTGATCATCTCCTTTTCCTCCCTGCAAGTTTCCCTTCTATCAAACAAAACATCAGCAGAAATTCTCTACTATGGCGTAGGTCAATTGTCCTAACTTAAGTATCCACAAGCATAAGAGCAGATCAGCAACATCCAGTGCCAAGAGGCAAAAGATCATCAATTTCTCTGCTATTGCCTTGTGATAATTCGGTATACCCTACTCATATTTTCAGGATGTAAAATGGCTTCAGGCCTGGCTTTATACCAATCGATCAGGCGTATCCTCACCTCGGTAAGTGTATGTTATGTATGGGTTAATAACTGATTTGCAAGACACACTTTAGCGGATAGATGGCGGATAGCATGTCCGAAAGAGCCGTAAATATTGCCGAGTTTACAGCTATAGAAGATGATAGCAAACTATACTTTCTCCTTAACTTGAAGCCGCGTTTTCTTCTGAGTGGAGCCAGGGGCAGGTCGAAGCGCAGGTAAACTACTTGAAACTTCAGAAACGTATCGTCTTCGGCAGGGCGAATTTCGATGTACTGCGGCTGCGTGTCCTCTGCCGTGTGTAATCTCTCCTGGCGCTGGCATGGAACTGGTGCTCTGGTGACAGAGAGAGCAAAATCGATGCATCTAGACAGTGACCTCATCCTGAACTATACTAGTGAGCAGCCATTCCTCTCCTCAGCTAGAAATGGAGGCATCTGTATGGGAGACACCAACCACCAACAGCTAGACCAAAGGGACTTTTCTCGCTTTTGAGCCGATGAGCAAGCGAAAGCGGGGCTACCCATCCGAAAAGGCGGTGAAACGTGGCAGACGCATTGNNCATGGAGACAAGGAACTCTGCGAGAAGCTTGGCAAGGATGACCTGTGCCCATGCGGTTCGGGACGCCGCTTTCAAACGGTGCTGCCGCAACAGTGGCAGCTATGATGGTCGTTTACGAGACGACTACTTTTAGGGAATAACTCTTTGAAACGGAGATGGGTCGGATCAGTGTATTCACCCATCTCTGCTGAGCCGCGGACCCAAACACCTCACTCAACTTCTCCTTTTGAGTGCAAGACTCCTTTTGAGCCGACAAAGCAAGCGGGCTCACTTTTTGTGAGGATGAGCCCTTTTGGGGATTGCTGAGTGTATAGTTCCGACTGGTTCCTTTTTTCATACTCAAACACCTGTCTCATTCCACATTGAAGAGCTTTCCCCAAAGTGAGGGAGGCCCATTTTTCGGTCAACGCAAACAGATTAGGCCTATTTGCGTCACTCTTCGTCATCTATAGGGCGAACTTCTTCTAACTCCCGCTTCAGTCTCTCAACATCAACGCGCCTAAAAACAACATTGCGAATGCCTCTCCGATATTTCCGAATGCGTCCAGCATCCACATAGCGATCCAGCGTCCTGCGTGTCACCCCTAAAATATCACAGGCCTCATCGGCTGTCACGTATTCTCCTCCGTCATCCGTCATCATTTCTTAACTAGTGCAGTATCCTCAAAGCGGATCGAGCAAAAGGAGATGTGCCTGCCAGTTCCACGCAACTCCACACGCTCCTTCACAGGATACACTATACGCTGGATTATCCACCAAGTCAATTGATTTTGCACTAGCGACAGGGTAATGTAAAAGTCGTCAGAAAGCAGGGGTCCTGGGGTAGTAACTCCCCCTGGCGAGGTAAGGGTATCAATCCACTATCTCGAGCCAGACATCGCCAAATGCGTTGCCGCGTGTGGCATGCAGGTCCCAGCAGCCAGCCACGGGAAAGGTGAAAACGGTGCCCCATTCATCGCCCGGGCGGTTCCAGTCTGAGCCTAGATGCTTGATTGGCCCCTGCGAGGGCGGTATTTTCATGCCAGACGGACCTAAAACCTAAAGCCACGATAGTAAAATCGCCGGAGCCCGTCATTCTCCAGACGATCTTCACCAATGAGTTCGCCAGAGGGGGGACGCCTGAGGTCGACATAATAAGACCCCATAATTCGGCATGGGTGGCTGTGCCTTGTACTTCTGGCCCTCCTGAGACAGTGTCCATAGGCGATGGCGGTTGACAGTTTTTCCGACCAAGCGCAGTCGTGCCTGTGATCGTCGGCGAGAGTGCCGGTGTGGGTTTGTGCGCGGCAGGTGGTGCAGGTGTGGACGAACTTGTGGAGCATGCTGTCAACAGAGTGATAAGCAGGAAAAGGCAGAGAGGGCACCATCTAAAAAAATGATTCTTGACGGATGACATAGCTGATTCCTCCTGCTAGTCCATCGCGAACGACGTAGGGCGCAGATTCTCAATTTCGGTGCCCTGCTTTGATTATGCATTATTTTCCTGAAATAAACCTGAAACAACGGTGCCTTTCAGTATCTCAGGAACCATAAAAGGAGGGGCTCACTCCTTCCTCTTGTTTCGCGTGGACGGGCGAGGAAAATGGACTTTTACATCGCCCTGCACTAGCGATGTTTCGGAACTTTAGTTCTCTGCATCTCAATATAGGTATCAAGTAATTTCTCATCGAAGGTTTCATCTTGAAGGCTTTGAAAGTATACTTTTACCTTAAGAAGCGCTTCTACTGCTCTTTCATTGCTTCCAAGTAACAGGAACTTTGGATGATCTTTACAGGTATTGCAGGAGTTGCAAGCTGGTACGCAATTGGTATAGGTTGTACCGCCTCCTAATTCGACGGGGACGACATGTTCCAGTACTTGGTATGGACCAGAGCAGTAAGCACATCTGAAATTAAAATGCTTCAGGGTGAACTGCCATTGCTTGGTTGTTAATGTACGACGTGATCTGCCAACTTTCACCGCTTCTCCTCGTCAGGGTCTACCTTGCGTATCCCTCTAAAGGCGTCGAGGTCAGACTGGCGATAATAAATGCGTCTGAGTGCTCCCTGCTTATACTCAGGAATGTGGGGCTGAATGTTCTGATAGAACGTAGGGCGTGAGATACCTAAATACTTCGCAGCTTCAGCGGCACTAAGATACGTTTCACCATCGATGATTAGTGGCATTGTCACCCTCTCCCAATCTTTTGCACAGTGTACACAATATAGATTTCTTTGTCAAGAATTTACACTATTAACAAATGTTGACACTGGCTACTACATTTTACCTATGGTTAGTAACATTATCGCTTCCTTCCAACCTTTTGCACAGCGTACATAATATAGATTTCTTTGTCATATATTTACACTCTTGACAAATGTTGACACTACATGCTATACTTCTTCCATGGTGTGAAAATCTCTTGCCGGAGGGAACTGCCTTTGAACAAAGATAAGGATGGAAAGCAGTACTTTTAGTGCAGCGTTTGTAGTGTGTCGTAAGGCGTGTCTTAGCCCTGGAAAAGCAACAAGTCACGCCTTACCAGCCAGCCAATCCTGTATGACCGCATGACCTGTTGTAATTATAACATTTGCGGGTCGCGCGATCAACTCAAACAGATGTTCGTATACGCTCTCTGAGAAAGGAATGACCAGATGGCGACCCGAGATACCTTTTCACTGGATACTTTCCTGCATAGTACCCCTTCAACATCTCCTGAACAGCAATCTTTTTGCTCTCAGCCTGGGAATTCCCTGCTTCGGTCCTCCGTCTCTTCACTTCCCCTCCATGTTCCAACGACTTCCTGGATGCCCCTGGATGAACTTGCTACCACCTGGGCCGACTTCGGCAGCGAGAACGCCGCAAGCTCCCTGGCCCTGACCGCGACCGGCACTGCCTTTCTTGCTCTCTCCTGGGAAGCCAGTGCCCTGCGCCATCACACCTGGGCCTGGCAGGAATACAACCAGTGTCGCACGAGCAATGCCACCCGCTGGTACGGGCAGGCGATGGAGGACCTTACCGAGGCCAGCCGCCAGTGGAGCCGGGTGGTGATGTGGCTGGAAAAACTCGCCAATGACGAGCAGCAGTGCAGCCCCCACACCCTGGAACGGGTCCGAGGCTTGATCGGCCAGGCGATGGCGCAGCAGCAGCGCCTCTGGCATCTCACCCAGGAGGTGCAGCAGAATCTGCTGGCTGTGGGAGGAGGAAGAGATGGACACGCCCCCCGACAGCAACCAGGTAGGACGCTGCCCATGCAGCAGGCCGGTGAGCAGGAGGTGTAGGTATGGCTGCTATGAAAGAACAGATCGCCCGACATACCTCTGCTCAGACCACCCAGCAGCAGCTCCCCGATGACCCGCTGGCTCCCAAGCCTATTCGCTTTACGCACCAGCGTGGTGCCGATGAAGTGCTCCATAAGCGGACCGTCAATGGGCCTGCCGCCGGCTGGCACCTGGAAGACGGTGCCGAGGGTTCGGATGCAGAACCACCGCCTCGAGGCCAGAACGCTACGTCCTCCCGGCAGACCAGAGACCACCAGCAGCAGGCGCGGGTGACACAGGCCTACCCGCCTGACTACGAGGATGCTGACGAGCCAGATACCCGCCCCCCACGCAGCGCCATGCGCTACCAGCACACGCTGCCTCATCAGTACCGGGGGCAGACCGTGCTCCCAACTCCCCCAGAGCACCTGCGCCGCCAGCGTCTCACCGGAAATGCTCCTGGCCAACAGCCACGTCCTCCTCAACGACGGAACAAACACTGGTCGGTGTACCTGGTGACCGGCATGGTGACCATGACCGTCCTGGTCATCGGCTTGTACAATGTCGGAAGCTGGTGGCAAGGGGTGCAGGATCGCTGGACGTATGGCTATCCCAGGACGTATCAGACCGATGCTGTGGTGGGACATAATCATGACTCACCCAGCCATCCTAGTCATTTTCTCGCGGTGAATCTCAAGGGCCACCTTGAGGTGTTTGAACTGCCCGCAGGCGACCCCACCAAGGTGCGCGTCTTCCTCGGCCCCACAATCGTCGGCAATGGGGCAGACCAGGTGGTGGTCACCATTAGCTTTGTCGATCTTGACCATGATGGCACCCCTGATATGGTCATCCACTACGGGGATAGCGAGGAAGTCTTCTCCAACAAAGGTGGCACGTTCCTGTTGCCAGGCGGCAAATCCTCCGAGCAAGGAAGGAGCGCCCTCTCATGAAACAGGTCCAACTGGGCTGTTTGCTCTTCGCCTGCGCTCTGCTGCTCACCTGGGTGGTGATCATCGCGCTTCGTCTCGTACCGCAGGTCTTCCAGGCCTGGCATGGCTTCTGAGGAAAGGAGGGATCTTCATGCAACACTGTTTTCCTGTAGAGGTGCCGCTGCTACTTGACCGGGTGCAGGTGACCTATGCCTCTCTGTGCCAGGCCCACGCGCGACTCGGAGCCTCTTTGTTGCTCTTTGAGCAGGTAGCAGCCGTCCGGTCAAAGTATTGTAAGCAGGCTCTCAAGACCGTACGCGCCATGGGTGAGCTTGCCGCTTCCCTGCATGCCTACATATTGACCCAGGACGCTCCGGCCTCACTCACCGTTGGGCTGCGTCTCAGACTTGGCGTGCTCATGCAGTACACCAACAAGGCAGCGATGCAGCTGGTGCTGGTGCAATCCTGCTACCGGAGGAACACGGCTCTTGCGTCGTGGCTGCACCAGCAGGCCTGCGCCTACCTGGATGCGCTCATGCACCTCAGCCAGGAGACCCTGCGCGAACTCGCACGCGTTGCGACGCAGATAGGCGGTGCTGCCTCTGACGACCAGCAGCAAGCGTCCCTGGAGGGAGCAAATGGGACCATCGACCTCCTCGTGCCAGGGAGCAGACAGGCATGATCCTACGACACACCCCCTCTAACAGAAGAAAGGAGCGAGCACATCCCATGCATGAAGGACCGCAGCTGACACCAACCAGCACTGAAAACCATGACCAGGTGCCTAGCGGTGGAGCATCACCAAGACGGAGCACCGGGCCAGGTGCCGACAAAGCCAGGCTCATCCCAACCGCGCTTGCTGGGCCAGCGCAACAAGGGCGGGAGCCCTGCCCGATCATCCTGCCACAGATCGTCATCGGGAGAGCAGTGACCCCACACATCCCTGCGCTTCCATCAGTGCTGGCGACAGCGTACCATCCGACCCTGGTGCTCACTCCCCTGACCAATGAGGGGAAAGGAGAGGATACCGGCGCACACGAGCCGCACCCTGACGAAGAGGATGCGGCACAGGTCCCAGCAGAGCCGATAGCGCCACCACCTCCCCCGACAGAAACAGGACACACGAGTGGGTATCCGGTGATTCCCACTCCCATCCCGACGCCTGGGGACCTCTCTCACACGACCCCGTTTCCCTCTGCGCCAGTGCAACAGCAGTGGAGTCCTCGTCACCAGCGGCTTTTTCTCATAGGGCTGGGGAGCGGTTTCTTCCTGTACCTGCTGGCGCTCTTGCTCGTTGCCGTCTTCGTTGCTCCGGTGGCGACGCTGGCTGCAACGGTGACGCTGGTGCCTGAGACCAAGACCCTTTCAACGACCCTCACCATCACAGCCTTGCCGACAGGCACTCCTGACCCAGCACGCCAGCAGGTTGCTGCACGCTTGCTCTCGGTGAGTAGCCCGCTACAAAGCCAGAGCGGGCCTGCCACCGGCACCGGCCATGCGCCCGCCCGCGTAGGGGAGGGTATGCTTACCTTTTACAATGCTGCCCCCTACAGCCAAACGGTGGCAGCAGGCACCGTGCTCACCGGGGCCGATGGCGCCGAGATCGTCACCGATGCCCCAGCAGTCATCCCTGCGGGGAACCCTCCGATTGAGGGCGAGGCCACCGTGCCCGCCCATGCCGCAGTCATCGGGCCGCAGGGCAACATTGCCCCACTCGATCTCAATGGCCTCTGTTGCATGGCGGGCATCTCGGTGAAGAACATAGCTGCCTTTCATGACGGGCAGGACGCCTATGACTTCCCGATGGTGACCCAGGCAGATATCGACCACGCCGCAGGGCCGCTCATCGCCACGCTCACAGCAGCAACACAGGAGACCTTACACGCAGAGGTACACGAGAATGAACGCCTGGCAGGACAGGTGCAGTGTCAGCCAGCCGTCACCCCCGATCACCCGGCCGGCAGTGACGCTTCCCAGGTGTCGGTGAGCATCTCGGTCACCTGCCATGCTGAAACCTACGACTACGGAGCAGTGGTGCGTTTGGTAACCGGTGTGCTCATGCAAGAAGCGGTGACGACCCTGGGGACAGGGTACACCCTGCGCGGAACGATCAGCACCACCATCACCCCAGCAGGAGCACCCCCACATGCCAAACCGGGAACCTTGACCTTGCTGGTCACCGGACAGAGCACGTGGGTCTACCAGGTGCGTACGACTGAGCAAACACGCCTGACGAAGCTCATTGCCGGGTTATCCAGGCAACAGGCTGTGCACGTCTTGCAGCAGCAGGAACAGGGTCATCTTGCTGCTGTCCATATCCAGATCAGCGGTTTATGGACGGATGGCAGCAGGCTGCCTACTGACCCGGCACATATCCATCTCGTAGTCACGATGGGAGGATAAACGGATGAAACAGCGTGTCTTCCTCTGCAAGCACTGCCAGCACGAACTGACCCTGCCACGAGCAGGCATGCGCTTACAGGAGGTCAAGTCCTGGTTCCGGTACTCGCGGTGTCCGGCATGTAAGCGTGAGCTACGAGTGGTCGAGCGCCTGCCTGAGCCGGTCATTCCCGTCGCAACCCAGCCGCCACTGTGGACAGGAGAAAGTACAAGTCCTTCGACGTAGGACAAGAAGCGAGACAGGAGCAGTGTCCCATGCAGCCACAGGAGCAGAGCAGTCCAGCAGAAGAACAAGAGTCCATCCAGTATTACGTGTTGGAGGGACTGTTTCCAGCTACCCATGTGTTTGCGCTCAACCTGGCCCTGGGTACCTTCCTGCACCTGTACTGGGAGGAGCGGCTCCCCTATCCCCTCGTGCTGGGGGAGCAACAGTTAACCGAACGCGAGCGTGATCTCTTGCGGCCTCTGCTGGCGCATTATCCACAGTTCGCGCCCTACGAAATCATCTATGCCAGCTACTTCGAGGGCTTCGACCGCCTCTCCGAGCCGTTGATTGCTCAGGCCCAGGCCAAGCTGGAGATGCTGCGCGAGGAAAAGCTGTGGGATGCGGAAATGCGGCCTCTCCGCAATGTGATGGCGCGGCTGCGGCTCAAAGTACGCGGGCTGGGTTTAGATACTGTCAACATGTTGGAAACCGGCTACATGCTCATCAAGAATCCCAAGTGGCGCTCCCCCCTGGAGAAGAGGCATGCACCAGGATGAAAGGAGCTACTCGTTTGGGACGGGCATCGCACGAACCAGGGATGCCATCTCACAGGTTTTGGACGAACGCAAGGCAGGGCAGACCAGGAGCATACTACACTGAGAGCAGAAGCAAGGCGTATGCAGTGCATGAAAAGGGAGGGATACAGGCGTGAGCAGCACAGCCATTCCTCATGATGTATTACAACAGACAGTGCAACAATCAGCTTCGGCAACCCCTATCCGGGTGGAGGACCACCTGGGCCTGGTGATGCATCTTGCCAAACGCTCTATCGAGAGCTACCAGGGCCAGCACCTCCTGGACCTGGAGGACCTCTACCAGGAGGGAGTGCTTGGCCTCATGCACGCAGCCGAGAAGTTCGACGCGCGGAAAGGGTTCCGGTTCAGCACCTATGCCACCTACTGGATACGCTGGGCCATTGGACAGGCCATCATGAATGAGTCTCGGACGATTCGCCTGCCAACCACCATCTGGCCTGCATTGCACCACCTGGCGCGTGCACAAGCCGCCCTCTGGCAGCAGTACCAGCGCGAGCCGTCCCCGGACGAACTGGCTGAAGTGATGGAGTGTGAGAAGAAGCAGGTCTTGGTGCTGCTGCACCTGCAACATGAGCCGGTCAGTCTGGAGCAACCGGTATCCTCCGGGCACGAGGTCACGCGCTTTGGGGACCAGCTCGCAGCACCAGACGAGACGGAGCAACGCGAGCAGCAGACAGAGGTAGCAGCGTTGCTCAAGCATCTTTCTCCACGAGAACGGCAGGTCATCGAGATACGCTACCAGCTTGGACCAACAGGTGCCTACAGTGTAGAGGACATTCCGCTGCCCTACACGGAGGTAAGTCGGCAGCTCGGCATGACGACCGGGCTGGTCAAGGCAGTGGAGACACGGGCGTTACTGAAGATGCGCTTTTGGGCAGAACGAAGCAAGCCAGGATAACGCAAGGGAGGAAAGTCAATGCAGACCGTCAGAATCTACCGGCTAACCCATCTTTCACCAACCCTGTTCGGACGCCTCAAAGCGGCACAGATGGAAAGGGCACAGGTCTGGAACTGTTGTTGCAAACTGCATAAGCAAGCACGTACTACCCACAGCACGTGGCCTGGACAAAACGAGTTACAACAGGCCACCAAAGGCCGCTTTGCCCTACACAGCCAATCTGTACAAATGATCGTGCGTGCTTTTCTTGCAAACATCGATGCGACCCGCCAACTCCGTGCGACGCATCCCAAGATGCGGATGAAATACCCCTGGAAGACAAAACGCTTCTACCCGGTCCACTGGCCTGCCCAGGCAGTGAGCAAGGAGCGCGGGCGAGTGGTACTCCCAATGGGGCGTGGGCGCACTTCCATTGTCTTACCTCTTGATCTTCCAGCGGGAAGTGGAGCTTGCGCGCTGGCCTGGAACCATGGTTTTGAGTTGCATGTCTGTATCGAGGTGCCACAAGCCACGCATGCCCTGGGGACGAACCGGGCCACGGTTGATTTGGGGGAAATCCACCTGGCCGCTGTCACCACCAATACCGGTGCTGCACTCGTCATCTCAGGCCGTGGTATTCGCAGTCTCAAGCGCCAGCGCAACATGCGGCATCAACAGCTTGCCAGGAAGCAGGCACGCTGCCAGAAGTACTCCCGACGTTGGAAGAAACTGCAACGGGCCAAGAACAAGATGGCAGGTCGCCTCGAACGGCGCGTGCGTGACCTACGCCATAAAGCCACGCGACAGGTGATTGAGTTTTGCAAGCGAGAGCAGGTTGGTACGCTCTTCATCGGGAACCCGCATGGGGTGTGCCAGGAGAACAGAGGACGGCATCACAACCAGCGCATGAGTCAATGGGAGTACGGCAAAGACATCGACTATCTCACCCACAAAAGTACACAGGCCCGCATCAAGAGCTTCACTGGCTCAGAACGAGGCACGAGCAGCCAGTGTCCGGTATGCAGGCAGCAGCATAAGCCCAGAGGCAGGGTATGGAAGTGCCGGAACTGTGGATTCGTGGGGCATCGTGACGTGGTAGGCAGTGTGAATATGCACCGGCTGGCCTACGACAAAGCAGTGACGTTTCCTTGTGCGGTCACGTATCTACGCCCTGGCCGGGCCAGGGCGTAGTAGCAGGGCAGGCACGCCCCGTGTATCCTCGTGATACATGTGATCTCAGTGAGTCAATGGGTCAACCACCTCTTCTACAGAGAGGGTCCCACAAGGGACAGGCCACACCAACGAAGTCACTGAGAAACCTCTCCCCTTTCACGGGAGGAGAGTGTCACCCAGCAAGGTTGAGGAGTCAAGCACCCCCGCAGAGAATGCGGGGGCTTGTGAAGCGATCTGACTTGCCATCGGAGAACCAACGAG
>WNFJ01152849.1_pt1 | contig 10658 bp, 7 predicted proteins | sample 5400461 | NCBI WGS metagenome assembly WNFJ01 (sample SAMN13153349, study PRJNA577476) | soil metagenome | isolation source: 115 cm saprolite on Douglas fir-dominated hillslope | place: USA:California | collected 2013-09-17
CCCTCCTCCCCTGCCAGAAATTTGAAGGGCGTGGGCCGCAAGGTTCGCGCAAGCGAAGGGGATTCATGGCAACGCAGGCGGTTAAAGTGAAGAATGAAGAGTCGCAACCAAATGCAATAACCGGGGCGGCGACGGGCGTCGCACAGAAGGTTACCGGCACACTCGCGGAAACAAAGGAATTTCTGCACGACGTTCGTGTGGAAATGAAGCAGGTCACCTGGCCCAACCGCGACGACGTAGTCTCCACCACCACCGTGGTGATCGTTACGGTCGCCTTCTTTGGTGTGTTTCTGGCAATCGTCGAGAAAATAGCGCAATTCGGTTTGGACAAGCTGCTCAATTATTTTCACGTTTAAAGGCGAGACGACCCATGTCGATGCAGTGGTACATCATTCACACCTATTCGGGCTTCGAGAAGAAGGTCAAGGAAAGCCTGGAGAGCCGTGTGGCCGCTTTCACCCTTCAGGACAAGATCGGCCGCGTGCTGATCCCCACCGAAGAAGTAGTGGAAGTGCGAGGCGGCAAGAAGGTCGTAGCTTCGCGCATGTCTTATCCCGGGTACGTCCTTGTCGAGATGGACCTCGACGAAGACACCTGGCACATCGTGCGCAACACGCCGCGCGTCACCGGCTTTGTCGGCTCCGCCACTTCGCCTTCTCCGCTCACGGAAGCGGAAGTGGATGGCATCATCAACCGCGTGCACACTCCGCAGGATCGCCCGAAACCGAAAGTGGTCTTCGAGCGCAACGAGCAGGTCCGCATCGTGGATGGACCGTTCGCCAATTTCAATGGCACGGTTGAAGAGATCGATAACGATCACAGCCGCCTGAAAGTTTCCGTTACGATTTTCGGCCGTTCTACTCCAGTCGAACTGGATTTCGCGAGCGTGGAAAAGCTGGGATAAATGCCTCGCCCCGCAACGGGCGAGCTACAGAGATTGAGGTAAAGGAAAGATGCCACCAAAGAAGGTACAGACAACTATCAAGCTGCAATTGCCGGCCGGCAAGGCCACTCCGGCTCCTCCGGTGGGTACCGCGCTCGGTCCCCACGGCGTGAACATTATGGATTTCTGCAAGCAGTTCAACGCCAAGACACAGAAGGAAGCCGACGGCATGATTTTCCCGGTGCTGGTTACGATCTACACCGATCGTTCCTTCACCTTCATTCTCAAAACCCCGCCGGCCGCGATTCTCTTGTTGCGCGCCGCGGGCATTGCCAAGGGTTCGCCCGAGCCGAATCGCAACAAGGTCGGCAAAGTAACCAAGAAGCAGGTCGAAGAAATCGCCAAGATCAAGCTTGTCGATCTCAACACCACCAATCTGGATTCCGCGGTGCGCACGGTGATGGGTACGGCGCGCAACATGGGTCTGGAAGTCGTGGAAGCCTAGGGAGTAACAGGCGCCGGGAGATCGCAGAGGTAGCAGCATGAACAAGTCAGGCAAACACATGCAGGCGGCGCGCAAGAAGGTCGAAGCGCGTGCCTACAAACTCGCCGACGCGGCTGAGCTGATCAAGAAGACGCACCACACCAAGTTCAACGAAACCGTTGAACTGGCCATCAATCTTGGCGTGGATCCCAAGCACTCCGATCAGGTGGTGCGCGGAACGGTGGTGCTCCCCAACGGACTCGGCAAGTCGGTCCGCGTGCTGGTGCTCGCCAGCGGTGATAAACAGCGTGAAGCCACCGAAGCCGGCGCCGAATTCGTGGGCGGCGACGACATGGTCGCGAAAATCATGGAAGGCTGGACGGACTTCGACGCCGTCATCGCCACTCCAGACATGATGCGCTCTGCCGGTAAGCTCGGTAAGGTTCTCGGCCCGCGCGGTTTGATGCCCAACCCGAAGACCGGCACGGTCACCGCGGACATCAGCAAAGCCGTGAAAGAGACCAAGGCCGGCAAAGTGGAATTCCGCGTCGATAAAGCCGGGATCGTGCACTGCCCGGTGGGCAAAATCAATTTTGATGCTCCGAAGCTCGCGGAAAACGCCCACGTCGTTATCGTCGCGGTCGTAAAANNNAAGCCCGCTGCAGCCAAGGGCAAGTACGTCAAGAAGATCACGCTGACCTCCACCATGGGGCCCGCAATTCTGGTGGACCTGGCAGAAGCGGAGTTGCTGGCAGCCGCGGCCTAAGTCAGGCCGCAAGGCGCAGGGAACAGGATTATGAAGAAGAAGAGCGAAAAGCAGCAGGACCTGGACAATCTGAAGACCGAGCTCGCGAAGGTGTCGACTGTCATTCTCACCACCTTTCAGGGCATTACCGTCGAAAACGACACCAAGCTCCGCCGCGCGGTGCAGGCAGCGGGCGGAAAATATCAGGTAGTCAAGAACACCCTGGCGGAACTTGCCGGCAAGGGTACACCAGCCGAGGGCGTGCTCAAGGATCTCAAGGGCACGCACTCCATCGCCTATACCCGAACCGATCCGGTGGCCCTGGCAAAGGCCTTAACCAAGATCGCCAAGGATGTTCCGGCGTTCCAATTCAAGTCCGGCGTTGTCGAGGGCAGGGTGATCTCCATTGCGGAGATCAAGCAGCTCGCGGAGATGCCGTCGAAGGAAGAGCTGATCAGCAAGATCATGTTCCTGCTGAACGCTCCGGCGCAGCGCATGGCCACGGCGCTCAACGCGCTGCCGCGTAACCTCGCCGTGACCGTCAGCGAAGCGGTGAAGGCCAATAAGTTCAGTTCGTAGGGGTTTGGGGCTAAGCGGGCCCCGCCCGCCGCGGTTCCGAAAATTTTGAATCAGAAATTTGAGAGGAGAAATAGCTGTCATGTCGAAAGTGGAAACGATCCTGGAAGAAATCAAGGGCCTGACGCTTCTCGAAGCGTCGGATCTCGTCAAGAAAATGGAAGAGGCCTTCGGCGTGTCCGCGGCGGCTGCCACCGTGGTGGCGGCAGGCGGCGGCGCGGCAGCGGCGGGCGCGGCTCCGGCGGAAGAGAAGACGGAATTCAACGTTGTTCTCACCGATGTGGGCGGCAACAAGATCAACGTCATTAAGGCCGTTCGCGAAGTCACCAGCCTGGGTTTGAAAGAAGCCAAGGATTTGGTGGATGGCGCTCCTAAGACTGTCAAGGAAGGCGTCAGCAAGGAAGAAGCCGCGACCATCAAGAAGAAGTTCGAGGAAGCGGGCGCGAAGGTCGAGATCAAGTAGTGGGCTGCCGGCCAATCTTCGGCCGGTTCGCCTTGGTCTGGGCTTCCGATGCGGCGGCGCGGTGGATGCAATGCATTCCCGCGCCAGGGGAATTAGGTACGCAAGCTACGACCGGTATTGCCAACATCATCTGGGTCCCGGGGGGACCTTCGCTAACCGTGTGCAGGGCGGCTGTGGGCAAGTCGCGCGGCATCACGGTTCAGTGTCTTTAACCGTTTTTTGCACGCTGCCCGAAAGGGAATGAGGTATATCAGGCATGTCCAATAGCAACCAGCACGTTCGCGAACGCCAGCGCCTGGACTTTGCAAAGATTCAGGGGTCCATCCAGATCCCGAACCTGATCGAAGTCCAGAAGAAGTCGTACCAGCGCTTTTTGCAGATGGATTTGCTGCCCAGCGAGCGCGAGGATGGAGGCCTGCAATCGGTCTTCACTTCGGTGTTCCCGATCAAGGACTTCCGGGAAATGTCGCAGTTGGAATTCGTCGACTACGCCATCGGGAACTGGGAATGCAAGTGCAGCAACCTGAAGGGTCTGCATCACCTGCGCGCCACCTGTCGCAATTGCGGCGCTTCCGTCGTCACCAATCCTTACCAGACTGGCGACGTCATCTGCCAGAAGTGCGGCACCTTCAACAAGAACACTCCGACATTTTGCAACAAGTGCGGCGACCCGGTGGCCATGCAGCTGAAGTACGACGTCAACGAATGCCAGGAACGCGGCATGACTTACTCTGCGCCGCTCAAGGTCACTATCCGTCTGACCATTTACGACAAGGATCCCGACACCGGCGCGAAGACCATTCGCGACATCAAGGAACAGGAAGTTTTCTACGGCGATATTCCTTTGATGACCGACAACGGTACCTTCATCATCAACGGCACCGAGCGCGTCATTGTCAGCCAGTTGCACCGCTCTCCCGGCGTCTTTTTCGAGAGCGCCAACAACCGCACTTATTTCCTGGGCAAGATTATTCCCTACCGCGGCTCGTGGGTGGAATTCGAGTACGACACCAAGAACATTCTGTACGTGCGCATCGATCGCAAGCGCAAGTTCCTTGGCTCCATCTTCCTTCGCGCCCTGGGCATGAAGTCCAACGAAGAAATCCTGCGCACCTTCTATCAGGTGGAGCGCATGGCCCTGCGCGATAAGGAACTGTATTGGAACATTTCGCCCGGGCTCGTCGATCGCAAGCTCACGCACGAAATTCGCAATCCCAAGTCCGAAGAGGTCATCGTCGGCGCGCACAAGCGCATCACCGAGAACCTCTTCAAGGAACTCATCAAGGCCAAGATCACCCAGGTGCGTGCCACTCTTGCCGACCTCGAAGGCGCTTACAGCGTCGCGGACGTCGTGAATCGCACCACGGGTGAAGTGCTTCTGGAATCCAACAAGCCCCTCACCGCCGATCTCTGGCAGGCCTTTGCCGAAGCCGGCATCACCGAAGTCGACGTCTTCTTTCCGGAGCGCGACGATATCGGTGGAGTGCTGTCCCGCACTCTCGATAAGGATTCCATCCGCTCTTCCAAGGAAGCGCTGATCGAGATCTATCGCAAGCTGCGTCCCGGCGATCCCCCGACGCTGGAAACCGCCACCAACTTGTTCCGCGGCATGTTCTTCGATCCGCGCAAGTACGATTTCAGCCGCGTGGGCCGCTTGAAGTTCAACATCAAGATGGGTCTCGACACGCCGCTCGATAATCGCACGCTGGACACCACGGACTTCGTTTCGGCCATCAAGTACCTGTTCAAGCTGCGCAAGAACATCGGCGTGGTCGACGATATCGACCACCTCGGCAACCGCCGCGTTCGCGCCGTTGGCGAACTCCTGGAGAACCAGTTCCGCATCGGCCTCGTCCGCATGGAACGCGCCATCAAGGAAAAGATGAGCGTGTACCAGGAAATGTCCACGGCCATGCCGCACGACCTCGTGAACGCCAAGCCCGTCATGGCGGCCATCCGCGAATTCTTCGGAAGTTCGCAGTTGAGCCAGTTCATGGACCAGACCAACCCGCTCAGCGAAATTACCCACAAGCGCCGTCTTTCGGCTCTTGGACCTGGCGGCTTGTCTCGTGAACGAGCTGGCTTCGAAGTTCGCGACGTCCACCCGACTCACTACGGACGCATCTGCCCGATTGAAACGCCGGAAGGCCCGAACATCGGTCTGATCAGCTCGCTCAGTTGCTTCGCGCGCATCAACGACTACGGTTTCATTGAATCGCCGTACCGCCGCGTTAAGGGCGGCCGCATTGTCGACTACGTTCAGATTCTGAACGCCGGCGACAGCGAGTTCAAAGCCGGCGATATCGTCGAAGCCGATCGCATCGAAGAGCTCAACGAAGAACTGAAGCGCCGCAAGGTTACTGTCGAGCCGTACTGCTTCTACCTGTCGGCTTGGGAAGAAGACAAGTACGTCATCGCGCAGGCCAACGTTTCTTTGGACGAAAAGCTGCGCATCACCACCGAACTGGTCAACTGCCGTCAGGCCGGCAACTTCGTGCTGAAGCATCGTGATGAAGTCGACTACGTCGACGTCTCGCCCAAGCAGCTCGTGTCCGTCGCCGCAAGCTTGATTCCGTTCCTTGAGAACGACGACGCCAACCGCGCTTTGATGGGTTCGAACATGCAACGCCAGGCCGTGCCGCTGATCCGTGGCGAAGCTCCACTGGTCGGCACGGGCATGGAGCGGGTCACCGCTCGCGATTCCGGCGCGGTCGTGCTTTGCAAGCGCGACGGCATCGTCGATCAGGTTGATTCGGAGCGCATCATCGTCCGTGTCGAAAGCGATCACTCCGGGGTACTCAGCCGCGAAGTGGGCGCCGACATCTACACGCTGACGAAGTTCAAGCGCTCTAACCAGAACACTTGCATCAACCAGAAGCCGCTCGTTCGCGTAGGCGATCGCGTCAAGACCGCGCAGGTTCTCGCTGACGGTCCTTGCACCGATCGCGGCGAACTCGGCCTTGGCCGCAACGTGCTCGTGGCCTTCGTGCCCTGGCGCGGGTACAACTTCGAAGACGCCATCTTGGTCAGCGAAAAGCTGGTCAAGGACGACTACTACACCTCCATCCACATCGAGGAGTATGAAATCGAAGCGCGCGACACCAAGCTCGGTCCGGAAGAAGTTACCCGCGACATCCCTAATATCAGCGAATCGTTCCTTCGCAATCTCGACGAGAGCGGCGTGATCCGCATCGGCGCGGTTGTGAAGCCGGGCGACATCCTCGTTGGCAAAGTTACGCCTAAGGGCGAAACCACGCTGACTCCGGAAGAGAAGCTGCTCCGCGCCATCTTCGGCGAAAAGGCCGGCGACGTGCGCGACGCCTCTCTCTACTGCCCGCCGGGCATCGAAGGCACCATCGTCGATGTCAAGATCTTTACCCGCAAGGGTGGAGAGAAGGACGAGCGCCACAAGGCCATCGAAGCTTCCCAGGTCTTCAAACTGGAGAAGAACCTGGCTGACGAAATCCGCATCCTCACCGATGAGCGCCTCAAGCGCCTCGGCGATCTCCTCGGCGGCAAGATCCTGCAAGCCGACCTGCACGACGAGAAGACCAACAAGCGGCTGCTCACCAAGGGCGTGGAACTCACTCGCGATCTCATCGAAAAGATCTCCACGCGGAACCTCAAGCGTTTGAAACTGAACGAAAAGGATCCGCTGCTGATCGAAAAAATCGAGGAAATCGAAGAGATGACCTCGCGCCAGATCGACGTGCTCCGCAAGATCACCGAAGAGCGCAAGGACAAGCTCAAGAAAGGCGACGAACTGCCCCCGGGCGTCATCAAGCTGGCCAAGGTGTACATCGCCATGAAGCGCAAGCTCTCCATCGGCGACAAGATGGCCGGCCGCCACGGTAACAAGGGGGTCATCGCGCGTGTGGTTCCGGAAGAAGACATGCCTTATCTCCCGGACGGCACTCCGGTGGAAATCGTTCTCAACCCGCTGGGGGTTCCGTCTCGTATGAACGTGGGACAGATTCTGGAAACGCACCTTGGTTGGGCGTCGCACGAACTGGCCAAAAGCCTGAAGCGCCTGCTCAGCAAGGAAGTCAAGGCCGAAGGCCTGCGCCGTTGGTTCCGCGAAGTCTTCACCGAAACCGCGATTTGGAAGTCGCTTTCCAAGTTGAGCGACGACGAGTTGCTGGAATACGCCGAAGGTTTCCGCGACGGCATCCCATTCGCCACGCCGGTGTTCGACGGTGCTCGCGAAGCGGAAATTCGCCATCTCCTTGAAGTGGCTGGCTTGCCGCATGCCGGCAAGATCAACCTGTTCGACGGCATGACCGGGGTGATGTTCGATCAGCCTGTTGCCGTTGGCTACATCTACATGCTCAAACTTTCGCATCTTGTCGACGACAAGATTCACGCTCGTTCCATCGGTCCGTATTCCTTGATTACCCAGCAGCCGCTCGGCGGCAAGGCGCAATTCGGCGGTCAGCGTTTCGGCGAAATGGAGGTGTGGGCCCTGGAAGCTTATGGCGCCGCACACATTTTGCAGGAGTTGCTCACCGCAAAATCGGACGACGTCTATGGCCGTGCCAAGATTTACGAGGCCATTGTGAAGGGCGAACCCGGCATCGAACCCGGTGTCCCGGAATCGTTCAACGTGCTCGTTCGCGAGTTGCAGTCTCTGTGCCTCGACGTCGAGCTCATGAAGCGCCAGAAGCCGCCCGCAGACAAGGCGGCCGACTAAGCAGAATCCTGCCGGTGCGGCGTGCCTGTCCGGGCGCCGCCACTCGGCACTCGCGTTTTGAGTAGAAGTATTTCGTAGTTGGGTCTCAGCCGGTCCTGCCACATCGGACCGCGGCCCGCGCCGCAAGGTGCGGGAGGGAGGAAACGACCTTGTATCGCAGCAGCCCCTATGATCGTGCCAGTTTGATCGCGGATTTCGATTCCATCCGTATCAGCTTGGCCAGCCCGGAGAAAATCCGCTCTTGGTCCCATGGCGAAGTCACCAAGCCGGAAACCATCAATTACCGCACCTTCAAGCCTGAGCGTGACGGTTTGTTCTGCGCCAAAATCTTCGGTCCCGTCACCGACTGGGAGTGCTTGTGCGGAAAGTACAAGCGCATGAAGCACCGCGGCGTCATCTGCGACAAGTGCGGTGTCGAAGTCACGCTCAGCAAAGTGCGCCGTGAACGCCTCGGCCATATTGAACTGGCGTCCCCCTGCTCTCACGTGTGGTTCTTCAAGGGACTCCCGAGCCGCATCGGCTACTTGCTGGACATTTCCATGCGCGACCTCGAGCGCATCCTGTACTTCGAAGCCTTTGTGGTGGTCGACCAGGGCGAAGTCGCGGTCCTCAAACAGCGTCAGGTCCTTCAGGAAGAGGAATATCGCAAGCTCACCACCGAGTATCCCGGTCAGTTTGTCGCTAAGATGGGCGCGGAAGCCATCAAGGAATTGCTCCGCCGCGTCGAAGTGGACAAGCTCGCCGATGAACTCCGCGAGAAAATGAAGGTCGATCCTTCTCTCCAGAAGCGCATCAAGTTCGCCAAGCGCCTGAAGGTTCTCGAAGCCTTCCGCAAGGGATGATTCTCGACGTGATCCCGGTCCTGCCGCCGGAACTCCGTCCGCTGGTTCCTCTGGATGGTGGCCGCTTTGCTACCTCCGACCTGAACGATCTGTATCGCCGGGTCATCAACCGCAATAACCGCTTGAAGAAGCTCATGGAACTCCGCGCGCCCGACGTGATCGTGCGCAACGAAAAGCGCATGCTCCAGGAAGCTGTCGACGCTTTGTTTGACAACGGCCGCCGTGGCCGCGTTCTTCGCGGAACCAACAACCGCCCGCTCAAGTCCCTCAGCGATACCCTCAAGGGCAAGCAGGGCCGTTTCCGCCAGAACCTCCTCGGCAAGCGCGTCGACTATTCCGGCCGCTCCGTCATCGTCGTCGGCCCCGAACTCAAGCTTAACCAGTGCGGTTTGCCCAAGAAGATGGCACTGGAGCTCTTCAAGCCCTTCATCTATCACAAGCTCGAAGCCCAGGGGCACTGCACCACAATTAAGCAGGCCAAGGAAATGGTCGAACAGCAGGAACCGGTGGTGTGGGACATCCTCGAGGATGTCATTCGCGAACATCCCGTGCTCCTGAACCGCGCGCCCACCCTTCACCGCCTCCGCATTCAGGCCTTCGAACCGACACTCGTCGAAGGCAAAGCCATCCGTATTCACCCGCTCGTCTGCACCGCGTTCAACGCAGACTTCGATGGCGACCAAATGGCCGTGCACATTCCGCTGTCTCCTGAATCGCAGGTGGAAGCTTCGGTGCTGATGCTCAGCTCGCGCAACATTCTGTCTCCGGCGCACGGGCTGCCTTTGGCCGTCGGTCTCTATTACCTGACCAAGTCCAAGCCCGGCGCCAAGGGCGAAGGCCGCGTGTTCGGCTCGCCCGAAGACGTTACCCTTGCCCTCGAAGCAGGTGAAGTGGAACTCCTGACCCCCATTCGTCTGCGCTACACCGGGGAAGTCATCGACCTCACCACCGCTTACGACAACCAGGACGTGACGCACACCGAATCGGTGCAGATGCAGCGCCAGTTCATTCAGACCACCGTTGGCCGCGTCATCCTGAATTCCAACCTGCCCAAGCACATGCCGTACATCAACGGCTTGCTCAAGAAGAAGGGCGTCCAGCAACTGGTCTATTACGCTTACTTGCGCTTTGGCCTCGAGAGCACCGTCATCCTTCTTGACCACCTCAAGGCTCTGGGCTTCGCCTATGCCACTAAGTCCGGCATCTCCATCGGCATCGACGACATGCTCATCCCCAGCGACAAGTACAAGCTGGTCGAAAACGCCGAAAAAGAAGTCGTTAAGGTTCAGCAGCAATACCTCGACGGCGCCATCACCAACGGCGAACGCTACAACAAGGTCATCGCCATCTGGGGCGACGTTACCGAAAAAGTTGCCGACGAAATGTTCAAGGCACTCGAAAATCAGGACCGCGAAGGCGTCATCAACCCCGTGTACATCATGGCGGACTCCGGCGCTCGCGGTTCCAAACAGCAGATTCGTCAGCTTTCCGGTATGCGCGGTTTGATGGCTAAGCCCTCCGGCGAAGTCATCGAGACACCCATTACCTCCAACTTCCGCGAAGGCCTCACGGTGTTGCAGTATTTCATCTCCACTCACGGTGCTCGTAAAGGTTTGGCGGACACGGCGTTGAAGACCGCAGACTCGGGCTACCTCACTCGTCGTCTCGTCGACGTGGCCCAGGACGTCATCATTAACGAACCGGACTGCGGCACTTCCGACGGCATCTACGTCGAACCCATTATCGAAGCCGGCGTCGAAGTTGAGCCGTTGCGCGACCGCGTTGTCGGCCGCGTTTCGCTCGAGCGCATCAAGGACTTCGACGGCGGCGTCATTGTTGAGGTCAACCAGGAAATCACCGAAGAACTCGCTAACGCCATTCAGGCCGCGGGCATCGAGCGGGTTCGCATTCGCTCCGTGCTCACTTGTGAATCGCGTCGCGGAGTTTGCGCTCTGTGCTACGGACGCAACCTCGC
>WNFJ01678421.1_pt1 | contig 10657 bp, 9 predicted proteins | sample 5400461 | NCBI WGS metagenome assembly WNFJ01 (sample SAMN13153349, study PRJNA577476) | soil metagenome | isolation source: 115 cm saprolite on Douglas fir-dominated hillslope | place: USA:California | collected 2013-09-17
AACAGCAGGTCCCTCAACGAGCCAGTTGATTGGCAAAGCCAATCAACTGACTTGGTCGTGATGACAGAATTAATAATAAGAAGATGACAGAGTAAAAAAAGAAGCTAAATGCCCAAACGAACTGACATCTCCAAAATCCTCATCCTCGGCTCCGGCCCCATCATCATCGGGCAGTCCGCCGAGTTCGATTACTCCGGCACGCAGGCGTGCAAGGCGCTCAAGGCCGAGGGCTACGAAGTGGTGCTGGCCAACTCGAACCCAGCCACCATCATGACCGATCCCGAGTTCGCCGACCGTACTTACATCGAGCCGCTCACCCGCGAGTATCTGGAAGAAATCATTCGTGTGGAGCGCGAGCTTTCGCCGGGCGCGGGATTCGCCATTCTGCCTACGGTCGGCGGCCAGACTGCGCTAAATCTGGCCATCGAGCTTTCTGAAAGCGGCGTGCTTGAGAAGTACAACGTGAAGCTAATTGGCGCCAACATTGACGCCATCAACAAGGCCGAAGACCGCCTCGTCTTCAAAGACGCCATGCAGCGCATCGGCCTCGACGTCCCGAAATCCGCGCTGGTAACGAATTTGAAAGACGGCCTCGAATTTGCCGGAAAGATCGGATTCCCGGTGATCGTGCGCCCGTCCTTCACCCTTGGCGGCTCCGGCGGAGGCATGGCTTACAACCGCGAAGAGCTTCTTGAAGTTTTGGCCCGCGGACTCGATTTCTCTCCCGTGCACCAGGCCCTGATCGAAGAATCCGTCCTCGGCTGGAAGGAGTACGAGCTCGAGGTCATGCGCGATCTGAAAGACAACGTCATCATCATCTGCTCGATTGAGAATTTCGATCCCATGGGCGTGCACACGGGCGACTCAATCACTGTCGCTCCGGCTCAGACGCTCACTGACCGCGAATACCAGGCTATGCGCGACGCAGCCATCGCCGTCATCCGCGAAATTGGCGTCGAGACCGGGGGGTCGAATATTCAATTCGGCGTTCATCCCACCACCGGCCGCATGGTGGTCATCGAAATGAACCCGCGCGTTTCGAGGTCCTCGGCTCTCGCGTCGAAAGCAACCGGATTCCCCATAGCGAAGATCGCCGCCAAGCTCGCTGTCGGCTACACCCTCGACGAAATTCCTAACGACATCACCCGCAAAACGCCCGCGTGCTTCGAGCCGACGCTCGACTACGTAGTCGTCAAAATTCCCAAGTGGCAATTCGAGAAATTTCCCGGTGCTGACGAAAGCCTGGGCCCACAGATGAAATCGGTCGGCGAAGTCATGGCCATCGGCCGCACTTTCAAAGAAGCGCTGATGAAGGCCATTCGCGCGCTCGACACCGGCAAGCGCATCGGCGGCGAAAAAATCGAGCCTAAGATTCTCACCCAGCGTCTGGTTACCCCGCATCCCGAGCGACTCTCGTACATTCGCTACGCAATCCGTCAGGGCCACACCGTCAAGCAAGTCGCCAAGATGACTGGGATTGACCCCTGGTTCCTCTATCAGCTGAAAGAAATTAATGACATGCAGCTTGAGGTCGAGAAGCACCCGATCGAGTCCGTCCCGACCGAAGTACTTCGCGACGCCAAGCGCATGGGCTTCTCTGACGGCCGCCTCGCTGGAACCTGGCGCCTAAGCGGCAAAGGCGACCAGGAAAAAATTCGGCACTTGCGCAAAAAACACAAAGTCCAGCCTGTGTACAAGCGTGTGGACACCTGCGCCGCCGAATTCGAAAGCTACACTCCGTATCTGTATTCGACATACGAAGAAGAAGACGAAGCCGCGCCCACCGACAAAAGGAAGGTCATCATCCTGGGCAGCGGGCCGAACCGCATCGGGCAGGGAATCGAATTCGATTACTGCTGCTGCCACGCGTCATTTGCACTGCACGAAGATGGGTACGAGACCATCATGGTCAACTGCAATCCGGAGACGGTCTCGACCGACTACGACACCAGCGATCGCCTTTACTTCGAACCGCTCACCATCGAAGACGTTTTGGCCATCTGCGAACATGAATCGGCGACAGGTGCCGAGGTCGGAGTAATCGTTCAATTCGGCGGACAGACCCCTCTGAATCTCGCGCTCCCTCTGAAAGCCGCGGGCGTGAAGATCATCGGCACCGCCCCCGAATACATTGACCTCGCGGAAGACCGCAAGCGCTTTGGCAAATTGCTCGACGAACTCGGCATCCCGCAAGCGCCCGGCGCAATGGCCGCGTCGCTCGAAGAGGCTGTTGCCGGAGCCGCCAAAATCGGCTATCCCGTTCTCGTGCGTCCTTCTTATGTGCTTGGCGGACGCGCCATGGTCATCGCCTACGACGAAGAAACCGTCGTCCGCTACATGAAAGAAGCCGTCGAATATTCGCAGGACCGCCCCGTGCTCATCGACCACTTCCTTGAAGACGCGATCGAAGTTGATGTTGACGCGCTCTCCGACGGCGACGACGTGGTCATCGGCGGAATCATGCAGCACATTGAAGAAGCCGGCATCCACTCCGGCGATTCTTCCTGCGTGCTCCCCGCAGTGGATATTCCGCAGCACCTGCTAGCCCGAATGCGCGAGTACACCTTCAAGCTGGCCCGGGCATTGAAGGTCGTCGGCCTGATGAATGTGCAGTTCGCGATCCCGCGCTCTGGATATACCTCCGGCAACGGACACGAGGGCGGCAAAGTCTACGTCCTCGAAGTAAACCCCCGCGCTTCACGTACTGTGCCGTATGTTTCGAAAGCCACCGGCGTCCCGATGGCAAAGATCGCCGCGCGTCTGATGACCGGCCGCAGGCTCCGCGAATTCTTGCCCGAGTACATCGAGCAGAAAAAGGATCTCGACACCGGCTCGTTCTTTTACGTGAAATCCCCGGTCTTCCCCTGGAACAAATTCCCCGGCGTGGACACCGTCCTCGGACCGGAGATGAAGTCCACCGGAGAAGTCATGGGCGTCGCCGACAATTTCGGCGAGGCTTTCGCCAAAGCGCAAATTGCCGCCGGACAAAAGCTGCCAACCCAGGGCTGCATCTTTGTCAGCGTCACCGATCACGACAAGCCACACGCCGCCGAAGTCGCCCGCAAATTCGTGGACATGGGATTCAAACTGGTCGCTACGGCCGGCACCGCCGACGTAATCGAAGAAGCCGGAATGGCCTGCGAGCGCGTTTACAAAGTAAAAGAAGGTCGTCCCAACGTGGTGGATTTAATCAAAGGCGACCGCATCCAACTGATCGTCAATACTCCGCAAGGCCCCGATCCGTTCTTCGACGAAAAGGCAATCCGCCGCGCCGCCGTGACAGCGCGCATTCCGACAATCACGACTCTGGCCGCCGCCAGAGCAGCCGCCGAAGGAATTGCGGCGTTGCAGCGTGGGGAAGTGAATGTGAAGGCGCTGCAGCATTTGCACGCGGAAAGAATGCAGTCTAGCCGATCCTGATGCGGAGAGGGAAACACTGATGCGCTATCTTTGGCTTCTGGCAGCCGTGATGCTCTGCGTCGTCCTGCCTGCGCCTGCCTCTGATCCAATGCCTTTTGCCACTGATGCAAAGTTTTCCTTCGACGATGATGACGCGAGTCTGCAGAACGAGATCCATAGGCACCTCTCCTTAGCCAGCGCGGTAGCAACCATCGAACCACCCAGCCGCCCCATGAAGGATCGTTGGCTTGAGATTAATTTCTACTCCTTCCCCTTCACACGACAGGATATGGCCGCTGCCCGGAAGGGCAATATCGATCCCATAAATAAGAAATGGCAGGCAATGGGCGAGAACAGTAATCCCTTCACGGACGCGGATTGGGCCGCCGCCCGGAAGGGTAACAGGGAAGCCTTAGACAGAAAATCGAAGGCTCAGCTAAGGCGGGTCGAGGCATACAACCAAGGATGGGCGTCCATCCAACTCGCCGTAGATGAGAAATTTCGCGTCAGGACAGTGAATATGTCGGTTCCTGGTTCCACTTGCACGATCGCAATTCTTGACCGCGACCTGAAGACCTTCCTGCAGGAGTATCAGTTTGACGGTAAGCGGTTAAGGCTGAGGAGTAAAGGTTCTCATCTTTGCGACACGAAGTCTGCGGGAGTCGTAAATCCGAAATTCGGCTGGAAGATAGACCTCACGATTCCAGTATTTGCGAAAGCAACCCCGTGAAAATAGAGTTCGACACCGAGCGGGTTGCCAGCCGACGCAAATAATGTCGCGGAAGCGCGGATCTTCTTACCGCGTCGCAGCTGCCCTCATATCCAGCGGGCTGGCGCAGCCTTTCGTATTCATTTCTCATCCAGGGGTGCCCGTCCTTGTCTCGCCGTTCTTTGCCGAGATAGGGCGGGATGTTGACGTGGCCCGATTACCAAGATGGAACGTCAAAATCCCCACCCCGCCGCAAACAACGCGGCGAGGATGGGGGCGCCCCTCTCTATCAAATAAGTGAACTGTTAAGCTAAGAGTTAGAGGCTAATAGCTACCATGCTTCTGCACGGCATCTTTTCTCCAATCACCACGCCCTTCTATCCCGACGGACGCGTGTACCTTAAAAAGCTGGAGCACAACGTCGAGCGCTATTCGAAGACTCCGGTTGCAGGAATCGCGGTGCTGGGGTCGACCGGGGAGGCAGTCATGCTTTCGGGCGAAGAGCAACGCGAGGTGCTGAAGACTGCCCGCGAGACCTCCGCTCCCAGCAAGGTCCTGATCGCGGGCACCGGGGCCGAGTCGGCCATTGAAACTCTCCGCCTGACCGAGTACGCGGCGGAACTCGAATACGATGTCGCGCTCATCCGTACTCCTTTTTTCTACTGCAAGCAAATGCAGCCGCCAAATATTCTCGCATTCTACCGAATCGTCGCCGACCACTCGCCGCTTCCGGTGATGATTTACAGCGTCCCAGCGTTCACAAACTACGACATTCCGGTTGAGCTGGTCGCCGAATTGTCCGAGCACCCGAATATTATCGGCATCAAGGAATCCAGCGGCGATGTTGAAAAAGTGCGGCGCATGGCGGAGGGCACACGTCACATCAAGCGTACCGCAACCGTAACTGAAACCTTCACAGCAGTCACGCCTCGCATGTTGAAGTCGCCGGAAAAAGGAGACCAAGGCGGGGAACTGGTTTCCGTGGCTGCGCTGTCCGGATCATCACAATCTGGATCGTCGAAGCCGGCATCATCGGCCGTCAAAGTCGTCAGCGGAATCAAAACTCGCCAAAAGGAAGTCGGATTTCAGGTGATGGTAGGCGCAGCGCAGAAACTACATCCTTCGCTTGACGCTGGCGCAGTGGGTGCGATCCTTGCATTCGCTTGTCCAGCTCCGACCGCTTGCTATGAGATTTATGCGGCCTGGAAGGAAGGCGACGCTAACCTCGCCCGCTTAAAACAGGCTCGGATCAATTCTGCCGCAGCCAGGATTGTCGGGGAACTCGGTATCGCGGCCATCAAGTACGCCCTGGACCTCAATGGCTACTACGGAGGCCCGCCACGGCTGCCGCTGCTGCCGCTGACGGGGGATGTGAAAATTGAAGTCGAGCGGTTGATGGCTGATATTCGGAACTAACACGGTTTCATTGTGCGACGGATTGAATCTGTGCTACATTCGCGCGCAGATGAAAAGACCTCTCGCCTTCGTTCTTCTTGGATCCAGACTGATCGCTGTTCTCCTGCTATCGATTCAGGCTATTGCAAAAGATCCGCCAGCACAGACACTCAATTGGCCTGAATCCGGTACGCCGATCCTGCGATTTACTTTCGGTAAGTTTAAGGAGATTGGATCGCTTGCTGGGGCGAGGAGCTACATCACTGATACAACCGCTGAGAATCTTTGGACAAAACCGATCCCGGATGCAACATTTTCCCTCTACTTGTACGACAAGAACAAGACTCGGATCGGAGAGGGTTATATCACCCTGAGTAATGTAGCGCCCGGACAGACCATCAAGTTCCAAACCACAATTGGGGCCTCAGGTTCTCCAGTCTCGATCTCGCTCGCGGCACGGTCCCTGCCGACTGAGCTCGGGCCCCTGGCTCCCGCAAAGAAAGTTTCCCTTACCATCAATTCCGTTCCCCAGGGCGCAATCTTCAAAGTGGATGGAGTCGAAGTCGGCGCCACTCCCAGGATCGTCCAACTTACTGTCGGGAACCACAAGATTGAATTCAGCAAAGAAGGGTTCAACGCAGGCACCTTTCCAGTTGAGATCGGGCCTGACGACGCTTCTGGCGGTAGCGTCAGTTACGAACTGGGAAACTCCGCGCACGACACAATCGAGCTGCGCGATGGCACGGTGCTAAACGGGGACCTCCTTTCGGTGACTCCCACCGACGTCACAGTCCGCGTTGGCGGGGCGGCCCAGCACTTCGACCGCAATCAGGTGAAACGGATCCTTCTAGTCGAACGGGACCACGAATAGCGGACCGCGGTGGTGCTTGTGCGGGGCGACAATCATGAGCTATGCTTAGAACGAACGTTCGAACTGGCCCATGGCTTCCTCTACCCGCCTCCGACAAACCACTTTTCGACCAGCTAGAACGCTTCGTCCGAGCGAGCCGGACTCCAACCCTCAACTCAACAAAATCCTAGAGCATGCCACCGAGGTCTTCTGTGATAAGGGATATGAGGGCGCTTCCATGCGTGACATCGCGCGGGCGACAGGTATGTCTCTGGCGGGGATGTATCACTACTTGGGCTCGAAAGAACGCCTGCTTTATCTAATCCAGAAACATACTTTTTCCACAATTCTCGAGCGCCTGCATGAACGACTGGAAAGTGCTTCCGGCACCGAGCAGGGAATCCAGACCTTGATTCTGAATCATCTGGAATATTTTCTTGAGCACCAACAGGCCATGCAAGTATTGTCCCGTGAGGACGAAGTGCTTCAAGGCGATTACGGTCGTGCCGTGGCTGAAATCAAGCGCGAGTATTACCGGATTTGCCGTGAGTTGCTGAACCGCTACAAGAAAGAAAAGGGACTACAATTTGACAGTCGTACCGCAGCGCTTTCGCTGTTCGGCATGATGAACTGGATTTACACCTGGTACAACCCGCGCCTGGACGGCGGAGCGGAGCAGTTAGCCAGGAAAATGGGGAGTATCTTTTTTCGAGGGATTGACGACGGCGCGGTTTAAAAGACTAAGGAGAGCGGATATGGCGACCACATTGCAACCAGTTACAGAGCAAACGGCCAAGCAACTCGTCAACTACCGCGTGGACGGCGGTGTGGCGGTGATTGAGATGAACGATCCGCCAGCAAATACTTACACATACGAAATGAACCGCCAGCTCGACGACGCCATACTAAAGGCGCGCATGGACAACGATGCCTACGTCATTCTGCTGACCGGCGCGGGCGACAAGTTTTTTTCTGCGGGCGCCAATATCAAGATGCTCGCCAGCGTCGATCCGACATTTAAGTATTACTTCTGCCTGCACGCCAACGAAATGCTGCTTCGTCTTGAGCACACGCCCAAGTTAGTAATCGCGGCGATCAACGGACATTGCGTTGGAGGCGGACTCGAAATTGCCATGGCCGCGGACCTCCGCATTGCCCGCAAAGATGCCGGCAAGATTGGATTACCTGAAGTAAATCTCGGCGTGCTGCCCGGTACGGGTGGAACGCAGCGTCTGTCACGGCTTGTCGGCAAAAGTAAAGCCATCGAACTGATGGTCACGGGAAACACCTTCTCCTTCGAAGAGGCGCTGGAGCTCGGCATCATCAACGACATTTACGAGCGCGAAGGCTTCATGGAAAACATAATGGAGTACGCGCGCCAGTTCTGCCCGCCCAACAAAGCCGCGAAAGCCGTGGGACGGATCAAGCGCGCAGTTCAGACCGGCTGGGAGATACCGATGGAGTCCGCACTCGCTGTAGAACGTGAGAACCAGCAACTGCTCTTCCAGAGCGAGGATGCAAAAGAAGGGCTGGCCGCATATGTGGAAAAGCGCCCGGCAGAGTTTAAGGCGAAATGAAAAAGCATAAACCACAGAGGGCACAGAGTTCACTAGAGACTTGGGTTTACTCTGTGAACCTCTGTGCCCTCTGTGGTAAAAGGTCTTGACTTTATGCCCGGCAAAGTAGCAAAAATCGGCACCTTCAGTGATTGGGTTGGCCTGTTCGATGACTGGCGCAAAGAGATCGGCGTCAATCGCGATGAGATCGCCAGCTTCAACTTCGATACTCTTTTCGGCGCCATCGAGACCGACGAAATCCAGTTCGGACACTTCAAGGGCAAACGTAAGTGGGAGAACCTGCGCCAGGTTCCTACCCAGCAGATGCGTGACGCCCTGCTGAACATGATCGTCTATCAAGGCGACACTGAATTCGCCAGCGTCGAACAGCAGCGTCACCTGTTTGAAACTGCTCCCACGGACTGGGACCGGAAGGCGATCACGCGCGTCATGATCGAAGAAATGCGACATGGCTGGCAGATGTGCGCGTTGCTTGTCGATCACTTTGGATACTCCGGCAAAGTCGAAGCGCAGAAGATGCTGGAGCGGCGGGCATTCGAAAATAAGCGACTGCTCGGCGCTTTCAATGTGGATGTTGACAACTGGATGGACTTTTTCACCTACACCGACTTCGTAGACCGCGATGGCAAATTCCAATTGCAGATGCTGAAATATTCGGCATTCGCGCCGCTTGGTCGTTCCATGTCGTACATGCTGCGCGAAGAAGCTTTCCACATGGGCACCGGCAACGACGGCCTACGCCGTCTTGTACAGGCGGGGATTATTCCAGCGTGGCTGATCCAGAAATACTTGAACAAGTGGATTTCCTGCTCCTACGACCTCTTCGGAACCGACCATTCTTCCTCGGCCCACTGGGCCTACGTTTGGGGAATCAAGGGACGCTACGATGAGCCCGCGAACGAAAAAGAAGCTGAACTCGACGATCTTAACGATTACAACCGGCACCTGTATCGCGACGAAGTTGCCGGACTAGTTGAACGGCTGAACAATGTGCTTAAGCCGGGTGAGCCCAAGCTCTACGCTCCGGACATAAAGTTCAATCGCGCCATTGGTCGGTCGGCTGGACAGAAGTTCCATCCGCAAACTGGAGAACAACTCGACGACAAAGCGTACGAGCAGCAGTTGGCCGACTTTCTGCCGAGTGCCACCGACAAGAAGTTGCTGCTCGAGATCATTAGCAACGAAAAGAAGTGGATTGTACCGAAAGAAGGTGGGCGCGATCCGCTGGAGACGATTAGTGAGCCCAGGAAGTCCGCAATTAATCTTTGAGCTGCAATGACCGTGGGCGAAGGGGTGTCCTCATCTCTTCAGACCGGGCACGCTGAGGGGAACAGAGTTTTCGATGTCGACAGAAATCACTGCTCAAATGCGCGTCGGGCTGAAGAGTGGCGCTCCGGTTGCACAAATCACGCTGAATAACCCACCCCTGAACGTCATCGATGTCCCGATGATGGAAGAGCTGGGGTCGGCCCTGGCGGAAATCGACACCCATCCGGAAATCTCTACCATTGTCTTTCGAGGAGAAGGAAATTGTTTCTCCGCTGGAGTGGACGTTCGTGCGCACACGCCGGACAAGGTCGCCCTGATGCTGGAGAAATTCCACAGCGTCATTCGCGCGCTGGTTGCCACCAAAAAGATTACGATCGCTGCGGTCCAGGGCCAGTGCCTGGGCGGGGGAGCGGAACTGGCCATGATGTGCGACATCGTCATCACCGCTGACGATGCAACCTGGGGATTTCCCGAGATCACACTGGGATGTTATCCGCCAGTGGCGGCAACCGCTCTCAGTGCGCTGATAGGTCAGAAGCGAGCTGCAGATTTAGTTCTCACGGGAACAACGATTCTGGGAACTGGGGCGTCCGAGATTGGACTGGCTACTCGGGCGGTGTCCCAAGAGCAAGTGGACTCGGCAGTCGCAAAGACACTGGACCGATTACAGAAACTGAGCCCAGCCGCGCTTGCGATCACTAAGAAGGCTATCTACGCCTGGGACTCAATCCATTTCGATAAGGGGCTGGCGCGGGCCGAGAAAATCTATCTGGAAGAGTTGATGAAGACAGAAGACGCAGAGGAGGGCATACGAGCGTTCCTGGAGAAACAAAATCCGAAGTGGAAGGGCAAATAGCGCCGCGCAAAAAACCACCGCACTTGATGTGCGGGACCCCATTTTGGGGTGTAGCCGGCGCTGCTGGATGCGCCTATTTGTCATACCTTTCGTACTCGCGGCTGCGCGATGCTGACTTTTCCTGGGCGCACGACTGGCAGTCGATCCTGACCGGCGCGGTTTGGATTGTGCTGATTGCCGGACTGCTGTCCGAGACGCGATGCTGGCGGGAGCGGATCTTTTTCGGGTTCGTCTTTGTCAATTTCACTCTTTGGTTTGTGATTTCGGTATGGACGACGGCGCCAATCAGCGCGGTTCGGGACTTGCGAACACTTTCCTTTGCACTGTGGGCGCTGGCAGCGGTGGCCAGCGTCATGACGATATTCGGATCCAAGGCTTCAAATGGAGCCACAACTACTGGAGAGACAACTAAAGACCGCGATAGCCCTGAAGGGGCGAAATAGTTCAGCCCAGGGCGTAAGCCCTGGGTGGACCAGCAATCGATCTAAGTCCCGTAGGGACGACAGAAAATGAATAATAGACCACGAACACAAACCTGATTCCATCACCGTCACAGCCGCGAAGCCGCGGCATGTGAAAGCCCGGCACGGCAGTGCCGGGAA
>WNFJ01141857.1_pt1 | contig 10656 bp, 9 predicted proteins | sample 5400461 | NCBI WGS metagenome assembly WNFJ01 (sample SAMN13153349, study PRJNA577476) | soil metagenome | isolation source: 115 cm saprolite on Douglas fir-dominated hillslope | place: USA:California | collected 2013-09-17
GAATATGACCGCGAAGAAAACCTCTACGAGAAAATTAACCAGTACGAGTACATCGTTGACGCTAAAATGAGCATCGATGAATTTAACGAACTGATGGAGTCAGAGCTGGAAAACGATGGTTACGACACGCTGGGGGGATTTTTGTATGCTCAACTGGATAAAATCCCTGTTCCTGGCGATACCATCACGTTTGAGAACCTCACCTTCACAGTGATCGATACACGCGGCAGGCGTATCACAAAAGTCAGGGTGGAACGCAAGCGTGACCAGGACGCTGCTAAATCTGAACCCTTGATGCTGCGCCCCCCCGACAGCGCCAGGCAAGAGAAACAGGATCAGACGCCTCCTCCAACTGAGCAGGGTTCGCATTACGAATATCGAGGGGCATAATCGATGATGTCACCGCCTGCAACACCTGGCAGGATACCGCGAAGCGTGCGCGTGGTAGAAGTTGGCCCGCGCGATGGGCTGCAAAACGAAAAGGCGCTGGTACCCACCGAACAGAAAATCCGTTTCATCGAGATGCTGGCCGAGGCAGGGCTGCCAGTTGTGGAAGCGACCTCGTTTGTCAGCCCGCGTGCCATTCCACAATTGAGCGATGCCGCCGAGGTGATGGCTGGCCTGACACGGCTGGCTAGCACTTCTTATCCTGTGCTGGTTCCCAACGTGAAAGGCATGGAACGCGCCCTGGCCGCCGGTGTGCGCTCCATCGCCGTCTTTACCGCTGCCAGCGAGAGCTTCACGCGCCACAACATCAATGCCACCATAGCTGAGAGCCTGGCCAACTTCCGCCCGGTGGTGGCGATGGCGCAGCGCGAGGGCGTGCCTGTGCGCGGCTATATCTCTACCGTCTTTGGCTGTCCCTACGAGGGCAGGGTTGATGCGCGACAGGCGCTGGGCGTTGCCCAGGATTTACTCGCAATGGGAATCAGCGAACTTTCGCTGGGCGATACGATCGGAGTTGCCACGCCCAACCAGGTGGTCGATGTGATCGGCCTGTTCACAGGAGAAGGGGCCATTGCAGTCGAGCAGATAGCCGTGCATTTCCACGATACTCGCGGCACCGCGCTGGCTAATGTGCTGGCGGCTCTGCAACTGGGCATCGGTATTGTCGATTCCTCCGCCGGTGGACTGGGCGGCTGCCCCTATGCGCCGGGCGCAGCTGGCAACCTGGCAACCGAAGACCTGTTGTATATGCTGCACGGTATGGGCATTGAGACGGGCGTTGACCTGGATAAGGTGGTGGAGGCCACCAGCTTTATCGCGCCAAACCTGGGGCATGAACCGACGAGTAAGTATTACCAGGCGGCGACTGCTGAGCTATAAAGAGCAAGCAATTGTCCCCAATTTTTAAGATAGGCGGGCGACCGCAAGGGTCAAAGGTTCCCGCGCCCCACACAACCCCACCCCCGCCCCTACTACTCTGTCAAACTTCATTGAGCCATCCCTGCTGTCATTCTGAGCGCAGCGAAGAATCTCCCCTCGGCTTGTAGTCAGAATTTGCTGCAAGGTCAGGTTGCGCTGGTTTTCTACGTTGGGGGTCAGGGTGTTTGCTCCGGTCGTTAATGGGACGGCGATATTGGGGGTGATGCCTTTATCGCGGATAAAGTTGCCTTTGGGAGTGAGCCACTCCATTACGCCCAGGTAGATGGCCGAGCCGTCGGGCAGGTCAAATTCGTTGAGGACGGTGCCGGTTCCCAGGGTTGTGGTGCCCATGATGATGGCGCGGTTGTTGTCCTGTAACGCGCCGGAGACGATTTCCGCGGCGCTGGCTGTGTTGCCGTTGACGAGCACTACGATAGGAGTCTGGGTATCGACAGGATGGCCGGATACGGGGTCAGGTGTACGAGTGCCCGAACTATCCTGCTCGAAGAGAACGTTGCCGCTTTTGATAAATTCGCTGGCGGTGTTGATGGCTTCTTGCAGGTAGCCGCCGGGATTATCGCGCAGATCGAGTACGATGGAAGTAGCGCCCAGCTTTTTAGCCTGGATAAGGTAGGTTTTGAGCTGGTCGGAGACGCCCGAATCGAAGCCCAGGATCTGGATATCTGCGATATGCGCCTCGGCGATGTAGTGCATAATTACGCCCGGTATTTTAAATTCCCCGCGGGTGACGTTGATGGTCACTAGCTGGTTGGTTGGAGGTCGTTGAACGGTAATTGCTACGCTGGTGCCGTTTTTACCCTCGATAAGATTGTGGATGGTATCGATATCTTTGCCGACGACGCTCGTATGATTGACCGCGACAATGATATCGCCGCTTTTGAAGCCAGCTTTCTCGGCAGGCGCGCCTGGTACGGTTGCTGTGATGATGACTTGTTTAGTTTTGGGGTCCTGGTTTATGTAAATGCCGATGCCGCTCGAATTGCCACTGAGCTCCTGTTGTTGCGCCTGCACCTCTTGAGGTGTCAGGAAGTAAGTGTGGCCCTTATCATTGAGAACGGCCAGCATAGAGCGAATGGCCGCGTAAGACATTTCCTTGTAGTTGACGGCTTTACGATCAACATAGTTTTGATCGACGATGGACCATGCCTGCTGGAACAGTAACCGGACTGGTTGCTGGAAGAAGACAGAGCGCCGCTATAGAGCTGGTGGCCGAACCATCCGCCGGTAAAGGCTATAATCACCAGGGCGATGGTGACTATAGCCTGCCCGGCTCTGCTATTGGGGCGTCCACCTCCTCTCCCTGTGCCCGTTCCTAACCCTCCCCATCCCTCTCCCGGGTTTCTACTGCTATCTGAAGAGAACTGCCGCGTGGGGAATTTTTGCGACAGGGGCGATTGCGCGTCGTTTACGCCCCGGTATGATGTATTGAGGGCATCATTATCATTATGAATTCTTTGAGGAAATCTATCGGTAGGATCAGGCGGGCTGGATTGATCGGATGAGTTGTCTTGTTCATACCAGCGCGGGTCGTCGTAATTACTCACGGAATTGCCTCCCATGCTTGTTTGCTTCGTTTTTATTGCTCTATCTTATTTTACAGGGCTACGGGTTAGTAATGTTACTATCGTAGTCGCCTTCTTACAGCTATGTCAACTGGTAGCACCAGAAGGATATCCATCCTTGTGGGTGAAAGTCAGTAGCGACGCCCCTTGTGGGTGTCCCGGTCTGCCTAACGCAACACACAAACGGACGGGACACCCACAAGGGGCGTCGCTACTGGCACCCTAAAGGACGTAGAGCCCACCAGAAAGAATAAATCGGGTAATATAAAACGCCCGGCTATGTTTAAGCCGGGCGTTTTATTTATGGTTTAAAGTTGTGCAGCTGCTAATCAGGTCTCTTCCGGTGAGGGATCTACGCTCTCGGTTTCCTCTGGAACAGGAGCGGGTTCAGGCGCTGCCAGCGTTTGAGCCGGTGGAGCGACTGTGGCAACGTTTGCCTGGTGAGCCTGGTGCTTTTTAGCGGGAGGCGGGGCGGTAGCTTGCTTCCTGGGTGGTTCCCAACCGGGTGCGCGGGAGACGATCATCGACATCATTTTGCCTTCCATGACCGGGGAACGCTCTATGACGCCGGTTCCCTTTAAGACTTCGGCGATGCCGTCCAACAGCTTGCGCCCGATATCGGGGTGGCGCATCTCGGCCCCCCGGAACTTGACGCTGACCCTTACGCGGTCCCCATCGGCCAGAAACTCAAGAATCTTGCGTGTCTTCACGTCGATATCGTGTTCATCGGTACGCGGACTAAGACGGATGTCTTTTAAGGTGATCGTCTTCTGATTTTTACGAGCCTCGTTCTCTTTCTTAGCCTGCTCGTACTTGAAGCGACCATAGTCCATCAATTTGCAGACGGGTGGATTGGCGTTGGGTGAAACCTCGACCAGGTCAAGATTCCGGTCGCGGGCAATATCGAGCGCACGTTGGGGAGGCATCACTCCCATCATCTCGCCGTTTTCGTCAATTAAGCGCACTTCACGCGCTCGAATGCGCTCATTGACCCGTGTCTCTCGTGTACGGTCGTTTCCCCGAAAATCCCTGTTAATAGGCTAGACCTCCTTCTGGATACAAAAAATGCTCAGCAATAATGAAAAACAAAAATATGCCTGAAATGCCATGTAAAGTGTACCACATAGCCTGAAGCAAGTCAAATTTTTGACGCCCGCAAAGATGGCCTATGCGTAGGGATGAGGCGAGATGGAATAGAGTTCCCATGCAATGCCATCAGGATCGTAGAAGCTGATGTACTTGTCATGGGTCTCCGGGTCTTCCTCAACTCCATGGTTGAGTACCCCTGCCGCGTCTAATTCCCGCTGCAGGCCTTCGAGGCTGCTGGGGTCTTCCACGGCAAAAGCAAGATGATCCAGACCGACTCGGAACGGATCGAAGTGATCATCGCTTGATGAGTACGCATCGGCTCCTTGCAATCCGATAAGCACTCCATACGCATTGATTAAGACTACTCCTTCCTTTTCCCTCACCACCTTGCATCCAAGTATGTCAACATAGAAGCGTTTGGCCCGCGCCAGGTCGGTGACTCTCAGGCCGAGATGGCTCAATCCTTTAGAATTCAACTGCATGTTAATTCACCTGCCTTTTTTATATAGTAGACTACTGATCCCACGCGAAGAACTCCAGGAAGTTGCGATCAGGATCAAATATGTAGAACTGCGTGACGCCGTCTCCACGCTGCTGCGGCCCACCGGCAATCTCGATATTGTAGGCGCGCAGGGTAGTCATGGCCTGTTCTACGTCATCAACCTCGAAAGCGATATGATGCGCACGACCGATTCGAACGTCTTTTTCTCCCACTTCAGCAAAACCTGCGGGAGCCGAGGTATCACTTGCCAGGATCAGGTGTATCTGGAAGCCTGGTCCCTGAAACCAGCTTCCACCAAAGGTGAAATTGCTCGGTCGAGGCACTTCTTGCAATCCCAGGACTTCGCCATAAAACCAGCGTGAACGCTCCAGTTCTTGTACGATGAGTGCGGTGTGATCCATTTTTCGGAGTTGCACAGTGACTTCCTTTCTGTCGAATCAGCAGTATCGAGGGTGAAAGAGCATAGTGTGCATGTGGTATCGATCATGACTTCCCATCATCTTTTCCCTCCTGATTCAGGGGATAGATAGCACCGGCCCGGCGTACAACTTTTACATCTGAAACAGCAATCCAGTACATGACCGAACAATCCATCTGCAACTGCACGAGAAGCTGGTCCCCATTTGCTTGTACTACTTGCCCAGACAATTCTTGCCCATCGCGGATAAATTCTACTCCATCGCTTTCTCGAAACTGGAACACCTCGGTCATGGTAGATGGCCCTCACTTTCTATGGTAGCTGGTATTTCAATTGAGGCGGAGCGCAGTCGTTCGGTCAATCGTACTGCCACGTCATAGCGTTGGTAGGATGTCTCTATATAGACGCCCTGCACCAGGTCTCGCGCGGCTGTCAGCAGTTCCTGCGCTATTTTCAGCCCTTCCTCGTGACTCTGGTCGCCTGCGTCTCGCATACGCTGGCGCACTTCGTCAGGGATAGTGATGCCTGGGACTTCGTTATGGAGGAATTCTGCATGGCGCGTGTTGTTCAGCGGGATGCAGCCCAGTAGCATCGGAATGGGTGGTTTGCCCGCCCGTTCCAGGAAACGCAACAGAGGAGCCAGTTCGTAGATCGGCTGCGTCATGATGAAGTGTGCGCCCGCATCAATCTTGCGCCGGTATTTGTCGATTTCCTGGTCTACCTGCTCATCTGTCATGTTTAGATTGAGCGCGGCCCCGATATGAAACGAACTTTTCGCGCCAATGGGTGAACCAGCCGCGTCATGCCCCTCGTTCATACCTCGAATGACGGAGATCAGCCCGACCGAGTCGACATTCCATACGCCTGTCGTATTCGGGTAATCGCCCACGCGCAGAGGATCGCCCGTCAAGCCCAGGATGTTGCGGATACCCAGGGCGTGCGCCCCTAAGAGTTCCGACTGCAAAGCCATCAGGTTGCGATCGCGCGCGGTGAAGTGGATGATGGTTTCAATGCCGAGGTGATCCTGTATCAGGCGCGCCATGGCGATACAACTCATACGCACCCGTGCTATGGGGCTATCGGCGATATTGATGCAATCCACGCCTGCCTTTTGCATCAAGACTGCACCCTCTAGAATCTTGGTGGGGTTCAGTCCCTTGGGTGGGTCAAGCTCGACGCTGATGACAAATTCGCCTGCGGCCAGTTTCTCCTGTAGAGGGGTCTTTGATCCTTCTTGCGGCAGAATCACTTCCTCTTCGATCAAACGGGCGATGGTTGCCTGCCCCGCTGATACAAGATGGGGGGTAGCATGTGCCGCCGGCGCGGCCCCGTTTTGTGCGTGCTGCTGTGGCGTTCCGTATTGCGCGTCGAGGGCGCTGCGCATGGCGGCGATGTGGCGCGGCGTGGTTCCACAGCAGCCCCCGATTAATTGCACGCCTGCTTTGGCGAAACGCAGGGCGTAGTCGGCGAAGTAATCGGGCGTGGCGACGTAGAAGAAACGGTTGTCGATGCGTGTGGGCAGACCGGCGTTGGGTTGCGCGGAGAACAGGAGCATGGCGGTCGCGTCGTCCTCGTCGAGCTTTTGGGCCTGGGAGATCATCTCTTGCAGGGCATCGAGGGTGGCTGCCGGTCCAACGCTGCAGTTCGCGCCCATCACATCGAGGCCCAGGTCGCTTAAAACGGCTGCTACGCGCGCCGCCGATTGGCCGGAGAGCGTATGGCCGTCTTCGTAGAAGCTCATCTGGGCGACGATGGGCAGGCCGCCTACTTCTTGCGCGGCCAGCACCGCCTGGCGCAGCTCCGGTAGATTGGAGAACGTTTCAAGGATCAGCAGGTCGGCACCGCCCTCTTGCAAGGCCTCGATTTGTTCGCGAAAGATGCGGCGCAGGTCGCTCAACCGGCTTTCATCGGGTGCCTGGAGCGGACGGCCAGAGGGACCGACGGCTCCCGCGATGTACACGGGCTGTCCCGCTATCTCTCTTGCTTCGCGCGCCAGGCGCACCGCGCTTTTATTGATGGGGCGCACCTGTTCCTCCAGGCCGTAAGCTTCGAGCTTGGCGCGATTGGCACCGAACGAGTTGGTTTCGATGATTTGCGCGCCCGCGTTGATATATTCGCGGTGAATGCCCGAGATTAGCTCCGGCTGCGAGAGATTGAGCGCGTCAAAACACTTTTCGTAGGTGATGCCGCGCGCGTATAATAATGAACCCATGGCCCCGTCACATAACAGGGGCCGCTGGCGTAGTTGCCGTAAGAGTGCGTGTTCCATTCTCTCCCCTCATCGACAGTTTACTATTTTCAGGGCGACCGCGAGGGTCGCCCCTACCCTGACGGGCGACCCTCGCGGTCGCCCTGGCTTTATCACCCTTTATTGTACCCTCATTTGGCTGGTTTGGGAAATAGGCAATGTATGTTGGTAATGATTCCCTTGACCAGCCAATTGACCGCGTGTATACTTGGGCCAATTGTTGAGCTGATCTATTTGCACCCAGTAGCGACACCCCTTGTGGGCGTCCCATGCATCAGCCATTCACGAATGCATCATTGAGTATACGGACTGGACGCCCACAAGGGGCGTCGCTACCGGGTGCATCGTGATGATCGAAGAAATATAAAAGAGCGTGAAGAAGAGTATTCGCCGGTATTTGCTGCCCCTGTATGGCTTTACGCTGTGCGGGGTGACGCTTGCTTTGTGGGCGTCCAGAGGGCTGTTCGATGCGCCTAAAACCTTGCTACTCAGCTCGCAGCAAATCGCGCAGGATCAGCAATCTCCCCCCTTTGGCTTGCAATTTCCCGCGCATAGTTTCGCGAACACCTTTCCCGTCTTCTTCTGGTGGCTGGCGCTCATGTTGTTGGGCGGTCTGGCATTTCCCCTGGTTTTCGCCGCGCTGCGAGGATTATCAGATCGGGGCTACATCTTTGGCAAGTTGCTGGGAATGCTGCTGCTGGCATACCTGGCCTGGATACTGGCCTGCCTGCGGATGGTGGCGTTCAGCCACCTCTCGACCGTGATGGTGGTCGGCATGTTATTGGCTGGCAGCGCGTCGCTTTTTTATCTGCAAAGGCGCGCGCTGTTCGAGTTTTTGCGGCGGCGCTGGCGGCTGCTGTTGGTCGAGGAGGGGCTGTTTACGCTGGCATTTCTGCTCTTCGTGGGGATTCGCGCGCTCAATCCCGATTTGTGGAATATCTACCTGGGCGGCGAAAACCCCATGGAGATGGCTTTTCTGAACGCCATTTTGCGCAGCCCCTATATGCCGCCGCTCGATCCCTGGTACGCTGGCGGCTATATTAATTATTACTACTACGGCTATGTACTTTGCGGCGCGTTCATCAAACTGACCGGCGTTGCTCCCACGACGGCTTTTAACCTGGCGGTCCCCACCCTCTTCGCCCTGACCTTCACGGGCGCGTTCTCGCTGGTTTATAGCCTGGCGCGCCGTTTCCCTGTGGCCCTGTTGGGCGGCTATTTTGCGGCGCTGATCGGCAATTTCGATGGCTTGCTCCAATTGAAAGATCACCTGGGGATCGCACTGAAGCACCTGGCGGTGCCTCTGTTTGATTACTGGCGCAGCAGCCGTATCATCCCGTACACCATAAATGAGTTTCCATTCTGGAGCTTTCTCTTTGCCGACATGCACCCGCATGTGATCGATATGCCTGTAACAATTTTCATGCTGGGAATCGTAGCTGCTATCCTGGTCACAGGGGAAAGCATTCTGCATAGTGATGTTGGTAGCGGGCTGCGGCTGAATTGGAGTAGTCTACCCCTCTACGCGCTGGCCGCCTTCGTGTTTGGCTCGCTGGCCTGCATCAATCCCTGGGATATGCCGGTTTATGCATTGCTGACTGCCGCGGCTCTGTTGATACGCACGGTTGTTGACTCGCGCGGGTGGTCCGCCAGAGCGAGGGCCGCGTCGGTGCTGGTGGCGCTGGCAATATATGTCGCGCTGTGCGGACTGGCTTATCTTTTTTACCTGCCTTTTTATGCCAGCTACCAGCAACTCTATGTGAATGGGCTGGGCCTGGTCAGCCTGGCAACGAAACTGAGCGACTATCTGACGATCAACGACCTGTGGATATTTCTGACGGTGAGCTTCTTCATGCTCGAGCTCTATCGCTGGTGGATGAGACGGCTGGCAGCAAAAGACGGGGCGAGCGGTCAGGGGTTGAGCGTTGCGCGCCGCGCGACTGCGCGGCGCGTCTGCGGCTATGTCTTGCTGTGCGCGGTGGCGCTGGCGTGCGCTGCCCTGCTCGGCTTGAAAGCCTTGCTGGTAACGTTGATCGCTGCGGGTGTATTCCTGCTGGTGGGGCAGCGCGATCCGCGCACGCGCTTTATCTGTCTGCTGCTCGTTGCGGGCCTGTGTATCAGCCTGGGGTTGGAATTTGTGTATGTGCGCGACTTTCTCGATGGCAGCATCTACGAGCGCATGAACAGTGTTTTCAAATTCTCGATTCAAGCCTGGTTGTGTTTCGCCGTCGGCGGCGCGCTGGCTGTGCAACGCCTGTGGAAGCACCTGGCTGGCTTCGCGCGCCATGCCTTGCTGGCGGCGCTCGTGCTGCTGATAATCAGCAACTCGCTGTTTCTCTCGGCGGGCACGCTCGCGCGCATTCAGGACCACCAGCGCTGGGCGCAAGGCCAACCGCCCGTGTTCAGCGCCGATTATACCCCCACGCTGGACGGAGCGGCGTTCATACATGCCTGGTATCCGGGCGACGCGGCAGCCATTGCCTGGATGAACCAATATATTGCTGGATCGCCTGTGGTACTGGAAGCTATCGAACCCTATTCTTTCTCGTGGTTTGCGCGTGTCTCCGTCTACACGGGCCTGCCCGATATACTGGGCTGGCCCGATCACGTCGCCGAACAGCGCTATAGCGAGCAGGTGTTGAACCGTATGGCGGATGTGGGCATTATCTATACAACTCCCGACCCCAATCAGGCTAACCAGTTGTTGCGCTTTTATCACGTGCGTTATATATATGTAGGCGAGTTGGAGCGCGAGGCCTACGCCTCTCAATCAACCACCGGCCTGGACAAATTTAACCGCATGGTGGGAAGCGGTCTGCGCATCGTTTATCGTCAGTACGGTGTAACTATTTACCAGGTAATGGATGGTTTGTAGGGATGCGAGCCAGGGCGGGCACCCCGCCCTTGGTCCCCGCCCTGGTATTGCCAAAAAGTAAGAAATATAGCGCAAAAACGGAACATATGAGATAATGCAAACGTCATATACTGAGACAAAGTACGCCGATGCGTAAATTGGCGCTGTTGGATGCGTATTTCAAGTAGGGGCATTTTATCCCACGCAAAAAACGGCCATACGTATGCAGTTATTTCCTGAAACATTTTAGAGAGAAACAATGGTTGAACTACTACAGATGTGGGCGCTGGTCGAAGTGTTGGGGATCATATGTTTACCGCTCACCTTCACCATCTTCAAAAATCTGCCGGATCGGGGCTGGGCCTTTAGCAAAATTGTAGGCATGGCGTTGCTGGCTTTTTGTGTCTGGCTTCCTCTGATGACCTTGCAATTTTTGCCATTCAGCCAGTTGTTCATTGCCGGTGTGCTGCTGATTATTGCGGCATTCAATGTGATTGGCTATGCGCGTGTGTGGAAATCCATTCTGCAATTGGTACGCACCCACCTGGTTTATATCATCGCCTGTGAGCTCATATTTCTGGGCATGGTCTTCCTGCT
>WNFJ01151637.1_pt1 | contig 10656 bp, 8 predicted proteins | sample 5400461 | NCBI WGS metagenome assembly WNFJ01 (sample SAMN13153349, study PRJNA577476) | soil metagenome | isolation source: 115 cm saprolite on Douglas fir-dominated hillslope | place: USA:California | collected 2013-09-17
CATGCCAGCGAAATACGAAGCCTGCCTGGCCAAGCCACCAGAAAGCAAGAGCGCCACTGAAGGCGACGATATCATCAGCAAGCGTGCCTGAAAATGGTTCAGCTAGGAATTGAGTGAACATCCGGTCATGCCGATCCTTTTAGCCTGCATCGCTCACAAATCCTCAGAGATTTGTGGGCGATGCAGGCTGTGAGCTGAGCGAGCCCGCAAGTTAGCTCGCCCCATGCACCGTTGGGGAACTCAGATCAAGCGGCCTCGTGGCCACCGTTGATGCAGGTCTCGCAACTCTGCGGTGACTATGCAATTCCTTGTTGACACAAAGGAACATTTTCTCCTCGATCGAGCTCTTTCCAACATGGAAGCTTTTCGCTCGCTCAAGGATTATTTTCTCTGCTTTGGTAAGCCGCTCGTATTGCAAAATGTACTGGCTCCAAGACGGCACCATGATTTCGATTCGAAATGTGTTGAGTCGACCCAAATCTTCGTGAAGTCGCCAGCTGAACGCGCCGTTTCGCAGGTGAACCATGCGTACATGTTTCATGGTCTCTAAAAACTCGCGCTCATGTTCCCGATCCATTTCAATATCATAGTGGATTGAAACGGGCCCGTCGGTTGGCCGAGGCAGACTGATGAGCTTATGGGAGAAACCCGTCACAGGCGCCGGCTCTAAATCGAGCGTACTGGTAAAATTTATCGACAAAGGAATCGCGACGAGCAGGCTGAGAATTAACAGTCCCGCTCCTGCGAATAAAGTATGATCCACTCCGTAGACAGCCGCAGCCAGTCCCCAAGCAATTCCGCCCAGGGCCATCGCCCCTTGGGAAAACATGATAAAGGTCGCGTTCATCCGGCCTCTCGCCCAGTCTGGCATTGCGCGCTGTCCTGCGATCCAGAGTTCTGAGGCGGATAAAGTCCAACCAATTCCAGCGAGCGCAGCAACGTACATGAACATCGTCTGATCGCGGACGAACGCCATGAGCAGGTAAACGACGGCAATCAAAAAATTAGCAACGATGGTGAGCATATTGGGAGAAAAATGCGCCCGGACCCAAGCCGCCACAAAAATCGCTGCCAGTGCGGCTCCCGCAGCCACAGAGCTGAACATCATCCCGCAACCAAGCGCGTTTAGCTTGAGTTCCTTAAGGCCAACGACCGGGATCAGCGCGGGAATCAGCGAGATAAAAAATGCAAAGACGGTGTTCCGCGCGAGCACGACCCTTATCCCCGGGGCGTGCCGAACGTAGCGAATCGCAGTAAAGAAAGACTCCAGGAAGTTTTCTAATGGTAGCCTTGCCGGTCTCACCTTTGGTTTCCACCCTAGTACGGCCAGAATCACCACCAGAAAGCAGACCGTGGTTAGAGTAAATATCCAGCTTGCGCCAATGAGTGGAAGCAGTATACCGCCAACAGTCGGACCAATGATCCCTGAAATAGTGAGTTGCAAGCTGCCCAAAGTCGTGGCCGAGGGCAATTCCTCACCCGATACTACTTCTGGGACGATGGCCGGCCAGGCAGGAGCAGTGAATGCAAGCCCGATCCCAAGCAGAAAGACGCAGGAAAGTATAAGGTTCGGATTGAGGATCCGGAGTGAAGCGAAGACGGCGAGCAACCCCGCAGCGACCGCTAACCAAAGATTCATGACCCAAAGCAACTTGCGACGATCTACGATGTCCACCAAAGCCCCGGCCGGCAGAATGAATAGAAAGAAAGGTAAAGCCGCGACCGTTGACATCAGCGATAGAAATAACGGCGATGGGTTGAGTCTATACATCGCCCAGACTGCGGCACAGTCGTAAGCGGCTACACAGGTTCCAGAGAGTATACTTGCAAACCAAAGCGTTCGATACACCGGGTTTCGTAAAGCGGCAAAAGGCCCCGTGTTCAGATTTTCGTTCATTAGAGTGCCCCTTCGCTGAAGCAAACTGGCCGCAAGGAATCAGCCATATAACGCTTCAAAAATAAAGCGGGTTCGTTTTTAGTGTCGTTGTAATCATATTCAGCCTGGATCATCTTGTCCCGCAGTGAGACGCACTACTGGCACGCTGATCGCGCGGGAGCGCGTCCCTTGACGGAGGTGCGTGTCCCCCGCCAGAATGCCGCTGACGAAGTCCGAAGGCGGCGACCCTGTCCACCGTTGACTTCAATGAACGGCGCCGGATACAGTAAACACCCGCGTATGACCGCAATGGCCGCTACAGGGATTGTTCGGTGACCTGAGAATACAGTATGGGATCAAGCTTGGTCTGGCGGGTTTGTTGGCCTTGTATTGGGCACAACTCTTGCGTCTGGAGCATCCTAGCTGGGCTATCCTCACCGCGTTGGTGCTGATGGGCGCACGCTATGTCGGTTCGATTACCATCAAAGCGATCATGCGGATAGTTGGTACAATCGGCGGAGCGCTGCTTGGTATTTGGCTGATAGGCGACTATGCATCGACGCGGGCGATCTTCTTGACCCTCTTTTTCTTTATCGTGGCCATTGCCGGCTATAAATTCGGGCAAGTCGGCTCACACCAGGTTCCATATGCCTATTTTTTGCTCGGTGTCACGACAATCGCTGTCGTAACCTATGGAGTCGCGGATCCTGCTCAGGTCTGGCAGACAGGCCTGAACCGAGCACTGGAAATTTTAACCGGGGTGATCAGTTCGCTCCTGGTGACGACCTTGTTATGGCCTCGTTACGCTCGGGAAGAGTTTCTCGAAGCGGCGCGCGCCTCTCTAAAGACGGTTAGCAAACTTGTCGCGATGCAGACGGAAGCTTACGTCGGCCGGTCGGACGCTTCTCTCGACGTGGAACAAATCAATCAAGATTTTGCCGAGCGGTTATCCGTTCTAAAAAATCTGCTGCAAGCCGGGGCCAGGGAGAGCACCGTTTTTAACGCCCGCCTCTCAAACTACCATGCCTTTTTGGTTTCGATCACTAACCTGTTTCATGTCGTACTCGATCTAAGTCGGCGTCGTCTAGCGTCCGGGATTCTAGACCACCTGCGGGATGAACTTGAGTTGGTCGCAGAGCTGCAATCTCCGAAGAGTTTGACATTCTGACCGGTCCGCAGCGTTCGGGCGAAAAAATGCGAGCGAGTCGCTTGAATGAGGCGTTTTCAGCTTTTGAACAGAAGGTGATCGAGATCCGGGAGCAGGGAACTTTTTTCGGGGCACCGCTCAAAAGCTCGACGGCATTTTTTGGGCATTTCTACGCTCTGCGCTCGCTCCGCGATGAATTGAATAACATTCGTAGCAGGATGGAAGGATTGCCCCGCTTGCGCCAACCGATACCCGAAGCCGAGCCCCATTGGAACATTCTACCCACTATCGACTGGTTTTGGGTAAAGATTGGGGTAAAAGGTGCTTTGGCTGCCGTGATTGCAGTCCTGCTCCTCAAGTGGATCAATCCGCCTGGCCCCGCTTCAATTCCCCTCTTTGCGTGGACGCTCACTATTCTTGGGCGGCCAACCCTGCGAGCGGGTGGGACGGGGGATTTGCGGGCCCTTCAAAATGCATTCCTCGCGACTCTTGCTCTTACCGGCTGCGGGTTCCTCCTTTTTCTCACCACGCCATTTCTAGCGGACTATCTCGTCATGAATTTGGTGTTGTTCCTCATTCTATTCGTATTCGGATTCCTCACCGCTCGAAGCGCTGGCATTAACTTTTGGATACTACTCGGGCAGTTAACTATAAGTGCCTTTGTCGGGCTCAATCCGGAAGTGCCGGTAGCCTCGCAGACGATCATCGATACCTTTCTTGGCTTGATGATCGGAATGGGGATCGGGGCAGTCTTGGGTAGGCTGATTTGGCCGGTCTTGCCGCAGAAAGTGCTGCGAGATAATTTGCTCGCGCTCTTTGCTCAGATCAAAGCGTTGCTAAGCGGAGATACGCATCGGGAGAAAATTCAAACACAACTGGCGATTCTCCCTGTAGAGGCTCTGCAGGCGACTCGTCAGATTCGAATTGCCGGATGTCCCGAAGAGGAAAGGCTCAGGGTCGGCGCTTTGGTTCGTGCGCTGCAAGCATTGGTGACCCAGGCTACGGACCTGATTTCTCGCAGACATGACTTGCCGGAAATCGCAGAACCGATCCTGCGGCCGCAGTTCGAGGGTTTAGAAACCGCATTTAAGCAGATGCTGGACGTCTTTGCCGAATGCTTCCGTAAAGGTGATTGCAGACGCGGGTTGCCGAGCGTCGGTGGGAAATTGACCGAAATGGATCAGGCAGTCGAAAAGATTCGCCAGAGCCGGATCTTGGTGGGCCAGAATCTGGAAGCAGCTGTGCGATTGCTGGATCTCGTGGATCGTTATCATGCAACCGGTGAGGGATTAGAAGAGTGTGGGAGATTGGTTCGAACCTTGGAGATTCAGCGGTACTGGGGTGATTATGCGCTGTAGCCGCGTTATTTTTTGCGGGCTATGCGTTCTTTCCGATTCTGGTCGCATAATCGATCACAGCTGAAGCAAAGTCGGGAAAATCGATTGGGACTAGGATTTTTCTCGAGTGTCACTTCTTTCCGGTGTGGGTTTACATGCGGCAGATGAGGAGTTCGCGTTCGTAGATGAGTTCCTTCGGAAGATGAGCGTGCAGGTCGAGGAAAAGCTCCTCGTGACCAATAATTTCCTTGCGCCAAGCGGTGCGGTCCACGCGCTGGAGTTCCTCGAACTTCTCCTTCGGAAAATCCAGTCCGTCCCAGTTGATGTCTTCGTAGCGAGGCTGCCAGCCAATGGCTGCTTCCTTGCCCAGGGCTCGGCCGCGAGCGCGGTCCACGATCCACTTGAGCACGCGCATGTTTTCGCCAAAGCCGGGCCAGAGGAATTTGCCGTCGGCGCCCTTGCGGAACCAGTTCACATGAAAAATGCGGGGCGTCTCGCTGAGCGAACGCTGCATATTGATCCAGTGGCGGAAATAGTCGCCCATGTGATAACCGCAGAAGGGCAGCATTGCCATGGGATCGCGGCGAACCTTGCCAAAGTTGCCCGCAGCCGCCGCGGTCATCTCCGATCCCATGGTGGCGCCTATGTAAACGCCCGCGCTCCAGTTGAACGCCTGGTAAACCAGCGGCATGGTCGTGGCGCGGCGGCCCCCAAAGATGATCGCGCTGATCAGCACGCCCTCAGGATTTTCCCACGCCGGATCGATGGTCGGGCATTGCGAGGCGGGAGCAGTGAAACGCGCATTCGGATGGGCGGCCTTGACGCCGGTCTCTTTGGCGATCTCGGGCGTCCATTTATTTCCCTGCCAGTCGAGACACTCGCGCGGGGGAGTTTCACTCATGCCCTCCCACCAGACGCCTCCCTCTGGAGTGAGCGCCACGTTAGTAAAAATCGTGTTTTTCGCCAGTGACGCCATTGCGTTTGGGTTCGTCTTGACAGAAGTGCCGGGGGCGACGCCGAAGAAGCCAAATTCCGGATTGATAGCACGGAGACGGCCCTCAGCGTCGGGTCGAATCCAGGCAATGTCGTCACCGACGGTCCAGATTTTCCAACCTTCCTGCTGAAATTGGCGAGGCGGAATGAGCATGGCGAAATTCGTCTTGCCACAGGCGCTCGGGAAAGCCGCCGCAACGTAGGTTTTCTCGCCCTGCGGGTTCTCGACTCCGAGGATGAGCATGTGCTCGGCCATCCAGCCCTCGTCACGGGCCATGTTGGAGGCGATGCGAAGGGCGAAGCATTTTTTGCCGAGCAGGGCGTTGCCGCCGTAACCGGACCCGTAGCTCCAGATTTCGCGCGTCTCGGGGAAGTGGACGATGTATTTATCGGCGTTGCACGGCCAGGAGACATCCTTTTGCCCGGTCTCAAGCGCAGCGCCTACTGAGTGCACGCAGGGCACGACGCGTTTAGCGTTGGCATCGATTTCCTTATAAACGGTCAGGCCGATGCGCGCCATGATCCGCATGTTGACGACGACATAGGGCGAATCGGTCAACTGAACGCCGATTTGGGACATCGGCGAGCCGATCTGCCCCATGCTGAACGGCAGCACATACATGGTGCGCCCGCGCATGCAGCCGTTGAAAAGATCTTTCAGCTTGTGGCGCATTTCAAAGGGGTTTGCCCAGTTGTTCGTTGGGCCGGCACCGTCTTTGGCGAGCGAGCAGATGAATGTGCGGTCTTCGACACGGGCCACGTCGCCCGGATCGGACCTGGCATAGTAGCAGCCAGGCCACAATTCCTCCTTGAGCTTGATGAAAGTGCCTCCCTCGACCATCTGTTTGCAAAGCGCGTCGTTTTCCTCCTCGGAGCCGTCCACCCAATGCACTGCGTCTGGCTGAGTGAGAGCGAACATTTTCTGGATCCACTTTAGCAGGTGTTTGTTGCTGGAAAGAGGCACGGAAGGATCACGGTTAGGGATGCGTGGACTGCGCGGCGATTTCGTGGAGTCGGTCATTTTAAAATTGTTTCTCGTTTTTTTGGATTCGGTATTTCGGGGCTGCCTGATCTGGCATAATACCCCCCTCGTTCTGATCCGCAGCCTCAAACGTCCTCGATCCTAGCCTGCATCGCTCACAAATCCTTAGAGATTTGTGAGCGATGCAGGCTGCATGCCTCACAAAGCGTAAGCGAAGGCTCCAGCCTTCGCCAGACACAGCGCACCAGGGAAGGCAAAGGCTGGAGTCTTCGCTTACGATTAACGGTCGCTGTCTGTTTGTTCTCCAGCGTTCGCGTGCATCATCTTTTCAGCAGAAGATGCTAGATTGATCTCTTGGAGTCGATCGAGCCGTATGGCAATCCTCTCGATTAGGTTCCGCTCTCCTCGTTTGATGGTATGACCCATACCGGAAGATCCGATTACATCGCGATAGTATCTCTCGCAGAAATCTCGGAATTCTTCATAATTCCAGGGCCCATTGTATCCAATAACATTTCCCACTTCCAATGGTTGGCTCTGATAGTCCGTTCCGTTTAGCTGACGTACCTCAGCACTTAAATTCCGTAAGCGCTCATCGCCAATTTTGAGATCAAACTCGATGAGCGAATCGATTTGGCTTTCGTCTGGTTCGAAAGTAGAAGTCCTTTTCAAGTTTATCCTGATGCACTTGAATTTAATTGTTCCGGTGGGCATTTCGGTGATTGGGTCTAAGCGTTGAACTTCGGGCTTTGTGATTGGTTTCTGCTTCCGCAACTCTTGCGCATAACTCTTGCGCGTTAATGTCTGATTTTCTTTAGGGGCTGAAAAAACGCCCCACGATAACGTACCGCACCAACTCGCGCAAGCCCGCGAGTTGAGCGAGAACTGCTGCTGGCGATTGGTGGTTTATGCTGATTGTGAAACATCGGGATTTTCGAGGACGAAGACGGTGACGAGCAATCCTTTCATCCTCTTCTCTATTGGGCTGTTATCGTTGCAACTACGACGGCCGGCACGACGATGGCGGACTTTGCGGATCGTTCGCTGGGGATCGGCTACATGGGCGGCTCCATTGCGCTCTTCACGCTATTGATCATCAGAGTAGAAAATGAATCGCACAGAGATAGAGTGGAAGCATGGAACGGCGAAGGTTCGGCTCCACAAAGCGTGAGATCGCGGTAATCGGTCAAGGGACCTGGTACATTGAGAATGGCGCCGCTGAGATTGCTGCTTTGCGTCGTGGCCTCGATCTCGGCATGACCCATATTGACACTGCAGAAATGTACGGATCGGGTGCCGCCGAGGAAGCGGTCGCCGAGGCAATCGCCGGCCGACGCGATGAGATCTTCCTGGTCTCCAAGGTGCTTCCCCAGAATGCATCTCGAAGGGGTACGATCCTGGCTTGCGACAGGTCGCTCGCTCGCCTAAATACCGACCGGCTGGACTGCTACCTTTTGCATTGGCGCGGCCCACATCCGCTGGAGGACACCATCGCAGCGTTCGAGGAGCTTAAGAGCACGGGGAAAATCCTTTCCTGGGGCGTGAGCAATTTCGATCTGCCTGACCTTGAAGAGGTTAGCAAGATCGCAGGCGAGGGCGACCTGGTTTGTAATCAGGTCCTCTACCACTTGGAAGAGCGCGCGATTGAGCATGCCGTGATCCCGTGGTGTGAGCAGCGCGGTGTCGCGGTCGTCGCCTACAGCCCGTTCGGTCACGGGCACTTTCCTGGTCCGCGCACAGCCGGAGGCCGTGTGCTAAAGCAAATCGCCGCCGCGCATAACGCTACCGTTCGCGAGGTCGCGCTCCGGTTCCTGGTGCGGCGGTCGTCGCTCTTCGCGATACCCAAAGCCGCCAGCCCTGAGCACGTTGCCGAAAACGCGAGGGCCGGGGAGTTCCAGTTGACCAACGCCGAAGTCGCCCAAATCGACGAGGCCTTCCCGCTCGGCGCGCGTCCCTCTCAGCTTCCAATGCTGTAAGCCAACAAAGCGGCAATGAAGGAGCGGACACCGCCGTTACCCTGCAAAATGAGAATGCGATTAATGACGAGCAACAAATTTACTTGGTAGCTGCACAAAGGAAATTTATGACGTACGCCTACGATTTGGAAAATGGGCAGCGGCTCATCGTGCAAAATGACGGTGACGACACGCTTGTGGCATTGAGAAGTGATGAAGAGGGACAACAGCAAAGTCAGTGCACAGGTTTCGATACCGGCAGATGGTTGAAGGCGCCAGAGCTTTTTCGCACCGGTGGAAAACTTGTGCTGCGCCTCGAAAGCAAAGGGGGCGTGGAGTTTATCCGCCTTCGCGGTAATCAAGTCCAATTGATGCGAAGCGAGCCAGAGCTGGAAAATGCGGAAAGGCTGAAGCTTAAAAAATCGAACGAGAGCGTCGCCATGAAACCGATGGAGCCGATGAAACCGATGGAGCCAATGAAGCCGATGGGGCGCATGCGACCAATGGAATTGCGGATGGGCGGCATGCACATGAGCATGGGTTCACCCGAAAAAGAGGCTGAAACAGCAAAGCGGTTCTGCAGCCAGTGCGGCAAGCCGGCTCGGGATGACGATCGCTTTTGTGGAAGCTGTGGTCATGAGCTTTCGGGGCATAGGTGATTTCAAGGTCACGTAAGGCTCCAGCCTTTGCCGGTCTGAACGAAACAAAAGCAGGAGCATTCGCCTACAATATCGCGCGTACCGATGCCAGCATCGATTCTTGTGGCATGGTGTTCTCATGAAACGAATGGGTTGGCTTCGAAAGCTCTGTTTGGGTTCCTGCATAAACGCGAAGGAACGAGATAACTTCGATGGTTTGACGATCGGTGCGGGGATGGTCGATACCAAGGCGTTAAGTTCCCGCGCTACGATCGCGGAAGCGACTGGGGGCAGTGCGATTGCCGCCGCTGCGCTGGGCGCGTTAGCGATCGGCGGTTTGGCCGTCGGCTGCTTAGTAATCGGGCGTCTTATTATCCGGCAGATGTTGATACAGCGAGTTCACCTGCACCATCTCAAAATCGATCAACTTGAGGTGGAAGACCTGCGTGTAAGCAAACTGACAGTCCTGGAGGACCAGCGTTCGGCCGGCGGTCCAGAAAATTCGCCCGCGCCGCAGGCATAGTCGGTGCTAACAGATCGTTGGTTCGTGACAAGAACACCGCTGTCTTGATCATGCGAATCGGCAGCGGGTTCCCTCTCTTCGGTGACGTAGAAGTAAACGACGAAGTCCGACCGCAGCCTTTGAAAGAAGGGAGTCTGCTCAATCCGTTTGAGAGCTTGTTGTCTCGCCTCCTCCCGAGAGGCCACATCACGCGGACCCTGTCTGACCGTTCAGGGACTGGACTCCCACGGAGAGCAAACCGCACAATTCCTGGTCTTGCGCCGCTTTTTCGTCGAGCTTTCGCACGACATGAAACTGCAAACCTGTTCACCATTACGGGTGTTTGTGCCCATCGTGCTGTTCGTCGGCCTCGTGAACTTCCTCACCATGCCTGCGGAGGAATATCCCGGGGACGCAGTCTCGGCACGCATCGCTGCAGTGACGCTGATCAATACCGGAAAATGGGCCGTGCCGGCTGACAGAGCCTCCACTTTCGGCGAAAGGGGGCAGTATTTCTATCAAAACGCCTCGGGCAATTGGTACTCGAAATACGGCATCCTGAATATGCTGTTCTACGTGCCCGTCCTGCAGCTGGAAAAGTGCGTCATGGGCGAGGTGGGTGATACGTCGAATAAGCGGCCTTTCTTCTTGAATCTATTTAACCTGGCCCTCAGCTGCGCGACCGCCTGCTACCTCGTCTTGATCGTGCGCCGATACACAAAGTCCGTGACGACGGTGTGGATCTTCGTCCTGTCCGCGTTTTATGCCACCTTCTGGTGGAATTATCTACGGGCGCAGACCTTCGAAATTTACGTCACCCTCTTTATGCTCGGACTCTATTACCATCTAGTGTCCAGCCTGGATTGGGAACGTGCAGCGACCGATCGGATGGGGAGGAGTCACCTTCTCGCGGCGGCATTATTTCTCGGGGCACTCTGTCTTAGCAAGAGTGTCTATTTGATTCTGTTGCCCGTGCTCGCGGGAGTGTTTGCTCTGGTTCAATTTCGGAACCCTGCCGAGGCAGACGGCGTTCGGCGCCAGCGTCGTCGTTTTTTTTGCTGTATCCTGTGGTTCTGGCTGCCGCTGGGCTTTCTGATTTGCCTCATGCTGGGAAGCAATGCGTACCGGTTCGGCTCGCCCTTCAATATCGGCTACACGCAATGGGCTCAAGAGACCCATCTTTTCACCGCGAATATCCTCCCGGCACTGCGCGGCTACTTTTTCAG
>WNFJ01255812.1_pt1 | contig 10656 bp, 7 predicted proteins | sample 5400461 | NCBI WGS metagenome assembly WNFJ01 (sample SAMN13153349, study PRJNA577476) | soil metagenome | isolation source: 115 cm saprolite on Douglas fir-dominated hillslope | place: USA:California | collected 2013-09-17
GAGCACGCCGACGTTACCGCCGATGAGGCGGCCAGCCGGCGGGAGTGGCGCCTGAGCGCCGCCAGCGGCGTTGCCGAACAGGACGACCCGCCCGCCGGGCGCCGCGATCGACAGGTCGAGATCCAGCAGGGCAGTGCCGACGGGGTCCAGGATTACGTCCACGCCTTCGGGAGCAGCCGTCCGGACCGCCTCGGCCAGGCCATCCCCCCGCGCGAACACCTCGTCCCATCCGGCCGCCAGCCCTGCCGCGATCTTGTCGGGCCGCCCGACCGTGCCGATCCGGCGGCCGCTGCCGAGCGCGGCGGCGACCTGGCTGACCACAGCGCCGATTCCGCCGCTGGCCGAGTGCATGAGCACCGACTCGCCGGGGCGGATCCGGGCCCGGTCGGTCAGCAGGAGCAGGGCCGTCGCCACGACCAAGGGCGCCGCGGCCGCGGTCCCCAGCGGCACGTCCGGCGGGACCTCGACGGTCACGTCGGCGGCCGCGATCGCGACCTCGGCCATGCCACCGCCGGGCGTGAACGCCGCGACGCGCTCGCCGGCGTGCAGGTCGCGCACACCGCTGCCCACCGAGCGGATGATGCCCGCAACCTCCAGGCCCGGGACGTACGGCCAGGCGGAGGCGTAACCCGGATCGCCCCGGCGGGCCATGACGTCGATGAAGTTGACGCCCGCATAGGCGACATCGATGGCCACCTGGCCGGGACCGGGCTGCGGCTCGCCGATGTCTGCGACGCTTGTAGTGCTCCCGTCCATCGCGGGCCCCGTCATGATCACCGCTTTCATCTGCCAGCTCCTTGTTCAATGTCCGCCGTTGACCGCTACCTGTGCGAGGCGTCAGGCCCGGGCCGCCGGACCGGGCCCGCAAGGCGCAGGCAGCATGGGGACGGCGGGTCAGGCCGAGCTGACGCCGGGCCTCGCACCAGTGACATCAACGCCCCGCGCTCACTCCTGCTGCGACCGATACGGTACCCGCCCGCGCGATGCGCATCGAACACCGGGCGAATCGGCTGTAGGCCCACCGTCCATGACGGAGCCCCGAACATCCAGATATGCGCCGGCCGCACATGACCAGTCTCCCATTCGACGGCGCGCATAACGGCGGTTCGCGTTCACGCTGGAGTAGCGGTGCGTGATCGTCTCCCGGTGCCTAGCCCGAGTCTGCGAGGTAGGCGGAGACGATAAGGTGGCGTGCCGGTCCAGGCTGCTACGGGCCCGGTCATACCGCATCGTCGTCCGCGGATCCGCGTGCGAGGCGGCCTCCTGCACATCGCGCAACGGGACCCCGGCCCATTTGCGCGGCCGTGATGAACGCGTGACGCAGCGTGTGCGGGGTGACCAGCTTGGCGATCCCGGCGCGGCGGGCGGTCCTGCGCACGATCCGCCCGGCGGCATGCCGGTCCAGCCGCCGCCCGCCGGAATCCATGAACACCGGCCCGTCAGCGCGCTCGCCGATGGCCAGGTCGAGTGCCCGGGCGGTCCGCGGCGCCAGCGGGGCGGTCACGACCTTGCCGCCCTTGCGGGTGATGGTCAGGGTCCGGTGGCCGCGCTCCAGGCCCAGGTGCTCGATGTCCGCGCCGGTGGCCTCGGAGACTCGCAGCCCGTTCAGGGCGAGCAGGGAGATCAGCGCGTGCCCGAGCGGTGGGCCGAGCCCGGCCGCTACCAATAGCGCGCCGAGCTCGTTACGGTCTAGCGCAACGGCATGCGCGGCCGGTGAGCGGTCAAGCAGTTCCTCTTCGACGGCGTACTTGTAGAACCCGGCGATGGTGGACAGCCGCCGGGTGACCGTAGCGCGGGCCCGGCCCATGGCTTCAAGTTCCCGGGCGAAGCTTTCGATGTCGGCGCGGCGGACCGCGAACAGCGCCACCGATCGGGTGCGGCACCAGCTGGCGAACTGGCGCAGGTCCAGCGCGTACGCCTCCCGGGTCAGGCCGCGGTACCCGGCCAGGAACCCGGCGAGAGCGACCCGTTCGGCATCGGCGAAGACAGGCTGGATCGTGGCGAGCACGGTTGATGGGGCGGCAGTGGTCGTCGGGCACCTCCCGGCCAGGCCGGAACCGGGAAGCTGGGCCAGTCCCGGTCCCAGCAGCTCAACGGAAACCCACCGTAAGCCGCCCGGTCCGATCACGCTATGCCGCCGACAAGCGAAAGGCATGCGTCGGCGGCCGACCCGTGATGTACTCCATACCGATGCCGACTCTGCGCGGCGAACAGCTGTGTCGGCTGCGCGCATGACGGCGCGCAGATCCGCCTGTTATGGCACTGGCTCAGGCGCTGTCACGCGCATCGTGGCGCTGTCACGCGCATCGTGTTGGCAGCGGGACTGGGACGAGATCGCGGGGCCTGTCGAGCGTGGCCGGGCAGTCGCCGGGCGGACCTGACGGCGAGGATGGTAGTGAGGCTGGTCTCCGCCGGGCTGCCGGTGCTCGTAGCCATTGACCACAGCTGTTTCAACCGCGCCTAGCGCAGCGTGCATGCGATCGGCTGAGGTCCGCGAGGGTTCTGCCAGAGGTCCGCGCTAGGTGGGACTGGGCAGCAACCGGGTGGCCGGCTGGTCAGGCTGCCGTTTGTGGCCCGCCCTCCCCGGCCGCCGCGGCGGTACGGCAGGTCAGGGGTACAGCGTCCGGTCCACTCCCGGCTCACAGCAGAGCGGATCTTGTCGAACTCGCGGAGTGCCGGTCACGGTGATCTGGCCCGAGGGCGCAGGCCGGGATCAGGCAGCGTAAACGCGGTTTGGGGTCTCCACTTAAGCGGAGCAGACGAGCAACGACCGCGAGATGCGGTGGTCGTGGCAGTCGACCGCACCAAGATCTTGTGGTTACTCCGGTTAGATGGAGACCCCTGAACGCGGTAATCTGGGCTGCGTGGTAGAGCCGCTTCCTACCGGCTGGTGGGCAACACGCGATGTTGCGACCTTCCTCAACGTCGCGCCCTCTACCATCCGCGCCTCCGTCGCCCGAGGCCGGATGCCCACCGCTGACCGCAGGATCGGGCGGGAACCTGCCTGGCGGCCCGCGACAATCCGCAAGTGGCACGGCTGACACGCCGTCTGGCCGTCGGCACCGCGGCAGCCGGGGTGGTAGTCCTGGCTGTCGGCTGTACCGCGAGCGGCGTGAGTGCACCGGGCACGCAACCGAGTTCGGCATCCTCGCGGGCACTGCCGGTCCCGTTCATGATCACCGCCCATTACAGCGCGAAGTCGCTCGGGCTGGACCATCCCGACGCACTCGCGATCGGCCCGGACGGCAACCTGTACGTCACCGACCTCAGCCAGCGGGTGAGCATGATCTCCCCCTCCGGGACAGTGCTGCGGCGGTGGGGGAAGCCCGGGCGCGGACCCGGCGAGTTCCAGTTCATCGCCTTCGACCCGACCACGCCAACCGATATCCATGGAAAGATCGCTATCGGCGTGGACGGCATGGTGTACGTGGCCGATAGCGGCAACCGCCGGGTTCAGGTGTTCACGCCGCAAGGGCGGTTCATCCGCCAGTTCGGCAGCTTCGGGAGCGGGCCGGGACAGTTCTTCAACGCCTCCGACCTGGTTGTCGACAAGACGGGTAACGTCTACGTAGCCGACGAGCAGGCTCTGAACGTCGCCAAGTTCTCCCCGGCCGGGAAGATCATCTGGCAGATCGGCAGCGCTTCCGGCGACCCAGATCTCATCGGCCACCACCACCTGGCAGCCATCGACCCCCACGGCCGGATCGTAATGGTGAACGATGACTTGCAGAAAGTCCTTTACGTCGACCCCGGTGGCCACGTGGTAGACGCCTTCAGCCCGCGCTACCCAGCCGGGCATGCGTGCGAGGCCACCGTCGATGGCGCGGGTGATACGTATGTGTCGGGCTGCGGACCGCACCCCGGAGCGCCCACGCTGGTTTTCGACCGATCGCACCGGCTGATCGCGGAATGGCCGGGTTCGACGTACCGCTTGCTCAGGTCACCCGCCTTCGGCCCGCGCGGCGAGGTGTTCGCCCTGGCCTCCGACGGGTCGATCCTCAAGCTCGGCATCACCCTGTCGGGTGCCTGACGCGAGGGAAGCGAGGGTGGCTTTCCGCTCACGCTGACCCACTCGCCGACTCGTGGAATTCCCGGGGTCATCCGCGATCAGCGCGGTCGTGCGCACGCGCCGATCATCGCAGGCGCCCGCTGGGCACGGTGGGTCAGCACCAATCCAGCGTGGGAATCCCCGTGCTGGCACCAAGCTGAGACTGTGGCCAGCACGGTGCCGCCGGCCCGGATCCGCATCTAGCGTTAGCCGCGACCGCAATCCGCCGGGCAACTGGAGGACCGATGCGCAAATTTACACACATTCCAGCAATTGCGGCGGCCGCGCTCTGGACCGCCCTCGGTCTCGCTGCGGTCAGCGAACCGGCTCACATGAAGCGATCGCCTGCGCACAACCGGCGAGGCGCCAGACTATGGCGGGCCGGAGGGCCCTTGACACTGGCGGCTTTTGCCCTGTTCGCAGCAGTCAGCGTAACCGCCGGGTGCAGCTCGAACAGCGCAACATCCCCGCCAGCAGGAGCGTCGCACAGCCCCACGACCGCACCGTCAGCCAGCAGCGCGGCAGCGGGTCTGGTCGGGAGATGGGAACGGGTGACGACATGTCAGGAGCTGGTGGGCGAGCTCGACAAGGCCGGTCTCGGACCGCTGGCGCCGTATGCGTGGTCAGGGCAAACCTCGTCGACTGGCCTGAGCAGCTTCGCTCCGGGAAGCCCGAAGCCCACCCAGGCCCATCCCTGCACCGGCGCCCTCAGCAGAGAGCACTCGCATTTCTTCAGCCAATCCGGGCAGTTCGGCTCGCTGGACTGGCTGGGCGGACAGGTCGACAATGGCCCCTATCGCGTCATCAACAACAACACCCTCTACATCGGCAGCCCCCCCATCGCAGCGACATTCCACTACCGCATCCTGCGCGGCGACACGCTCCTGCTGACGCCCGTGCTTACCACGGCCATGCTTCGCCAAGCGCTTGCGCATCCGGACAAGTTCAGCGCGGCGTTCTGGGCCATGTCGGTCGCCTACGCCGGTTACACATGGAAGCGTGTCCCGTGCCAAAACTGGTGTTAGGACTGCCTGCCGTGACCGCGGGGTGCGGGCGGCAACCTGGCCGTGACGCGGCCGTGTCCAACTGGTGAGGCGGATCGAAGATGTCGATGCAGTCGCTGGTGCTCTCACCCGCATGCCCGACGGATCGCCGTGGCTATAGGTGCGTTCTTGGCCGGGATGGGTCTTGGCGGCGGGCCGGAGCGGCTTGGCAGCAGATGCCTGCCGGGTGGCAGCGGCTCAGCCCGGCCGGCGCAGGTAGGCGAGGACGGCGAGGACGCGCCGGTGAGAGTCCGGGTCGGTGCTGAGCCGGAGTTTCTGGAAGATCTGCTGGACGTGGGCCTCGACGGTGCGCTCGGTGACGAACAGGCGGGCGGCGATGGCCCGGTTGGACAGCCCCTCGGCGACCAGCGCGAGGACCTCGCGTTCGCGTTCGGTGAGCTGGTCGATAGGATCGGCGCGGCGTTTGCGGGCGAACAGCCGGGCGACGATCGTGGGGTCGACGACGGTCTCGCCGTCGGCGAGGCGGCGCAGCGCGTCGATCAGGCTGGCGACGTCGAAGACGCGTTCTTTGAGTAGGTAGCCGGTCCGTTCGGGGTGCTCGTCGAGCAGCCGCATGGCGTAGTGCGGCTCGATGTACTGGGACAGGATCAGCACGCTGACGCCGGGGTGTTCGGCGCGGATCTGCTGGGCGGCGGCCAGGCCCTCGTCGGTGTGGGTCGGCGGCATGCGGATGTCGACGATGGCCGCGTCCGGCCGTGTCACCTGGACCGCGCCCAGTAGCGAGGCGGCGTCGCCGGCCTGCCCGACGACGTCGATGCCGGCGTCGGTGAGCAGCCGGGCGATGCCCTCGCGGGTGAGCATCACGTCCTCGGCTATCACGACGCGCATGGGATCTCCGCCCGGCACACGGCCGTCCCGGTGGCCAGGCTGCCGCCCAGCGCGCCGACCCGGTCGGCGGCCGCCACCATGGGCGAGGCGTCGCCGGATCCGTTGTGCTCGACCGTGACCACCAGCCGCCCGCCCTGGTGGGTGACGCCAACCTCGGCGTGGTCCGCGCCGCGGCGGGCCGCGTCGGCGATGGCCTCGGCCACGGCGAAGTAGGCGGCGGCCTCGACCGGGGCCTGATACCGCTGCTGCTCGGCCGGGAGGATCTGGACCGGCAGCGGGGCGGTGTCGGCGAGGGTGGCCAGCGCGGGGCCGATCCCGGCCTCGGCCAGTACCGCGGGGTAGATCCCGTGGGCGAGGTCCCGCAGTTCCCCCAGCACGTCTTGCGTTTCCCCGGCCGCCCTGGCCAGGGCCATCTCGGTGAGGGTGTCGCCGTTGGCCTGCGCGGCGGCGCGGGCGAGCCGGATGTCGTAGGACAGGGCCAGCAGCCGCTGCTGGGCGCCGTCGTGCAGGTTCCGCTCCAGCCTGCGGCGTTCGGCATCGGCGGCCTGGACGATACGGGCGCGGGAGGCGCGGAGTGCCTCGAGCTGGGCGAACAGCTCGGCTTGCAGCCGTTCGTTGTCCAGGCCGAGCCGGACAGCGGGCCCGATCTGGCTTTCGATCCCGGGCACCGCCCCCGAGTGGGAGACGGCGGCGGTGGTGCGCTCGTTCCTGGTCAGGCGCGTCACCGCGCGGCCGGGGGTTGCCGAGGGTTCCGGGACCACCCGGCCGCTCGCATCGACGTAGCGTTGCCGGCCGGGGAGCCAGTAGGCGATCTGCAGCCCCGGATCGCGAAGCGCCGCCGCCAGCGCCGACTGCAGGGAACCCGGCGCGGGCGCCTCGTCCAGCCGGGCCGCGATCCGGGCGACCGCGCGGCGCTCGGCCCGGGCCCGGGCCACCCCCGATATCAGCCCGGCGGCCAGCAGCGCGACCGCCGCGCTCCCGACAGCGAAGATGGTGAACAGCGCCACGTTGAACGGGTCCTCGACCGTGATCCACTGCAGCGCCACCGAACGTGCCGCCGCCCCCGCGGCGAACCCGATCGCGGGGACGTGGACCGGCAGCAGCCGCTGGCGCGCGGGCCAGGAGGCCCGGGCCAGCCGCGCGGCGCAGACCGCGGCCAGGGCGGCAGCGGCGGCGGCGGTGAACCAGCGGTCGCCGATCTCAACGGCGCGGGCCAGCGCGGGCAGCGAGCGGACCAGGAAGGTGTTGACGGTGCAGTTCGCCAGGCAGCCCGGGTCGAGGTACGGGTCGCGGAACAACGCGAGCGCGGCCGCCGTGAGCAGCGCCTCGGCGTAGACCACGGCCGCCAGCACGCGGGCGGGCTTGGAGCCGGCCCGGCCGGCGGGGTGGGTGAGCACCAGGTGGACGACGAGCGGGAACGTGAACCCCCCGGCCACCATCGCGATGCTGGGGATCAGCGGCGGCCCGTCCTGCCAGGCCATCCACGCCGGCGCGAACCAGCACAACCCCGCCAGCAGCGCCAGATCTCCGGTCCGGCCGGGCCGCTGGGCCAGGCAGATCACCAGGCCTGCCGCGATCAGGCCCAGCCCCGCGCACACGGTGAGGACGGCCCCGGCCGCTGAGCTTCCCGTGTACGTGGTGGACCGGCCGGGTCCCGCCGCGACGGCCATCGCGCCGACGGCCACGGCGAGCCCCGCCAGCCCAGTGGCGACGCGTGCGGAATCGGCCAGCCGACCAGGCCCGGCCAGGCCTACCGGGGCGGCCAGGCGTACCGGGGCGGCCGGTGGGGGCTCCGCGCGGGCCATGACCTGATTGTGGCACCGCTGCCGCCGGAAAGATCCGTGCTGGCCACAGTCCCGCCCTGGGGGCAGCCCCGATGCCGGCCGCGTCGCGGCGCCTTACCGTCCATGGTGAGTATCGGCACACTGGAGGAGCCATGGACAGAATCACTACCCGCCTGGCGGTGGCCGCCGCCGCGGCCGGCCTGGCTCTCCTGGCCGCCGGCTGCACCGGGAACGCCGCCACTGCGACCGGCACGAATACCAGCCCGGTGGGTGCCACTTCGCGGGCGCTGCCGAGCCCGTTCACTATCACGGCCCGCTACACCGCGGTCTTGCTCGGGCTGAGCCATCCGGACGCGCTGGCGGTCGGCCCGGACGGCAACCTGTACGTCACCGACCACAGCCAGCGGGTGACCGTGATCTCCCCCGCCGGGACGGTGCTGCGGCGCTGGGGCAAGCCCGGGTCCGGCCCCGGCGAGTTCCGGTTCGCCCCGTTCGACCCTTCTACCCCGACGGACGTGGAAGGGAAGATCGCGGTCGGCCCGGACGGCAGCGTGTATGTGTCGGACAGCGGGAACGGCCGGGTCCAGGTGTTCACCCCGCAAGGCCGGTTCGTCCGCCAGTTCGGCAGCTTCGGGAGCGGGAAGGGTCAGTTCCTCCGCCCGTCTGACCTTGCGGTCGACGGCACCGGGAACGTCTACGTGGCGGACGGCCAGGCCGAGACCCTGGCCAAGTTCTCCCCAGCCGGCCAGGTCATCTGGCAGATCGGCGGCGCCGCGTCCAGCGACCAGGACCTGACCGGGCACTTCCACCTGGCCAGCATCGACGCGCACAGCAGGCTCGTCATGGTGAACGACGACCGGAAGAGGGTGCTCTACGTCGATCCGGGCGGCCACGAGGTTGACGCCTTCTCACCCAGCACGTCCGGGTCACCGGGCGGAAACGTGTGCGAAGTCACGGTGGACGTTGCGGGCAACGCGTACGTGTCGGGCTGCGGCCCGCAGCCCACCGGGCCCACGCTGGTCTACGACCGGGCGCACCGGCTGATCGCGAAATGGCCGGGCACGACATACTCCCTGCTCGCCTCGCCGGTGTTCGGCCCGCGCGGCGAGGTGTTCGCGCTCGCAGTGGACAGGACCATCCTCGAGCTGCACATCACCCTGCCGGGAGCATGACATGAAGCTTACGAAGGCAGGCGCCCTGCTCACGCTGGCTCTCGCAGTCGCGGCCGCCTCCGGGTGCAGCGCCTCGGCTGGCGCCGACAAGGCTGGCGGGCCAGCTGGCGGACTGGTGGTACTGCGGATGGCCAGCACCCCGTCCGGCCCGTCCGATGCCCCGCCGGTGGCGGATTTCATCGAGCGGGTCCGCGCGCTGTCCGGCGGATCGGTCCAGATCCAGGTCATCAACCAGTGGGGCGAGTACGCGCCCGGTGCCGAGGCGCAGGTGGTGCGCGTCGTCGCTAGTGGGACTGTGGATCTAGGCTGGGCGGGCAGCCGGGTCTTCGACACCATGGGCGTCCCGGGGTTCGGGGCGCTGTCGGCACCGATGCTGATCGACAGCTACCCGCTGGAGAATGCCGTGCTGAAGAGCGCCCTGCCCGCGCGGATGCTCGCCGGGCTGAGCATGGTGCACGTGACTGGGCTGGCGATCCTGGGCGACGTGCTCCGCCATCCCATCGCCGTGCGCCGGCCGCTGCTGGCCCCGGCGGACTGGCGGGGTCTGTCCATCGGCAACTACCGTTCCGGCGTCCAGGAGGAGACGATCCGGGCGTTGGGTGCCACCCCCGTGGTGGCCTTCGGCCCCTACCGGACCCACGATCTGGCCAGCGGGGCGATCCAGGGCTTCGAACTCGACGTGCAGAGGTACGTCCACCTCGGCCTGGTGGCCAGCGCGCGGTATGTGACCGCCAACGTGACCTTGTGGCCGCAGTTCGACGTGCTGTTCGCCAACCCGGCCCGGCTCGCATCCCTCACCCCACAGCAGCGGGGCTGGCTCCAGCAGGCCGCCGCTGACGCCGCCAGGAACTCGGTCATACTGGTCGCGGGCCAGAACAGTCCCTACATCGGGCAGGCATGCGCGATGGGCGCCCGGTTCGCCACCGCCACCCCAGCGGACCTGGCCGCCCTGCGCCAGTCACTGTCCGTCGTCTATCAGAGCCTGGACCGCGACCCGCAGACGGGCGCGTTCCTGCGCCAGATCCAGCAACTAAAGAAGTCAACGCCACCCGGCCCCGCCTCGGCCATCCCGGCCGGCTGCGCCACCAGACAGTGACACCCACCCTCGGCGGCACCGGGCCTGCTCGCGTTCAGGGCGGCCCGGCGCCATCCGGAATTACGGCGGTCAGGCGCGTCCCCTGGCCGGGCGCGCTGGCCACGGTGAACGTCCCGCCGAGGGTCTCGACCCGGTCGGCCAGGCCCCGGATCCCCCTCCCCCGGGGATCGGCACTCCCGGCGCCATCGTCACTCACCTCCACCGTGATCCCGCCAGCCCTTGGGGTCACCGAGATCTGGACGGCAGATGCCGATGCGTGCTTGGCCACATTCGCCAATGCTTCTGAGCAGACGAAGTACACGCACGCCGCCACTACCGGCGAGGTTCGGGTCACCGGGACCGCCAGGTCAACGTGGACCGGGAAGTCACCGGCCAGCGCGGCGAGCGCCGCCCCTAGGCCCTGCTCGGAGAGCTGGCGAGGATGCAGGCCCCGCGCCAGCCGTCCCAGGTCCTCCTGCGTGCGGGCGAGCTGGAGCTCGGCGCGGGCGATGCGCTCGGCCGTGCCCGGCCCGGCGGCTGACCGGCGGGCCAGCCGCAGCGTCTCGGCCAGGTCGCCGAGCCGCCGTTGCGCGCCGTCGCGGAGCCGGCGTTCCAGCCGGCTCCGTTCCTCATCCGCGACCGCCAGGATGCGCCGGCGCGAGGCGCCGATCTCGGCCAGGCTCGA
>WNFJ01280016.1_pt1 | contig 10656 bp, 7 predicted proteins | sample 5400461 | NCBI WGS metagenome assembly WNFJ01 (sample SAMN13153349, study PRJNA577476) | soil metagenome | isolation source: 115 cm saprolite on Douglas fir-dominated hillslope | place: USA:California | collected 2013-09-17
CCCCGACGGTGGGCACGTTGAGTTCAACTCCAAAGTCGGTAAGCTTTGGCAACGTGCTGGTGGGCAGCAGCAGCACGCAGAACGTCACTGTCACGGCCAACACGAGCAGCGTGACCGTCTCTCAGGCCAACGCGACCGGAGCCGGGTTCAGCCTCAGCGGCCTGAGCTTGCCCACCACTCTGGCGGCGGGACAGAGCGCCACGTTCCAGGTCAAGTTCGCACCCACAGCGACCGGTAGCGTGACCGGAAGCCTATCGCTCACCAGCAATGCCTCCAACTCGCCGGCCGCGATTTCACTCAGCGGTGCTGGCGCGACCGCAGGGGGCACGCTAGCGGCCAGCCCAACTTCACTCAGCTTCGGAAGCGTGACGGTGAGCAGCAGCGCTACGCAGAACGTCACCGTCACGGCCAACACGAGCAGCGTGACCGTCTCTCAGGCCAACGCGTCCGGAGCCGGGTTCAGCCTCAGCGGCCTGACCTTGCCCACAACTCTGGCCGCGGGACAGAGTGCCACGTTCCAGGTGAAGTTCGCACCCACAGCAGCCGGCAGCGTGACCGGAAGCCTGTCGCTGACCAGCAATGCCTCCAACTCGCCAACCACGATTGCCTTGTCCGGCACCGGCGCCAGCACGCTGCCGCCGGGCTGTTCCAGCAGCACAGCATCCTGGCAGTCCTGGAGCTATACGCAGCAGACCGGGACCTTCACTGCACAATGGGACGCCACTCCGAGCGCGCAAGGGATCGGGGCCTTCACCGGGTTCTCCAGCCTCGCCGCCAGCACTTGGACCGACAACGCCGCCATGGTGCGCTTTAATACCGACAACACCTTCCAGGCGCTCAAGGGAGGCAGTCCCGACGCCTATACTGCAGACACCACGATCAACTACACCGCGGGCAACTCCTACCATTTCCGCCTGGTAGCCAGCATTCCCAAACACACCTACAGCGTGTACGTAACCCCCCAGGGCGGCGCCGAGACACTGCTGGCCTCCAACTATCCCTTCCGTTCCACGCAGCAAACGGTGGCCAGTCTGAGTTTCGTCAATATCATCTGGGAGACGGGCAGCGGAGCCAGCTTCTGCGATTTCGCTTTGACCCCGACGGTAGGCACGTTGAGTTCAACTCCGAACTCGGTAAGCTTTGGCAATGTGCTGGTGGGCAGCGGCGCGACGCAGAACGTCACCGTCACGGCCAACACGAGCAGCGTGACCGTCTCTCAGGCCAACGCGACCGGAACCGGCTTCAGCCTAAGCGGCCTGGCCTTGCCCACGACCCTGGCGGCGGGACAGAGCGCCACGTTCCAGGTGAAGTTCGCACCCACAGCGACCGGCAGCGTGACCGGAAGCCTCTCGCTCACCAGCAATGCCTCCAACTCGCCCATGATGGTTGTTCTAAGCGGAACGGGAGCTACGACCATCTCTCATTCCGTGACACTTAACTGGATAGCCAGTACTTCGACCAATGTTGCCGGGTACTACGTTTATCGTGGAACACAATCGGGCGGCCCCTACACGAGGCTCAACGGGACGCCCGTTGCGGCAACCACATACACCGATTCGAATGTAACAGCTGGAACGACCTACTATTACGTAGTTACCGCGGTCGATTCCACCGGCGCCGAAAGTGCGTTCTCCGCACAGGTGTCTGGCACCATTCCCACTCCATAGCCGCCATAAAACAAAAACCGCATGCGCGAACCAGGTTCGCGCATGCGGTACTCTTTGTGGCGTCTTCGCACATGCCCGGCAAGCTACCGGAGTGGTACGAAGAGCGATAGAACTTGTCGGGATGTGGCAGGCTGTCCCTTAGAAGGTGTTGTCCATGATGGCAGCGATCCGTTCGGCGGCGTGACCGTCCCAATACGGCGGCACCGTCCCGCGCTTGTGTTCCCCGCCGAGGATCCGCTCGACCTCCGTGCACAATCGCAGCGGGTCTCGACCGACTAACGTGTTGGTTCCCCGGGTGACTGTGATGGGGCGCTCCGTATTTTCCCGCACGGTGATGCAGGGAATCCCTAAGAATGTAGTCTCCTCCTGGATCCCGCCGGAATCGGTGATAACCACCGTGGCGCGTGTTTGAAGAGCCAGGAAATTAAGGTACGGCAAAGGCTCGGAGAGATGCAAGCCGCGATGGTTGCTACCGTTCAGGCCGGCCGCCGTCAGGCGGCGCTTAGTGCGTGGGTGAACGGGGAAGATCACCTGTGTAGTGGCACTGATCCTGGTAAGTAACCGAAGTATATCGCCAAGCCAGGCAACGTCGTCTACGTTGGCCGGCCGGTGCAGAGTAACCAGTACGAATCGCTCCGGCAGGTCCGCCGGTACATGTCTCCGGGCGCATGGAAGCATGCGCATCAGGGTATCAATCATGACATTGCCCACAAGGTGGACGTTGGCCAGCGGGATTCCCTCCCTTGCGAGATTGTCGTTGCCGTCCTGTGAGGGAGTAAACAATAACTCAGCGACTTGATCCGTCAGTAGCCGATTGATTTCCTCCGGCATGCTGCGGTCAAAAGACCTCAAGCCGGCCTCTACGTGGGCGACCGGAACCCGCAGCTTGGCGCAAACCAATGCCGCCGCCACGGTCGAGTTCACGTCGCCGTAGACGATTACCACGTCAGGCCTGCGCTCAAGAACGATCGGCTCGAACCGCTTCATGATCTCGGCCGTCTGCTCCGCGTGGCTTCCTGACCCCACGTGCAAGTTGACGTCTGGGGCGGGCATTCCCAGCTCCTGAAAGAACGCCTCAGAGAGGTTGAAGTCATAGTGCTGCCCCGTATGAACAAGCGTCTGGCGGATGGAATCGTGTTCGCCCAAGGCACGGAGCACCGGCGCAGCCTTCATAAAATTAGGCCGGGCGCCAACAACGTGCAGGATATGCGTATTCCGCATGGATGATCGGACCTCCTTGTGCGGCGGGTACCGCGGGCGGGGAGTTTGGTTGCGCTGGGAACAGTTGCTGATGGATCCAGCCTTCGCAACCGTTGCATGAACGGCGTGCGAATGGAGACGACTTCTTACGCGAATTTCCTAGCGAGAGCGACTGTGGTCTCAGGCCGCGCAGTTCTTTGAGGGAAGTTCAGGGCACTTTGGATGAGTGCCGCGAGTTGCGGAGCGGAGGCATTGATGTCATGTTGCCGCAGCACTCTCTGCCTCGCGGCCTCGCCCATGCACCGGCGCAGGTCGTCCGAGCTGAGCAAGAGAGCTAACTTCTCAGCCATTTCGCCTACATCGAATGCGCGCACTACAAACCCCGCATCGTCCTGTACAAACTCCGGTGCACCGCCTGAGTTTTCGAAGCAAACGATAGGGTTTCCGCGCAGCGCAGCTTCCATCATCACGAGCGGGAAGGGATCCTCTCGAGAGGTAAGCAGAAACACATCCGATGCGGCGTAATAGGAGCTTACATCGGCTCGTCTACCGATGAAATGAACCATATCTGGCCGGGACAATTCCTGCGCTCGTTTATGCATTGCCTCGACTTGCTCCTTCTTGCCGCCAATCCAGACAAAGTGGGCCGAAGGTGTGCCGTGCATTTTCGCCAGCGTGTCGGCAACCTGCAGGAAAAGATCGGGGCCCTTTCTTGGCTCTATGGATCCGCAAGCGCATACCAGCCTGGCGTCATGAGGGATTCTAAGTTCTCGACGAACGAGCAGGCACGGATCGTCCAGCTTGTCCGGCGTGCCTGGGCCGGTTGGAACAAAGCCATGAATCACCGTGACCTTGTCTGCCAGAATTCCATGTTTTGCGACCAGATTCCTCTTTACTGCTTGGGACACCGCAACATACGACGAGGTATGCTTCTTCACCAGGATCAGATTGTCGTCCTGGTCGCAGTGCTGAATCGCCTGCTCCAGTTCGTGGACATGGCAAATGACGGGGCAATCCAAGAACGACAAGTAATCAAGCACTTTCCCTGTCGCTATCGTGTTGGAGTAGATCAATCCGATGTTGGCTTGCGACAGGGTTTTCCGCAGCGACTCCAGGTGATGCGAGCTATCCCGGACAGGAAGCTTGAGGCGACCGAATGCTCGCAGCAGTCTCGATTCTTGCTCGAAAACGTCCGTCGGGCCCACCGAGTTAAACTCCGGCAAGAGCTCGCCTGGGCTCACCACGAGAATTCGAAACGGAATCTGATGATGGTCCCGAAGCCATCGCAGGAAGCGCAGCAGGAATATGGGCGCCCCGGTCCGCGAAGCATCGTGACTCACAAAAAGGGCGGTTTGGGGGAATCGAATCATCAAAAAGCTCGTCGGTGAAGTTAAGGCCTTACTTGCCTGGAACAGAGGGCGCGGCGCCAGTTTGCATCGCGGCGGAGGTGGCGTGCGAACACAAACTTGCATTGGAATTTCCAGGGAGGAATGCGCGATGCCACATCTCCAAAGTGGCCAGAGAAAAGAGCTCCTTAAAGTATCCGCCCCTCCCCAGTTCAGACGCGAGCAGCCCTTCAACCGCGCCTCTTTTGAAATAGCCTCTGGATACCGTCTCGCGATCAAGCAGGATCTGGCGCAACCAGTCCCTCAGGTCTGTTCTGAGCCATAACTCGTAGGGGATTGGGAAACCAGCCTTTTTGCGGTTGATAATCTCCGGAGGCACGCGCGTGCTGAGCGCTCTCTTGGCCAGGTACTTGGTGGTGAGGCCATGCACTTTGAAGTGAGTGGGGAGGGCTGCGGCAAACTCCAGGATTTTGTGATCCAGGAACGGCACGCGGAGTTCTACGGAATTTGCCATGGTCATCTTGTCAGCCTTCACGAGCAGATCATCCGGCAGCCAGGATTTCGAATCCACGTACAGCATCTTCTCTAAGACGCCGTAGGCCGCGGCTTTTTGCAGGTACTGCCGCACTCGAGTTATAGAACGATCTTTGGCGGTTTGGGCGGCGAACTCGCTCGCATAAAACGCGGCGGCTTCGCGATTGAAGAAAGTGAAAGGGTGAGAGGTTTTGCTGTAGTAGTAACAATCCAGCGGCAGATTGATCAACCGTGCATATAACGCAAGCTTAGGGGACCTAATGATCTGGTTCAGCGCCCGGACTGCAAGGCTCGCCGGGCCCCGAGCCGGTCCCAGCACGCGCTTCATACGCTCCAGCCAAAGAAAATTGCGATACTTGCTGTAACCGGCAAAAGCCTCATCTCCGCCTTCGCCTGAAATCAGTACCTTCACGTGGTTTCTCGCAAGCTTTGAGACGTAATAGAGAGCAATCGCGGGCGGCTCGCACACCGGCTCTTCCATGTGCCAAACGTAGCCGGGCAGAAAGTCGGCGAACTCCTTGGCGCTTATCGTGATCTCGTGGTGCTCTGAACCAAACCGTTCCGCTGCCAGGCGCGCGTACGGTCGTTCATCTACCACGCCATTCAAGAACCCAATGGTATAGGAACTGATCGCTCTCTCCGTCTTGCCTGCTGCCAAACTGAGCATCGCCGTGGAATCCACTCCTCCGCTCAACAAGAACCCGACCGGGACATCGCTGACCATGTGCAACTGTACGGCTTCTTCCAGCAGCTCGATCAACTGCTGTTCCGCCCTCCGGACGTCCAGCGCCGGTTCTTTTTGCTCGAAGCTCAGATCCCAATATGCTTTGACCTCGACGCGATCTCCCCGCGCCAGCAGATACGATCCCGGTGGCAGCTTTCGGATGTGTTTGAAAAGGGTTTCTTCACCCGGCATGTAATAGAAGGTGAGGAAACGGTCGATCATGGCGGGATCAATCTCCCGGTCAACGTCGGGGTCCGCCAGAATTGCCTTAAACTCGGAAGCAAAACTCAGGAACCGGCCGGTCTTGTAATAGTAAAGTGGCTTGATCCCGACGCGGTCGCGGGCCAGCAGCAGTGTTCGCTGCTTGTCATCCCAGATGGCGAAAGCGAACATGCCGCGCAGTTTCTCCAGCATGCCCGGCCCGTGCTCTTCGTAGAGGTGCACCAACACCTCCGTGTCGGTCTTGGTGGTGAAGGAGTGACCCTTGGCCAGCAATTGTTCCCGCAGCTCTCGATAATTGTAGATTTCTCCGTTGAATATCACCCATACGGAACCGTCTTCATTCGAGATCGGCTGGTGGCCGGTGTTGAGGTCAATAATCGAGAGCCGCCGGAAACCGAGGCCCACGGGACCGGACAGGTAATAACCTTCGTCATCGGGGCCGCGATGCACCATGGCATCGGCCATTGACTTCATCAAGGTCGGAGCCACGGCCGCACCGGGCTCGAACATCAGTTTTCCGGAGATGCCGCACATAATTTCTATGCTCCCTGGCGCAAGCGCAAAATCCGGCGGTCCAGACCGAGCGCCCATTTCAATACGCCGAACCACTTCTCCGGCGTCGAGTACAACACGCCTTTATCCGCCGCCAGTTTTCCGAACGGCAGCATGATCGCAAGTAAGACGAGCCGCACCATGGCATTGCAGGCCATCGCCAAACGGAACGTCCCGGCGTACGCCGCGCCTCGCGTGCGGCGGTAGAACCTCAGGATGGCTTGCCGCTGCATGATCGCCACCCACGCCTTACCACGCCCTTCCCTGCTGGCGCCGCCGCCGTGATGCAAGACGCTGGCGCTACCGATGTAGTACGCCTTGCGCCCCAGTTTACGGACCTGATAGCAGAGGTCCACGTCCTCGGCATACATGAAGTACTCACGGCTGAAACCGCCCGCCTGCTCGAACGAATCGCGATCAATCAGCAAGCAAGCGCCGGAGACCACTTCCACCTCGACTGGCTGCGGGCATGAGTTGAACAGCGGCGCAATACCCCAAAATTTCCAATTTGGCCATCGCCGCCGCAGGTATTCCATGTCCAGCAGTTGGTTCCAGATCGTCGGGAAGCGTTGCACGCAACTCGTCTGTACCGAGCCGTCGCTGTTGAGCAATTTGCATCCTACGATTCCAGCGCCACCCACGGCCTTCATCGCCTCGAGCATGCCGGCGATCGCGTTCCCCAGCACGAGTGTGTCCGGGTTCAAAAACAGAAGGTATTTCCCCCGTGCGTGCTCTACACCCAGGTTATTTGCGCCGGCAAACCCCAGGTTCTTCGTGCTCGCGATCAGCTTCACGCCACAAAACTCTGCCTGGACCCTGGCTGCATCGCCTGCAGAGGACGCGTTGTCAACGACGATGACCTCATATTCGATTGCCACCAACGTCGCAAACACAGTTCGCAGGCTCTCCCGCAGCTGGTCGAAGGAGTTCCAGTTCACGAAGATAATGGAAAGTTCCACGCCCGATTCCTGGCTAACTCTTACTTCCACATGGTTTCCGCGCCCAGCAGCCTTCGCAACTGTTGCTGGCGCAGATAACGGATCAACAGCCGGTCCGGTACTTGCGGCAGACCTTTGATATATGCCGAGAGAAATCCGTAGGCCATTCCCAAAGCGCCGCTGAAATAGGGCTTCGAGGCCGCTCGGTACAAACACTTCGCGGCCATGAACAGCGGGTGATAACCGGAAAAATAGTCCGCACGGCCATTCTTCACCATATCTCGCCACTTGCTCTCCGCGGTTCCGGTAACGCGGTAATGGATCACCTGCAGCGCGGCCAGGGTCTCCGTTGTCCAGCCGAGCATATTGGCTTTCACCTCGTCGATCGTGTCCCAGCCTGGCGCCGGCTGCAGCCCGCCAATCTGCTCCCAGCATTCACGCCGGTAAATCTTGGTCGCGCCGCGCACATGAAAGCGTGGACACTGTTCCGCGACCAACTCTCCGCCCAACATGTGATAGAGTAAGCCGCCGCAGATGCCCAATCGCGCCCGCGCGGCACAAGCTGCCAAGGCTCGAGCGAAGTAGTCCGGTGCGAGCCCCAGGTCTCCATCCAGCTTGACGATAAAATCCCAGTCCGCGCATTGCGCGGAGCGGTATCCGTCGTAGAACGCCTCAACAACACCCGCTCCGGGCTGGCGGAAGCCGCGGTTGTCGCGGAAGCAAGGGCGGATCCAGGCATGCCGCGCGGCATACCAAGCGATGATCCCGCGCGTGCCGTCGGTCGAGCCATCATCCACAATGATCCACTCCGCCGGCTGGAGGGTCTGCGCGATCACGCTGCGGATCGTGGCTTCGAGGTACTTCTCCTCATCGCGCACGGGCGTGATGATTAGGTATTTTGGGTTGGTAGACTCCGTCAAGCAGTACTTATGAGGCAAGTAGGTAAGCCGGTTCGGCCTTCTCTACGGAAGGTCCGGCTGGGCTTTCCGGGCCGGTTTCTCTGGAGCGAACGGACCGCGCTGCCGCCCAGATCATCGCCAGCAGCAGATACCAGGACACCATTGTCTGGTCGAAATAGGAGATGCCAAAGAAGGCGACGCAGTTCGCGAAGAGCGCGGCAGAGAGCGACCAAATAAAGAGTTCCTGACGGCGCTCGCCTTCCGAAGCCTTTCTAGCTCTGCCCAGATACTTGAATCCGAAGACCAGGGTGGCCACGAAGAGAACCAGAGGAACAAGTCCTGACGTGGCGGCCACGGCGACGTACTGGTTCGCCAGGTCCCACATGTCCCAGCCCCAACTTGCCGTCTCCTTTACCCCGAACAGCCACCAGTCCCCGAAGTGACGGATGGACTGGTCAACCAGCATGTAACGGTGATAGCTGGAAGAGCCGCCCGTCAGGTCAATGCGCGCGATCAGCGCCCACACCGGCGCTTTCATTACCAAATGCAGCCCGATCAGCACAATCGCGATCCCCCAACGGCCTAGACGCATCTGCTTTCGAAATGGCCACATGCACAAGGCGAAGATTCCCCCCGCATAAGCGAGAAGGGGCGTACTCGATTCGGTGGTAAAGGTGATCGTGCTGGCCGCCAGCATTCCAACCAGCGCGTTCACTCTGGCGCTGCGGTCCCGGAACCAAAGGGCTATGTACAGCGGGAATGATATGGCTCCAAAGGTGCCGGCCAGAATCGGATGCTGAAAAGGACCCATCGCCCGCAACCCGCCTTCGCGGACCATGAGCGTCTCCCGAGTCCAAGCACGCGATCCGCCCAGCAGCACGTAAGGGTTGCGATCTGTTATGTGTTCCGAAATCATAATCAAGGCAATGACGGCCGAGACGTATGCCAGGACCCGAATAGCCCGCCGCACATCCTCCTCGCCTCGAATGAAAGACCGGAAGAGGAAATAGAGACCGAAAACCGTATACAGGGCCCCGGCTTGGTTGTTGAGTGCGGCAGCGTCCCGCCACAAAGCCACCGTCGCAATGGCTGTGAAAACTGCCCACAAAATCACGGCCTTGTCTAAACCGTTGAAACCGCCGCTAAAGATGCGCTCTCCCGACAGCTTCCGGGCCAGCATCCGAGCCCAGCCCAAAGCGATCAGCAAGCGCAGCATTTGAAAATGAAAAGTGCCAAGCACCAGCGTCTGATCCATGGGGATGAGAAGTGCTGCCGCTAGAAAAGGGATCATGACGTGCTTGCGCCGCAGGAACAAAATTAGCGCCCCCGCCAAAAACATGGCCACCACGATGATCGGGTGGACCTGAGTCTCGCCTCCACTTCCAAAACGCTCAGGCATTCTGTGATCCTTGGGATTCCAAGAGCGATAATGCGCCCCACACCGGGATCTCAGACATGACCTTCACGCTGCGATTTTTGCCGCAGACGTTGCAATTACCTTGCGATACGCCGCAAGTAGGCTTGCCCCGGCTGCATCCCAAGTGACCTCGCGCGCCGAGCTTAAGGCCCCCGCACGCAATCTTGCCAGAAGCGTCCGATCGTCGTGAAGCATGGTGATGTGTTTCGCAAGAGTTTCGACGTCCGCGATTCTGTGCACGAGAGAGTTTTCCATGTGCCTACAGAACTCCGTGCAAGCTTCCGAGACCAGCGGGACGCATCCGCTGCCCAAAGCTTCGACGCAAACCAAGCCGAACCCCTCCTCAATCGTGGGAAGCACGACGATATCGCTTTTCCTCATTAGTTCGGGAACATCGTCGCGGTGTCCCAGCGCACGCACACTAGAATGTCCCAGTAGGGGAGCAAGCTTTCTCCGGTACTTGGGAATGAACTCGCCGGCAATGAGGAAAGTACCATCGTGGCGGGCCGGCGATTGCAGCCACGCCTCCAGGGCAAAATGTAATCCTTTCCTGACGGCGCAGACTCCAACGAAAAGCATCGTGAGCTCGCGCTTCTCTTCCCTTGGACGGGGATCCGGGTAGTAGACTTTTTCGTCATACCCGTACTGGTGACGTACTAGCCGCTCGCGAGGAAAGCCTTTCTCCAGGAATGTGCGAGCGGTAAATTCTGACGGACAGAGAAGCCTGTCAGCCTGCCGATACTCCTCTTCCTCGCGGCGGAGCACTTCTTCGTTGTAAGCGTGTTCGTGGCCGTGCGGCAAGCTCACACCTAGACGTTCGCACTCGTCCCGCACCACCTCATATGCAAAACGGGTGTGAGCATTAGGCCTCTCGAGCACTGTGGGAATTCCCAGTCGGGCGGCCGTCTTAAGGGTCTGCAAAGCGCCCAGGGGCCAGGTATGAACGATGTCAATTTGATCTGCGAGTTTTTCAATCCTGCGCGCCACAATGTGGTCGTGCAGTGCACAGGCACGCATGGTGCCGAGGAGCTTGTAGGAGATCCGCAGCTTCCTCCAGGCAAGAGTCGGACGGACGATGACGCTTGTTGACACCGGCCGGTGCTGAACGCCCGGCATCGCGAGCACCTCAGCGCTGGCCTTGGCCAAGCCGTTGACTT
>WNFJ01280239.1_pt4 | contig 10656 bp, 5 predicted proteins | sample 5400461 | NCBI WGS metagenome assembly WNFJ01 (sample SAMN13153349, study PRJNA577476) | soil metagenome | isolation source: 115 cm saprolite on Douglas fir-dominated hillslope | place: USA:California | collected 2013-09-17
CGAAGTGGTTGCAGGATTTGAGGACGTGGATCCGCGTAGCGTGCTCGGCGCGGGTGACGTGAAGTATCACATCGGCGCGACCGGGACCTACACGACCACGGCCGGCAAGCCTATCAACATGCATCTTGTTTCGAATCCCAGCCATCTCGAAGCAGTTGATCCGGTGGCCATGGGCCGGGCGCGTGCCAAGCAGACGCGCCACGGCGCGGACGGTCCCGTGATTGACCGCTCGCGGGAAACGCTCAACAAGGTATGGCCGATCGTCATGCACGGGGACGCGGCGTTTGCAGGGCAGGGCATCTTGGCAGAAACGCTCAATCTCGCGGATTTGAAGGCTTATACGGTGGGCGGCACGGTGCATATCGTCGTCAACAATCTCATCGGGTTCACGACGCAGCCAGCGCAAGAGCATTCTTCGCGTTTCGCTTCGGACATCGCGAAGCGTCAAAGCGTGCCGATATTCCACGTGAACGCAGAAGATCCCGACGCCGTCGTGCGGATCGGAAGACTTGCGGCGGAGTATCGCGCGACGTTTGGCAGCGACGTCGTGGTGGACATCATCGGCTATCGCCGCCACGGACACAGCGAAGTCGACGATCCCACCATTACCCAGCCGGTGCTCTACGAGCGCATCAAGAATCATGCGCCGCTCTGGAAGATCTACGCGGAGAAGACCGGCATCGACGCCGCGCAATTCGTCGATGCGGTGAAAAAAGAATACGAAGTGGAGCAGGAGAAAGCGGGACAACTTACCAAGATCCCGCACCTGCGCAAGCTGCCGGACTATTGGTCTCCCTACAAGCACGGGAAATACGATCCGGCTTACGAGGTTGATACCGGCCTGAGGCAAGAAAAGCTTGCGGAACTCACGGACGGGCTGGTCCGCGTGCCGGCCGGTTTTCACCTACACGCGAAGATTGCAAAGCTCCTCGAACAGCGCAATGACATGGGCCACGGCAAACGCGCCATCGACTATGGCTTTGCGGAAGCGCTGGCGCTGGGTTCGCTGGTGCTCGAAGGCAAACCCGTTCGACTAACGGGGCAGGACACGCAGCGCGGCACGTTTAATCAGCGGCACGCCGTGTTGATCGACACGGAAACCGAGCACAATTACTTGACGCTGTCGCATCTCTCGCGGCAGCAGGCTTTTTGCGAGATTTACAACTCCTCGCTTTCCGAAGCGGCTTGCGTGGGATTCGAATACGGCTTCAGCCGCGACTATCCGGAAGCGCTGGTTCTTTGGGAAGCGCAGTTCGGAGATTTTGCCAACGGCGCGCAGGTAATCATCGATCAATTCTTGAGCGCCAGCGAAGACAAGTGGAACCTTCCCACCGGCCTGGTGCTTTTGCTGCCACACGGTTACGAAGGCCAGGGCCCTGAGCATTCCAGCGCGCGCATCGAGCGCTATATGCAACTCGCCGCGGAAGACAACCTGCAAATTTGCCAGCCTTCCACGGCTGCGCAGTATTTCCACATGCTGCGGCGGCAAGCACTCCGCGTGTGGCGCAAGCCGCTGATCGTTTTCACGCCAAAGAGCATGCTGCGCCATCCGGACGCTAGTTCGAATATCGAGGACTTCACGCGGCCGCGCTTCCTGCCTCTCGTGCCGGAGCACGAAGTCCAGAACGCCAAACGCATCCTGATCGCAAGCGGCAAGGTCGGCCACGAACTTCGCGGCGAACGCCGGCGCCGCAAGGACACCAGCACAGCCATATTCTTCCTCGACCAGCTTTATCCGCTGCCGCGCACGGAAATTTCCGCGGCCCTGGCCGAGCACCCCAACGCGAGAGAAATCGTCTGGGTGCAGGAAGAACCTGCGAACATGGGAGCGCTTTTCTATGTGCTGCCGCGGCTTGAACGTCTGGCGCAAGCCAAGGGTCTTCAGGTGCGCTCAGTGAAGCGCTCGGCCAGCGCCAGCCCCGCGACCGGTTCAGCCAAAGCGCACGAACTCGAGCAAAAAACGCTACTGGCCCTGGCGTTCACGACCTCTAGCGGGAATTGAGCGCTAAAGCGGCGTTAACACTCCATTCACATTCATGTTATCCCAGCGTTACACGCGCGCTGCCAGAATGAGTCGTGCTACGCACATCTCAACGTACATCTCAAAGTGACCCTGATCTTGCAACTTCCTATCGTATTTCTCCGGCGTACGGTAAACTGCCGGCAAGCCGGCGAGCGGAACGTGCCAACCTTATGAAACGCGTATTAATCATCGAGGACGACAAGGACATCGTCGAACTCGTTCGGTATAATCTCGCCAACGAAGGCTTTCAGGTCAGCGCCGCTTTCGACGGTAGCGCTGGCTTGAACACACTGAAGAAGACGCCACCCGATTTGCTGCTGCTTGATCTCATGCTCCCGAAACTCTCCGGGCTCGATATTTGCCGGGAAGTGCGGCGGGACGATTCCCTGAATCGTTTGCCGATTCTCATGCTCACGGCGCGCGGCGACGAAGCCGACCGCGTTGTGGGCCTGGAAATGGGCGCCGATGATTACGTGACGAAGCCTTTCAGCCCGCGCGAACTTTTGGCACGCGTCAAGGCGTTGCTCCGCCGCGCGGAGCCGCCCGCTGATTCGCCGCGCGTCATCGAGATCGGCAGGCTGGCCATCGATCCAGCGTCTTACCGCGTGAGCCATTCGGGAAAGCCCGTTCCGCTTAGCACGCTCGAATTCCGGCTGCTCTATTACCTTGCTTCGCGCCCGAACCGGGTCTTCACACGCGACCAGTTGCTCGATGCCGTGTGGGGCACGGATCGTTTTGTGACTCCGCGCAGCGTGGACGTGTATGTCCGCCGCCTGCGCGAAAAAATCGAAAGCGATCCGGAAAATCCCGTTCACTTGAAGACCGTGCGCGGCGCAGGGTACTTGTTCGAAACTCGTGCGGCTTAATCTATTCTGGAAATTCGCGTTCTCGTTTCTTGCGCTCCTGGCGAGCGTCCTGCTTGCCGTGGATTTTTTTGCGGAGCGCGCGCTTCGCAGCGACTACGAGCGCACAGGGTTCGAGAAGCTCGCCGCCATGGCGCACATCGCACAAGCGCGTCCCCCGCAGTGGACACCTGCTTCACCCGGAAAGCCGGAGGATCTATCCGCGTTGCGCGATTGGGTCGCGCAAATGGCTGCCAGTGGCGCTCGTGTCACCGTGATCGCCGCGGATGGCCGTGTGCTTGCAGATTCGCAAGCCGATTCTCAGACCATGGAGAACCACGCCAATCGCCCGGAAGTCCTCGAAGCGATGGCCAAAGGAGAAGGCCGTTCCACGCGCCACAGCGTCACCGTCAATCGCGACCTGCTTTACTACGCGGTGCGCCAGAACGCATCCGGGGGACCTTCCGCGGTTTTGCGTTTTGCGCTCCCGCTGGAAACCGTCGACGAAGTTCTTGACTCCTTTCGGCGCAGACTTTGGCTCGCTTCCTTCTTCATTCTGCTGATTGCCGGCGGAATCTCCTTGTTGTTCTCTCGCAGTTTTACGGGCCGCGTCGAGCGGCTGAAGGATTTTTCCCGGCGCGTCGCTGAGGGTGACTTCCGGCCCTTGCCTCGCGATAGTTCGGGCGACGCTCTCGGAGCGCTTGGCGTCTCACTCAACCGCACCGCGGCTCGTCTGGACCGCACCATTCAAACTCTGACGGAAGAACGCAACCTTTCTGCCGCGATTCTCGGAAGCATGGTCGAAGGCGTGGCAGTAGTAAACGGTTCAGAGCGGCTCGGGTTTGCCAATCCTGGCTTTGCGGAAATTCTCGGCTTAGATGTGCCGCCAACCTCGGGTAGCGCGCTCGTCGAAGTGGTGCGGCAGACCGAACTGCTGGAAGCCGTGCGCCAGGTTCTGGGCGGCGAGCCGCGCGTGCAATCGGAAATTGTCACGGGCACTCTGCGGCAGCATTTTTTCGCAATCACGGTCGCTGCTGTTCGCGCGGGAGACACCACTGGCGCTGTCGTGGTGCTGCACGACATTACCGAGCTGCGCCGGCTTGAGCGCGTCCGCCGCGATTTTGTGGCCAACGTCTCGCACGAATTCAGAACTCCCCTCACCGCCATTCAAGGCTTCGCCGAGACGCTTCTTGCGGGCGCCATCGACGACCCGCAGAACCGCACGCGCTTCCTCGAAATCATTCTCGAACATTCTCGTCGCTTGGCCCGCTTGACGGAAGATCTGCTTGTGCTTTCCAAGATGGATGCCGAACGCCTCGAGCTCGAGATTCGACGCCTCCGTGTTTCGCAGCTAATCGAAAGCTGCCTCGAGACGGCCCAGCGCCGTGCCACCGAAAAAGACCTGAAAATCTCCGTGAACATGCCGCAAGGCTTGCCGGATATCGCCGGAGACCGCCGTCGGCTTGCCGAAGTTCTGCAGAACCTTCTGGACAACGCCATTCAGTACACACTCCCGGGCGGTAAGATCATCGTCAGCGCAAAAACCGGAGAAGACGAGATTATTCTCACCGTCTCGGATACTGGTATCGGCATTCCGAAAGCCGACCAGTCGCGCATCTTTGAGCGCTTCTATCGGGTCGATGTTGCCAGATCCCGCGAAGCGGGAGGCACAGGTCTGGGTCTGGCCATTGCCAAGCACCTTGTCGAGGTTCACGGCGGTCGTCTGTGGGTCGATAGCGAGGTAGGGCGGGGCTCACAGTTCCATTTTTCCGTTCCGCTCTTTGACCCGGAGCATTCGTCGCCGCGTTCCGTTTCCAGCGGGGTAACCGGACGTGGCAGCGGCGGAGGCGTTTAGTCTTCGCTTCCCCTGAAGCCAGGTTAGGCGTCGTGCAACTCATTTCCCATTCGGCGCTGAGTCCCACTCCATTCCGGCCGCGACGCACTGATTCACCGCATGTTCATGTGTTTGTGAACAAAGTGTAACCGACTCTTTGCCAGAATTTCGACTACGAGCAGAGATGGGATTCCAAAACTCCGCTCTGGAAGGGGAACCATGGCAAGTCCCGCTGGACTGACGGAAGCGGTTCTCTACGAAACTCTTGTCAATTATCTTGTCGCGATGGCTCGCACTGTCGAGGGCGCAATGAACCGCGCTTTGGATGCCATCGTCGGAGTCAGCGATTCGCGCACTTGGGCGCTTCCCGGCGAAGTTTTTCTCCTCGAGCCACGCATCAACGAAATGGAAATCGTCATTGATGAGCATGCCATCCGCCTGCTTCGCCGCGGCTCCTTCTCGGACGACGAGGTGCGCCTGATCGTTGCGGCTCTGAAAATCACCAATGATCTCGAGCGCATCGGAGACCTGGCCGTGAATCTCGCCGAGTGTGTCATTTCGCTCCGCGAAATGCCTCCAACCGAAGTGCCGGAGGAATTGGCGCCGATGACGTCAGCCGTGCGCGCCATGGTCAGTAAGAGCCTCGGCGCGTTAATCTTTCGCAACGTCGAAATGGCCGGGCAGGTTCTTCAAAGCGACGACGTCGTCGATCAGTACCGCGACCGCATTTTCGACCAGTTGATGCAGAGCATGACCCAGCAAGCCGCCCTGGTCAGCCCGGGAATGCAGTTCATCCTCGCCACCAGGCATCTCGAGCGCATCGCCGACCATGCCACCAACATCGCCGAGGACATTATTTTCTGGGTTCGCGGGCTCGATGTCCGCCATGGCCGCGGACTCGCTCTAAACGCCGAAAGTCGCGAACAGACGCCCTCGGCCGGCGAAGAGGTCATCGAGAATTCACAGGCCCTTCATTCGAATGTGACCCTGCGCTGCGATACTCAGCGCGTTTGATCTTCGCACCACGTCCTACCACGGGGATCGGCGCACCCCTGGCTCCGATCCCCTTCTCCCCCTTCGGCAAGTGGCAACGTTGCCGAAGCATCCCCTTGACGCTATCGAACAGTCCAATTATTGTGAATTGCAGTGCTTGGCGCGCTCCAACTCGATCCACTGCCCGAACGCGGCGCTAACCGTCACGCTTGGGTGTGCGTGCTGCTGGCATTTTTGTTTCTCTACAACCCCTACCTGAGCGCCCCGAACTCCGCGGGCGGGCTAAACGTCGAACATCCCGCAAGCCACCGCGCCACGGTCGGATCTTCGGAGCTGGAGCGCTACTCCCCAACGGGGAACGAGCGCGCCCACGCCTTTGTGGCTGTTTTTTTCGAGACCTTCTTTTCATTTCCAGGGCATGCGGATTCCCATTCCTTCCCTATAGAGCGCTCGGAGCTCCAGCTTCCACAACAGGTTTTGTGCGCAAGTTTGTGGTTCCGTCCGCCACCCGCTCTCTAATACCTTTCCGATTGCCTAAGGTTTCGACTTCCTGCAACCGGATGAACTCTTTAGTAGTCCATTAAGTAGGCCCATTTCTCGACTTCTGTGGGTTTTTCGACGCAAAGCCCTTCGGCGGCTGTCGGCCCCCGTTCATTTAGGACTTTTTATGACTGCAAAAAAATGGATTCTCGCGGGAATTGCTCTTGCCGCCGTTTGCTCTTTAGCGTGGTTTTGGTTGGGCCGGAGTTCCTCCGAAGCCGACGCGCCAGGCAACGCCGGAGGCGATTCGAGCGCCGTTCCGGCAGCCGTCGCACGTGTCGAACGACGCACCATCGCCAACGCTCTGACGATTTCCGGCGAGTTCAAGCCTTTTCAAGACGTCGACGTGCACGCCAAAGTCGCTGGTTACATCAGGGTGATTAACGTGGATGTCGGCGATCACGTCAAGTATGGCCAGACGCTGGCCGTGCTCGAAGTCCCGGAGCTGGCAGCCCAGTTGGCCGGGACGGATGCCGCGGTGCGCAAATCAAGAGAAGAGATTCGCCGCGCAGAGAGCGGCACCGAGCGCGCCCAATCGGCGCATTCCGCCGCGCATTCCGCCTATACCCGTCTAAAACAGGCGGCGGACTCACGCGCCGGCCTCGTTGCCCAACAGGAATTGGATGATTCGCAAGCCAAAGATCTCGAGGCGGAAGCACAAGTCGCCAGTGCGCAAGCAGAACTCTCGGCCGCGCAGCAACAGCTTCAAATGGCCGAGGCAAATCAGAGACAGTACACCGCGCTCTCGGACTATTCGCGTATCGTGGCGCCCTTCGCCGGCGTGGTGACGGCGCGTTACGCCGACACCGGAGCGCTTGTTGCCGCGGGCACCTCTTCCAGCACGCAAGCCATGCCCGTCGTTCGCTTGGCGCAAGTCTCCAAGCTGCGCCTGGTCCTGCCCATTCCAGAATCACTCGCAGGGCAGATTCATTTGGGCGACCCCGTAAAAGTCCACGTCCAGGCGCTGAATCAAGATATCGAGGGCAAAGTGTCGCGCTTCGCCGATTCGCTTGATTTGCAAACGCGAACCATGGAGACAGAAATCGACATTGAGAACCGCGATGGCCGGCTGATTCCAGGAATGTATGCCGAAACGCGGCTCTCCCTCCGCGAGAAAAAGAATGCCCTGACCGTCCCGCTCGAGGCCGTTACGCGTAGCGGCGATGACGCGACCGTCCTGGCCGTCAACGGCCAAAACATACTCGAGGAGCGCCACGTAAAGCTCGGTCTCGAAGACAACTCGCGCGTCGAAGTGCTCTCCGGGCTTTCCGATCAGGATCGCGTGGTCATTGGGAATCGCAGCGAATTTCGCAACGGCCAAAAAATCCTGCCGAAAGATGTTACTTCCTCGGCCGGCGATGCCGCGGGAGGGAACTGATGTCCCGTTTTGCGATCAAGTATCCCTTTCTCATCATTGTCATGTGCCTGGTGATTGCCATCGTTGGCACGGTCGCGCTCGTGCGCATGCCCGTGGACTTGTTTCCGCCGATCAACATCCCCGTCGTGGTCATTGCCACGTTCTATTCCGGCATGCCGCCACAGCAGATTGAAACCAACATCACCAACCCGTTCGAACGCTGGTTCACGCTGGCCAGTGGCGTTGACCACATCGAATCGCGCTCGCTTCCCGGCGTAAGCCTGATCAAAATTTATTTTCAACCCGGCACAAACGCCGACGCCGACCTAAGCACTGTTTCGAATTTGGCCATGGCCCATCTCCGCCGCCTTCCGCCTGGGACTTTGCCTCCTGTCGTGCTCAAGTTTGACGCGTCCAGTTTGCCCGTTTGCCTGATCACTTTGAAAGGCCAAGGCCTTAACGAGACGCAACTCCACGACCTTGGCCAGTACAACGTTCGAAACCAGATCGCCAATGTTCCCGGCGCTTCCGTGCCACAGCCCTTTGGCGGGAAGTATCGCGAGATCATGGTTTACGTCGACCCGTTGAAGCTGCAAGCGCATCAGTTGAGCCCCATGGATGTCGTGCGCGAAATCAACCAAAGCAACCTGATCCTCCCTGCCGGCGACGTGAAGATCGGGCCATTCGACTACAACCTCTATTCCAATAGCCAGGATCCTACGACATCCTCGATCAACGAGATGCCACTGAAGTCGGTGGGTCAATCGTCGGTGCTGGTAGGCGATGTCGGCAAAGCGGTCGATGCTCAGGCGATTCAGACCAACATCGTTCGCGTGGACGGCCAGCCGTCGGTTTACTTGCCGATTCTGAAGCAAGGTGGCGATACGAATACGATCGCGGTGGTTCAGGGCATCAAGGATGCGCTGAAGCACCTCGTCGACATTCCCAAGCAACTCATTACCAAGGTGGTGTTCGATCAGTCGATCTTCGTCAAAACCGCTATCTCGAACCTGATCCGGGAAGGCGGCATCGGGCTGGTTCTCACTGGCCTCATGGTTCTGCTATTCCTCGGAAGCTTGCGTGCTACCGCGGCAGTCTTCCTATCCATCCCCCTCTCGGCCCTGGCCACCTTTTTGGCCCTCAGCGCCGGCGGAGGCTCGGTCAACACCATGGTGCTTGGTGGACTGGCGCTTGCGTTTTCGCGTTTGATAGATAACTCCGTAATCGTGCTCGAAAATATTTTCCGGCACCTCGAAATGGGTGAATCGCCGGAAGTAGCGGCAGAGAAGGGTGGACAGGAAGTGGGCTTGGCGGTGCTCTCCGCGACGTTGACCACTTCTATCGTGTTTTTTCCAGTTGTGTTTCTTTACGGCGTGAGCCGCTTTCTCTTCGTGGCCCTCGCTCTCGCCGTAATCCTCTCTCTCTTCGCATCTTACTTCGTGGCCATGACTGTGGTTCCGCTCTTCTGCGCCAAACTGATCAAGCTGCGCCAGGCAGACGAAGAACTGGGCGACGACTTTACCTTCCGGTGGGGAAACGCCGGCAAGATGTTCAACAAATACTTCGACAAAATAGTTGGCAAGTATGATCGTACGTTGAGCACTGCGTTGCTAAAACCAATCGCCACGCTGGCCGGACTCGTGGGGATTTCGCTGCTGGCTTTCGCGCTCTATCCCTTTCTCGGCGTTTCTTTTTTCCCGCGCACCGATCCCGGTCAATTCGTCATCAATTTGAAAGCGCCCTCGGGAACGCGCGTGGAGTTGACCGAGGACTACGTAAACCGTGTCGAACAGATCATTCGTTCTATAGTGCCGAAAGATGAACTGCAGATCGTCGTTTCGAACATCGGCATCACGACGGATTTCTCCGCCATTTACACTCCGAACTCCGCTTCCCACACCGCGTTTGTCCAGGTCAGCCTCAAAGAGGGCCATAGAGTCGGCAGCTATGAATATATGCGGCGAGTGCGCCGGCAACTGAGCCAGCAGCTGCCACAGCTCAGCACCTATTTTCAGTCCGGGGGCCTTGTGGATGCGGTGATCAATCTTGGATTGCCCGCCCCCATCGACATTCAAATCAGCGGGAACAACCTCGACAAAGTCTATGGCGTAGCGAAGAAAATTGCCGAGCCGGTGCGCGCGCTGAAGTCCGTAAGCGACGTCCTCATTCCGCAAGACATTGATTACCCCGCGCTGGAGCTGGACGTGGACCGAGAGAAGGCCGGGCTCCTCGGCCTTTCGCAGAAAGAAATCGTAGACAACGTGATCACCGCTCTCACTTCCAACGGCATGATCGCACCAAACTATTGGATCGATCCGAAAAACGGGAATCCCTACATGCTGGCCGTGCAGTATCCCGAGGATCAGATCAAGAGCATGATCGACCTCAAGCAGATCCCGCTGCGGGGCGTGAAGAGCATACAGCCGACTTTCCTCGACACCGTCGTCAAGTTGAGAACCATTCCTTCCCCCACCGAGGTGGATCATTACCAGCTGTTCCGCGTAATCGACGTCTACGTTTCTCCGCAGTCCCAAGACCTCGGCGGCGTCACCGCCGAGATCGAGGACATCCTCAAGAAGGCCAGCCTTCCCGAGGGCGTTCGCGTAAACCTGCGAGGGTCGGTGCAGGGTATGCGCGCCTCGTTCAAGAGCTTTGGGATCGGACTGATTCTTTCCGTAGTGCTTGTCTATTTGATCTTGGTTGCGCAGTTCGCGTCGTGGGAGGACCCCTTCATCATCCTGCTCGCGATTCCCCCCGGACTTGCAGGAGTGCTTCTGTTCCTCCTGGTCACCGGGACGACCCTCAACGTTATGTCGCTGATGGGAGTAGTCATGATGGTCGGCATCGTTGTTTCGAACAGCATTTTGATCGTGGAATTTGCGCGCCACCTGCACCACGAAGGCAAACCCGTCAAAGAAGCCGTCTCACGCGCTTCCCGCATGCGGCTCCGCCCCATTTTGATGACGTCCTTCGCCACCCTGCTCGGCATGATCCCCATGGCCATCGGAGCAGAGCCGGGCAGCGAACAGTACGCGCCGCTGGCTCGGGCGATCATCGGCGGGGTGCT
>WNFJ01280349.1_pt1 | contig 10655 bp, 9 predicted proteins | sample 5400461 | NCBI WGS metagenome assembly WNFJ01 (sample SAMN13153349, study PRJNA577476) | soil metagenome | isolation source: 115 cm saprolite on Douglas fir-dominated hillslope | place: USA:California | collected 2013-09-17
GCCTCGCGAGCGTGGAGTTTTGACGAGGGACAGGCACCAAGAACAGCCAAGCCTACCTGTTTTCGCATCGGCTCAAAGTTTCGCTGCATTCGGTCAACCCCAATCGCAATGGAGTCGACGAGCGAGAACGACTTTGAGTGTTTAGCAAGCACCGGCGTGAACACGCCTGGGACAATGCTTCCGACTTGACGTGGTCCCCGCACTATACGGGTTCCAGTTATCCATCCGACACATCTCCGACCAGCATACGTGTCGTCCACTCACCAGGAGAACTCGAGCCCGACACCTCTACCGTGTCAATCCAGCCCTGGGATAAGGTTCAGAAATGCGAATGAACGGGTTCTCGTCCCACACGCTGTGGGGAAAAGGCAGCGACGCAATTCCGCACACGCGAAGGCCATCATCCTTGAGCAAGTTGCGCTACGAGGCGAATGAGATCTTCACGGTCGCGCGCACGGAGGTGCGCCAGCATGGTCCGGCAAACTTCAATCTGGCTTGCGCGTATTTTCGCCCACGAGCCGATGCCCGGCTGCCGTAAGTTCGATGTGCACGACTCGGCGGTCCTGGCATCCATCCGAGCCGCGGTGATGCTCTATCCGTCAAGACTACTCCTAAGCTTCTGGGCTCCAAACCTCAAATTCTTACGCTTGCGTCGTGCGCTCCCTTCAGCTTAATAGTGCGCGTACCGCGACGTTCGTTTCACGAATATTTCCATCTTGGCCCTGCTCCATCGAAGTGGTAAATTGCGGGCCCGAGGCTCTCCGGCGTAACCCAATGCCACGTGTGTTACCTCCTTCCCAGATTGAAGTCGATCCCAGGTGATTGATTATGCGTGGTCGTGGAACGGAAGAGACGAAGTTCGGCTCGCCGTTTGTTAGGTATTCCCCTCGGCCCTATCTGTTCGGATGTGTCCCTATCCATTTGGATAGAACTCCCCACGGATTAGACCCGCGCTGGAACCTGCGAGTCCAGCGATCCGAACGCAAGGTCTAATACAGACCGCCGTTTCTCTCGCTCCAGCCAAGAGACGCTTAGATTCGAGTCCGAAGTTGACCACTAGCCTGTCGAAGGTAGCATCCTGAACCCGATCAAAACTCAAAGTCAATTGAGAACTGCAGTTGCCTCGGAATACTCGTCTTATTGCGTGTCGCAAATAGAGAAATAGGTAAACGCTCTGGACCATAAAACTGGTTAAGAGAGACGACATTGGTGTGGTTGAGAAGGTTAAACGACTCTGCCACAAAGTCCAGTTTCCCATGCTCACCAATCTTGAAGAACTTAAGCACGCGTAAATCAAATTGCACCTGAGTGGGTTGTGGCAAGCGAGTTCCGGCCAAAACCGAGGGGACGAGAGAACAAAGGAATGGCGCCATTCCGGTTCGCATCGAAGCCGGCCAGGGGATTGATGGTCGGGTTTGAAATGCTGGGCACGCCACAGTGCGACATCACTACAGAGGCAGCAGCGGAACGCTTGCAATCGTTAGTTTGGCAGAAGTAAATTCAGTGCGCGCGCAAGACAGGTCCACCTAAAACCTCAAGGCCGCGACTTGAGTTAAAGTTCGCCCATGGATTTTCGATCCCGATGCCGAGTCGCAGGACAAGGTCTGTGGCCGTTTACACAGTTGCTTTTACGCCCTCCGAATCGACTACGCGCCCTATACCCTCTCCATCTGAATGATCGTGTTTGCCGGCTGCAGCCCTGGCGAACTTGCCGTCACCTTTAGGTCGCCCGCCTCTGCGCCGCTCTGCAGGATGGCACTGATCACGGGCGGGAACAGCGGCATCGGTTTGGCCACAGCACACCTCTTTCTGGCAGAGGGAGCGCGGGTTGCCATTACCGGGCGGAACCAGAAGACACTGGATGCGGCAGTTGCAGAACTGGGGAATGGCCTACTCGCCATTCAGGCAGATGTGAAGGATCTCCAGGCGACCGAGCGCACTGTTGCCACTACCGTAGGGAAGTTCGGCAAGCTCGACGTCGTATTCGCTAATGCGGGGATCCCTGGCGCCACACCCATAGGCCAGACATCGCTCGCTTCTTTTGAGGAGATCATCCGAACCAACCTGACAGCGGTGTTCTTCACTGTGCAAGCTACTTCCGCACATCTCAATCCGGGTGCATCGATCATTCTGAACGGCTCGGTTCATGCGGTATTGGGCATACCCGGATATTCGGCCTATGCCGCCACTAAGGCAGGGGTGCGGGCTATGACACGCAATTTGGCCCTGGAATTCGCGCCTCGCGGCATTCGCGTTAATCAAGTTACGCCGGGTGGAACCAAGGCGCAGATCTGGTCACCGCAAGCACCAACGCAAGAGGCTATGGCGGCCCTGCCCCAATCGGCGCAACCATTTTCAGAGCAGCGTGAATTCGCACCATGCAGCGTCGTTCAGGACGACTCGGAAAGCACTTTTGGGCTCCGGCAAACAATTCGCACAACCGTGTTGCCCACTTTCCTGCGGACCCCCTTGTGGATGGTCGCGTTGGGATATTCGAGTCGGAGCAGAGCTCCGACACTGCCGACGATAGAGCGCTCCTCGTTGTGCGCGGGAGGGGGCTGCTATCCTTTCTTCAGAGGAAAAAGGTGGAAAAAGGCACGGGGACAAGAGCATGGCTGAACAGCCATTATGCCTGAGATGGGTCGCGGAATATCTGACTGTGGCGGCGTAAGACTTCTGTAACCTTGGCGCTGTGCAGCCTGCTAGATATTCTTTCTGCATCCGATTCCATTCTTCCGAATACTCCCATGATGAATTTCCTTGCAGGTGTTCTTTCCTCGATATCGCTCCTCTGGTGGGTCGCATTGATCATTTCTGCTCTCGGGCTCGGTGCGACATGCGTGCGAGCTTTGGAAACCAAGGAGGCACGGACCAAACGTGCCGAGCGGAAGAACAAACAAGAACTGCGGTCACTCGCCGTCAAGATTTCGATTTATGGGCAGAGCGTTCATCAACGCTACCCGACCGGAGACGTGGTCGTCAGCGAGCGAGATTTAGCCGAGCAACTTCGGAAGCGCCCAGACACCGTGGTCACTGCGCTGAACCTGCTGTTGAACGAGCAGAAAGTCCAACGGGCTCCGATAACCGGGTATTGGAAATTGAACGTGTAATCATCGGAATTTTTCGGCCAAGTGGAAACGGTCTCAGCGCCTTCTATATAGACCAACTGCGTTTCTTCCTGGTCCTTTGGCGCGTGCAACGGATAAACGCGTCAAAATAGAGTGAGCTGCGCGTCAGCCAGTTCGACTTTCTTGCTGCTCTCCCTTGCTGAACTGAGCCTAACCGAATCGGGGGTTAGCCAGTCTGCTGACTCGTACACCGGCGAAGATGGCTCCACCGGGACGATTCGCACTTCCTCTAAGGTCTTCGGCTGTGGAACATGCGCCGCAAGTGCCTGGTGCTGCTGCTGAACCGCTTTCCAAACTGAATCGGCACTTTCACCGATGTTCTTCTCGGTTACCAGTTCGCGGGCGAGCGCCATCAAAATGTCCCCGCCATCATCCATCGCCTGGAGACCATCGCTTGAGAACTTTCCTTCGATGGCCAATGCGACCAAAAGCTTCTTGCCCATCAGTCGCAAGCAGTTCTCCTGCATGGTGTCTCTGTAATGGAGAAACTTGACCTTTACGGGCCGCGTTTGTCCAATGCGCCACGAACGTCGGCTCGCCTGACGGAGCGTAAAGATGGAGTATCCCGTTTCATAAAAGATCAGCGACGGCGCGAAAACGAGATCGAGACCAGTCTGAACCAGGCGTGGATGGCACAAGAATGCTTGCGTGCCCGCGCGTAGCTGCTTCTCATACCATGCTTCTCGCTGTTCCGGTTTCACATCCGCGGTCAGTACCGCCGTGCAGATTCCTGCATCCGACAGGATGCGCTGTAGACGGTGGGTGACATCTCGCTTCTGTGTGTAGACAGCATAGATCTGGCTGCGGCGTCCCTCTGCGAGTTCCTGCTTCACCTCCTGCACAAGCCGCTGTTCCTTGGCATAAACAACCGTTTCATCTAGGTCTTCAGGTTCTGCGATTACAAAAGGCTCGCGGTGTTGCGTCTCTGGGTCAAAGTCGTATCCCGTCAGTGTACCGAGACGAAACGGCCGATCTGGATATAGCAGCAAGGCGTTCAAGGCCACGCTGATGACCGAATGATTGCCACGATGCTCCTTCAGGGCTTGCTTGATCTGCTCTTCGAGGCGCTCGTAAGCCTCCTTCAACGGCTTGTCCATTTCCACGGGCACGACCTCTTCCTCATAGGGAGGAAGCGCATCGGAGATGTCTTCCAACGAAACAAAAGCTCCCATCCCCATCAGAAACCGCCCAAACAAGAGCGGCGATGCCCCAGGCCGTCGACGAACCCGCTTCGTGGTTCGGGCCTTGGAACAGGCATTATCAATCGGCTCGATGACCGTAATTTTTTCGAGCACTCCATAGGTTTCACTGAACGCGCGGACTCCAACATCACCGTGAACAAAGCCTTCCGCTAGCATTTTCGGCGCGTCCAAACGGAAAAGGATGTTGAACAGATCGTCGGCGTATCCGCCGAGAAGCGTTCCCGTCAAAATGACGCTGTGTTCGGTCGCACCCACAAGAGAAGCGAGGGCAGAACCTTGTGCAGTCTCGCCTTTTAACTCATGCACTTCATCGGCGACCCCGTAGTCGAAAAAGCCGATTCCCAGATATCGCTGAATAAACTCCAACGGCGCATACCGATGTATGCCCGTGCGATCAGCCTGCCATAGCGCGCTATAGAGCGTGCGGCGCAATTTCCCGCGTTCATCGCTGTTGGTATTAGATCCTTGTCCAATAAGCTCTCCCAGCTTGGCCCGCTTAAAATCCTGTTTTGTGAGACGTTCTTCACCGACGATTACAGGCTCACCTGTGTCTACATTTACGAGACTTCCCAGAAAACTGCCCGATCGGGCAACCTTGAATGCATGTTCCCAGGAATACGACAGCTTGCCGCGATCGCGGCCACACACGAAGAGCGACGGCATGCCACGCACGAGTTCGTTCCATCGGACACGCGCGCTGCGAGCGTGACGGCGCAGACGCATTTCGCTTAAAATCGTTCGCAGGCCCTCGCGGACAATACGCCCACCGCGATACCGCACTTCGTTCACACCCGTAAAACCACTCGAACCCACTCCATTCCGTACCCCATCGATGACGAACACTCGGACGCAGGGTAGTGTCTGAAATGTTTCCCGGCACCATTTTTCGACCAGCTGGGGAGGAACCATTGCCAGGCCGGTAAAGGGCTGGCCCTGCGCATGAGCAAATATTGCGCCCAGCGAGATGAGAGTTTTCCCTGAACCACACTCGGCGATTAGGCCAACGCTTCGCCGCTCTTCCCAGCCGCGCACCAATCCAGCGATTGCCAACGCCTGGGCCGGGTACGGGATGCGGCGCAGCGCGCACAATTCGGCTGGCTGGGGATCATTCACATTGACCAACGGTGGATACATCGACTGGATTCTGTCTCCCAGCTCAGGGGCAAAGCACTTCAGGTAGGTGTCGATCGAGGTCGGATGTATCATTGCGTTCCTCATTATTTGTTTCCATGCCCGCGTCGAAGAAATTTCGAGCGAGTTTCCACCTGATCGGCCCGTTCTCCTTAGGAAACTCGATCTCTTTCTTTCGGAGTCCCATGGCAATCCATCCCAGGAATTTGCCTTTTCCACCGCTCACGGCTACGGGAGAACAGCCCATCCCAAGCAGGGGATTAAGCACTCGTCGGCGGCACAGTTCCGCATAAAACCACGGTGACCACTCGGGCGAGACAGGCAGGCCGAATCGTTGCGAAAGCCGGTAGAGCACGAAAGCCGGGTCGTCCTGGCAGAGGATTGTTCGTCTTGCATTTGCATCTGCTCCAGGGCGGGTTCGCGCCAATTCTTCAGAGATGGCGACCAAGTGACGCACCGGTCGTTTCCTGCCCTGTAAATTCAGGCTGGCTCGGAAGCAAGACGCGTTGGATCCCAAGGTCACGAAGCGCGATTCGATTCCTGGGCCTCTCACGGTAAAACCGAGGCCTTCCTGTACCGCCGCCCAAATGCTGCCGACGTCCGAATCTCCTCCGAAGGCTGCGATCAGGTGCGCTGCTCCCGGTTTATCCTTTTCGCCGATGAAGCGCTCGAGGCACACCCTAATTCGTATGTTGGTATCCTTGCTGGCTTTGACAAACTCCAGCGTTCCTAAGCGCAAATGGGCATTCTTCATGCTTCTGTCCCCTGGCCTTGCATGTAGCTTTGAATCGGCCCGCGGCGACTCACCGGGAGTAGCTAAGCGCTCCTGTTGGTGGCCGAACGGAAAGCAGAAATTGGGAAAACAAAACGGGAAGCAGTTCTTTATCGGGATGGCCGGCTACCCATTAGATACCTTGCCGGTGTTTGAGAATGACCTTTTCACATGCGAGCGCGTGGGACGGGCGTGGGATGGGCGTCAGCTAAAGTGCCGCAACCAATGGCCAGCTGAGAGTCAAACGTTTCGCCCGAGAGTCACCGAGGACAGTAGTCATTTGAGCACTGCTACTCTGCCAGCTTCATATGCAATTGTCAGAACATTGCTAAATCGCTCGCGTTCCCGAATCGTCAATGTCCCGTCCTCTTCCTCTTCGGTTCTGTCGATCACCTTAACCGACTGCCAAACCGCGATGTGCCGGTCCGCGCCTTCGCCAAAGACCCCATCCAACATGCCACTCGTCGCCAGAAGACCAATTTGTCCCCCATGGAGAGGTATCAATGGCCTTTCTTCTATTTCGTCGTTTGGCGCAAACAAGACGGGACGCGCCTGGCGATAAGCCGCTGACCGCGGTAGCAAATCTTCTAATTGATCTAACGGTAGGCCTCGATAGCTCAAATGAACCGGGTCGGCCGGTGGAACTGGATATTTCGACTGTGCATCTCGTAGAGAGGACAGTTCATTGGCACGAAAACCTAAACATGAAAGATACGAGCCTGTCCGGCTGATTTCCGAATCGCCTAGACGCTCCCGCTCGCGTCGGCTTCTCCTAACCCCGAAAAGGACCACCTGCTTGTAGTGCAGACATTCCGGCTCGGTCAGCCGGGCGACAGCGATGTCTCGGAAATGGGTAGCCAGGACGTGTTTGCAATCAGCCAGGCGCTGCACTGGGACTACGAAGACGAGAACGCCACCCGGTTTCAGCCAGCGATAAGTGTGCTCCAGGAATATGGCTTCCATGCGACGATTTCCCGTGTCGCCGAGTTCCCAGTCATACGGAGGATTTTCGTACAGGAGGCTGACCGATTCTGAGGGACATACTGTTCCTAAAGCATCTCCCTGAATCACATGCCCGCATACTGCCAGCGCCTTCTCAGCGCGGTAGGCATCGAGTTCGATCCCGCAGCGCAGCATAGCCTGATCAGCAGCAATAACTGCGAATGCCGTCCCTTCCCCTACGCAAGGATCGAGCGCAACTGTCGCGGTCGACGGGAATTCCAGCCATTGCCGAATCCTCTCGGCCTCGGCCAGAGGGAGCGGGTAATACCCAGCCTTAAGTTTGCCTGCATTACGCACTCTCTCACCTCCCTTCGATTTTCCAATGCGCGCGCGTGTTCCTTGAACCAAAAAATGGCAGAAAGTAACTTTCAGCCGGCCATGCAATTATCATTCCTGTTCTGGGTCATCGGAGGAGAATGGGGGTCCACCCCATCTCCTAACTTGGCCTAACTCCTCCTGCCATTCAGCCACGCTCCGTGGTTCCGGCTCAATTTGCCTTTTGCACAATCCCGCATATAATCCGGCGACGCTTTGAGGGTTGGATTATGGCTTCCGTACGGACCGAGGCGGCCCCGCAGATCTGCTGCCAGCGAGTCGCGCGGATCAATGGTTTACAGAACCCCCCGGAGTGCGAGCTTCTCAATGGCTCTAGAATCGCGTTGCCTCGCCTGATCGCAGCTCACATCAGCAGCGGTGATGAAATTTCGTTTCCCCTATTGAACTCTGCTGTGACGATAGGCACTGAGATATACGTGAGCAAAAACTCGCTTGCTGGATCGAGTCGTGCCATCTATCAGGCACCGATTAGCTACGTGACTCAGCCCCACAACAATAAGCGAGGGGATCTTTATGTCGCCGCTCAAGTTTGCGCCGCTAGCCTTGGAATCTCATCGATCTTGATTTCCTGCCAGACACTGCGCGAATACTTTTACCGCATTCCGCGCATTCAAAATCATCCTGATCGGTGGACGTTTTATGACATCCTTCGCATTCCTTCCGCAGGATGCGGAGCGGAGCTAAGGGTAGCATTCAAATTGCGCCAGTTAGAACTTCAGGCAACGAACGCTCCACGGAACGAGCACTCTTCCGTCGAACGGGCATTTAACATCCTGGGCGATCCTGAACTGCGTGCTTGCTATGATCGGTTGCTTAAGGATCCTGAGGCTCCCGCGCTTTTCCCTTACGGTGGTTTTGGGTCGCTGGTGGTCTCAGGGGAACGCTCGCGCAACGGCAACACGTTCTTCGCCCACCGCATCATCGCGTTTCTGCCGGAGCAGTATCACCGGCGTTTTCGCGCTCCCCTGCGCAAGTGTGATTTCTATGCGGATCGCGCTCTCTACCGCGACATCCGCAGGAAACTGGAAATATGGATCGATCCTGCGGCTCTGCACGCGGTTTGGGATTCCACGTGGAACCAATGGAAACATCTGCTCGGAACAAAGATGGAAGTGAATGCGACATTCGTGAAAAGCGGGAAATATCGCCGGCACCGAAACGAATGGCAGCTTGTCACGTGGGAGACCGCTCTTCCAAGCCGTTTACAGGTGCGACTGCCCGCCGATTTCCAGCAGCAGATCGAAGCTGCGAAGCTCAGCTATCACCGATTCGGCCAATACTCAGCTGCGCTCGACAACATTCGCGCGCAGATAGAGAACCGACCGACCGAGAAGGCGGAACTCGAGCGAATGCTGTCATCGCTCAACATTCCTGGGGACTTTGACATCGCTCAAATCAGTTGGCGCCCCGATTACGATCCATTCTTTTACCAGCAACTCTCCCGTCGAGCACAACGCATTTATCTCTTTCGCGACGAGTACATTTTCGATCTTGAGAAAGCCGTTATTATCGAGACACCGCAATTGGGCAACGCTACGTATGTTTTTTCCAAGCCGCGAACCATGGAGAGTTTTCTCGCGATTTACGCGGGTGTCTCGAAAGATGACATTCGCCACAATCGAAGCAACGCCGGGGAAAAGCTGGGGTTCCTCTGCCGGATCATTCACGGCGGCAATCCCCGGGTGTGGGGGAGAGAATTGCAAGCGCGAATCGGCGAGATTCCCGACTTTGCTGCCGCCGCTACCGCCGATCATAATTGATGATCGAGCAAGGTAATCAATGTGCGGTGTGGACGTTCACCAACCAAATAGACCACCTGGAGGCGAGAGTCCACGACGTCACGCCAGTTTTGATACCCTCGGCGCTGAACATCGCTGAAGACGGGGAGAGGAAAACATGGTTTTGTCTCTAGAGGACGCTGTCACCATACTGAACAAGTGGAAGGACGACTCTGCTCATATCCTCGTAGTCTCTGAAAGCCCTTTCCAGCAGTCCCGTCGGGGCATCCTGGAGCAACGCATCGACTGGGCCATAGGTCTGCAGGGCAAAGTATCGAAAGTGGCGGTTAATCACGGCAAGAAGGGAGAAAAGACGGGAACCGTCGTGTTGGAGGGTTCCTGCGGTCATTTGTCTCTTTCTATTGGCTATTGCGCCTTTGTGTACGAAGAACCACGTGAAGCCAAGCCGGTTGTGCGCGAAGAAGCCGAGTCGGCGACAGTTTCGGCACTCTCTGTCTTCTTTCCCTCAAACGAAGTCTTCGTGTTCTACGAATTGAAGGAACCTTTACTGAAAACTAGCCTTCCTGGCTGGAGCACGATCTAAACTTCTGGCACTGGGAGGATTCCTGCGTTTTCGCAACCGCGCCCAATAGGCGGGATCGATGGGAAGAGGCTGAACTCGTGATGCGCCTGCCAGGCTCACAAATCCGCCTTGGTAAGCGATGCTGCCATAGCGGAACAACCGTGCCAGGAGTGCGAGCGCATGATTCGCCAGAATTGGATTTACGAACGGTTCCTGCCGATTTAGAGCTTGTGCCGCGCTGCAGCTTGGCTGATCGTCAACTGATTGTTCGTCTGTGACCTCTTGGAAAAGCTCAGCTACCGTTCGCAGCCGTACCGCTGATCGGTGATTTCTGCTGTTTAGCGGCTCCCCCAGCACGAATTGCCCACCATCCGACTTGTTGCCGAGGTCTAACCAATAATGCACTCGACTGTAACCGGCCGTGCACTCGCTGATAATCAGTCGGGCGGCGGCCGAATCCACGCATCCGATAACAATCTGCACGTCCTCGAATCGCCGCTTGGAAGAAAGATGTTCAGGAATGCCTTCCCAATCGAGCCCCCAAAACAGATTCAGGCGGTTCGCCAAGACAATGCTTTTATGCAGGCCTATTTCCGATCGGCAGAACGGTTGGCGGACACAATTGGTTGTCGAGATTGTGTCCCCATCGACCATCTTCACATGCAAGCCTCCGGGGTGGCCATAAGCCAGCAAAGCTTGATGGAGGTATGGGAGCCCTGAAGCTATTGCAGTACCGTTCCCTCCACAGCCCACAACCATGACTTCGACTCTACCGCGCAACAG
>WNFJ01348154.1_pt3 | contig 10655 bp, 14 predicted proteins | sample 5400461 | NCBI WGS metagenome assembly WNFJ01 (sample SAMN13153349, study PRJNA577476) | soil metagenome | isolation source: 115 cm saprolite on Douglas fir-dominated hillslope | place: USA:California | collected 2013-09-17
TCTACATGACGCAACTGAAGACGTATCTCGTGGGCTGGAACTTCACCGACGACCAGGGCAAGGCAGTGGAGATGACGCCGAGCGCGGTGGACATGCTCGATCCCGAACTGGCCGACGAGATGATGGAGCGCCTGCGCGTGTTCCTCGCGGAGGTGCGCACCGCAAGGGAAGCAAACCCTACTGGCACGAAGAACTCCGCGCAGCGATCGGCGTGATGCGATACATGGGCGGGTGGTCGTGGCAGGACTACCTCGAAGCCCCGCAGGTGCTTGTCGATGAGATCGTGGACGTGCTCGGAGAGATGGACTAAGGCATGGCCCCCGAGGTCATAGCGGCGCTCAAACTGCGCGACGATCTGAGCGGGCCGCTACGCGCCGCGACCAGCCAGGCGAGCAGCAACTTCGGCGCGCTGGGCTCAGTGGCCCTCGGCGCAGCAGCGGGGGTCTTGGCCGCAGGAGCCGGGTTGCTGGCCTTCGGCATCACCGCCGTATTGAAGACCGCCGAGGCTGGCCAGGCCGCGTATCAGATGAGCGAGAAGTTCGGGCTGGCGCAGGAGCAGGCGAGTGAATGGCTCACCGTCGCGCGCCACCTGGGAGTGAACGCCGACTCGCTGGGCTCGGGCTTCAAGTTCCTCTCCAAGAACATCGAGAACATGAACCTCAACATGGCCGCCCACGTGGTCACGTCGCGGCAGGTGCAGGAATCGAGCGAGAAGCTGCGGCTGGCCACGGACAAGTACAACCTCGCGGTCAAGCAGCACGGCGCGAACAGCGACCAGGCCCGCTCCGCGCTGATCTCCCTGCAACTGGCGCAAGACCACTTCAACAAGATCACCACCGACACCACCGGCAAGCTCGGCCCCACCGCACAGGCATTCAGCGTCCTCGGCCTCAACGCCTTCGACTCCACCGGCAAGATGAAGTCGGCCAACGAGATGATGTTGGAGGCGGCCGACGTGTTCGCCAAGATGCCGGATGGAATCGAAAAGACCGGCCTGGCGATCAAGATTTTCGGCAAGCAGGGCATGGACATGCTGCCGGTGCTGAACATGGGCCGCAAGGGGCTCGAGGACATGATGAAGGCGGGCCAGCTAACCGGCGAGGTGATGAGCGGGCCGCAGGTCGAGGCGTCGCACAAGTTCTTCCTCGCGCAGCAGAAGCTCAACAGCGAGATGACCGGCTTCACGACCATGGTGGGCACCGCGCTCATGCCTGTGGCAGCCGACTTCATCGCTTGGGTCACCGGCACGGCGGTTCCCGGCCTGGTCGCCTTCGCCAAGCCATGGATCGAGCAGTTGACGCCCACCGTCAAGGAGTTCACCGGCTGGCTGCTCACGCTCGGGCCTGAGTTGAAGAAGGGCTACGACATCTTTTCCAAGATGGCCCCGTTCATCCTCGGCGTCGCCGCTGCATGGACGATCTGGAATGCGGCCCTGCTCATCACCGAGGGAGCGCAGGCGGTCATCGTCGGCGTGCAGTTTGTAGCGGGGCTGGTGGCCATCATCAGCAAGGTGGGGGCAATGGCTGCTCAACCTGGCCATGGATGCCAACCCGGTCGGCCTCATCACACTGGCCATCGCCGCCCTGGTCGCGGGCGTCATATGGGCCTACCAGAACGTGGGCTGGTTCCGCGACATTGTGAACGCGCTGGGTGGCGCGTTCATGGCTTTCGTTACGCAGTTTTGGAGCGACGTGAAGCCGATCTTCGACTGGATCGGCGGCACGCTCATCCCGCTGCTTGAGAAGGCGTGGAACTTCATCACCAACATCCTCGGCAACAGCGGGCAGGCCACCGCGCCCCCGGCAGGCCATGCGCCCGGTCACCGCGCAGGTGGCGGCTCGACCACGGCGGGCGAAAGTTACTGGGTGGGCGAGAAGGGGCCGGAGCTATGGACGGAGACTCGCAGTGGCTACATCACCCCGGCTGGAGCGGGCAATTCCTCGGTCGCAGTTTACGTAACCTCACCATCCGATGCTTATGAGATCGCGGCCGAAGTTGGCTGGCAAGTCCAAAAGTTGCGAAGGCGATTGTGACATTAGCTCGGATCGATCCCTCCTGGCCGATTTTGACCGTCGACTTCCAGGCCCAGCTTGGTTCGCTTCTAATGGGAACGGGAACGGCCTATCGGATCGCGACCATTGATGGCATGGGACTACCGCCCATAAGGGCGGCCGACTCAGACCGTGCGTTCGCGTCAGGCTCGTTCGGGGGAACCGACCTAGCGGGCAAGCGCGATGTGACGATGGAATTCAACATTGTGCCCGGCAGCGGCGATCCTGGCATGAACGTGTTACTTCGAAATCTGATTGCCGCTTTTGCGCCCCGCTCAATAGATACGGCGCTGGCATTGCGTATACCCGACATTGGCTCGTTGGTGCTGATCGGTCGCCCGCGCCGTTGCGAAGTGATTTATGATTCTGCGGCTGGTAGGGGCAGGCGTGCGAGGGTCGCAGCCTTATTCAGCGCGCTCGACCCGCTGAAATACGCAGCCGCGCTCCAAGACGTGCTTATCGCCTATGGGACTGCGGGCACGAACGCGGGTGTGGTGGCGAACGCTGCCACGCTGCTCGGTATTCCGAGCACAATGCTGCGCATGATCCAAAATGGCGGCTTCGTCTCCGCAAACCCGACCGATGGCGGCTGGGTGACGACCGTCGCGACAGATCTCGCGGCAGGAGCCACGCTGACAAGGGACACGGGGATCGTCCATAGTTCAGGAGCCTCGGGCAAGCTCGTGACCTCCGGCGCTGCGAGTAACCAGGGCGTGCGGCAGCCAACGCTCGCGAATCTTCTGCCCAACACCTCATACACCTTCACTGCGTGGGTCAATTTGACAACCATGGGCGGCTCGGTCCGACTCCTCGCTCGTGACGTAACTAACGCGGTCCTTGCCGTGAGCCCGACAGTTGTAAACACCACCGGTTCCTGGCAGCAACTCACCGTGGTTCTCGTAACTGGAGCGACGGGGCCGGTGCAGGTCATGCTCACAGTGCGCGACGAGGGCACTGCTGTCACCAGAACCTTCTATACGACCGAGCTTCGCGGAGATCTCACGGCGGCAGCACAGGCATGGGCCGCACCGCTGATGGGCGTAACGGCAGGAGCCATCGGGGGCGGAGGCGGTGCTGCGGGCTTCTCTCAACTCGTCAGTGCGGGGAACACGGCTACCAAACCGGTGAGTAAAATCAGGGCGCTGACTGGTCCCGTAACTGGCCCTCTTTATCTCGACCGAGTGGAATCAAACGAATCTCTTATCCTCAACTACAACATGGCAAGTGGCGACGTGCTGGAACTCGACCACGATCTCCACTCGGTCATTCTTAACGGCGTGACCAACCGCGCAGACATCCTCGATGCGAACACGTCCTGGTGGAGTCTCTCGCCGGGGACGAACACGATTCACTATCGAACTGCGGGGCCGGGTGTTGGCTCTCAGGCAGAGGTGCTTTACCGCGATGCTTATTGGTAAGGAGGTCGCCCGATGACTGTTCTAGTCGCGCCCGAGATGTGGTTCCTCCAGGGGCCGGCGACCGACGTGGAGGCGAACAAGCTCCGGACCTCCGCGGCCGCGTTTCGCAGGATGCTCGATGGGATGCTCGCGGGACGGCAGGGCGTGGTCTACACGAGGGGAACCTGCACCGATCTCAAGGCGCTCGCGACGGCGACGCCTGACGGATTCATCCACGTCCAGGCCGGAGCCTGCTACGGGGATGTACCACCTGTACAACGACGCGATTCTCGATATCAACGTCCTCGGAACGAACCCTGCGCACGCGACCCTGGATCGCATTGACCTCCTGGTAGCGCGGTTTCAGGACCAGTTCTATTCGGGCTCGCTGGATCTCCCGACCCTGGAGATGGTGACCGGCACGCCGTCCGGCTCGCCTGCGGTTCCCGCCGCCCCAGCCAACTCGCTGATCCTCGCTCAGCTCTCCATTGTCCACGCCAGCGCGACCATCCCTCAGTCGGTGATAACCGACCGTCGCGTCCCGGCGGGCAACGGCATCGTCGTGCTCGACGACATTCTGGTCGGGACCGACTCACGCTACCCTGCCGCGAGCCCGCAGATCACCTTTCTGAACGCCTCGAACGTCGGCACCAACCTGATTCCGCCGGGATTCAGCGACCTCGAACTCGCCTGGTACGTGCGCAGCGACACCAACGCCGTATCGTCGGGCCTCAACGCTCGGCTTAACAACGTCTCTACCGCAACCTATGACAGCCAGATCGCGCAGGCACAGGCTGCCACCTTGGCTGCGGCCGAGCAGCTCGCAGGTACCTTCCTCAGTTTGGCGAACGTCCCCGCACTCACCGCCACCGCAGGCTATTTCGGGCAGGGCGAGGCGCGAATACAGAATCCTACTGGAGCGGTCGGCAACAAGATCATGGACTCGAACTACTTCGAGGCGGTTAGCGATGCAACCGCCAAGCAGGAACGCTCTCTATGGGGCGGCAAGTGGCGCACGACCGGCGCTCCGATCACCCGGCTTGACCTGTTAGTGACTGGGAACTTTGTAGTCGGCTCACGCCTTGTGTTGAAGGGCGTGGTCGGTTTCCAGCCATAGGTGGCCTCACCGGTCTACTCCTACATTGCCGTATCGGCCGCGACCGGCGCGCGAATGGTCGAGCTTCCGCTGCGTGGCGTGAAGTTCACTCGGCTGCTCTCATCGGCGGGTGACTGGTCTGGCACGCTGCCCCTCGGTGCTAAGGTGCTCAGCGCGCTCGACCCGATCAACACCACGAAGCCCAACGAGGTGGAGCTCGTCATTCAACGCGATGGGAAGGTGGCGGCCTCGGGCCTGATTACCGACCGCGAATATAACTCCGACACCCAAGAATTGAAGCTAGCAGGGCACGAGGGCTGGTTTTACTTCGACCGGCGCCTGATCGATTCCGACCTAACCTACGCACCGCTCGACCAGGGACTAATCGTGCAGGATTTGCTAACGCGCGCCGCTATTCCACCCCAGGGCGATTTTCGGGTCGACCTTCCCTCCACAGCGGCGTTCACGACGGGCGTGACGCGCACCATCGGCTATCTCCAAGTGGACTGTAAACCCATCTCGGAAGCGGTCGAAGAGTTAGCCTCAATGCTGAGCGGATTCGAATTCTCGCTGGATGGATACTGGTCGGGCAACACATTTCGCCACGCATTCAACTTTGGCTTCCCGCTCAGAGGGGTTCGCGGGGGCGCTCTAACGCAATGGGATCTGCCTGGCGCAATCACGAGCTATCGCTGGCAGGAGCAGGGTAGCGAGCAGGCAAACGAAGTCTTCGGAACTGGCGACGACGGCACCGGCCACGTAGCGCTGAAACGAATTAAGACTTTTCGACGCGCGCAGCCCCTTCTACAGCGTCAGGTCTCCTACCGAGCTGTCACGGACAGCGGCACCCTGCTCTCTTGGACGCAACAGCAGGCGGCACGCATGGCGGATCCGGTGGTGGCCGCGTTCGTGACGGTAAAGGGTGACCTATTGCCAGCACTAGGCGATTACGGACTCGGTGACGACGTTACCTTCCAATTCAACGATCCGAGGTTCAACAACGTAAGCTCCATCTGGCGTCTAGCTGGCTGGACGGTGACCACGGCGGACAAAGGGGGGTCGGAGTCGGTCAATCTGTTGGTCATATCGACATGACTGATCTTCACCCAGTCGCCCTGGCCCGTCAGTTCGACGATGCCTATCGGCGAATCAGGGTTTTAGAGACTCACTCGCTGGGCATTCCTTTCAACCCAGCAACCAAGAAGGCAACCGTGCTGGTCGATCTATCCATCCCGGCGCTGGCCGCCGCCTACCCAAACGCGCCAACACCAACTATCTACACACTGCAATCAGGCATATTCACGGTGGTTGGCGCTGGCGCGACGTATGTCCTTGAAGGCTCGATAGACGCGCGCATGCTGCAATGGGACAACACCATCGCCGCTCCGCGACGTGAAGGCTGGCTCGATGTCCAGGGTCTAGCGGCCACTGGGCACATCGAATGGCCCTTCGGTATTACCGAGGTGACGAATGTTTGGCGCACGGCAGACACGGCGATTGCCGCTGGAACCTACACGGCACGCGCGCTATTTCAACAAGCAGGTTTCAATGATGTGCAGATCTTTGGCGGCTACTTAAGACTCACTATCACGCAGTAAAAGGGAGGGGCAAACTCGCATGTCGTTACAGGATCAATGGAATGCGGCTTTCGGTCCAAACGCGACGGCCGGGCTCTCACTGCCGGGGTTGAATACGTTGGGGCCAGCAGCGGCGTTTCGGCAGCGCTGCATCATGGCCGCTATTTCGGCGGCTCTCAGCGTTGCCCAGGAACCCACGGGCACGGGCAATCATGCCAACCGAGCGGCGCTAGGCAAGGCAATTACCGATAGTCCTCTGGCCTGGCTCGATGCATGTGCGGCAGCAGTGGCGGCGCAGGGAATTGACAACTCAGCACTCGATCAGCCGATCAAAGACGCGATCTGGACTGCATGGAACATGCTGGCGGGTGCGCTCTGAGCAGGGCGAGGTTCCTTGGGAAGCGCGCATACTCAGGCTCATCTTCAAGGAGGTGTCTATGATTCGACTGTTCCGTCTGCTGGTGTTGCTGCTGCATCGCCTGCTCGCCTTCCCTTCGCCGGCCGAGGTAGAGGCGGGCACAGGCAAGGTGCTGATCTCGTTCCCCATCGAACCGTGCGGTTCAGACCACCGCTCCTGGCCACGGTACTGCTCGGCATCTTCGCCTGGTCGCTGCTGACAGCGGCAGCCGCGCCCGCCCAGGACTCGACCGTGCTGGCGGTCAACATAGCCACGGCGGTCTTGGCCATCGCCGCGCCCTTCCTGCCTCTGGCCCAGCTACATCTCGACGGCCCGAAGATGGTGGCCGTCAGTATGGTGGTGGCGCTGGTAATCGCGGTCGGTTCCTCGCTACTCACGGGCGACCTCAAGCTGGCCGATCTCTCTGGCGGCGCACTACTGCCGCTGCTGGAAAAGTTCACCCTCATCTGGTCGGCGCAACAGGCGGTGTTCCATCTGTTCAAGGACAGCGCCTCCATCGGGCCGTACCTGACCGACAAGCCATTGCTCGTGGCACCGCCACCGGCAATGGCATGACCTGGGAGCACGCTGTTTCGTAGCGACTGAGACAGGGCGGTGCCGCCTTGAGCTTCGACGCTTCACGTGGAGCAAAGACGGCACCTGCCCTACTCGCGGCACGTGGGGCCACGACGCCTCAGTACCAATTGGCGAGGCCGATGTGGTGGCCACCGACGACCGCTACCTGGCCGACCTGGGACACACGGTGCCGCATGACGACCCGCGCTGGGCCGCTGCCTGCACGTGCGGGTATGCATTCGTGGACAGTGACCAGTGGCAGGTCAACCAGTACGTGCTTTATGCGCTGCCTGATGGCATGACATGCGACGAGCGCGAGCTACCGCCCGGTGCGCTGCGCGAGGCGTGGTGGCTGGGCGAGGGCCACCGGGCACCTGACGGCAAGTGCTGGCTCCTGCGCCTGCCCACAGGCGGGCTCGATTGGAGCGTGTGCGGGCCGAGCAACGACGAGCACGGCCAAGGCCCACCGTGGACGATCACCGGCACCATCCCCGACCTAACCGCCCAGCCCTCTATCCATGCCGTGGGCGTGTGGCATGGCTACCTCCGCGACGGCGTGCTCGAAGGCGTGTAGAAGAAAGGGCTTGACAGCGGCGCGGGGCTTTGATAGATTCCCTCGTTGCAGCCCGCACGCTGCGCCGAGGTTGTATCGCCGCAAGGCGACGCAGCCAGAGCAAAGTGAGCGGGCTGTACTCATTCCCGGCCTGCTGCTAGGATGAAGGCGCTTCATCGAGTTGGTCCTCCTTGGAGTTGGTGCGCGTGAAGCCCCCGGACGAGTCCACCGGGGGCTTCTGTTTGCTCCTTCGATGCGATGCATGCACGACCCTGCCCAGCCCGAGTTGACCGCATGCCACACGAAGGCGTATAAGGTGGGCCGCACCACCCACCCGTAAGCACAGGAGGATCAGCCCAATGCCGGACAAGCCCATCAAGCAACTGAGGGCAGAGATTCGTCACCAGCGCGCCGAGGTGATGGCCCGCGCCCGTACGCAGGTTGCGAAGGACTGGGCAGCAGTCGAGGCGCGGCAGGCCATCGACGCCGAGGCCAGCCGCGAGATAGTACGCCAGCACCGGGCGCACGAAGCCCAACGGAAAGCGGAGGAGAACGACCGCGAGGGCACAGGCGGCAGCCCTTGCCGCCGATAGCGATGGAGAAGAAACCATGGCGACCAAGAAAGCAACCAAGACGGCGAAGGCGGGCAACGGGCGCGCCACCTCGATGAGCGACGAGGACATAGTGGCGTTCATCGCCAAGCACCTCGGCAAAGACCCCGAGGCTGGCCAGGGCGCGGTGCTCAAGGCTCTGCGGGCAGCGGGCAAGTCGGCCTCGGGTGGTCGGCTGCGCAAGCTGTTCGAGCAGGGGCGCAAGGCCAGCAAGGGCGCGCGTGGCGCGGCAGGCCCCCGGCCCAAGTCGGCAGCCGGGATGAAGCGCGCAGGCATCGTGCCGTTCACCAAGGAGCAGCAGGTCGGCAAGAAGAAGGCCAAGCGGGGCGGCAATGGCAGCGCCCCCGCGACGGCGACCGAGCCCGAGGCGGTGACGGCGTAAGTAGACATCACGTGGGTGGTGACAGGGCGGGCAGGCAACGTGCCTGCTGCCCTCGCCCATTTCAAGGAGGGACAACCCCATGCGACGAGAGATCAACAGCAAGGCCCTGACGGAGTTGGCCATCGACGCCTTCAGCCGGATCGACCGCAACGAGCACCGGCACGAAGAATTGCAAGACGACCTGGCCAGGCTGCTCGGGCAGGGCTTGGACATGGCCGGTGTACGTCGCGGCCACCGAAAAGATCAGGCACCGGCACACTCTCACATGCAAGGTGTGCGGGCCAGCAGCTCGACGCGAGGCGGCAGCGTGAACCGCCCGACACAGCACAAGCGATGCGTTGACTCGGGCTACCCCGTGCCGAGCGCCTATACACGCAAGCGTGAGGCACCGGCAACGACAGGCTTCTGCGGCAACTGCGGTCGCACGGTGGCCACTGTGCTCGATGCAGGTGGCACGGAACGGTATGCAGAGCACCGCACCAACGGACGGCCAGCGTGAGAGGCAAGCGGACAGGGGCGTGCGTGGACTGCCCCTGCCCGCGCCTTGACCCACCGCGCGCCGAGGTTTGCGCCTGCACCCACAGGGCCACCCGGCACCGCTGGTTCCCCAGCCAGGCGGACGTTGACCACCTGCTGGCCTGGCTGGAAACCCGCCCCTACCTGCTGTAGCTGGGGCCGCGCCACAGGCCCCGGCCTGGCCTCCACAGCGCCCCCAGCGGGCGCTTCCCCCTTCGAAAGCCCTGTACCCCTCCTCCCTGGTAGAGGGGTAGGCTGCCCGCCCAGCGCGACCCGCACATATAAGGTAGTTGGTGAGGCATAGCTGCACGCCCCTGTGTACAATGCTTGCAGCGGTTAACAAGTAAAGAGGCGGCAGGTACGGACGAAGGCAGTTGAGGACGTAAGCACGGCAGCGTGCGCGGCCCGGTAGTTGTGGGCGGCAACCCACATCGGAGCCAGGGCGCTAGGCAACCCACCCCCGTAAACCACCACCCCCACAACAGCGGCAGGCAGAGACGCAACACCACATCGCGACCCATCGATAGACCCGCCAGTACACAGCACCGTGTGCCCGAGAGGGGCCGACTACGGAATGCGCTGGCGGCGAGCGTGCAGGTGTTGGACAGGAAGCCCGGTGTTATGCCGGATTCAAAGCCACAAGAATCCACGGGAGGCAGCCGCACCCGCCGAACCATTTATCAAAGAGGACAAGCGCCAATGAGCAATCACCCCCGCCTCGACGAGTTCACGCAGGGCCGTTTCAAGACGATGGGTCTTGATGGCGGCTACGGCAGCACCGTTGAAGGTCGGTCAATCGACGAAGCGAAGCAGGCCGCGTTCGCGGCAGGCTACGACGTGATCGACGTTACCGAGTTCGAGGGCGAATGGTTACTCGTCATCGCGGACGAGCAGGAGATTCACCTCATCGACAATGGCAGGACGTTGTGTGGCAGACCGATGCCGCACCCGGCGCGCTGGACACGGCACGTGGAGAACGCCACCTGCACCGTGTGCCTGCTGATGCGCCGCGCCTAACCCCCGCCACCATTTCAAGGAGGACCAACCCAATGACCACCACCCAGCAGCGCGTCGCCGTCACCGACGATTCAACCATCGAGGCATTTAGCTGGTCGGGCACGCTGGACGACCTCGTGCACTTTGTGTACGGCAACCAGAACGGACTGTTCAGTGAAGGCGCTTGCGTGTACCGCGAAAGCAACGACAGCCTCACGGTACTGAGCGAGCACATGCAGTCGGCGTGGAAGTTGCGCCGCGTCTACGGCACCTGGGAGCACAGCCCTATGCCCAAGCAGTACGACAGCGAGCAGGCATGGGCAGAGGCGCAGGACGCACGCGGCGACCTGGCCGGTGCCCCCGACTACCTTGAGGACATCGAGAGCGTGGCCGACGACGCCAGTAGCAAGGTGGACGAGGCCGAGAACGCCGAAGTGCCACTGGGTTTCGGGAGGGACTAGATGAAGCTCACCGGCAAGCTGTTCAAGCTGGCCCGCCTGAGC
>WNFJ01429117.1_pt1 | contig 10655 bp, 12 predicted proteins | sample 5400461 | NCBI WGS metagenome assembly WNFJ01 (sample SAMN13153349, study PRJNA577476) | soil metagenome | isolation source: 115 cm saprolite on Douglas fir-dominated hillslope | place: USA:California | collected 2013-09-17
GCCCAGCGCCTTCAGCAGGACGGTCACGCTCTGCTTGCGCTTGCGGTCGATGCGGACGCCGACGCTGTCCCGCTTGTCGATCTCGAACTCGAGCCAGGCCCCCCTGCTCGGGATCACCTTGCAGGAGTAGATGTCCTTGTCGGAGGTCTTGTCGACCTGGCGGTCGAAGTACACGCCGGGCGAGCGGACCAGCTGGCTGACGACCACGCGCTCGGTGCCGTTGATGATGAAGGTGCCCTTGTCCGACATGCGCGGGAAATCGCCCATGAACACGGTCTGGCTCTTGATCTCGCCCGTGGTGTTGTTGATGAACTCCGCCGTCACGAACATGGGAGCGGAGAACGTCATGTCCTTGTCCTTGCACTCCTCGGAAGAGTACTTGGGCGGCTCGAACCGGTGATCACGGAACGAGAGCGACATGGTACCGGAGAAGTCTTCGATCGGGCTGATCTCCTCGAAGATCTCCTCGAGGCCTGACTGCTCGGGCACGTCCTTGCGCCCGGCGGCCTTAGCCTCGTTGATTCGGGCCTGCCACCTCTCGTTGCCTAGCAGCCAGTCGAACGAGTCGGTCTGCAGGGCGAGGAGGTCGGGTACCTTGAGCGGCTCCTGGATGCGCGCGAAGGACACGCGGCGTGGACCAGGATGCTGCCAACAGGGGTCCTTCCGAACTTTGTCGCGGAAATATCACCGCACGCACGCCAAACGCCCCGCGGCAAATACCCCGTAGCGCGAGGTTGGAACCGAGGACGTCAGAGTGCAGCGCAAACTAGCAGTGTAGCCCAAAGCCACACCGCTGGTCAACTGTACGCCACTATGAGATTCACGGTTGCTCCGCAGCATCGCTCTTCTGCGGGCAAACGTCAAGTCTGAACCGGACACTCGGGGCAGATTGCCTGGGTGACAGATGCCACATGCGGTGTTATGTGTAAGCAGTAACACGGCTGGGTATGACATTATTCCTGCCTCGGGGGGACGGAGCTTGGGCATCCCCGCGGGCGGTTGGTTGCGGTTGAACAACGATCCCCCTCTCACACGCACGAGACCCGGGCCTCGCGCCACGGCAGTGACGTGAGGCCCGGGTTTCGCCGCGCGTTGCCGCCTAGCGCAGCCCTTCGGCTACTTGACGGTGACGGTGGCGCCTGCGCCCTCGAGGGCCGCCCGCGCCTTGTCCGCGCTCTCCTTGTTGACCTTCTCGAGCACCGTCTTGGGCGCGCCGTCGACCAGGTCCTTCGCCTCCTTGAGGCCGAGACTGGTCAGGCTGCGCACCTCCTTGATGACCTGAATCTTCTTCTCGCCCGCGGCCTCGAGGATGACGTCGAACTCGTCCTGCTCCTCGGCCTGCTCGGCCTCGCCGCCCGCTACCGGGGCGGCCGCCTTTACGTCGAACGTCTCCTCGAACTGCTTCACGAACTCGGACAGCTCGAGCAGCGTCATCTCCTTGAACGCCTCAAGCAGGTCGTCGCTACTGATCTTCGCCATGGTGGTGGATTCCTCGTTCCTTCAATTCCTAGCGTGTGGTCCGGTCAGCCTTCGTCGCCCGAGTCTGGCGGGCCGGCTGAGTCCGACGTTCCGGTGGCGCCCGTCCCGTCGCCGCCGGTCCCTTCGGCGGCCGCGAGCTTCACGCGCAGCGCCTCGGCGAGCTGGGCCATCTGCACCGGCAGCGAGTTGAACGTCGCGGCGGCGCCGGCCAGCGACGCCTTCATGGCGCCCGCCAGCTTGGCTAGCAGCACCTCGCGCGGTTCCAGGTCGGCCAGCCTGATGATCTGCGATGGGGTGATCGCCTTGCCGTCGAGCACACCGCCCTTGATCACCAGGAGCGGGTGCGCCTTGGCGAAGTCGCGCAGGCCCTTGGCGGCCTCGACCACGTCACCATCGACGAACGCGACCGCTGAGGGGCCGACGAGCAGCGACGATAGCTGATCGTTCAGGCCCGCCTCGGTTACCGCGATCTTGGTCAGCGTGTTCTTCACCACGGCGAACGTGGCGTGGTCTCCGAGCGACCTGCGCAGCTCGGCGAGCTGGGCCACGGTGAGTCCCCGGTACTCGGTCAGCACCGCGGGTGAACCCTTGAACCGCTCGGTGAGCTCGGCGACCGCGGCTACCTTCTCGGCGTTAGCCATGTGCCTCCTCTCCGTTACGTAGAAGCACCTTTCCGTTATGTGCATGGCAGCCGAAGACAGCAAAAACGCCCCGGCGCGAGGCGCACGGGGCGGCACGGCCAGCCCCTGGGGGCCGGGCGGTACAGCTCAGTTCACCTGCGCGGGATGTCCAGCCGGGATCGGGTGACCCCGGCCGGAGCCTTCGGCCGCCGCGCGAGCGCGACGGCATCCAGCGGTCTTCGGCACTAACAGGTTACGGACTACAGGCCGGGGGTTCAAATCGGCCGGGCCAAGCCCGCCTGGACGCTGTGTCCCCCGGGCACTGTTGGCCCGGCCATGATCGTGGATCGCTGACGCCCCTATGGGGGTAGTAGGGATCCACGAAAATAGACCCGACCCCCGGCTCCGCAAATCGCGGCCGGGGACGCTGACGAGTCTCGGTTAGGCGGTGGCTTCGGCGAGTTCGTCAGCCAGGCCGCGGGTCTTGTTGGGGTCGACCGGGATGCCGGGGCCCATGGTGGTGGTGAACGTGACCTTCTTCAGGTACCTGCCCTTGGCCGCGGCCGGCTTGAGCCTGATCACCTCGTCGAGGGCGGCGGCGTAGTTCTCCAGCAGGGAGGTGGACGGGAACGACGCCTTGCCGATGATGAAGTGCAGGTTGCCGTGCCGGTCCGTCCTGAATTCGATCTTGCCGCCCTTGATTTCCGTCACCGCCTTGGCCACGTCCGGGGTCACGGTACCGGTCTTCGGGTTCGGCATCAGGCCGCGCGGGCCGAGCACCCGGCCGAGACGGCCGACCTTACCCATCAGGTCGGGGGTCGCGACCACCGCGTCGAAGTCGAGGAAGCCGCCCTGGATGCGCTCGATCAGGTCGTCGGACCCGACGAAGTCGGCACCCGCCGCGCGGGCCTCCTCGGCCCGGTCACCGGTCGCGAAGACGAGCACCCGGGCCGTCTTGCCCGTGCCGTTGGGCAGGTTGACCGTGCCGCGGACCATCTGGTCCTGCTTGCGGGGGTCGACGCCCAGCCGCAGCGCCACCTCGACGGTCGGGTCGAACTTGGTCACCTGGGCCGACTTGGCGATGGTGACCGCCTCGGCGGGACTGTACAGCCGCTCGTGGTCAATCTGCTCTTCGGCCTTGCGATAGGACTTGCTGCGCTTCATCGCTTATCTCCCATGTCTGGAGGTCGTGGTCACCGGGCCGCGCTGGGCCCTGCCACATGTCTGTCCGAGTGGTCACCCTGCCGCGCGAGGCCCTGCCACTGTCCGGTTACTGCTGCTGGTCACTGGCCTGCCGACAAGCCAAGGTCAGCGCTCGACCCTGACGCCCATCGACCGGGCGGTGCCGGCGATGATCTTCTCGGCCGCCTCGATCGTGGTCGCGTTCAGGTCGGGCATCTTGGTCTGCGCGATGGCGCGGACCTGGGCCGCGGTGATGCGGCCGACCTTGGTCTTGTGTGGCTCGGCGCTGCCCTTGTCCACGCCCGCGGCCTTCTTGATCAGCTCGGCGGCCGGCGGCGTCTTCGTGATGAAGGTGAAGAGGTGAAGCTCCGGTCCTCGTAAATCGAGATCTCGACCGGGATGATGTTGCCGCGCTGGCTTTCCGTCGCCGCGTTGTACTGCCTGACGAAGTCCATGATGTTCACGCCGTGCGGGCCCAGCGCGGTACCCACGGGCGGCGCCGGCGTGGCCTGGCCGGCCGGCAGCTGCACCTTGACGACGGCGGCGAGCCTCTTCCTTCTTGGCGGCATTCGAGTATTCCCTTACCTATCCTCGTTTTTTAATTTAAAGGGGTTCTAGATCTTGGTGACCTGGTCGAACGACAGCTCGACGGGGGTTTCGCGGCCGAAGATCGACACCAGCACCTTGAGCTTCTGGGTGTCCGGGTTGATCTCGTTCACGGTGGCGGGAAGCGTCGCGAACGGCCCGTCCATAACGGTAACCGACTCGCCGACCTCGTATTCCACCGTGGACGGCCGCGCGGCTTCTGCCTGCTTCGTTCCAGGCTCGGGCTCCGGCGCGAGTAGCCCGGCCACCTCGTTGAGCTGCAGCGGCGACGGCCGGCTGGACAGGCCGACGAAGCCAGTTACTCCCGGCGTGTTGCGGACCACCGCCCACGACTCGTCGGTCAGGTCCATGCGGACCAGGATGTAGCCGGGCAGGACCTTCTCGGAGACCTGCTGCCGCTTGCCGCCCTTGATCTCGGTCACCATGTGAACGGGGACCTCGATCTGGTAGATGTAATCCTCCATGTTGAGCGACTGGATGCGGCTTTCCAGGTTGGTCTTCACCCGGTTTTCGTAACCCGCGTACGAGTGCACCACGTACCAGTCCCCGGGGAGCATGCGGAGCTCCCGCTGGAACTCCGCCCGCGCGTCGTCGACCGGCTCCTCCCGGGCCTCATCAGCCCGCGCATCAACAGCGGATTCGTCCAGGGCATCGTCAGCCCGCGCATCAACGGCGGATTCGTCCGGGGCATCAGCCCGCGCATCATCGGCGGATTCGTCCTGCGCACCGCCGGCTGACGCGACAACGTCCTCGGCCTCGGCCCCAGGGTCGAGCCCGTCGGCCTCTTCGCTGTAGTCGGTCACGTCATCGGCCTTCCCGGTTTCCGCGTCGGGTCCTGTCGCGCCCGTCGCCGCGGAATCCAGTTGGGTCTCGGACACGATTGCTCTCTCTTTCCTCAAGCTATGATCATTTACCGCGATCATGGCGCCGCGTATGGCACGCACGCGGCCGCTGGACGGCGGCCCCTGGCTCTGCTCTTCCGGGGGACGACCCCCGGACCCCCCGGAAGCCGCCTAGCCGAACACCGCGAACACGAGCTTGGTGAACCCGTAGTCCACGCTCGTCACGATGACGACCATGAAGATCACGAAGGCCAGGCAGACCACCGTGTAGGTGACAAGCTCCTTACGGGTTGGCCAGATCACCTTGCGTAGCTCGCCGACCATCTGCCGGAAGAACAGGGCGGGCGTGGTCCGGGTGCCGCGCTTGGCCGCGCGTCCGGCTCCGCTCCGTTTCTCCGGGGCCTCACCGCGTGTCTGAGTTGCCATATCCTCACCTATATAGGTCCGCCGGCTCTGGCGGGGTTCGCCGGATCGCACTCGCAGGGCAGGAGGGACTCGAACCCCCAACCACCGGTTTTGGAGACCGGGACTCTGGCCAATTGAGCTACTGCCCTCTGATGTCAGCAAACACCCCCCGCAAGCACACGGGCACGCTGCCGCCACCACAGCACCGCTGTCGGTCCATGCAGTGTACGTCTCAACCGGCCCGCCGTCGGCCCGCGCGCGCGCCGGATGCGCGGCTCCGGCAGCGCCCGGACCGGCCAGCGATCAGGTCGTCAGAGCCCGAACGACACGAGTCTGTTGTCGATACTCCGCAAGGTCATCGGCAAGCCCTGAAGCGGAAGGATCCGGGCACCGATGAAGTCGCCGAGGTCGGGCTGCCTGAGCTTTCCTGGCAGCCGGCTGGTGATGCTCATCGCCTCTTCAAGCTCTTGGGCCTTCTCCTCCGCTGGGACGTCATCGCGGTCCCAGATCCCGTAGAACTTACAGATGGCGGCCAAGTTGGTCGCCCACATCTCGTCGGAAGAAGCCTGGAGCATCTGGCGAACCTGGGGCCATCGTTCCGCGATCGCGCACCACGCGACGAGATCGTCGAGGCGATCCGGATCTCGCAGCTCAGGATGGCTCGCGCCGACGTTGGCGGCGGCGGCCAGGCGCAGTCGCTCGAACACGCGGTGAACAAGCCGCGGATTGGTGAGCTCGGGTAGGTAGAACACCGTCCCGAAGGCGGCTTTCACCGCGGCTGGCTCGGCTCCCAGGCCGTCAAACAAGACCCGTTCCGTTCAGTTCCGCATCGACGAGGTCCCCGATTCCGCCGGCCTGGAGGGCCGTCAGGTTGACCCGCAGATTGAAGAGCTTGTCGAGATACTGATTGCTGTCAAACCCATCGGTCCGGTAGTGGGTGACCGCGGCCTGCTGCACGAGCACTGGATCGAGGGCGACCAGAAACGAGCAGTTCGCGCCCGCCGACGTCAGGAAATGAATGGCTTCCAGCATGGCGATCTGATGGTCAGGCAGGCAGCGGTCGAGATCATCCACGCAGACCAGCAACGGCTTCCCGGACTTGCCGCCCGAGCTTGCCTGCGAAAGAACCAGATTCACGAGGTCATAGAACCGCTCCGCCATTTCGTGCACGGGATCGGCGTCCGCGTCAGGCCGTTCCTGGTTGTCGCCTTTCATTACCTGATCGATGAGTTGGTCGACGGCCGGCTGAGCGGCTTCGGCGATCGTGCCGAACGGCACGAAGGATAGCGCCTTGAACACCATCGCGTTACTCGCGTGCAGCAAAGTCGTGGCTGCCTTCCGGAGTAGCTCGCTGTCTTTGCCCTGCTTGCGCATCCGGTCAAGCAGGGCGACGACAACCGGCTGGATCAGATCGGGCCGGCCGTACTGCCAGGGATCGATCCAGATGGGCTTGGGGGCGTCACCAGCGAGGGCGTCCCGGTCGAACAGGTCGAAGACGCGGGTCACCACGTCGGTCTTGCCCCGTCCCCAGGGTCCTTGCACGGAGATCACCGAACCTGCGGGCAGGCGGGTGATGTGCCCGGCGATGGCGTCAGCCACGCCTTCGTGCCGCAGTGCGTCGGTAGCGGCTTTCATGCCGTGCGCTCGACGCTCATCTCCAGCCTGCCGGTCGCTCACGTCCCGTCCCCCCCGGCTGGCCAGGTCGGCCCGAATGTGCCGGATGACCAGCCACTGACGCACTAGTGGCTGATACGCTATCAGTACAGGTCTCTATAGCAGAAACGCCTGGCACGGAGGTATGACGGCACGTTTTACCTTATGTAGCCTGAGGCGGGATAAAATCTGCTGGCACGATCGGCCCTTTTTGCTCCTTTTGCGGCATTTGAGGAAATAAGCCATGGCAGATTCCGACTTCGTCGGCCGTACCGAGCACCTGACGCGCATCCTCGGCCCCGTCGGCGGAACCGGCAGGACCGGCACCTTCTTCGACGTGGAGGGCATACCGGGCATCGGCAAGACGCGCCTTATCGAACAGCTCGCCAGCAAGGTAGGAGAACAAGATGGAGTCGCCATCCGTATCGACGGCGGCGACTTTGAGGCGCGGGGCCGTAGGCTCGGCGAGCCGACGTTCGATGAGGCCGCCGAGTTCCGGCAGTTCCGGATCCTGCTCCGGGGCGCGCTTGACAGCGTTTCAAGTGACGAGCAGATAACCGACGTTCTGAATTATCTGACCGAGCGCGGTCGGCCCAGTCAGCGCCAGCGGCCTGGGTACGCCAGCAGCGGCCGTTCCTGGACGTCGTCGCAACCGGTCGAGGTCGTCCCTGACCCCGACGAGCTCCTGTCCCTGGCCACAGACGCCGCGACCCGCCTGGCCAGGAACCTCGTCGCCAGGCAGGTCAGGCTCCTGCTGCTCGTTGACGACTTCCACCTTCTCGCGGGCCGCCCGCTCGGCCAGTGGGTCATGGAGTTGCTCGCCGGCATCAAGGGCGCCGATGTGGTCGTCACGCACGAGGAATTCCGCGACGTCAAAGGCGCGGGAATTCCCGTGCGCGCGGTCCAGCTTCCGCTCGGCAACCTCGACCGCGCTGACGTCGAGGCCTACCTCGGGAGCCATCCGGGCGTCGGACCGGATGTGGCAGGAATCGTCGATCACGTCTGGGAGTTCACCGGGGGTCACCCGCAAGCACTCGTGCTCGTGGCCGACCTCATCAAGGAGAGCAAGAGTTCCGCGGACTCTGTGCCGCTCATCCGCCAGCTCAGTGCGTTGCAAGGAGGAAGGGCAACCCAGCTCGAGGCCCTGGTCAACCGCGTCCAGGATGCGATCGACGATGAGGAACTGCGGGACGCGCTTTATAGCGTGTGCGTCACGCGCCACTTCGACGGGCCGTTGCTTGAGCGACTGCTTAACGTGGACGAGCGGCACGCCCAGACGCTCATCGACCGGCTCAGGCATTACTCCTTCGTCCACGAGATTGTCCTCGAGCACTCGTTTCTCGGGGTCAGCGAATTCGTCCGCAGCATCGGGGCGAAGCATCTGGGCGTCGCCCGAACGCAGGCGATACACGTTCAGGCGGCCGACTACTACCGCGGCCTCATCGTCGAGGCGTCGGCCGAAGACGAGGCGTCATACCAGTCGTGGTACCGGTATGAGCAGCCGGCCTTCCAGGCCCTCGAAAGAGACTGGCTGCACCACATCAGCCGGCTGACGGGGAGTAACCGCCAGACCGGCCGCATCGGAATCGCCCGGATCTTCCTGGACGGATTCTGGTGGTGGGGATCCTACATACCATTTCCGTTCTGCGAAGAGATTCTCGCTGACTGGTTTAACGTGACCTCGAGCGATGACGAGGACCGCGCGTGGGGGCGCCAGCTGCGAGCCTTGTATGACGGTTATCCGAAGGGATGGCGGAAGTCGGAAGCGCCCAGGGAACAGTGGACCAAGGTCCGCTTCGCCCTGCGCTACCTTTTGGACCGTGGCGGCTTCGGCGAGCAGCCCGATCAGCGGGAGATGCGCCACATCCGCGGCATCCTCGACTTGTTCCTAGCTGATGCCGTGCGTTTCGTCGACCCCGGTGACGAGGAGGCCGATGCGCTGCTGGACGACGCGGCACAGCAGTTCGCCGCCAACGATGATGAGTGGAATACCGCGTGGACTGAGTACACCCGCGCCGATCTCGTCGTCTCGCGTAAGCAAACGGAGCTGGCGATCTCGCTCGCCGCAGACTGCGCGGAAAGCCATCCCGATCTGGATGACCATGAGCTCCTGGCTAACCTGCACCGCGTCTGCGCCGACGCGCACTGGGCCGGCGGGGATCCCGGGGCGGCATTGGACGGGTATGCGCGGGCGGTGGCTCATGCCTACCGGTTCCAGGTGAAGGACGTCGCGGACGACTATACGGACGCGTTCCAGCAGGAGATGATCGACCGGAGCATGGAACGGCTGGTTGCCTTGCACGCCGACGAGCGGGACGAGGGGCACGGCGTACTCCGGTCGGCCTGCGCGCGGATCCACGCCTTCTTCCGCCCCTACTGGCGAGTGGCCGGCGCCGGGCCGACGGCCGACGGAGGCCTCGATGCGATTCGCGCCCTGGATGAGGGCCGCCCAGGCGACGCGGCCGCGGCGCTCTTCCCGGCGGGGCCGACGATCGCGGATCTAAGGCGTCACGGTTCGGAGTACGCGCTGATCTGCGGGGACGTCACCCACGCGATGGCGAGCGAACTCGCCGAACCGCCCGGCACACCCCTGCCGCCCGCGGAAGGCTGACCGCACGCGGTCAGGGTGTGAGCCCGAGCTGGTCGGCGAGCCAGCGGCTCTGCCTGCGGCGTTCGGAGTCGAACGGGCTGTACTCACCGCGCGCCTTCGCCGCCAGCCCTTCCTCCTGCGTCCAGCCGACGACCCCGGCGGCGTGCGCGGTCGTGTAGGAGACCGAGGCCGGGTCGCGGTCTGGCTCGATCTCGCGCGCATAGGCCTTCAGGAAGCGCACCGCGCGGAAATCCTGCTGTTCCTGGGCCTGGCTCAGCAGCTGCTCCAGCCGGGCCTGGCAGTCCTCGATGAACGCCCCGCTGGACTCGGGCCAGCCGTCCACCAGGCCGAGCAGCCGCCCGCGTCCGGCCACGATCTTGGACGGCGTCTCAGCGATCCCTCCGGCGAGCTCAACCCGCCACAGCCGCTCGCCCAGCCAGTAGGCCAGATCGGGGACCCGGCAGGCGTGTACCGCCCGGCGGCAGGCGCCGACGTCGGTCGACGCGAATACCCAGCCGGCGCCGGGTTCGGGCCAGCGCACCCGGGCGAACGGAGACATCCGGTCGCCGGAGAGGAACTTATAGGCCACGACCTGGCCTGCGGGCTCATTTCGGGGATCGCTGCTTCCGGGAAGCCGGGCGACTATCCCCTGCCACGCCTGCCTGCGCAGCCCGTCGCTGCTCAGCGCGGACACCGCGGCGATCGTCCGGCGCAGCTGGGCCAGGTAGGTATGGCAGCCAGGGCACACCACGATGTGCTGCTCGAGGCGGACAACCTGAGACTCCGGCAGGTCATCGTCGAGGTACTGCGGCATGAGGCCCACCGTCACGTGGCACGTCAGGTCGAAGGCCTCATCCATGACCGTCGTCCCCAGCCGTGACAGGTTCCCGCAGCACCGGGTCGATAGCCCTACGGATCGCGAGCCTGGCGGTGAAGAGAACCTCTCGCTCCTCGTCCGGCATGAGCCCGGTAAGGCCACCCACCTCGGATGCGGACCAGCCGTCGAGGTCACGCAGGATCAGGACGGTGCGCTGCAGCTCGGGAAGGGAGTCCAGGACGCGCTCCAGCACCGCGCGTCCCTCCGGAGAGCGTTCCCAGTCCGGCGATCCGGCTCGCCACGGCACGGGAAACTCCGTCCAGTGGTCCTCCCACTGGTCATCGGCGGGCAGGAAGCGCCGTGCCGGGTCGCGGTCTGGCTCGATCTCGCGCGCATAGGCCTTCAGGAAGCGCACCGCGCGGAAATCCTGCTGTTCCTGGGCCTGGCTCAGCAGCTGCTCC
>WNFJ01490733.1_pt1 | contig 10655 bp, 7 predicted proteins | sample 5400461 | NCBI WGS metagenome assembly WNFJ01 (sample SAMN13153349, study PRJNA577476) | soil metagenome | isolation source: 115 cm saprolite on Douglas fir-dominated hillslope | place: USA:California | collected 2013-09-17
CGCACACATCCCTTCCCTGATCCGTCTGTGCCCAAACGACCACGAGGTCGCCCTCGTAAGGTCGCTTGAGCCTTTTCACCGATTAGTGTGGCTCTACCCGGGAACCCCTATTACGTGTAAAATTCGTATCTATTCAGTAGAGTGGCGTAAAAGATGCAAATCGTGTATGTTTCTCCTCCCTGACGCTCAACACGGCTACGAACACGATAACCTTTGCTCGAAATGAGCCTTTTACGCCACTCTACTGAATAGATACTAAAATTCTATCATAAAACAATTTGTTCTATTTGGAATGCAGAAAACAGATTACCTGATGACACCCTGGAATAAACTTGACAGATCCATACTGGCAAAGATACAATAGAACTGCTGAAAAAGGCAGGGTCGGTAAGGTAAGCCCGACCGGTTCTCAATCCCCATGAGAGCTACTGTTCGACACGCAAGTGACGGGACCCACAGCGTAACATAATGAGGTCGCAATGTGCGCCTTAAAGTTATGGGAGGTCCGTATGCTCACGAGAGCGTGTTTATTCCATCCTGTTTTTAATGCCTCATCGTGCTGCTCCTACAGCCAGAAAAGGCCTTGCGATGTGCTCGCCTGGTGAGCATGGGATTTCCCTGGAAAGAAGCATTTACAGGTATGTCTCAAAATGAAATTGGCGCAGGAGCGCCGGGAAAGAGTCCCGTTTCTCAGGCTGGCGGGTCGCGCCTGACGGGTTTTGCCCTGATCAGCGTATTGATAGCGTTAATGTTAACGCTGCTTCTGGAGGCCCTTGATCAGACGATCGTAAGCACCGCGCTGCCCAGTATTGTTGGGTCTTTGCAGGGCTTTGACCGTTATAGCTGGGTACTCACGGCCTATTTATTGGCCTCAACCACGATGATCCCTATCGTAAGCAAACTTTCGGATCAGTTTGGCCGCAAGTGGTTTCTGATCGTTGGAGTGGTGATTTTCCTGGCGGGTTCAGTGCTCTCTGGCCTGTCGCAAAATATGACCGAACTGATCGTGTTTCGCGCTGTGCAGGGTCTGGGTGCAGGCATCGGAATTGCCCTGGTCTTTACCGCAGTGGGAGACATTTTTACGCCTGCGGAACGCGCGCGCTGGCAGGGCATCTTCGAGGGCGTCTACGGGTTTGCCAGCGTTGTAGGCCCGACGCTTGGTGGCTGGTTGACCGATCATGGTCCCCTGGTAGGTAATCTGGTCACAGAGAGCACGCGGTGGCGCTGGATCTTTTACATCAACCTCCCGGTGGGCATTATTGCTCTGCTGGCTTTATTGATCTTTATGCCAGCGCGTCTTTCCCAGCGCACCAATACTTATCGTGGTTGGGCAGCTCTCCGGCGGATCGATTTTCTGGGCGCGTTGCTGGCATCGGGCGCAACGATTTGTCTGTTGCTTGGTTTGAGCTGGGGAAGTAACCAGACGTATCTCTGGAACTCTCCTCAAATTCTTTCCCTTCTGATTGGCGCAGGCGTTCTTTACATTTTGTTTGGTATCGTCGAACGGTTGGTGCCAGAACCTCTGCTCCCCTTGCAACTTTTCCGCAACCAGGTTTTTTCCGCGAATTCAGCCCTGACGCTTTTTATGGGTATGATTTTGCTGCCAACCATCATCTACCTGCCGTTGTTTTTGCAGGGAGTATTGGGAGAAAGCCCGACCAATTCGGGGCTGGTGCTTACCCCTTTAACGATCAGTCTGGCGATTGGTGCTGCTGTTTCAGGTATCCTGATCAGTCGCGTGGGGCGTTACCAGGTCCAGACGATACTAGCCGTGCTTCTACTTGCAGGAGGCATCTTTTTGCTTTCCGGGATGAACGCGAACACAACGTTTCTCCAGGCAAGCATCTATATGGTGATCGCTGGTATGGGTATGGGCACCATTTTTCCCGCGCAGACACTGGCCGCGCAGAATGCAGTTGAGCACCATCGGATTGGTGTGGCGACTGGTGTGATTACCTATCTGCTCGCTCTGGGACAGACGCTTGGCGTTGCGATTGCTGGAACCGTGGTGAATAATACGATTTCCAGCGATTTGCCCAATCGTGTGCCTGCCAATACTGTTCAACAGTTAACGCCAGCCGGGTGGCAGGCGGCAACCAATACAGAGATTCTGATTGATCAGAAGTATCGCAATACCGTATTGCATACCGCGCAACAGTATGCCAGCAAGGCAGCAACCGCGCATATTCCGCCGGGTCCGCAGCACGATGCTATCGCGCAACAGGCCGCGCAGCAGGTGGTGCACCTGCTCAATCAGGTTTTCTCTGCCCTTCAGCAGTCGATAGTACTGGCTATTCACAATGGTTTGCTGGTTGTCTTGCTTTTCTGTGGGGGAGCTTTTCTTGCCGCGTGTTTCCTGAAGGATATACCCTTAAAAAACTCCTGGGGAGAAAGCAATCCCGTCAGCAGCGTTGCTGGCGGTACGGAAACGGGAGAAACCGTGCCACCAGTCCATTAAATGATGCTAGGTAGCCGGTCGGATGAGATCTCATCTGAAACGCGGGCGAACAGGATATCATTTCTCCTCCTCCTGTTCGCCCGCGCGCGTGAGCTGGCGCTCAGTTGATCAGTCCCCACGGTTTCGCGCGTTTCCGCGCTTTCTGTGCCCCTGAAGGTTGTGGTAAATACCCTGAAACCTTGACATTTTTTGCCCCCAATCACGCACATTTGCCCTGAAAGAAGCACATTGGGACAATGGTTCCTGGGCAATCCGCTCCCCGTCTAGGGTATGAGCCTGAAATGTTGTACAGAACGGCCTTGGTGAGAGGAAAAGACAGAAGCGAGAAAGCTGGTGTGTAAACACGAAGGGTGAGCCATCATTCGGGTAAACGACCAACGGTCAAGAGCCAGAGACCTGATGGCCCTGTTCGAGCCGGTCGAAGAGCAGGTCTGTACTAAGCTCAACGTTTTCAACGAACAGATCATCCGCAAAGAGCTTGTGCAAACGGGCACTCTCAGAGAGAGACACCGTTTCTTGCACCTCTAGCGAGGAGGCGCGCGTATAGTGTTGTTCTTCCAGCAATATCCTGGCACGCAAGGTGCCTCCCACCAACAGAGGGTTATCATGAGAGTGACCATAGACAACTTCGGAGACCAGCACGTCGCCACGAATAAGGAAATCCCCAGACGAAACAATGCCGCGCGCCCGGACAGAGCCGCCGACCGCCAGAAGGCTCTGGCCCCAGGCTGCATCACCGTAGATACCCTCGATGGTGAGATCGCCAAACACAATCAGCGCGCCGTCATTTTGCACGGTACCGGAAATGGTGGCATTTCCAAATATCACCTGGGAAGCTTCTGGAGCTATAGCTAGATCCTCGGCAATATGCGTTGCTGGTTGGGTGGCAGGATCAACGAGGGCGTGGAGAACGTACATGGGGGTTTTTGCATATCCCCCCGAAACGAGTACACCGTTTCGGGGGGATATGCAAAAACCCCCTATAACTACGGTTGAGTCTATGAGCAAGATGGCACTAGAGGCTCTTGTACCCATCCTGAAACCTCCCATCCGAAGCCTCGAGCAGCGGAATAACAGGAGACGTTCACAGGCAAAAAAAAGCCTCTCTACTTGGAAGAATTACATGCTTTCGATGCATGAAAGCAGGAAAAGTGTAAGCTCAGCCTCAGTTATATGGTACACCATCCTTTTCCGTCAGAATCGCACCGACAGGCCTATTAAGCTCTTTGAGTGCCGGGTCGATCTGCCTGGCCAATTCGGGCACTCATGCAAAGACATCTTCTGGCGCTTAGCGATCAATGAGCATGTCGTTTCCTTCTAAGCAAACTCTCAGTGAAATTCTACCTCTTCGTTTGCTCGAGAGACAAGCTCAACCAGCTCTGGACGCTTCTCACGCCTGCTGCTACTTCTGTTGGGAGAACTTGGTCAGCTCACCCGAAGATGATCTCGCCCTGGAGTCACTCCAGAGGCCCATTTCGCACCACAAACTAGATAGCGAGCTACCCCAAGATAGAGGATGACCATGGCTTTGGACAACAACGACAAAACGGCGCGTATACGGATTAAGCTGCTCGACGATCATCTGCGTGAGTAATGTCTCACCCTTTTGACAGGTTGAGACAAAAAGAGAGACAATGACCTATGATGGAACAGCAGAGAAAGCAGAACCTCGACATCATCGATATCGGTTTCGACTGGAGAGGCAGTCTCTTCGGCATAGCATCTTCTCCCAGTACTTCTCGTAAAGAACATTGACGATCTATAGCCTGATTAGTATAATCGAGGAACAGGTTTATAAGTATACTCCTCCACTTAAAGGCCGATGAGAACTGGAATGAGGGGAAGGAGTTGGAAAACGTGAAAACAATAATCACGTTGGGAGAGGGGGAGAAGAGGAGCCTTCATGGAGCTGAATGAAGTAAACACGCGGTCATTTCGCTTTCTTACCAGACAGCAAAAGCGCATTTATAAAAGACTTTCTCTGGTTGGCGAAGGACCCGCTGCTTTTTATCGCGATGCCTGCCGCATCATGGCCGCTGAACCCCCATTTGAAACCACAACCCATCTTATGGGTCACTGCCTCAGAGAGATTGAGAGCGCATTGCGTGACGTCCTCAAACCCGCAGTAGCCAACTCATCAGACTCGTCAACTAAGAAGAACATGACCGGTGAGGAACGCTATAAACATGATATCATCACTATCTTGGACGGACTAGAGATTCCCGAGACGGATGAGATCGCGCAACTCTGGCTGAGATTACCAGGCCGGGAGAGTCCATTTGCGCTTCATCGGTATGCTCATCGCGATAACCTGACTAGGCCACGTCCATTTGATCAAGATTTCCAAGCATTTTGGCGTGAAATGGAAGCGGTCTTTGACAGTATCCTTGAGAAGTTTGAGGCACGTTACCTTTCTTCTCATCGGCTCATCGATGCTCTATTGTCCGCAGATACGCCAACGGGAGCTGATATGGATACTCTTAAGAAGGCCGTTCCCTCTAATCGTGTTGCCCTCGGATACTTCTTTGAAGAATTGAGTAAAAGAGAGAACACAAACTGGCTGCAACCGTTGAGAGCGGAGGGCTTTTTTAAATATCCACCGGAGCCGGAGTATGATGCAGAAAAAAAGCAGGTAAGTCTCTCACCCTGGCCAGCTTCGCGTTATTTGTCACGCATAGCCGCTTCGGCCCCAGAGCAAGTCATGGAAATCGCCCTGGAAATCCCCGATACAGAGGAAGTAGGCGGCGTAGAGAATATCCACGTGTATGGAGATCTTCTTGACGCCGCATTGAAAATGCCTTCTCAGGTAGCTGTAAAACTGCTTCCCAGGGTCCTGAGGTGGGTGACCTTGTCGTATCAGGGATCCCTTCCCGAAAAGCACGTTGCCTTCGTGAGTCATCTTGCACGCAGTGGTCAAATTGACGCTGCGCTTGGGCTAGCCGAGGCGCTTTTCGCTCACCTGTCCCACACACAAACATCCTTTGAACTCTGGCATTACCATGAACTCCTCAAGACCCATCTTCCTGCCCTTGTTGCTCGAACAGGGATACGTGCGCTGAGGCTTTTCTGTGATTCCCTCGCACTTGAGATTCAGCCTGCCGATGAACAGGATACATCATTGCCGGATATCTCCTCCATTTGGAGGCCCGCCATAGAGGAACATCATCAGAATGTTCCGCAGGGATTTGAAAGCACGAGAGATCTGCTCGTTTCCTTCATACGTGATGCGGCGGAACAGATTGTGAGAGAGCAGATCGGGTCGGTGAAAGAAGTGATATCGCAGCTCGAGCAGCATGGCGGGTCCATCTTTCATCGTTGCACATTGTACTTCTTGGGCGTTTTCCCGCAGGATGCACCCGAGCTCGTTGCCAGATATCTTACTGACCGCCAGCAGTTTGACAACGCGGATATCCGCCATGAGTACACCTTGTTGGCGCATGCCGGGTTTGCTCACCTTTCTTCAAGCGACCAGGCAAAGATACTGGCATGGGTAGAGCAGGGTCCTCTAGATGTGGAAGCAGTGAAGGCATCCTATGAGCGACAAACAGGAAAGCCACTCACAGATGAACTGATCATGGGCTACATCAAAAGCTGGCAACGGGATTGGCTTGCGCGCCTTGACTCGGATCTTCCACCCGAGTGGAAATACCGCTATGAACGTCTGGTCACAGAAATGGGTCCTGCCCTGCATCCAGAATTCGAGATATATGTGAGCGAAGCTACGTGGGAACAGCCTTCAAGCCCGAAATCCACAGAGGAATTGAGTAACATGCCCATCAAGGAACTCGTCTCTTTTCTCAGGAATTGGCAGCCATCGCCCTCTCAAGGCATCGAAGATACTTCTCCCACTCCACGAGGGCTTAGGAATAGGCTCATGACTGCAGTTGAGACAATGCCCCAGCGCTTTGCTGCGCAAGCGTGGCTATTCCGTGGGCTTGACCCATTGTATGTAAATGCCGTGCTGGCAGGGTTGGAACATGCAGCAAAGCAGCAAAAAGTCTTTCCCTGGCGGTCAGTCCTCACGCTCTGTCATTGGGTCATTCATCAGCGGCGGATGCCGTCGAGAAGGAAGGATAGGCGTCCTCATTATCATCCACAGTGGATTGAAGCCACGAAAACAGTGCTCTCCCTCCTCTCGGTGGGCTTCGAGCAAACGCCTGTCGAAATCCCGCTGGAACTTCGACCTCGTCTCTGGAAAGTATTACAACCACTCACAGAAGATCCCAACCCGACGCGAGAAGACGAGCAGCCATTTTCCAGCTCTCCTCATGAACTTGTAGGGTTTACACTCAATACCATTCGTGGAATGGCGATGCACGCCGTTGTGCGATATGCCTTGTGGGTGCAGCGGCAGATCGTCCAAGAAAATGGCGGAAATGAACAGGCACCAGGAGGATTCGATGCGCTTGCAAAGGTGCAAGAAGTACTCGATCACCACCTCAACCTGGTCCATGATCCATCGTTGGCTATTCGCTCCATCTATGGTCAGTGGTTCCTCTGGCTCGCACTTCTTGATCAGCAGTGGATAATACAGAATATCCCCAGAATTTTTCCCCTTGAGGAGTCCTTTCGAGACTGGCGAAACGCAGCCTGGGAAGCCTACGTCATTTACTGTCCACCGAAAGTCAATGCACTTCATCTCCTGTTTGCAGAATACCAGCGGGCAATTGGGCGCATAGGAGAAACCTCTACACATGCAAGGCCACATCCATATGATCCAGATGAACACCTTGCTGAGCATTTGATGACCTTCTATTGGTGGGGCAAGTTAGATGTAGATGAGCCGGAGGGATTACTCGCCCGGTTTTTTATGCAAGCTCCAGAGGTGCTTCGTCGCTATGCCTTTGAATACATAGGGAGAAGCCTCTTTACGACCGAAGAAACAATTTCTCTTGAAGTTCTTGCTCGGCTCCAGAGGTTGTGGGAGTGGTTCATTGAGCACGTTTCGAAGTCAGCGGTGCAAGAGACCCTCATTCCGGAAGTCGCTGCTTTTGGATGGTGGTTCAGTTCGGGGCAGTTTGATGATAGCTGGGCTATCATGCAGCTTGAGAAGGTACTCAGGTTACACGAGAAGATCGACATGCCTGATAAAGTTGTTGAACGTCTAGCTCAACTCAGTACGAAGATGCCACTTCAGACGGTAACCTGTCTCTATCTGCTCGTGCTGGCAGAAAAAGATATCTGGGTTACTGACGATTGGAAAAAGCAAGTGCGAATACTTCTAATAAATGCATTGCAAAGTGCCAATAGAGATGCTTACAGGGGTGCCAGGGAGGTGATCAATCTCTTAGCTTCTCGTGAGATCGCCGATTTTCGTGATCTCCTTGAAACACACAGTCCAGAGGAAATCTCTTAATTGGGCCTCGAGTACTAACGGACCCAAAAACAACGATAAGGCTTCTTTCTAACGTTTTCCTGGCTCTACAAGCGGCTTGAGCCGAAACAAAGAGCAGGCTCTTCCCAATGGAGAGATACTCCATCCCTTGGAAGGCATGTACCTCAATCGGCTCCACAAGGCGTTTTGTTTTCTTATCGTTGTTTTTGGGTCCGTTAGTACTCGATGGCTTTATAGGCCTTTAAGAGCTGATAGCCTCTTCCCCGTGTCACCAGATACACCCCAGCCAGAATGATCTGCGCAATCACCGCAGCGTCACCATACTGCCCGTCGAGGCGGACGAGAGCTCCTTCTGGTGGGAAGGCGAAGCGCGTCAAGTAGGTCGTGATGGCTCGGAGTGCCGAGGCAAGTTCACCGCGATAATCCCCATTCCCCTTGCCTCCATAGGTGCCGACCCATTGGCGGGTGTGCATCTGCAGAGCGGTCGTGCGGGTTCGCACGACTTCACCTCGCTTGCGCCCTGTGTAGCCAGGCGCACAGACGGCATCGAGGCGTCGTTTTGCTGGAGGGAGCGCAGTGTCACAAGGCAAGGCTCGCTGGCGCGCTGGTAGGCGATCCAGTAGCTCTCCCCGCGCTGCTTCGTCTCGCGACGTGCGGTGAAACGGCCTGCTCTGCCAACAAAGGCAAAGGAGGGAATGTCGGCCAGCCACGTGAACCATTCCTGGCTCTCCGGCGTGAGCGTGAGGGCATCTCCGAAGATGGCGGCGAGGGTGTGGTGTCGTGTTCAGAGTCGCGCACGGTGTAGGTAGACATGTCGGGGCACCAGGTCAGTGCATGGGCAGCAGGCTTCGGCATCGGTTCATCCTCGTCTCTGTCAGGTGCGGTGTTACCCAACGTCTTCCGGGGGCGCAGCGCTGACGCCGAAGACCTGCTCCAGATCGCGCCCGTACTTATTTTCTGATCCTTTGAGTTGTTTGAGATCTGGCTGCTGTTGGGAATACAACACATTTGCTATGGTGTGCAAGCCTCTTCTATCAGTTGGGCAACTTGTATATAGGGAATTTCACCGCGCAGGATCGAGAGGATGGTCCGAACAGAGAAACGTTCGTGCGCTCGGTAGAATGGGCCATCCAACACTGTATCGTGAGTAAGACGAACTTTGGCCAATGATCTTGGCGTTTGAGAAGCAAATGAGACCTTCACTCCATGGTTTTTGTGTTCCTCGTATATCAGATAGGTAAGTGATGTCGGTGCATCTGTAGAAACGCCCGAGGATGAGAGTGGAAGTTTCCCTGTTTGCTCATAGATCTGTGTTTGGAGATCTGCGAGATCAAGGTCATTGGCGAGCATCCACTGGAGACTCTTATAAGGAAGCTGCCCCATGTGTATGAAGTGATCGAGTAGGGCAACATGTGGAGTGGTGACTCTGAGATAGATAGGATAATAAACGCGACCGGCGGAGATGCTTTTGAAGCTTCGCATGTGAATAGACCCGTGCAGTTGGTGCAGTGTGAAGTGCCATTTTTTCCATATGAAGAGCCAATCGCTCCATATTTGCTCCGGATTCACTTCTTGCAATGTTCCTCCTGTGCCTTGAATGGCTACAAGCCATTGTTCTGCTTTTTGATGCATGGCACGTTCGAGTGCAGTGAGTTCTTCCTGCGTCTGAACATCCATGAGGGTATAATAGTCGAACGCGAGACCATACTCCTGTATGGGATACTGCTCCTCATGCTGCGTCTGCTGAATGACGTTGTTGATGCCTTTTGCGATATTCTCAAAGGCTTGATCACGGTTATTCCACGTCGTGATGGGTTTAGCCATCGTCGGCAGCGCTTGTAATGCACCAAGCGGTGTAGTTTTCCACCCTGGTGTCGGTTTGAGAAGAATGGGGATAACACGCGCCTCTCCTATCGTGTGCCGGGTGATCGCCCAATGCATTTCCTTGCTCCAACAGTAATCGGAAGCGATAAAAGCAGGACTGATGAGCAGGAGGATGATATCTGCTGTGTTCAGTTCTCGCTCAATCTCATACTCCCATTGATCTCCAGGCAGGAGGTCGCCGTAATGCCAGATACTCACCGCTTCTTGGCGGATGAGGACGGCCAGTGCTGTTTTGAGTTGCTGAAAGAGCGCTTGATCTGCATGTGCATAGCCGCAAAAGATGCGAAGTGCTGGTAGCTGTGTTGCCATTGTTTCTCTTTCCTTTATTCCCTCTCAACTTTGCGCTTGGCGCTGATGCTGAAGATCTGCTCTAACGTGCTGATATGCTTGTGCTGGCCCTTTTTGAGCACGCTGGTGTGATCCAACAGTGTTCTCTGAATCGAACGGGACCTCATGGCAGCACCTCCTCACCTGGTCGTCTTGCGTTTAATGCCGAATCGAGCAGAGAGTTTTTCACCGTAGGGGTTCTCATCTCCCATGAGTTCTTTCGTATACAGTTGGGTGATCCTGATATCCGTGTGGCCGAGTCGCCAGGCCAGGTCGGTGATCGGCGCGCCACTTCTCACCATACCGACGGCAAACGTGTGTCGGAGCGCGTGGACTTTGCTGGTATCCAGGTGTGCTGCGCAGATGGTGTGCTGCGCAGATATTCGAGAGCGTCTTGGTGCTAATCGCCTGTCCTTTGTTCTGTCGGCTGTAGGATACCCAGATCGGCGCATCATCTTGCAGCGTGAGGAGCTGGTTTCCATAGTGGGCATGCAGGTAGTCCAACAACACGGCTGAGGTGTCGGCGTCGAGCAGGTCTCGCATCACCTTGTTCCCTTTACAGTGAAACGTCAACTGGATGCGCACCTGGGTGCGACCTTGTATTTTCACATCGCCCCCGCGCAGGCCTGCCAATTCGGAAGCACGGCGGCC
>WNFJ01019075.1_pt1 | contig 10654 bp, 9 predicted proteins | sample 5400461 | NCBI WGS metagenome assembly WNFJ01 (sample SAMN13153349, study PRJNA577476) | soil metagenome | isolation source: 115 cm saprolite on Douglas fir-dominated hillslope | place: USA:California | collected 2013-09-17
TTTACGCGTAATCTAAAACAAGGCTGGCAAAGCAAGCCGCCGGTCCGCCCGAGAATTCGTGTGCGCACCGCGACGGCTTCTGCCAGCAAGAAAGTAATACTGAATGTTGCATGTGTCAGAAGTGAATCCAGGGTGCTCCTCGGAGCCTCTGGCGGAATGCGCCTCCGCGCCATTTTCCGGAATGTTGATTTCGCCTTATGTGAAAGAGCGATTGGCCGCGGCGCGTTTTACAGCGCCGACTCCGGTACAGGCTGCGGCCATCCCGCAGGCGCTGGAAGGCAAAGATGTGCTGGCTACGGCGCAGACGGGTACCGGTAAGACACTGGCGTTCCTGATTCCGGTGATCGAAAAACTGCTCAAGGATAAAACTCCGGGAATCGCGGCGCTGGTGCTGGTGCCGACGCGCGAACTGGCTATGCAGGTGGTGGATCAATACAACGCGTTGCGCGGCAAGCTACTATTGCCCGCGGCGTTGGTGGTCGGCGGCTTGTCCGAAGGTGGACAGCTCCAGGCCATTCGCAAAGGTGCGCGGCTGGTGGTAGCGACTCCGGGGCGTTTGGAAGATTATCTTGATCGCAGACTCTTCCACTTTAACGCACTGCGCATGCTCATCCTCGATGAAGCGGACCGCATGCTGGACATGGGATTCCTTCCGGCGATCAAGCGCATCGTCGCGATCCTGCCGAAAGAGCGGCAGACGATGTGCTTCTCCGCGACCATGGAAGGCGATATGGCGCGCATCGTGAAGGATTATCTTCGTAACGCCGTGCGTCTTTCGTTCGGCTCGACATCGAAGCCATCGGAAAACGTCCGAGTACAGGCGTTTGAAGTTGCCCTGGACCGCAAGCAGGAAATGTTGCAGCGCTTGCTGGCCAAGGAAACGGGCAAGTGCCTGGTGTTTGCGCGAACCAAACGCGGGACCGAGCGGCTTGCCCAGAGCTTGAATCGCAAGGGCTTCTCCGCCGCCATGATTCATGGCGACCGCTCGCAATCGCAACGCACGGCGGCGCTGGCCGGGTTTCAGCAAGGCCGCTTCCGGGTGCTGGTGGCGACAGACCTGGCTTCGCGCGGGATTCACGTGCAGGACATCGCGCATGTCATCAACTACGATCTGCCTGAAGTGGCGGAGAATTTCATCCACCGCGTTGGCCGAACGGGGCGCAACGGCGGACACGGCGTGGCTTCAACGCTGTTCGTCAAAGAGCAGCGGTCCGAATTGTTCCAACTAGAACGTTCGCTGGGCATCAAGATGGAGCGCCTGCGCGCGGACGAAACAGCTTCCCTTCCCGAAAAACGGGAACGGCTGCCGGTCAATCTTCCTCGCGTGGAATCGTTTCAGAAGCCTGCGAGATTTGTGCTTCCCGGCGAGGTTTTCCAGATGCAGCTCGAAAACTAAGCGAGTCTAATCACGAAGTAAAACGCGGGCCCCCCGATCGGATCGGGGGGCCCGTCTGCATTTGCTGCGCTTTCGTCATGTATCGCGATCTCCGGGCCGTTTGCGCTGATGCGCGCGGCTGTGCTACACATGCTGCATGCCTGATTTTGCCGCTCCCGTCGAACGACTCATCGATGAATTGAAACATCTCCCCGGAATTGGCCAGAAGACCGCGCAGCGCCTGGCGTTTCACCTGCTGCGGGCGGCGCCCGAAGATGCACTGGCGCTGGCCGACGCCATTCGCGACGCCAAAGAAAAAACCCGCGCTTGCACCATCTGCCACAACATCACTGATTCCGATCCGTGTTTGTACTGCGTGGGACCGGCGCGCAGCAAGAAGACCATTTGTGTGGTCGAAGAAGCGCACAACATCATGGCGATTGAGAAAACCCGGACGTTCAGCGGGATGTATCACGTGCTGGGCGGGTCGCTCTCGCCGCTTTCGGGGCGCGGACCGGAGCAGCTTCATATCAAGCCGTTGATCGAGCGGCTAAAAGGCGGCGCCGTCGAAGAGATCATCATCGCGACGAATCCCACGGCCGAAGGCGAGGCCACGGCGGTATACCTTTCGAAATTGCTGAAGCCGCTGGGGGTGCGCGTCACGCGAATCGGCGTCGGGATTCCCGTGGGTGCGGACCTGGAGTATGCCGACGAAGTGACCATGTTGAAGGCCCTGGAAGGGCGGCGGGATTTATAGGGCTTCTCGCGCGTGCAGCACTGAAAAATGGGCTGTCCTCGCTTTGCAAAGGATGGCCTGGTTTGCGACCGCAATAGGCGAACAGCGGCATGACTCTTAGTACGTCCAGGACGCTCTAGCCAATCCTTGCATTTAGGTATAGAGTTTCATTCCGAAAGTGGTTGTCCTCCCACCAAACCCAGGGCAGCCGCGAATTGGCTGACAGGAGGTGCGCTAATGCCGAGCCTGGCGCACTACATGACGCAGTACGATCACGAGCACGAATCCGGCTGGAACAAATTCCTGCATGGCGTTGGTATCCCGATGATTTTTGCCGGGATTATCCTTCTCCTCTTTATGAAATGGGCCTGGGGAGCAGGATTTTTTCTGGGCGGATGGGTGCTCCTGTTTCTCGGCCACCGGATTGAGGGAAACCATCCGGCGTTTTTCCAGGGACCGATCTATTTGCTGGTTGGGCCAATCTGGGTCGCAAAAGAGGCATGGATGTTCCTGACCGGAAGGCACCGCAGGCCGGCCTCGGAAAGTACTCCGCAGAGTGATGCGATGAAGTAGCTGCAGCGAGTTCACTTGCTGGCGAGAAATCTGAAAACACTGAGGGGCGGCGGTGGTCCGCATGAATGATTCAGGCGGCAATTTTGCCGGTGAGAAAACTGAAATGGTGTCCGAAAGTGTTAGCAACGCGAGCGCGGAGTTAAGGAAGCGCCGCAGCACGCGCATCGTGCAGGCGGTTCCCCTCGTGGTGACGGGTGTCGATGCGCTGGGACGGCCGTTCGTGGAACGAACGTCCTCGCTGATTATCAATTGCCATGGCTGTCGCTATCAGTCGAAACATTACGTCCTGAAGAACATGTGGGTGACGATGGAAATCCCGCATCCGGAAACAGGGCAGCCCCCCCGCACCGTGCGGGGACGCGTGGCTTGGATTCAACGGCCTCGAACGGTCCGCCAGCTTTTTCAAGTGGCGCTCGAGCTGGAAGTTTCCGGCAACGTATGGGGCATTGGCTTTCCGCCGGAAGACTGGACCGCGTTCCCCGAGTTGACGCAGGTCGTGATGAAGTTGGATGCGGCCCCGGAGACCTCGCCATTGCCGCCACCGGTGGCTGAACCGGATGCGGCCCCGCATTTGGACGAGGCCGAGCTTCCGCCGGCGGCTGGGGCTGACAATCTAATGGTATTCCCTTCTCCGGCGAGCGCGACCGATGCGTCGCTCCAGTTGGCGCGGCAGGTTGCGCGGCTGGTAGCGGATGCCAAGCAGCAAATTCAGGCGGCCACACGGGAAGCGGCTTCGCAGGCGGTTTCGGCGGAGCGGCGGCTGTCGTTCGAACAGTGGGAGCAGAAATTTGCCGCAGGACGCGCGGAAATCGCGAATGAGACTGCGCAGGCCATTGAAAAGTTTCAGGCCCATGCAGTGGCGGCCGAGGCGCTGCGAACGGAATTGCCACGGTGGCTGGTGCCACAACTCCAGCAACTCACGCGCGACCTGACGATGAGCCTCTCGCAAGAAGGCGCAGCCCAGCGCAACGACCACGCCCAGCGGCTGGAAAGCATGGCGGAGTCTCTGCGAACCGTTTGCCGGGAGGCCGAGGAAACGGCTGCCCGCTTGAAGACCCAGTCGGAGCAGTCGGAAGCACAAATTGTTGCGCGCGCAGAGTCAGCGACACAGGCGCTTGAGGAAGCGGCAAAGCAGCGGGAGGAAACGGCAACTGCGCAGCGCGAAGCGCTGAGCGCCGCGGCCAATGAGATTCAGCAACGGGTAACAGCGGCGCTCTCGTCCGCGCAATCGTCCTCGCACGAGCAGCTTGCAAGTGAATGGGAAGCAGCACGAGCGCATTGGCGTGCAGCGCTTGAGAGCACTCTCGCGGAAGCCCAGGATCGCGCGGCGGGCGGATTGAACGAGCACACGCGCGGGTTGATGGCTCAGCTGCAGGATGAGATGGCGCGTCACGCCACGGCAGCGCGCGAATCGGTGACGAGTGCGGCAACAGAAGAAGAGCAGCGAATGGCCGCGTTGCGGGAGATGCTGCAGGAGCAGACGCAACGGCTGGAATCAGTGCTCGCACGTGCGGGGGAGACCAGCCAGCAGCTCGAACAACATTCGGCGCAGCTTGATAACGTGCAGCAGCAGGCGCTGGCCGGATTCCAATCGCAAATCGAAAATGTATTAAGCCCGAATCGCGAAGAGTTGCAGCGCCGCTCCGAAGCGATCCTGGAGCAGCTCAACGCGAAAATTCAGGCAACCTTCGAAGAGGCGAGCCGTCAGGCAGTGGCGCAGTTTGACCGGCAAGTCGCGGAAACGGTGCAGCCTCACGTGATGCGTGCCGAAGAGGCAGTTCACCGGCTGGCAGGAGGGCGGTCACTGCTGGATGCGGCGCTGACGCTACAGCAGGACCGCATCCGCAACTCCGCGGACGAAGCCTTCGCGGAATCACTGGCGCACTTCCGGGAGAATCTGGGCAGCGTGGAGCAAATCCTGCAGGAATCCTCGCAAACAATCACCGGACGCGACCTGGCAGAACTGGAAGGAAAAGCCGGAGATTTGAAGCATCAGATGGTCGAAGAGCTGCTCAAATCGGCGGAATGGTACGAAAAGAAGGCGCAGACGCAGATTCAGAACCTGACGGAAAGGGCCGTCGAGCACGCCGGAAACCAGCTGCGGGAAAAAGCTCGCTAGCGAGCTGGATCATTCGAGCCGCAGCTTCGTGGGACACACGCAGACACAAATGGAAGACGTGGTGCGGGATTCGTTCGAGCGCGCGCGAGCGCTCTTCGCGGAAGCCGCGGACACCACGGCGGCGGCCTTCACGGATGAGATTCAACGGACGGGCCGGCAGGAACTGGCGGGATTCAACGATGAGGTGCGGCGCTCCAGGGATGGCGCGCGGCTGCAACTGGACACGGCGCGTACGGAATTGGCACAACAGACGACCGCCGAACAGGAAGCTTTCCTGCGGCGCTTCCACTCCTTCATGAGTGGAGCTCTCGAAGCCGGCATCGCCGAAGCGCAGAAGAAGGTCTCTGAAGGGTTTGAACCGCTGCTGGATTCCTGGAAAACGATGACGGTGGCCCATCAGCAAGAAATGCACGGCATCTACAACCAGATGGGCCAACAAGCCGCGGAGCAGTACAAGAGCCGACTGGAAAATGTTTCAAACCAGTGGATGCTTGCGACGGTGGCTTCGCTGGATCGCCAGTCGCGGGAGATGATTTCGGGAATTGCAGCCACAGCGGAAGAAAAACTTCGCGAAGCCTGCGCCCAGGTATTCGCAGGCGTAGGAGAATCCCTGCGCGAGCGTCTGAGGGAGATGGCGCAGAGTTTTACGCCGCCGGCGGAACCTCCCGCGCGCGCGAAAAGCGCCAACACGGGAATCTGAAAACCAAAATCTCCAAAGCGAAGAGTCGCTGTGCCATGGCAACCCTGCTCAGGGCCCTCCGGCTGCTGATTCGCCACTGCCCTGCTGGCCCGGTATAATCCCAAAGGTTTCAATCACAATGGCCAATCACGCTTACCTGCGCGTATGGACGAGCGATTTTTCATTGGAAACGATGCTTGCCGAATTCGCGCGGTTCCTGACAACCGCGCCGCTCTCGGCGGCGCAGAATACCTTCAACGAACTTATCGTGCAGGCCGTGGACGGAACAGAGATACCTGTCGCGGAGTGGGATTTGCGCCCGCTGAAAGTGGGACCTGCAGAGGTTGCGGCTCTGGCGGTGCAGCACTTGAACGCGGACACGGCGTATATCGCGAGCGCAGAATGGGACTTGTGGGGGTTCGATATCGAGAACCTGAGGTGGCAGCACAAGCCGGAGCCGCTGGTGCTCGCATGCCACGGGCAGGAGTATGACCACGGGCTGGCGGAGACGGCGGGACACTTCTTGGCCGACTTGGGCTTCGAGCACTTCTTCACCGGGCACGGCGGGCTGCTGGCGCCCGGGGCGGCCTCGAATCCCTTCAACTCGTCGCATCATCCGGTAGAGCATACGTTTCGTCAGTGGATGGCGGTAAGCGGCAACCTGAAGGAATATCACGCCAAGACCCGGGAGAACATCCAACAACTCTTCCATTGGGTGGAAGCGATCGAGCGGGCTCTGCCGGTGGGGCGCAGCGACCTTTGGTCGGAAGGAGAGGAAAACTTTGAAGCGCGGCTGGACGCGATTGTGACGCAGCGGTAGCGCATTCCAATCTTGGGCATGCCAGATTCGCCGGGTCCTTCCACGAAGGGCGGGCAACAGCTAGAATTGATGTGCCAGGCATTTGATACAGCGGGTCCGGATGTGCCGCAGGCGACGAAAGTGCACTGCACACCGGGGAAAGTTGGGAAGCCCGGCCGAGTGGTGGAAATTACACCTGCGGCGTTAAATTTCTGATGGAGAAAACCTCACAAAGCGAGTGTGCGAGTGCTAACGAGAGGGTTATCGGTCCGTCCTTGTTCAAAGAGGGCCTTGGTGTTGGCGCGGCCCGCAGGTGGAGAATCCCCCTGAAATTCTCGCTGAGTTTCCTGCCCCTGGCTGTTTTTCTGAGCGGGTGCGGTGCGGATGCGACTAAGCCCGCCGCGCAGGTGGAAACCAAGCCCCCGGAGCCCGCTGTCCCTGAAGAAATTCAGCTGGCGGCCAAGGCGCTGCTGGGGAGCGAGTCGCAGGTGCTGGTGTTCGGAGACCTGGCGAAGAACGGGAAGCAGGAATTTCTTGCGGCGAACGTCGTGCCAAAAACGCCAACCAACAATTTGCCGGGGACGATCGTGACGCGCGTCGTCGTTGCGGAAAATACCGAAGGGAAATGGGCGGAAGTTTTGCGCTGCGATGAGCACCTGAAAAACCAAAAGGGATTTCTGGGTTTGACGCCTTTGGTGCCGGTGACCGGCTGGCGGCTGCAGTTTGAGCAAAGTGAAATCAAAGGCTTGGAGCTTTACTTTACGCCGCTCAAAGGCACCACCGATTCGCACGTGCTGCCGATCGGTGTGCGTTGGAATCCGGCGACGAAGCGCTACCAGTCGCTCGACCGGACCTACGAGCACTTCCTGCTCGAGTCGCCAACGATGCAAGATGCGAGGTCAACGCTGCGATGAGCGCGGTCCCCTCAGCCACCGGTAATCCCGCTTCCAAGAACCCAAGGGAATCTCCTCCCAATAAGGACTTGCGCGGCCTGATGCCGTATCTGCGGCGCTACCCCGGCGGCATTGTTTTCGGCCTGCTCATGGTCGTGCTGATGGGCATCGTCGGCAACGTGCTTCCGCTCGCCACCGGCGTCATGACGGATACGCTCGCCGGCAATACGGTTCCATTCGAACACTCCACACAGACCTCAACTCCGCTCGTCCTTGGCCTGAAGGCGTCAAAGCTCAGCAGTTCCATTCCCTACTACGCGCCGGGCAGCCGCCGCACGCTGGGCATCTATTGCCTCATCGTTGTTTTCTGCGTCGCGGTCAAGGGCGTTCTTTCTTTCTCCGCGCGCTGGACGCTCATCGGCGTTTCCCGCGACATCGAATTCGACATTCGCAACGATCTCCTGAAGCGCCTGCTGATCCTCGAGCCCGAATTCTACGTGCGCAATCGCACCGGCGAGCTGATGTCGCGCGCCACCAACGACCTGAACGCCAGCGCGACGACCATCATCACCATGATCATGGCCATCCTGGTGATGGTCACACTCTCGCCTTCCCTCACACTTTGGGTCCTGCTTCCCGCGCCTGTGGTTGCCGTCGCGGTGTGGTTCTTTGGCAAAACGATTCATGACCTGTACGAAAAAATCCAGGCGGCGCTCGCCACGCTCACGGCGCGCGTCCAGGAAAATCTTGCCGGCGTGCGGGTCGTGCGCGCCTACGCCCAGGAAGAAGCGGAAATCCGCGGCTTCGACGAGCCCAACCGCGAGTATGTCTCGCGAAACATCCGCCTTATCCGCATCTGGAGCATGTTCATGCCGTCGCTTCAGGCGCTCATTGGCACATCCTTTTTGATTGTGTTGTGGCAAGGCGGTCATCAGGTCTTCCGCGGCCAGATTTCTCTCGGCGCTTTCATTGCTTTCAACGGCTACCTCACCGTGCTCGTATGGCCCATGATCGCCCTGGGATGGGTTACAAATATCTTTCAGCGCGGCGCAGCCTCCATGGGCCGGCTGAATTACATCCTCACCGCCGAACCGAATATCGATGATCGCGACGCGAAAGTCCCGGAAGGCGCCAAGCCTCGCGGCGAAATCGAATTCCGCCATCTCACTTTCACTTATCCGACCACACTTTCCGGAAACGGTTCGAACGGCACCTCCAAGTCCAATGGCAGCGGTCCTCACCCAGTGCTTCGCGACATTCATTTGAAGGTCCCCGCCGGCTCTACGCTCGCCATCGTCGGCCCCACGGGCAGCGGCAAGACCACGCTCGCCGCTCTGATTGCGCGTCTTTGGGAAGCGCCGGGAGACTCGGTCTTGATCGACGGGCGTCCGATACGCGAGTGGCCTCTCACCACGTTGCGCCAGGCTATCGGCTTCGTGCCGCAGGACACCTACTTGTTCGGCGAGACCGTCGGCGGCAACATCGCCTTCGGCCTGCCGGAATATGATGATCAACGCATCCGCGAAGCGGCCGAAATTGCCAGCCTGCACGGGGACGTCCAGGACTTCGGCAAGGCCTACGCGACCATGGTCGGTGAGCGCGGCATCACTCTCTCCGGCGGACAAAAGCAGCGGGCTGCGATTGCACGCGCCGTCGTCCGCGATCCGCGAATTCTGATCCTCGACGATTCGCTTTCCGCCGTGGACACGCAAACCGAGGAGCGCATCCTCAGCGGCCTGCGCGGAATCATGGAAGGCCGTACCACGATTCTGATCTCGCACCGTACCTCGACGGTCCGGGACGCCGACCAGATCGTTGTTCTGATCAACGGCGGCATCGCGGAACGCGGAACGCATGACGAACTGCTCGCGCGTGGCGGCTACTACGCGGATTTGTATCAGAAACAGTTGCTGGAAGAAGAGCTCGAACGCGCATGAGCAACCTGCACGAAGAAGAAGCCCTCGGCAAAGCGTGCCGTACAAATGGCGCGTGGTCCTCGCGCTCGTTATGGTGGCCATCGTCACCCCGCTCGAACTTGCCCCGCCGCTGATTTTTCGAAAAGCCATCGATAGCTACTTTACTCCAGCACTGAGGCACGTAATCCCGGAAGCATCTGCATGGACGGGCATCGGCTGGCTTAGCATGCTCTTACTAGCCATACTGGTGTTCGATTTCCTGGCCCAGTACATCCAGCTTCGCATCATGCAGCGCGTCGGCCAGCAAACCATGTATGACATGCGCCGCGAAATTTTCGGCCACATGCAGCGTTTGCCGATTAGTTACTTCGACCGCAATCCCGTCGGCCGCCTCGTCACCCGTGTGACCACGGACGTCGATGCCCTCAACGATCTCTTCGCTGCCGGCGTCGTTACCATGATCAACGACTTCTTTCTCCTCGTCGTCATGGCTGGCCTGCTCTTCAAGATCGACCACCGCCTGGCGCTCGACACCCTCGCCGTCCTTCCCGGCATCCTCATCGTCACCATGATTTTCCGTAAATTCGTTCGCGACGCGAATCGCCGCATCCGCACGGCCATTGCCCGCATCAATGCTTTCCTTCAGGAATATATCTCCGGCATGAGCGTCGTGCAGCTCTTCAACCGCGAACGCAAAGCCGTCCAGGAATTTGAAAAGCGCAATCGCGACAATATGCTCGCTTGGCGCGACGCGATTCTCGCCTACGCTCTCTTCTATCCGGCGGTCGAATTTCTCAGCTTCGCCACCATCGCTCTGATTTTTTGGTCCGGCGGTAACCGCATTTTCTCCGGCGCGCTCACTCTTGGCGTTCTGACCGCGTTCACCATGTTTGCACAGCGCTTTTTCCGACCGATTCAGGATCTCAGCGAGAAATTCAACATCCTCCAATCCGCCATGGCTGCCTCCGAGCGCATCTTCAAGCTGCTGGACGAGCCGCTGCTGGTGGATTCGGATCCCAACGCCATTCCGCTCGACCATCCGCGGGGCGAGATCGAATTTCGCAACGTGTGGTTCAGCTACCGTAACGTCGCGGAACCCGCCGACGAAGATTGGGTCTTGCGCGATGTCTCGTTCCGAGTGGCGCCAGGGCAGACCATCGCCATCGTGGGACACACGGGCGCGGGGAAGACCACTCTGATTTCCCTCGGACAAATCCTCCTGGACGGCCAAGACATTCGCCTGATCGAATTGCAGGATTTGCGGCGGCAATTCGGCATCGTGTTGCAGGATCCATTTCTATTCACCGGCACCATCGAATCGAACATCCGGCTCGGCACGCTGAACATCGATCACCTCGCCGTCGAAGGCGCCGTCGAGGAGATTGGGCTCGGGGAATTCATTCGCTCCTTGCCGGAGGGCGTTGGCAGCAACATAAACGAGCGGGGCTCAACGCTTTCGGTCGGGCAGCGGCAGCTCATCAATTTTGCGCGCGCGCTGGCCCACAATCCGCGCTTCCTGATTCTGGACGAAGCGACCTCCAGCGTGGACACCAAGACGGAGCTG
>WNFJ01204689.1_pt1 | contig 10654 bp, 13 predicted proteins | sample 5400461 | NCBI WGS metagenome assembly WNFJ01 (sample SAMN13153349, study PRJNA577476) | soil metagenome | isolation source: 115 cm saprolite on Douglas fir-dominated hillslope | place: USA:California | collected 2013-09-17
CTTGACCGCGTTGGCACGACGCAGCGACAGCGCCATGTTGTAGCTCTCCGGGCCCGACGTGTCGGTGTGGCCGGTCGCCGTGATGCGCGCACTGCCCTTCGCCTTGAAGGCGTTGGCCGCCTGCTGGATCGTGGCGAGCGCCTGCTGCGACAGGTTCGACCGATCCCAATCGAAGAACACCATGAACGACGGCGGAGTGACCACCGGCGGGGGCGGCGGCGGCGGAGCCACCTCGGGCTGTCCGAACTTGTAGCTGACGCTCAGCAACGCCATGATGTTGTTGTTGAAGTAGGCACCCGGATTGGTCGTTCCGTAGTAGCGGCCTTCCAGCGAGATACGCAATGCTGGCGTGGCATTGTAGCCGACGCCCACGATGCCCTGGTAAGCGAACATCGCTAGGCACATTTTGCAGCCTTGGATGTTGGCATCGACGAAGCCCACGCCCAAGCCACCGCCGACATAGGGCGTGATCATCGCTCCCGGGAAGAAATCGTAGAGGATGTTGCCCATGACCGACACTTGCTCGATCCTGCCGCTCACCGTGGCGTAACCGGTCGGAAAGGCGACCACGGCGCTGCCGGTGTTGGAATGGTACATCCCTTCCACCTCGACGCGGGGGCCGACGAAGTCATAGCCGACCTTGCCGCCCAGGGTCCAGCCGGTGTCCATAATGTAGCTCTGGTTGTTGAGCAGCCAATTAAGGCCGCCTTGGGCGCCGATATAGAAGCCTTGATAGGTCGGCTGGCTGGCGGCAAACCAATCCGACTGGGCGTTCGCCGACGCCGGCAGGGCGAGCAGCGCAGCGGCCGCCAGAAATGTCGATTTCTTCATAACGGGTCCCCCTAGTTGGAATGCAAGTAGGAGCGCAAGTGGGAGTGCAAGTACTCGACCAGTAAAGACACACTAACGCCGCAATTGCCCGCGGTCACGGGTTGCGGCCCTTAATGTTGCGAGGCGTTGCAACCTTGCAACACAGCGCCTTTACTGCATGACCCAGCCATGGCTCACGACTTGCGCGAGCGGGCGAGCGCGATGCTCTTAGCGACGGCAAAAATAGGCAACGACTTCAGCCACTCGCGGCGGTGCGAAGTGGCCGTCGAGGCCATCCAATATGGCGAACGCCGTCGGGCATGGTGGCGCTGCTCGGACAGTGCGTTCCCGGTAGGTCGGAATCCTCCGAGCCCGTTGGAGGACCTACAGGGGCAGATATGGGAATCCGTGGGGGCGCTATAGGAGTTCTCCTGGGGTCGGCGAGGTTTAGACCGGAATTTCTGAGACCCCTACCGTACATCGTCGCTGCCGGGTTTCCCCGTGGCCCGCCTCGCGCCCGCCCGCTCACAGATGGCACGGGCATCCGCTACGACGGCGTCACCAGCAGCGAGCAGCGCGAAATAAGCTGCACAGGCTACTCTCGCGCGAACATCGTCATCCGCATTCTATTGACCCTAGCCTCCGAGAGCGGTGGATTTAGCACGAGAGAGGGCCGGGGCCGTGCGAGGATTTTTTCTAACCGTTGGCGTCCTTGCGGCAGTGATAGCCGGGATTGTCTATTTCAACTTCGGAACGCTCTCGCCGTGCGGCGTGCTTCGCGAAAAGGTCAGACATAGCGACGCGTTGGCAGCGATGCTTCCCGACGGTCTCATTGATCTAGCCATCACTGCACAGTTCGGCGCGTTGTCACCCGGACGCTGCATCGAGCTTTTGTTCAACAACCAGATCGCACAGCCCACGGCACAGCCGCCACAGCCGGTAGCTCGGCCACCCGCTCCGCCGGCACCCGCCGCACCGCCGGCTAATGAAGACGCGGTTAGAGCGGTTAGAGAGGCTATCGCGGCGGCCAACGATTGCAAGGCCAAGCGGTTGCGCGGAGAGCTACCGTCGCGCGTGGCGTCCGCAAAGTGCTCAAACCCGCGCATCATCCAGGCGTTTAATAACGCGCAGTACAGATACATGGACCTGATAGAACTCTTTGCCGAGAAGCGCCTCCAGTTGGCCTTGATAGAAGATCGGAATAAAACGCCGGAAGATCACGCTGATGTTGAAAGCGCAAAACTCTTTGCAGACCTCGTTGAAGCCGAGCGACGGCGCGACAATGGCGAAAGGTAAATGCCTTTGGGCTCCGCGCCACGCTCGCTCACGATAAGATCGGCGCGCACTCCGGCAACATGAAGGGCGTCCGGGAGCTAAGCTTTAAGTGCACGGCCTGCGGCTCGGTCGCCAACACGCTCTATATGTTCCACAATCAGGGCGAGGTTGACGCGTTTCTGGCCGGCAAAGTGGAATGGTGAAGGGAGCATAATGATCACAAACCGAATTAGAGAGTGCGCCGACGACATCACGGGCATAGCGCAGCGGGACGGCACGCCCGGCGATAAGACCGCTGCAATCAACGCCCGTATTGATCGCTTTTTTGATGATCTAGCAGACCATCTCAAGGGTTCTCCTGGCCAAGACGGTAAGAAAGAGATCGACGCGCTGCGCTATACGCTAACCAACGATGCGGCGAAGTTCGCTACGGACCGCACCGCCGCTTCAGACGCAATATGCGAGTTCCTTGAACAAGCGATTGAATATGTCGAGCAGAAGCCGCGGCCGTGAGCGGCGACCCGCGTTGCTGTCCTGTTCAATAGGCAGCCGGCACACAACACGGGAGGCCGGCAAATGTCAGACAACGTTGTCACGCTCTTTCCAGCACGCACGCCCCAAGCCACACGGGCCATTGACGCGGCCCTCGACGCGGTTGATCAGGCTACGCTCACAGAGGAGGACCGCGAGGTCATTATTGCCGCGGTGATACGCGGCCTTGCGACGCTGGGCTCTAACCGTCTGGTTTACGTCGCGGGCTGACACGCCCTCCCCGGCTCTTGGCGTTGCGTCCGTTCCTGCTATCGTCGCCTCAATGAACACACCGACCACCATAGCCGCGCGTGCGGCGCACAGGCCGGATCCCAAGATGCCGCCTCTGTCCGACCCAAGGCCTTACGCTCATGGCTAACGAAGTCCCTGAATTCTACTGCCGCGCTTGGTCCGGCTTCAGCAGACGATGGATCGCCTACGTCGACTGCCACAAGGACTACCAAGACAAGTTCGAACTGCTTGGCCCGGTGGGCATCAACGGCAAGCAGTACCGCTGTACTGGCGTGCTGATCAGCGTCATGAACCACCGCACTGGTCAACAGCTCTTCAAGGGCGAGAGAATCGGCCTAGAAGTCGAAGCGCCATGGCGCGGTACGGATGATCTTCCACAATCCGGGCGAGGTTGACGCCTTCCTGGCCGGTGCGCCGAAGTGGTGACGCGGGCGCTGTGTTCCGCCACCGAGCTGATGAAAACGATCACGCCAGCCGAAATTGAGAGCTGGACCCATTCGACGCCGATGGACTGGGCAAACGAATCCTTCGCCATCGCCGAACAGGCGCGAACGGAGTACTGCACTCGACATGGTGCGTCCTGCGAGCATCCATCGGGCAAAGTGAAGATCGACGCGGCCTATGTCGCGGTGAACACCCCGATCGTCCGGGAGCAGCTGCAGAAAGCAGGCGTCAGGCTTGCGCATCTGCTCGATGCAGCTTTGGGCAAGTAGCGACATCGAGAGCGTCGTCCTAGCAACGCTGCGAATGACTTCGCCTTTAAATCCCCCAACGCGCCGCGAGGGCGGCCGAGGCCACGAGCACCAAGGCGACTGTGACGGCAACGGACTTCGCGATCATTCCATCGCTCCACGCTACCGGCTGTCGATCGCCGAACCAGTAATGTAGCCCGCGGCGCCGCCGATCAGGCCGGCCCCCACCACCACCGGAAAGCTGGCTCCGGCGACCGCGCCGATGCCGGTGCCGAGCGCCGCGCCCGTCAGGGCGCCCTTCTGGCCTGTCGTCATGTTCTCGCAGCCGCCGAGGAAGCTTGCCGCCAACAACACGCTGAGGATCGAAGATTTTATCATGTCACTCTCCGCTTCTCGTTGATCTCGAACCTACTGCCGTTTCGGCAGCCTGCTCAACTCCGTCTGGATCGCCCGATCGATCACTGTGAACAGGTGGGCATCGGGCATCAGCGTGCAGCCGCCGCTCCCCGCTGGTCCTCGGGGATGACCACCCCGTGATAGGCGGCCGAGTGCGCAGCAAGAAAGGACGACACTGCCTTGCTTTTCGCTGGCGCTCAATTCGCGGGTAGTCACATCGGCCATTATAAGACGTGACTGACGGCCGCGTCTCAACAGATACCGACGCTAGGGCCGTTTTTCTGCGCATGGAGTCGATTTGGCTCTCGGATGGTAGGCGGGGGCTCCCAACCCACCTCAAAGTCCGCTTCCTCCACGCCGCCCTCCCTAGTCAGCGATGCCGAGTAGCTTCGCCAATTCGGCAGGTAGTTCTCCGCGTGCCAGTTTGGTCTGAATACCCAAAAGTAAGCTAATGCTCGCAAAATGAGAAATTTCACCAGACAGAGCCATCGAAATTGACTCGGCAAATGGCACACGACGTTGCACCAATTCTTCCTCGGGCTCCGGGTGTGGAGCGCCGCGCTGCAAGTCCCACGCGACAAAACATTGGGTTCGCCCGTCAATTGATCCGGGCGCCACGGCGCCGTCGAACAGTCGAAGCCAATTGGCAGCCCGATACCCTGTTTCTTCGCTTAGCTCGATCTTTGCTGCTTCCACCGGCGCCTGATCCAGCCGGCACCCCCCGGCTGGAAGTTCCCAAGTGAAGCGGTCTAGGACGTAACGGTATTGCCCAACCAGAGTTGTGCAGCCTTCGTCATCGATAGGTGCGATGGTGACGCCGATCGATTTCATTCGGATGCTGTTGTACGCGCGAGGAAGACCGGCCCCAAATTGAACAGTATCGCTCCGCACCGAGAAGTAAGAACACGCAAACTTCACTTCTTTCCGGAGAACAGTCCAAGGGTTGGATCGATTCTCGCCCGTGCCGGCTCCTAACCCCTGTCGCTGCATGCCAATCTCCATATCCTCACGTCTAGATCGACCACCATACGGCTCATCGTAGCCGATGTCTGGTCGGCCACGCGTACGGTGAAGGAGGGTCCTAAATTACAGTCGCTGATGTGATCTAGCGCAACGCCTCGCTCCGGACTGCCGCCTATCTTCCCTTGCGGGCCAGACGCCGCCCTTCGTCGGTCAACGCGGCCTTACGTTCCAGTGGCTTGCCCCTCACTTCCTGAAGAACGATCCATCCGCACTCAACCGCCCGGGAAATGGTCGCCGCTGACTCGCCCATCCCATGCAGGAGCTGCCACTGCATCGGCTGTCCGTCAGTAGCTTCGTACAGTTTGTAGACGAAGTACCGCGCGGCCACATCGATCCCCTCGTGGGTTTTGATGACCTTGGGCGGGACGTTGGCCGTCGGGGCATTGAAAGGCGCGATGTCCATGCCGTCGATGATAGCTCCGATGGCCTCGCGGGTCCGCCGTCGCCACGCGAGTCCCCAAAGTTTGTCACGCGCCGCGACACTTTTTTGCCACTGAGCCGCCGCCTAGCAGAGCACATCAAAGTCCGGCCATGATGTCCCAATGGAGCAAGTACTCGGGGAAGGGTCGTCCCGCAGGCGCGGACGTCATCGTGCGTTGGCCAATAGGCGGACCGCTAACTCCCACGCCCGTGCTTTGGCCACGACCATTCGTGAGCTTAGGGCGGCCGGCTTTATTTCACGCCGGGCTCTGGCGGATCAGTTGAACCGAAGACGAATACCGACCGCTCGTGGCGGTAGCTGGCATTACACCACCGTGGTGCGGATGCTGACGCGCTTGGGCCTGCTCACATCCGGCAAGGGCGCCGCTGCAGATGCGCGAGCCAAGGCTTTGGCTTCGACAATTCGTTCGCTCCAGGCGGGCGGCCTCGTCTCGTTTAACGCCATAGCGCACGCGTTGAACGAGCGAAAGATACCAACCGCACTGGGAGGCAGTTGGCACGCAAGCAGCGTTCGCCGACTGCTAAAGCGCTTGCAAAGGCTCGATCGCGCTTCGAACAGCAGACATCGCCGCTTGGGCCGTTCTTCTCCCGTGGAATCGAATTAGCCCGCGGCTGGTAGGGCAGGACTTGACCGTCTGACACAACTTGGCTTTCTTATTGACGGGCCTGGCACGGCAGCGCAGCCTCGGGAGGCTTGTTCCGGGGTGCCTCATGTGCCGTGTCCTGGTGAGCCTGCTCCTGTTCTCTCTTTTGGCCTGTTCTATTGCTAGTGAACAGACCGATGACCAGAACTTTGTGCAACTCGACGCAAGGTATGCGCAATTCGACGCTAGGTTGCGCGGGATGGCGGGTGCCAATGAGCGACAGCTGCTCGGCGCCATGGGTCGCATCCCCGACACCAGCTATCAGGTCGGCGACCAGACCAACGTCCTGCAGTGGTGGTGGGACACGCCCAGCCCGAGCTGTTCGCCCAGGAGAGGGATGGGCGGATATTCGTCAGGCCCGGTACGCGAGAGCTTTTGCATCGTTGAATGGACCGTGTCTAAAGGCACCAGCCAGACGTACCACTGGCAGGGCTATGGTTGCCGATCTGTCACGCTCGAATACGACTCGCCCTGGCGCTTGAACGGGCGCGATGCGTTCTAGCCAAATCATTGAAAAGTATGGCGCTTACGCAACTTGCGATTACCCCAGCGAAGGCAGCGTCGACCTCGTGCTGCACGGCCCTATCATCGGCTTCAGCGTCAGATTCTGACGATCTCAAGACAGGGGCGGTGCATGGCGCAAAAACGCAGCAAAGGCGGTCGGCGCAGTCAATCCAGCCCTCGCCGTGCTCCACCGCAAGAAGCGAACGCGCGGGCAGGGCCAGTTCCTCCGGCTCGACGGCGTCTGGTTTTCGCAACTTGCGCTACGCTCGCCTTTGTCATCGTGTTGGTCGGCACGATGTGGGCGGTCCGTTACGGATGGTCGCCGCGCGGTAGCGACAGTGCGCAGCCCGCATCGGCGGCACTGGTGGACAACGCCACTTGCGTGCAGTGCCACCAGGCGCAGGCCAATGCCTGGGCGAATTCGCACCATGCCAAGGCGATGGCCAGAGCGACGCCGGTCAGCGTGCTGGGAGATTTCGGCGGCGTGGATTTCGAGCACAAGGGCGTGGTGTCGCACTTCTTCAAGAAGGGGGACAAATATTTCGTCCGGACTCAGGGTCCCGACGGCAAACCGGTCGATTTCGAGATCGCCTATACATTCGGCGTCGATCCCTTGCAGCAGTACCTCATCGAATTGCCTGGCGGGAAGCTTCAGGCGTTTACCGTCGCCTGGGACGTCTTGGGCAAACGCTGGTTCCATTTGCTGCCCGGGGAGAACACACCGCCGGGCGATTGGCTGCACTGGACCGGCCGCGGCCAGAACGCCAACACCATGTGCATCGGCTGTCACGCGACCGGCTTCGAGAAGCGCTACGACGCCTTGTCCGACACCTTTTCTTCGCGCTGGTCGGAGATAAACGTGAGCTGTCAGTCCTGTCATGGCCCCGGGGCGGCCCATGAGACCTGGGCGAAGACAAGATCGCCAGCAGACAAGACCGCCACGCGCCATGGCCTCGCCGTCGATTTCGCGGGCATGGATCCCCATGCGAAGGTCGACACTTGCGCGATGTGCCATTCCCGGCGCAGCGAGCTCACCGGCACTTTCGATGCCGGTCAGCATTTCATGGACCAGTTCTTGCCGGCCAACCTGCGCGCGGGATTCTACTTCGCCGACGGCCAGCAGGAGGATGAGGTCTACGCCTTCGGGTCGTTTCGTCAGTCAAAGATGTATCAGCTGGGCGTAACGTGCATGGATTGCCATGACGTCCATTCGGGCAAGCTCAAGGCCGAGGGCAATGCCGTCTGCACACAATGCCACTCGCCCACCGGGGACCGCCGTTTCCCGACAGCATCGAAGCTGTTCGACGATCCGTCGCATCACCATCATCAGCCGGGCAGCAAGGGGGCAGAATGCACAACCTGCCATATGCCGGCGAAGACCTACATGGGCGTGCACAGCCGGCCGGACCACAGCCTGGTCATCCCCCGCCCGGATCTGTCCGCGAAGCTCGGCTTACCGAATGCATGCACCAGCTGCCACGGAGACAAGCCGGCCGCTTGGGCAACTGATGCGATCGAGCGCTGGTACGGCGTGGAGCGTACGAAGGGAGCGCACTTTGCCGAAGCCATTGTGGCAGGGCGAGCCGGGAATCCTGACGGTGCAGCAAAGCTCGACCGCTTGACGGACGATCCCCAAACGCCGGCGATCGTCCGGGCCACCGCGCTCGAGCTGCTGCGCGGCTATGGTGAAGCCGTTTTCCCGCGGGCCATTCGGTCACTGGACGATGCCGATCCCGCAATACGCCGTTCCGCCGTCGCCGCTTTGGAAGGGATGCGGCCCGGCACTCGGCTAGCTCAGGTTGGCCCCTTATTGACCGATCCTATGCGCGCAGTTCGCATCGAGGCCGCACGCGTGCTGGCGTCCGTGCCGGCGGGCGAGTTCGACGCGGACAAGCGCGCCAAGTTTGAGGCGGCGATCGCAGAGTATGTCGCCGCGCAACAGGTCTCCCTCGACATGCCCGGTGCGCACCTCAACCTGGCAGTCCTTGCCGAGAGCCAGGGCCACATCGCCGAGGCCGAGAAGGAGTATCTTGCGGCATTGAACCTCGATGCAGACTTCGCGCCCGGACGACTGAACTTGGCGCGCTTCTACAGCGTGAGGGGACGCCCGGGCGATGCCGAGCATGTCTTGCGAGATGGCCTAACGCGCGTACCAGCCGAAGGCGAGCTGCATTACTCGCTGGGGCTGTTGCTTGCGGAGCAGAATCGTCTGCCTGAAGCGGCCGCCGAGCTGAACGAAGCCGCGCGGCTACTGCCGGACCGACCGCGCGTGCACTACAATCACGGGCTTGCTCTTCAACGCCTGGGCCGACGCTCTGAAGCAGAAGTGGCCTTGCTGAAGGCGCAGTCGGTGGCACCGTCCGACCGCGCAGTCATCTTTGCGATAGCGGTATTTTATGCCCAGGACCGCCGCTGGTTCCTGGCCGTGCCGTGGGCCGAAAAGTTGGTGGCCCTCGATCCGGCCGACCCACAGGCGCAGCAGTTCTTAGCGCAAGTACGCGCCGGGGCTCAGCGAGACACTGGACGCTAGATGTGAGCTTTCAATAGGTTGTCCATCCGGCCCGGGCCGAGGAAGTTGAGGGTGTCGAGACTTCAACTTGTCCTTGGGAGAGCCGAATGGACATGCACAAGAATGCCTGCCTGACGCTGCTCGGTCGAGAGCGCCCGCTGGCAGTCGGGGACTAACAATTCGCCAAAACGCTCCAATGGGTCAGATTTGGGCTCCGCCGGCCGAGCGACGGGCAACGGTCAACCGGGCAGCAGAGGGAGCAGTTGCAGAAAGCAGGCGTCAGGCTCGCGCAGTTGCTCGATGCCGCTTTGGGCAAGTAGCGAATATCGAGAGCGAATATCAGATGGGCGCCATAGTTACCGGCCGGCCGACCGGCCGGCCGATCACCAGCATAATTGGAAAGCCACGCGAGGTCTGGCCATGGGCGATGAAGCTGTTGTTCGGGTCGCCTGTTTTTCTTTCGTATTGGCCGTTGCCGCTGAAATAGCCGTCGAAGCACGACAGCGAGAACTTGCCGTTGTTCGGCCCCTCTTTGGTGAAGGTGCCGTCGCAGACCGGTTCAGCGCTTTGGTTTTTAACGGTGAAATGAACCGCTCGATCGCGCCCGAGCACTGAATCATAGCTGACAACGCCGTTCAGAATCCTCTCATTGCTTTCGTCATCGCGGTAGATGATCGAGATCGGGCCGGCGGGCGAGACCCTCGCAACCGTACGCTCGGCCTCTGCGGTGCCCGTCTGCACCTCGGCGCACGCCGGCAGGAGCAGCGCCAAAGCCATGACGAATACACGGCGCATTGAAGACCCTCTCCCTGATTGAGAGGGTCGCGCGGGGACGGCAACCCGTCAAATGGAAAACAGGTCTCAGCCGATAGGGCCCCACCGACGGTGGCATCGCATCCGACGTTGCCAGCACTGCAGCGCGACAAGATTGGACTCGCGCATTCAACCTGGGCCGCAGTAGGACTCGCACGGGGACGGGGATCCTAGCCGCGCTTCGATATGGAGCACGGCCTACGAAAGCGAGCAGTGCGCACCGGCTGTTGCCGTTCAAAACATTCGGCGAGGCCGCGGCCTTCGACCTTGAGGTTGAGGTCTCCTGTCGATGCGGCCGCCGCGTCGTGATTGACGGCATGGCGCCGGCCTTCCGCAACCGGCGCATCATGGGCACGCGGTTCCGCTGCACCACGATGCTGCCCCATGGCGTGGCGTGCGCCGGCTTGCCCTCGATCTACATCCGCAAGCGCGGCCGCTGGACCATGGCCGATCATTCGCATGCCATCCGGGCCCGGCAGGCAGCGGCGCCGATCGATGCCAAGCCAGGGACCTTCGCCTCAATCGTGAACGAGGTCGCGTTCCTCTACGACCGGGGTTGCTCGCCGTCCTACACGGTCGACATGATCGAATTCGACGAGCCGCCGTGGGATCGCTTCCTCGACAAGTCATGGGGCCGGTTCATTTGTCCAGGCTGCGGCCAGACGCTCGACATGCACGTTAGCCACGGACCCGGTACGCCGGGGACGGAGCGTTTCAACGAGGTCGCCTAAGCCGCCCATGGCCCTAGCGCACCACCCTCAACC
>WNFJ01212075.1_pt1 | contig 10653 bp, 12 predicted proteins | sample 5400461 | NCBI WGS metagenome assembly WNFJ01 (sample SAMN13153349, study PRJNA577476) | soil metagenome | isolation source: 115 cm saprolite on Douglas fir-dominated hillslope | place: USA:California | collected 2013-09-17
ACGGCTTGACACCACTTGCAAATCATTGGAAACAAAGCAAACTAGGCAGGTCTGCTACGAGACACCGGGACCGAGCTAAGTGTTTTGTTAGTCCCATGAGGTTCGGTTCCGGTTCCCGCTAGACTTCCCCCATGACATTCACCGCATTGATCGCCGTCTTCTCGCTGGTGGGATTTCTGTTCCTGTTCGGCGCGGTCCGCCTCCTGCGCCGGCGCAGGGTTGTCGGCGGAGTATTGAACGGCGCCACTGCGCTCGTGCTCATTTTGCTCAGCGTCTGCGCCGCGCTGATCGCCGCGAATTTGCGTACCTACCAGCGCCTGACCTACGAACAGCCCGCCGGCGAGTTGCAATTCATGCGTACCGGGGAACGTGAGTTCAATGCGGTTTTGACCTATCCCAGCGGCGAGCGCGCGAGTTTCGCGTTGCGCGGCGACGAGTGGCAGGTCGATGCGCGCGTGCTCAAATGGCACGCCTTCGCCAACCTCGTTGGGTTCGATACGGCGTATCGCCTGGAGCGCATTGGCGGCCGCTACACCCGCATCGAGGATGAGCGTGCCCAAGCCCGTACCGTATTTGCCCTGAATCCGCCTCAGCGCATCGACCCGTGGGAGCTGGCGCATCGCTATCGCTCGTGGCTACCGTGGCTGGATGCGGTCTACGGCAGCGCGACCTTCCTTCCCATGGCCGACGGCGCCCTGTATGAAATCAAGGTGTCGCAGAGCGGCTTGATCGCGCGTCCGCTCAACCAGGCCGCGCGCGACGCCGTCGGCGGCTGGCACTGATGTTCAAACGCGCTGCGCGGATCGTTCTGATCGGGAGCGGCGCGGCCGTGCTGGCCATGGCGCTTGCCATGGTCTGGCTCAAGACACATGAAGAAGAACTGGTGTTTGCGGCTGAGCGCAGCCGACAGCACATTCTTCCGGCGTTACCTGCGGACGCAGAACGCGTGGCGGTGCCGGCGCCGGGCGGCGAGCTCGCGGGCGTCGTGTATCGCGCCGATGGCAGCGGCAGCGACACCTATTGGATGCTGCACCTGCATGGCAACGCCGATTCGGCCTTCTCGCCCGGGCAAGTGCGCCATTGCGAGGCACTGCGCCGATCGGGATTCAATGTCTTGGAAATCGATTACCGTGGTTTCGGGCCGACACCGGGCCGGCCATCCGAAGCCGGCATGTATGACGACTCGGAAGCCGCGTATCGAGAGCTGTTGCGGCGCGGTGTGCCCCCGAATCGCATCATTCTGTTGGGCCACTCATTGGGATCAGGTCCAGCCGTACTGCTCGCCACCCGGCACAACGCGGCGGCGCTGGTGTTGTTCGGCGCATTCACCTCGATACCGGACGCAGCCGCGGAAAGGTACCCCTATTTGCCGGTGCGGCTGGTCGTCGGGGTCCAGTTCAATTCGCTTGCCCGAATCGGCGACGTGCACATGCCGGTGGTGATTGCCCACAGCCGCGGCGACACGCTGATCCCTTACTCGCACGCTCTCCAGCTATTTGCCGCGGCGAACCAACCCAAGCACCTCATCACCTTCGATGCCCCGACGAATGACGGCTTCGGCGGCCACGTCGATGACCTTTACGAGCATGTGGGTATACTTCGGTCCGCACTCGCCGGGCTCGTGCCGGTCATACCACCGCCGGTTGAACTATGACAATCGCACAAAAACTATCGACGATTCTATTGGTACTGCTGCTCGCGGCAGCCGGCATAGGCTGGTGGAAGACCGCGCCTCCCACCGCCCGGGTGACCAAGCAGCGGGCCGCCGCACTGGCTGCGGCGGAACTCGTCGATCAAAGCACGTACACGACGGCGCAGCGGTTGGCGCGGCTCGCCACGACCCCCGAAGAACAATCCTTTGCGCAATCGGCCTTGAGGGTGGCCGACCATGCGCTCGCCTTTGCCTTCACGACCGCCTTGCGGGACGTCGAAGCGCATCCGCCGGAGTTGAGTCCCGAGGCGCTGAAAATCCAGGATCGCATTCGGAAATCCAAAGCGTTGCTCGACTCGGATCAGCAGCGCGTGACCGAATTGACCGCCGCGCTTGGAAACGCCAAGGAGTCGCAGAAAGACGCCCTGCAGGACGAGCTGGATCTCGCCCAGTCGCAACTCGACCTGGACAAGGACGAGTTGGAAGAGGCCAGCCAGGATCTGGTCGAGGCCGGCGGCAACCCACAAAAACAGATCGAGGCCCTGGAGCAGGAACACGACGCGCAGGTCAAAGCGCGGGCGGTTACACCCGCGGCCGCCGCGGCTGCCACTGCAGCGGCGGCCGCGGAGAAGCACGGATCGTGGAGCCGCTTCCTCGATTGGCTCCACTTGAGGCAGAAACAGCAGCAAATCGACGACGCGGAAGCGAGTGCAGCCCAAAAAGCGGAGAAACTGGCCGCGCAACGACAGGAGCTGGCTGCCCACCTCGAGAACACCAAGGGCGGCATCTCGGAACTTGCTCAGCACACGAAGAGCGCCAAAACCCAGGCCGCTGCGGCACGTTCCGCGCTGCGGGCGCAACACACGCATGAAGACGCCGCCGCGCTCCTCGACCAGACCAAACGGATCGCAGCGGATCAGAAGGTGCTGACTTTGCTCGATCAGCGCATTGCCGATCAAAGGCAGCTCGCCGGGATTTACGGGCAATGGGCCGCGCTGCTGACGCAGGAATCGCACTCCCTGGCGCATACGCTGCTGTTCAATGCGCTGATCGTGATCGCCGTGTTGATCGCCATGCTGCTCCTCGACGGCTGGCTGCGGCATCTCTTCAACAATCCGAAGCTGGATCGGCGGCAGGTCGAGACCCTGCGCAGCATCACCCGCGTTGCCTTGAGAGTCATCGCCGTGATCGTCGTCTTGCTGATCGTCATCGGCATGCCGACGCAATTCGGCACCATGATCGGCATCGTGGGCGCGGGCCTCACGGTCGCGCTCAAGGACTTCATCGTCGCGTTCTTCGGCTGGTTGATCCTGATGGGCCGCAACGGCATTCGCCTCGGCGACTGGGTGGAAATCAACGGCGTCAGCGGCGAGGTCGTGGAGCTCGGCATGTTCCATACCGTGTTGCTGGAGACCGGCAACTGGAGCGATCCCGGACACCCCACTGGCCGGCGCGTGACCTTCACCAACAGCTTCGCCATCGAAAAGCATTACTTCAATTTCTCAACGTCAGGACAATGGCTGTGGGACGAACTGCAGGTGGTCGTACCCGCCGGACGCGACCCCTACCCGTTCGTCGACGCCATCATGAAGGAAACGCTCGAAGCGACCGCCGAGAGCGCACGCCAGGCCGAGCAAGAGTGGCAACGCGCCGTTCCGGCGCAGCGCGGCAAGGTTTTTTCCGGCAAGCCCGGCGTCAACGTCAAACCCGTCGTGGGCGGAGTCGAAATCGCCATCCGCTACATCACGCGCGCCAACGAACGCTTTCTGCTGCGGGCCAAGCTGTACCAGGCGGCAGTCGACCTATTGGGGGAGAAATTGGCGGGTCGGGCGGCGACGTAGGCTAGGCCCCGCCGGATTCGCGATCGATTTCGGCACCTCCTCGGCAGCGCTCGCCGTTATAATGTGCGCTGGCCGTGCCGGCTTAGCACAGTGGTAGTGCAACGGTTTTGTAAACCGTAGGTCGGGGGTTCGAATCCCTCAGCCGGCAAACCCCCGAACGGTTCCGGATAGATCGATAATATTGGGTCTGCGACACCGGATAGGCGAGCGTTTCCGCGGAAACGTGCCGGCGCCAGTCTGGAACTGAATTCGATTGTCCGGCTCATGGCTTTTCCCTTCGCGATCGCGGGGTCCACCTCAGTTCGCCGGAGAGTTCGGCCTCGATCTCTTCTACTGTCGGCAAGCTGCCCTTCAGCGCCTTCGGAAGTTTATCGACGAGCTTCGTCTCCCAGCCAGCGACGCCGATTGGGCGCTTCAAGTGCCGCAATGCATACTCGACAACGAGTTTGTTCTTCGCCCGGCACAGTAGGAGACCGATTGTCGGCTGGTCATCCGCATGGCGCAGGAGATCATCGGTGGCGGAGAGATAGAGGTTCAATTGGCCGACGAAGGCTGGTTCGAATGGCACGGCCTTGAGTTCGATGACGACGTAACAGCGTAGCTTGAGATGGTAGAATAGAAGATCGATCTGAAAATCCTGGCCGCCGACTTCGAGTGGCACCTGCCGGCCGACGAAGGCGAAGCCGGCACCCATCTCCAGCAGGAACCGCTGGATGTGATCCACGAGGGCCTGCTCGATCTCGCGTTCGCGGCGTGGATCGGCGGTACCGAGAAAGTCAAAAAGATAAGGATCCTTGAAAACCTGGCTCGCCAGATCGGACTTTGCTGGTGGTAGCGTGTCGTGGAAGTTGCTGACTGCTTTGCCTTGACGTTTGTAGGCGCGGCGCTGAATTTGGAGCACCATGATGTTATGGGACCAGCCATGTTCCATAGCCCGCTTGGCGTACCAAAGTCGTTCTGCTGGGACGCTGACTTTCTCCAGCAGGGCTATTTGGTGATACCACGGAATTCGTGCAAGTGCCTCTTGCACAAATTGCTGCTTCGACCACGCTGCAGCGAAGGCACGCATGTATTTGAGGTTACGTGGCGAGAATCCTTTCATGTCGGGAAACGCCTCGTGCAGGTCCGCGGCCAGCCGATCGATTACCTTTGCACCCCAACCCGCACGCTTTTGCCGGTCGAGGATCATCCGCCCGATATCCCAGTAGAGCCGGACCATCGCCGCGTTCGAGGACAACACGACTTGGAGGCGTTCTTTCTGGATACGCCGCTTGATTGCCTTGAGGGCTTCCGCGTAGTCACCGGGCAAACTTGCTTTCGCCGGCCCTACCGGAAACGCCGGCCCTACCGGAAACAGGGCGTCGAGTCGTTGCCGGCCCAAGACGAGCCGCTTCTCCGTTTCGCTACGCTTGCGCCTACCGGCCATGGGTGATCTCCAGTCAGGTCGTTATGGTCAAGCGTTGGTCGGTGGTCTAGCACCAGCCAGCGCTGCTTATGGGTTATCGCTTCGGCGCTTTCAGTACCTTGTACTTCACCAGGAGATCGTCGATCGCCTCGCGAGCCAGCACCGCACGTGGGATACGCGTGTCCTTGGCCAATCTTTTGAGCAGATCGAGTTTTTCGTGATCGAGATAGACGGTTTCGAATGCGCGCTTCGTTTTGGTTCCCATGGACGCTACAATAGGCTACATGTAGCTACTCGTCAACGGATGCGGGTTCGAATCCCTCAGCCGCACCATTTACTTAAGGTTACCCTAAAGGCCTTTTAAACATTCCGATCTTGATTGGCTATCGTATGGGCCGGCTGGCCTGCGTCCATCAGCACTACCGGACTCGGCAATTCCGGTCTTGCACTCGATTCAAGAAACTGGCGGAACGAAGCCGTGAACGCTGCCCCACGAATCTTCCACCAGGATTGAACGCCAGGTTGATGAAAGTATATCCGTACGTGAGTAGACCAAGTCGTCCACGTGTCCTCGTCGATATGACCACTCTCGAACTGTCGAAATATGTTTTCGTAATGTTTGAATAGGGCAAAGATGATTGAGATGAACGTTAGCCGGTCATTCTCACGCATGTCCGAGAACAGACCATCCTTGCTTTTCAGACCTGCGTAGAACGCTGCGGGGTGCTGCGAGATTAGCGCAGCCATCACAAACCAGCTCGATGCAATGTGCTGCTCTGTCTGCGCTCTAGCCTCACGCGAGTTATGCCGGACCTCGAAGCCCACGAAAACAAGTGAGGCGAGGATCGCGATGCCCGCGATGGACTGGGTGAGATAAAACACTTGTTCCAGAGTCATGGGTCTCCCTCATTTATCTTGCTCGGCGTTGCGCATCGGTGCAAAAATCCTTCACGGAGGGGGATGTTGCAAGCCCACAGCCGTATCGAATTATCTCCATCGGCGGATCTTCTCGCGGATCCACCAGGTTCTAACGGCAATCATAGTAGGTTCGGCAAGACGAAGTGCACCACGCCGCGAAACTCAAGACACCGGCCCGAAAGCCGCCGCTCGCGACAGACCGGTCGCGATTTGCCGGATGCCGACGGTCCCGGGTTCGTCGCGCTGAACGGCGGCTTCCGGGCCGAGAATCGGTCGCTGATCGGCCAAGTGGGGGCACAAGGAACTCAGAATGCTCGTCCGATGGCGGCCACTCCGAGCACACCGGATCGGCAACAGTGCGCCGCGCCGCAAACTGAAAAAATGCGGCCAACGGGCCCTGGTCCGCTTTCGCGATATTCGCGAATCCTGGATCTCACGCATATACTGGATCTTGCCATGATGCATGGCGGCTACGTGTGCGGGTTCCTCCGGCACGCATGGGGGGGCCGTGACAACACGCCGTGACTTACTGACCAGTGCGGTGACAGTGGCCGGGGCGGCGCTGACGCCGCAACTCGCCAACGCGCAAGAACACGATCAGGATAAGAGCCATCAAGCCGTTCCGTCGGATCTGGCACTGCGTGTCAAAGCGCTTGAATCATTGCTGGTGGCTAAAGGTCTAGTGGATCGCGCTGCGCTCGATGCGCTTGTTGATGCATACGAACACAAGATCGGACCGAGAAATGGCGCGCGGGTCGTGGCGCGTGCGTGGGTTGACGACGCGTATCGGCAGCGGCTGCTCACGAACCCAAATGGGGCCATTGCTGAACTGGGGTACGGCGGCGGTGAGGGGGACCACATGGTGGTCGTCGCGAACACGCCGAAGGTGCATAACCTCGTCGTCTGCACTCTATGCTCCTGCTATCCGTGGCCGGTGCTCGGGCTTCCCCCAGTGTGGTACAAGTCCGCGGCCTACCGTTCGCGATCCGTGATCGACCCCCGGGGCGTGCTGCGGGAGTTCGGGCTGGAGCTACCTGCCGATGTTGAAGTGCGTGTCTGGGATAGCACCGCAGAACTGCGCTACCTCGTATTACCGGAGCGCCCGCCAGGCGCCGAACACTTAGCGGAGTCGGAACTGGCAGCACTGGTTACACGAGATGCGATGATCGGCGTCTCGCGAGTTGCTGCAACGGCCGAAGGGGGGCGGGCATGAATGGCATCCACGACATGGGCGGCATGCAGGATATGGGGCCAGTCCGACCTGAGAAGAATGAGCCGGTGTTCCGTGCGCCGTGGGAAGGGCGCATATTCGCACTCGGCATGGCGGTCGACGGTGGCTGGACGGACGCCGCTTGGCGTTACCAGCAAGAGCTGATCCCCGCGGCCGATTACCTGCGAATGAGCTACTACGAACGGCGGGTCACGAGTCTCCCGCAGTTGCTGCTTAAGACAGGCCTTGTGACACGGACCGAGCTGGAGAGCGGCCGGCCGGCTGCGGCATCGACCGTGACACGCAGGGTACTCAAGGCATACGAGGTGGCGCCGATGCTTGCAGCGGGATGGCCATCGAGCCGCAACGTACCTGCGGCCGCACGCTTTCACACCGGACAGAGAGTTCGCGCACGTAACATCAATCCGGTCGGGCACACGCGTCTGCCTCGCTACGCGCGCGGCAAGCTGGGGACGATCATGCGCGACCATGGCGTGTTCGTGTTTCCGGATGCCGATGGCCTAGGCGAGATGCCGCAGCATGTTTACTCGGTGCGGTTCGAAGCGCGCGAGCTTTGGGGGAACGCCGCCAGTCAGTCCGACTCTGTATACGTCGATCTCTGGGATGACCATCTTGAAGCCGCGTGATTCGGCTAAAAAGGTGGACGCGGCGCTTACTCTTCCGCAGCTACCCCACGATGATGAGGGCCCGGTGTTCGCCGAGCCTTGGCAGGCATCCGCTTTTGCGCTGGCGGTCTCACTGTCCGATCGGGGGCATTTCACCTGGACCGAGTGGGCAGAGACGCTCGGCGCAGAACTGAGGGAGAGTGCAGCCCGCGGTGAGCCCGACGATGGGTCACACTATTACCACTGCTGGCTTGCGGCGCTCGAGCGCCTGGTAGCGGATAAGGGCTTGTCCGACGAGACGGCACTGCTAGCGCGCAAAGAGGCTTGGGTTGACGCATATCGGCGTACCCCGCACGGCCAACCGGTGCAGTTGGATGGTGATTCGGACGGTTGAGGGGCGAGTGCGCTGAATAGCGATCGCGCGCGTGACCGTGGACCCCCGTTTGAGAGGACGCTCGGCGTCAGTTGCCAAGGTACTGCGTCCGCAACCCCTCTGCTACCACATCAGAAACCGTCGGGACCCTCGTCAATATTAAGGGTCGAGAGTTCGGCATGCCGAACTCTCGCGCGACTCAGCTTGAAATCCGTTCGGGCTCGGCAGCCCTGTGTTCTTCACGCGCCGCCCTCCAGACTTCTCGCGCGGCATCAGCGTTCATCGCGGCGATGCAGAGCCCAACGATGAGATCAGGCCAAGCGGAATGCGTATAGGCTGTAACGAACCCGGCCGCGATGATCGCGATGTTCGCTACCGTATCGTTGCGAGCTGAGAGAAACGCCGCTCGCGTCAGACTGCCGCTGTGCGCCCGAAAACGCGCCAGCATGAACGCACACGACAAATTGACCGCCAAGGCCCCCAGACCGGCAAGCGTCAGCGGAATCGGTGCTGGTGGCATCGGCGCCATGAACTTGCCCCACGCCGTCCACAGTGTTGCAAGACCGGGGATGAGCAGGATGCCCGCGAGGGCCATTCCCAGGCGAGCCCGGCCGGTTGCACTCCATCCCAGCGCGACGGCAATCAGAAGGTTGACCGACGCATCCTCTAAGAAGTCGATGCTATCCGCGAAGAGCGAGACCGAGCCGATAGCCAGGGCAACAGCGAACTCAACCCCGAAATAGGCGAGGTTCAGGACAGCAACGACAATGACGACTTTGCGAAGGTTCAAGCTCAACCCCTCTGCCGCGCTTTACCCCGTCGGAACGGCCTTCCCGTCCCCTAGTGGGATTTGTAGCCGCGCGGCGCCGTCAACGGCACCGCACGCGCCGTGCATTGCTTTTTGCCACAGACCGAGCAGCGCATGCGCCGCGCAACGTCTTCGAGCTTCGCGTCCCAGCCGCAGAGTTTCGCCAACAGGTGCGGCGTCGTGTGGCGCTCTCGAAGGCAGGACCCGCAGGTCAGCACTAGCGTGTACTGACCGAATTCGTCGCTGAGTTTGATGATCTGAAGGTCGCGCACGTACCGGATTTTGCTGCGTGCAATTTAACACGTCCATCCAGTACTCAGGGGGCAGCGGTACTGTATATGGCCCCGTCCACCGGCAAACCCACCCCGAGCGTCAGCGACATTAACTAACGGTTGCGATTCATCATTTCAAACGTAACGCGCGCCTCGCAACGAGTAACCAGCCTGTCATTGTATACTTGAACACTGACGCGCATCGTGAACATGGGTTCTCGAATTGAGGAGCTGCAGATAGCCATGCCAACTCTGAATGTCAACGGCAAGTCAGTGACGGTGGACGTGCCGGCGGAGACGGCTCGGCCTCACCGGCACGAAATTCGGATGTGGGATGGCGCTTTGCGGAGCGTGCACGGTGCATCTCGACGGCGTGGCGACGCGCTCTTGCATCACCCCGATCTCTGCCGCAGCCGGCAAGGCGATCACCACCATTGAAGCCATCGGCGGCACCCCCATCGGCCGCAAGGTGCAGGCGGCCTGGCAGCGCCTGGCGGTCCCTCAGTGCGGCTACTGCCAGAGCGGTCAGATAATGCAGGCCTCCGGCCTGCTCGCGAAGAACCCGAAACCGAGCGATCAGGACATCGACGACGCGATGTCCGGCAACATCTGCCGGTGCGGCACGTATCAGCGGATTCGCGCTGCCATCAAAGCCGCTGCGCAGGAGGCATGACATGCGCGCGGTTCTCGAGAATGTCAGCCGAAGAGGTTTCATCGGCGGTGTCGCGGCAATCGGTGGCCTGGTGGTCGGCATGCGGATATTACCGCGCAGCTACGCCGCGCCGCGGCCGGCGGCCCCCGCGACCGATGTCCCTCGTTTCAATCCCACGGCATTTGTCGCCATCGACAGTACGGGTTTCGTCACCATCGTGGCTCATCGATCCGAGATGGGACAGGGGATCCGCACCGGGCTCCCGATGGTGGTCGCGGACGAGCTCGACGCCGATTGGTCTCGGGTGCGTGTCTCACAGGCTGCCGGTGACGAAGCCACCTACGGCGGGCAGAACACGGATGGCTCCCGCAGCATGCGCCACTTTCTGCTGCCCATGCGTCAAATGGGCGCGGCGGTGCGCCAGATGCTCGAGGCGGCGGCGGCGGCCTCGTGGGGCGTCGACGTGACTCAGGTTCACGCGCGCAATCACCAGATCATTCACGCCCCAACCGGGCGTGTTCTCGGATACGGTGAGGTCGCCGCAGTCGCGCGTGCGCTGGCGGTGCCCCAACCGGAAGCGTTGAAGCTGAAGAAACGCTCGGAGTTCCGCTATATCGGCAAGGGCCTGCCGATCGTCGATCTTGACGATATGACGACTGGCCGAGCCGGTTACGGCATCGATACCCGGTTGCCGGGCATGAAGTACGCGGTAATCGCGCGTCCTCCGGTTTACGGAGGCCGTGTCGCCTCCTTCGACGACGCACCTGCGCTGGCCGTGCCCGGTGTCGAACGCGTGGTGAAACTCGAGAGCACGCCACCGCCCTCCGGCTTTCAGCCCCTTGGCGGTGTTGCCGTCATCGCACGCAACACCTGGGCGGCCATCCAAGGGTGCCGCAA
>WNFJ01162953.1_pt3 | contig 10652 bp, 15 predicted proteins | sample 5400461 | NCBI WGS metagenome assembly WNFJ01 (sample SAMN13153349, study PRJNA577476) | soil metagenome | isolation source: 115 cm saprolite on Douglas fir-dominated hillslope | place: USA:California | collected 2013-09-17
TTTCAGACCGCTCGTGGCTCTTTCCAGTTCACGGGAAACGCTACTGCACTAAACGCGACTGGTGCGGCCAGCGCCAACCAATATAATGCCATCGCGCAATTCCTGCTGGGCTTGCCCACGCAGTCTGGTACAGCCGTCCAAAACACCAATCCCAATTCCCTTCGCTTTCGCAATCTGGACGCGTATGCGCGCGATCGCTGGATTGTGACTTCGAAATTGACAGTGACCTTCGGACTGCGGTGGGAGTTCTATCCTTTTGCCACGAGCGATCACACCGGTGCGCGTGTTTTCGACCCCGCGACAGGTAACGTGCTCATCAGCGGTTTGGGTGGCACGCCCGAAGACGATGGCGTCAAAGTTGGGGTCGGGGTTGGAATCGCCTATCGCTTGAACAACAAGACCGTTGTTCGCGCCGGTTATGGCATCGGCACGGACCCCAACAATTTCCGCTTCCTGCGAAATGCCTTTCCCGCGGTCACCATCTCCACTTTCACAGGCGTAAATAGTCTGCCATTCGCGCCCTCTGGCAGCCTCACCGGTGAGACTCTCGCTCCCTATCCCGGCCTCGTCCCGGGCATCACACCCATACCCCTGCCAAATATCAGTTCAGGTAGGGTTCCACTTCCCAACAGCCTAGGCACCACGACAGTCCCGCTGAACTTCCGCCGCGGCTATTTCGAATCCTACAACCTCACCGTGCAACGCGAGTTCGCAGGTTTCGTCGCCGAAGCCGGATTCGTCGGAAACCGCGGCGTGCGTGTGCTCACAAACATGAATATCAACGCTGCGCCCGCGGGGGGCGGCCAGGCCGGCCGTGTGCTTAATGTTGCCGATGGCGCCAATTGGAACGACATCAATCAGCTCACTCCCGGCTTCAACAGCTACTACAATTCGCTTCAAACCAAACTGACGCGTCGCTTCAGTGGCGGCTCCCTCGTCGGCGCCGCTTACACGTTCTCAAGGGCCGAAGACTACGAAGACAATGAGGAACTCGGCTTCTTGCTGTTTCCCTTTTCTGCCTATTGGCCTCGGAACAAAGCGCTCGCCGGTTTTGACCGTCCCAACAACTTAGAATTTTACGGTGTCTACGAGCTTCCCTTCGGGCGGACCAAGCGCTGGGCGCAGCACGGCGTCGCCAACGCCATCGCCGGTGGCTGGCAATTCAATTGGCTGCTCTCAGCCCTGAGCGGTACACCGCTTACCATCACTGGTGGAGGCTCCTCGCTGAACGCACCGGGGAATACCGAAACCGCAAATCTGGTTGGCGCGGTTAGCGTGAATGGTGGAATCGGACCACGGCCCGGCCAGACTTGCCCCAAGACTACCCCGGGCTGCGACTATTTCAGCATTTCGGCTTTTGCTCCGGTGGCCACTGGCGTAGTTGCTTTCGGAAATACTGGACGCAACTTGCCGTATCTCCGCGGGCCCGGTATTTTCAATCTCGATGCCAGCCTCTTCCGTAATTTCAAACTGACCGAACGTCTGAATTTCCAGTTCCGCACGGAGTGGTTCGGCGCCACGAATACGCCGCATTTCGGCAATCCCAACACCACCATCACATCTAATGCCTTCGGCCAGATCAGCTCGAGTACCGGCCAGCGCCAGATTTGGTTTGCAGGCGTAGTGAGCTTCTAAGAGAGTCTGTTTGTCCTTGCAGCCACGCAGACCGGTGCGCCGGTAAGCGTAACGGTCTGCGAGTCCGTAGGCATTGTGTACCCTTCCTAATGCAGGCGGACCCAGCATCGGCTTTTCAGAGGACACATCTCCCCTCTTCTCAGGAAAAGCCTGTTGCCATTCACTTTCCATTGCGAAGATTCACAAACTCTCTTTCAAACGTATACGCAGCTCAATTGATGCTTTGGCGGAGGACGTGTTTCGGCTAGGATGTGCACACGTTGTGAGCGATCGTCCAGCGATGCGAGTTGTACCGAAACATTGTGACGAACGCTGCGTGAGACGGACAGGAGATTCCCGTGAACAAATTTGCGATAGTTGCGTTCTTGGCGGTCAGCGGCGCGTTGGTGCCCGGCGCGCGGGCTGTAGGTTGCGAGCAACTCGCGCAGCTCGCTTTGCCGGATACGACAATTACTTCTGCGCAGACGGTTGCCGCGGGAGCGTTCGCACCACCGGCAAATATGGCGCCGTGGTTGGCGGGCGATCCGAACTTTTACAAGCGGCTGCCGGCATTTTGCCGCGTCACCGCGGAAGCCAAACCAACGCCGGATTCCGACATCAAGATCGAAGTGTGGATGCCGAGCAGCGGATGGAATGGCAGATTCCGCGGTCAGGGCAACGGCGGGTTCGCTGGGGAAATTGATTATCGGGTGCTGGGGCTGGCGGTGACCCAGGGGTACGCTTCGGCGGGCACCGACACCGGCCATGCCGCCGAAGGCACCAACGCAACTTGGGCTCTAGGGCATCCGGAGAAGATCATCGATTTTGCATATCGCGCGATTCACGAGATGACGGTCGTCGGTAAAGCGACGGTGATGGCGTTTTACGGCGACGCGCCGCAGCACTCGTATTTTGCGAATTGTTCGAATGGCGGGCGGCAAGCTCTGATGGAAGCGCAGCGTTATCCCGAGGATTACGACGGGATTTTGGCCGGCGCTCCGGCAAACTACTGGACGCATCTGCTGTCTAGCGCTCTGTACGATGCGCAAACTACCACGCTCGATCCGGCCAGCTATATTCCGGCGACCAAGATCCCAACTGTGATGCTCGGGATGGAGTGGCTGATGGCGTGTTGAATGACCCGAGACAATGCCACTTCGACCCGGCGACACTGCTTTGTAAAGACGCCGACTCGAACGCGTGCCTCACGCAGCCGCAAGTCACCGCGCTGAAGAAACTCTATCAAGGTGCGCATGATTCGAAAGGGCAAGAAATTTTTCCAGGGTTCTTGCCGGGGAGCGAGGATGGCGGCGGAGGATGGCCGCTCTGGATAACCGGCCCGGGCCCCGGAAAAAGCTTGCTGTTCGCATTCGGCGGGGGATTTTTCTCAGACATGGTCTACGGCAAGGCGGATTGGGATTACAAGAGTGCCAATCTGGATGAAGCGGTTGCTGCTGCCGATAAAAAGTTTTCGAATGTGCTGAACGCATCGGAAACAAACTTGAAGCCGTTCGAGTCGCACGGCGGAAAATTAATAATTTATCACGGATGGAACGACGCCGCGATTTCCGCGTTGAACACGATAAATTATTACGAAAGCGTGGAAAGCAAAATGGGCAAGCAGGAGGCTGATTCTTTTCTGCGGCTGTACATGGTGCCGGGCATGCAGCATTGTAGCGGGGGTCCCGGGCCCGATAATTTCGGCCAGATGGGCTTCAGCACTTCAAACGATCCGCAACACAACATGTATCTCGCCTTAGAACAGTGGGTCGAAAAGGGCGCGCCGCCTTCCACGGTGATCGCGACGAAACAGGCGGGCGAGGGCGCCGCCGCGGTGAAGATGACGAGACCACTTTGCGCGTATCCGCAAGTGGCAAAGTACAAAGGCAGCGGCGACACGAACGATGCCGCGAATTTTGTGTGCGGAGCGCCGTGAGCAAGAATGACGGCGCGAATTCTGTCTGCGCCTCTGATAAATAGGAAAAAACGTGAAGGCGTTGGAAGGCCGCGGATTGTGTGCGCCGCGCCCACGAAATATTACCTCCAGGGGCGGCGCGATTCATGGGCCCTCAGGCGGCGTTTTCGGGGCGGAAGACGCGCTGGAAGCGGGGGCCGGTGAATTGGACGCCGACCAGTCGCTCGCCTTGTGTAGGGGCTTCGATTACATGGACCACGCGCCCCGATGTGGCGAAGTCGGCTTCGGTGCGGCGCGAGGCGTAGTGCGAAAACGGAATCCGGATTTCGAGCTCGGAGCCGATGGCGACGTCGAAACGCGTGACGAAGGCGGCGCCGCTGCGGCATAAATTTTCGCTGGAAGTTTCTTCTTCGAAGATGACACCGCGGGTGTCACGTCCCCGGACTTTCAGCGGGAGGCGAACAGCGATTCTACGCTCCGAGCGTTGCTTCGAGACGGTCTGCGCGGTCTGCGTCAAGTGGACCATGGGCGGGGTCCTCTTTTCTGGCGTTCGCCATGCGGCCTGGGTCTTCGGCCACAGAGCGGTCATTGTTTTGTGCGGCCGCGTAGCGGCCGACATTTTGTGCGGCCGACAAGCGTCCCACTCCCGCCGCGGTTCGGCTCTCGAAGAAGGATTCGACCTTCTCGACAACCTCACTGGGCGTTCGCGCCGCATGTACGATGCGTCGAAGCTCGCTGCCGTTCCCCACGCCATGAGTAAACCAGCAAGCGAACTGCTTCATTTTGCCAATACCATCGGGCAGGTTGGCAGCATTAATTTGCCTATAGTAGCCAGAAAGTAACTGATGGCGCTCGGCTTCGGTGGGTGTGTCGTAACGGCCACTCGCGGCATATTGCTGCATTTGCCGGAAAATCCAGGGATTGGTGGCGGCGGCACGGCCGATCATGACGGCATCGCAGCCGGCATGCGCTCGGCGTCGTCGGGCGTGTTGATGTCGCCATTGCCGATGACAGGAATCTTCACCGCTTGCTTCACCGCGGCAATGATCCTCCAGTCGGCCGAGCCTGCGTAGCCTTGTAGGCGCGTGCGCGGATGGACGGCGACGCCTTCGACGCCAATGCTTTCCGCCATTTTGGCGACTTCGACGGCGACGATGGAGTTTTCGTCCCAGCCGGCGCGGAGCTTGATAGTGAGGGGGATTTTGACAGCGGCGCGTACGGTTTTAAAGATTTCTCCGAGGAGCGGGAGATCGCGGAGCAAGCCCGAGCCGCCGCACTTGACGACTTTTTTGGCGGGGCAGCCGAGATTGATGTCCACAGCGTCGTAGCCGAGATCTTCGACCATGCGGGCTGCTTCTGCCATTACTATGGGATTCGCGCCGAAGAGCTGCGCGGGGATGGGATGCTCATCTTCCTGAAAATAAAGATAACGAAGCGTCTTCGCAGCACTACGGGTAATGCCTTCGGAACTGGTGAATTCCGTCATGAGCAAGCCGCAACTGCCGAGGCCACGAATGACGCGGCGGAAAAGCGTGTCGGTCACGCCAGCCATGGGGGCAAGAACCGCGGCGGGGCGGATGGTCAGGTCGCGAATTTGGAAAGAAGCCGGAAGCATACGTTCTCTATCGGTGGCGGAGCCAGAGTACAAGTCCGAAGATCGCGCCCAGGCAGATGGAACCGATGAAAAATAATCTCGCCTCAGGAAGTCCAACTAAGCCCATGAGGAGCAGACCAAGCACAATAACTAGTCCGATTGGGTGGCCTGTCAGGAGTCCCCCTCCTTTGGCGCCAAAAGGAACAACTAGGGTTGGATGGGGTTCCGCGTTGTGTTGGACATGTTGCCGCATATCGAGTACCTCTCAATCCCTCCTAATGTTTATACACCTCGAACGCGGATTCTGAAACGAACTTGATACGTCGTGATGCTCCTCGGGCCAGAGACGTCTTCGCCGTCGGCAAAAGAGGTCCCTCACTTCCGTTGGTTGGTCGTTTCGGGATATTTCTAGTTAACTTCCACCCGCCCGCACTGCGAAGTAATTATTCTGTCGATGTACGAACCACGTATGTTCGTTCTCCATTGCAGTGACGCCCGTCATATATCCAGATCGTGTGCCTATAGATGCGGACGACGGAATTGAAAGCTTCGAGTAGGTCGTATAGCACAGCGCGTGCCGTCGTCGTATCCGTCGTCGCAGGAATGGTGCCGATTATTATTGCATTCGGAAGTTTCTTACCGTGGGACAAACCTTTGTGTCGTTAGCCCTTGATTTCATCTGAAGGAGACCGTCAATGAGAAACTCCTCTTTGTTTACAGGCGTTCTGTTGGGCCTACTGCTTTCGATCACGACGGCTGGTGCTTCCAATGTTACTGGCAAATGGTCTGGCACTATGCAACTGGAAGGGCAAACGCGCTTCGAGCCTGTCTACATGGTCCCAAAACAGGAAGGAAATAAGTTGGCAGGTAGCGGAGGGCCCAATGAAAACGAGCAGAACCCGTTTGAAGGCGGGAAAGTGGAAGGCAACAAGCTGATGTTTGACATTCCATTGGGAGAGAGCTCGATGCACTTTGAGATGGAATCTCAAGAAGACCAGATTACGGGAGAGATGAGGCGCCAACGGGAAGGCAAAGTTGAGACTGCTAAGATTTCCCTGAAACGTGTCGCTGAGAAGTAAGAACGCCCAGCGAATTCACTGGGTTGTCTGCATCGAGGTCCGATTGTTGGGCAATGAACGACGCAAGAGTGTATAGTTCAAGAGTCAAGTCACACACCTTCCGCGCGCTCCTCTAGGGCGACGGTCCCTGTGCCGCAAGACATGCGTCCTGCCGATTCGTTATGAAGATACAAGTGTCTCCCATCGCGTAGAAAGTTTCACTGGCTGGAACGAAGGGGATCTGATGACTGAGAACATAAACGTCCAGTACGTTGGTTTCGAAGCCAAAACGCTTGTTCGTGAATATAGCTTTATCGTGCGGCGAGGCTTAAACGAGACGAGCGAATTCACGCTAACCATCCGAAACGAGGCGTTTGGTTCCCATCGTGTGCGCTTTCAAGATGCTCCCGAGATCTGCTCGCTCAGGCTCCATCGTGAGCTGGCTGTTTTCGGAGACCATCCTCCGCAAGCAAATTACAGTATTAGCGAGACAGACCTGGAAGACTACCGCAGCTCTCACGCGCCAAAGGCTTCGGGATACCCTTACAAGCCAAAGGTTCCGCGAGATCTTTAGTCTGGCTGCAGGCGTTGAGACACCAAACGCCGGATCGCGGCACCTTCGGCTCGTTCTCGTCTAGTGCGGTCCACCCACCCGTCGATCTAACTTCCTGATTCCCATCGTAAGGAATGCCCGAATGATATGCTCGGCTTGCGCCAGCAAGGGAAGGAGGAAGATTCTGTGCTCCGCCTGCAGGCTCGAGCGAGGGCGATATGCAATTCACTGTCAGGCGCGCCGTGGTTGGGGACGAACCGGTGTTGATAGCAGTGCGTCTTCAGGCGCTCACCGATTCGCCGGGGGCCTTTAGTTCGACTTATGAACGGGAGTTGGCCAGGACAACGGATGACTGGCGGCGGTGGTTGGCTCCGGGTGTGACGTTCCTTCTGGAAGCGGGCGGCGAAGCGTGTGGGATGGTGGCCGGCGTCCGCGATGCACAGGACTCTTCGGTAGTTCATTTGATGGCCATGTGGGTCCATCCGAATCACCGGGGCACAGAGGCGGCGGACGCGCTGGTGTCGTCGGTTAAGGTCTGGGCGGCCGAAGTGGGCGCGACGCAGGTGCGGCTCAACGTCGTCGAAAGCAACGGGCGCGCTCGACGATGTTACGAACGCGCTGGCTTTCGTGCTACGGGTCGACAAGGCGTGGTCGAGAAAAATGGGGATGTGGAAATTGAGATGGCGTGGGACGGAATAACGTAAGATTCAGCGTTATGCGTCTTGGCTCTCCGAAAAACAGTTTCGAGGTGATTATGAGATGGATGGTTGGTCTTTTTTGTTTGGCGGCTTGTTTGTGCGCCGCGGTCCCGGCAAACTCGCAAGAAATACGCGATGGACAAGCCTTGTTGACGGCAATGCACGACCGTTACAAGGACTCCTGGTACGAGTCGGTCGTCTTCAAGGAGAACGCCATAACACTGAATTCCGATGGTACCAGCAAGACGGAGGTCTGGGATGAAGCGCTGGAGTTGCCAGGAAAACTGCGCATTAACAGAGGCCCGGCCAGCGAGGGGAACGGCTTCGTCTTTGTTGCCGGGACGTTGACGACGTTTCAAAAGGGCAAAGCCACGGGGACACGTCCCTTTATTCACATGCTGCTGGTGTTGGGGTTTGATGTGTACCGCCAAGACCCGAAGACCACCATCGATCAGGCGAAGGGCCAGGGGTTCGATTTGGCGCAAGTTCATGAAGAGAAGTGGGATGGGCAGGATGTCTACGTAGTTGGCGCCGCAAAAGGCGATTTGAAATCGAAACAGTTCTGGATTGAGAAGAAGCGCCTCATGTTTGTGAGATTGATCGAACCGGACCGAGACGATGCGACGAAAATTCACGACACGCGCTTCAGGGATTATCGAAGGCTCTCAACAGGCTGGATATCCGCGCGCGTTGAGTTCTATACGGACGGCAAGAACACCTTCAATGAAGAATATTTTGATATCAAGGCTAACGCGAAGTTCGACCCGGCTTTGTTTGATTCAGCGCGGTTCAACGAGACAAGTATAAGCAATGATGCAAAGCAATGAGTGGAAAGACCCCACCCTTTCGGGAGCCAGAACAGAGCTGTCGAAGAACCGCTTCAAGAATGCTTGCCCAGGATGTGCTGTGCCCTTTCTTCACGGGCTTGGCCGATAGCATCATCAACTACGCGCAATGGCAGAGCCAGTACGGTAGACAAATAACCCGTTTTCCCAAACCATCGCACTGCCTCCGAACGAGTATCATCCTTCGGCTTAATCTGTACCGCCTTTTCTACGAACTGCTCCAGATAGTCCTCGACAGACAGCCCTTGGGCAGAAGCGAGGGCCTCCAGTGCGGCAGCGATTTCGGGTTTTAAATCCAGCGTCACGAGATACTCTGCAACTCACTTCAAAAGTTTAGGCCACGTAAACGCTCTCTGTCACGGGGAAAATACATAATCGCGGCGGAAGAGTTTGCGGATGGAAGATGGCTTCGCGGCGCGTCGTATCTTGCGGGTTGCGATGGGGTGGTTCACTTCGCGGAGAGAAACTGGAGGATCTCGCGCATGACGCGCTCAGCTTGGTCTGTTTGGAAGAGATATTGGGCGTGGGCGGAGCCTTCGAGAATGACGAGGGATTTGGGTTGGGGAGCTTTGTCGTACTGCTGCCGAATGCCGGGGAGACGGGGGCCGTCTCCGCTTCGATCGTCGCGTGCGACGATAAAAAGCGTGGGTGATTCTAGTTTTTCGGCGGGGCCGTTCGGAGCACCGCCAAGGAATACAAGGCTATCGATTTCGCCTGGCTGCGAAGCGATCGAGGCGTCGCCAGCGGCTCCCGCTCCCATGCTGGCACCAACTACCGAAACGCTCTTCGCGCCGGTCTTTCGCAGATAGCGGACCGCACCCAGCACATCCAAGTGGAGCGGCGCGCTCATTGGGGCGGACTGGCCGGGACCTTGCGACTTGCCGTAGCCGCGAAAGTCGAGCGCCAGGACGCGAAATCCTGCGGAGGCTAGCGTTCGAGCTTGTTTCTCCCAACTTTCTTTGTTGAAACGGCCGCCATGGGCTAGCACTACGGCTCGGCCGCCTTCGCCGTAAACGTCGGCGTAGATTACGCCGCCGTCCTCGGTGGGAAAGGAAACGGTCTTTTGCGCGGCGGCGCTTTCCACAAGGAAGAGTGCAAGCGAGGCTGCCGCGATGACGGTGATGGGGATGCGCACGGTGCCAATCTATCATCGTTGTGGCAAAGTTCCGCGGACTCGCATTCGCCCCAGAATATTCGTTGGCTCGTGACGGACGAGGAAAGCTCAAATGCAAAAGCCCCACACGCAAAGACCGGCGTGTGGGGCACTCTGCTTTTGAGTCTAGTCTTTGTCATCGTTTCGGTCGTGGCCTCGCTCAGGCATGGCGTGTCGCGACACGTAATCCGCCACAGCTCTACCCAGCGTATTTGCGCGCAGGCACGAGGTTCGAAAGTGAATGCCGCCAAAGACCCGCGCATCGGCGATTTCCGCTATCGCGTCTGAGAAATTATGAAACGAGCGAGTAGTGCCCGGGCGTATTTCGGAGGTGAGACTAAAGTCTGTGTTCTCTCCAAACGCGGCGGCAAGGATGAAAGCCGCTGCTCCACTCATCGAAGAATGGGCCGACGGGTACTCGGGATGCGCAGGAGTGCCGGTCAGAGAGTCCAGCCATGGCTCCCACAGCGGGTCGGCATCGGCAGGCGTCAGACCCGCTCGGATCGCCGTGATCGGCCGCCAGAAAACGTAACGGTACTTGCTATCCCAGCACGCGATAAGCGCGTCGGAAAGCGTGAGATTCAATAACGCAAATAAGTGCGCATTCTCGGTTAGACTCAGCCCGCGCTCTGCCGAAATCTGCGCAGTAATGCGGTTCCAGGCAAGGGGAGTATTCAATGCCCAAAATAACGCGAGTTCCGATTGATCCGAAGTGCGCATCGAGCTAGAGAGGCTGCCCATGACCTTCACTTCGTTGAGATCTGCAGCGTACTCCGGGCTATTGAGGGCTAGGGGCGGCGGCAAGCGGAACTGCGATGGCCGCGTGAGCACCCACGGCGTCATGGTGGCGATCTGCGGTGTTGCGCCTGAAGCGTTAGCGGGCGGCGTGGGGCGCCAAACGCCCACGACCGGTGCGCCGAGGAATGGCGGCGGCGGTGGCGTGAACCCGTCAGTGAGGCGCGAAGTCCAGATGGCATCGGCAACCGTTTGGCCCCAGGCGACACCGGCGGCAATGGATTCGGCTTTTTCGGTTGACGCCAGCGCTTCAAGCGACGCATTCCGCCGAATCGTGAGCGTCCCACTCTGTGCCGGATATAGGTTCAGGAGAATCGCATAGGCCGCCTGAATCGCCGCGGCAGGTTGTGACGCGTTATGCGGAGCCTCCGGTCTCACATGCAACGGGCGGAAGCGCGGTTCGATGCCGTTGACGGCGTCGAATACC
>WNFJ01217109.1_pt1 | contig 10651 bp, 5 predicted proteins | sample 5400461 | NCBI WGS metagenome assembly WNFJ01 (sample SAMN13153349, study PRJNA577476) | soil metagenome | isolation source: 115 cm saprolite on Douglas fir-dominated hillslope | place: USA:California | collected 2013-09-17
TCAGGGAGAGCTACCGATTATCGATGTCTTTAAGATCGATGCAGACAATACTGTGATTGATACCTTTTCCATGCCACTGCTCCCTATCGTGCCACAAGAAGAGAGCGAGCAATTCTTTGCATTGATGGGGCAGCTGACAGCCTGGAGGCAGGAACTACAAGCGTTTTGGAACGAGCGAGGATGATACGCTGTCCGCTGGAATGTGTGAAACAGCAACAAAGAGGAGGGTCCAAACGGTTCGGTTCGGGAGAAGAACATCTCGCGGAGACGATCGCCTCTGCCGTGAATAAGAAGTGTGAGCGCTCGGACCAAGACACGAGCAATCCGGTACTCTTCTGGTTTCCGTTCCACACCCTTGAGTAGCGCATCTGCCAACCATCTCTGACCGCAGAGCCACCGGGTGAAACTCCGCAGCGCAGCCAAACGCCGATTGTAGGTGGCAAGAGCGAGTGACTCTTGATGCGCGAGAAATGCCTGTACCCTGGAAGCCTTGAGCGTGGTAATCGGCATCTGGATGACCTGAGCGAACAGCGACGCCAGATCTTCTGCAAAGAAGGTGAAAATCAATCACCGGCGTCATGAACGCTGCAAGAGCACAAAGGGATTGCGGGTGGAAATAGTCCAAAATCTTTAGAATCGTTGCTAGATACCTGATAGGACCGACTAGGCTCCTGTCAATGCTCCAGCGTTTCCTCCTGCTCGCGTTTTTGCTGCGTATAAGGGGCTGTTATGCGAACCGAATAAGCATGCTGTGTTATAATTAATCCGCTAGTTATAGAACTAGACCTCAGCGGAGCTTCCCTCTGGAGAACCTTCCTGAGTGGAGCCGACCTGAAAGGCGCAACCATCATTACTATTGAAGAACTAGAGAAACAAGCCAGCCACTCAAAGGTATAACTTTGCCTGATGGGTCGAAACATCCTTAGCCAACTACTTGGCACTATATAACAGCTTCTCTGCCTTTACCCCTTGATGTTGTTCTCCTCTCGTACGTCTTCGGGAGACCATTCAAAACCGGGTGCTGGCTAGGCCGTCCCGGTTTTGAATGGTCTCCCAATCGACGCGAACTAGCTCCGTTTCACTATAGTTCCCCCAATGCTCAAAAAGGCCCACTTCCTGGTGCTAAGCATCACCACTTCCTCGTCGGGCACCTTCCCTACAGAAGGCTGTCAATTCCCAGCACCCGAATTTGAATGGCCTCGAAGATATGGAGAAATCCAATGCAATTGGACATGAGAGGCCAATTGTTTTATTCCTACATTTTACGAACATAGCTCGCAACAATTTCAGGAGTATGACCCTGTTTCGTGAGTCAATTCGTTGCATTTTTATCTCATAGTAGAGTATAGTTAGTGCAGTATATGCAGCTCACCATATCATGTCACTCTATCTATCGAAAGTTGCCCTCTGAAAGAACAAAGGGGCGAGAGGATGAGCTATCTTGACTTCGAGTTGGAAATAGTCGCTGGGAGTGGGCGGGAGTATCCGGTTACTGTCGTCCGCTCAGCAGGAGGGGATGTTCATGAAACCATGGTGTTCCCCTTCGACGAATTAGCGCTGGAGAATCAGCTCTTGACTCTGCAAAATGCACTCCTGCGCTCCGGTGGCAGGCGTCGTCAGATCTCGTCGTCAGAAGAGCAGGCAGTCCAGAACTTCGGTCGTGCCTTATTCGATGCACTTTTTATGCGAGAAGTGCGCGGTCGCTATGCCACCTGCCAGCGCGAGGCTTTCAGTCAGGGCAAGGGGCTCCGATTGAAGCTGAGTATTCACTCGCCAGAATTAGCGGCGCTCCCGTGGGAGTTCTTGTACGATCCGGATAGGGCTGCCTATGTCTGCCTCTCCAGTAACACACCAATCGTGCGCTACCTGCAACTGCCGCAGCCTCCTCAACCCCTACCTGTAACGCTGCCACTGCGTATTCTGGGAATGATCTCCAAACCCACGAACCTGTCCAGCCTTGATGTGGATAATGAAAAACTGCGGATAGAAAAGGCCACCGAGAATTTGCGGGCAAATGGTCTCTGTGAGTTAACCTGGCTGGATGGTCGGACGTGGTACCACCTACAGCGGGCGATGCGTGTAGGTCCCTGGCACATCTTCCACTTCATCGGGCACGGTGGTTTTGACTCCAATGCCGATGAGGGGCTCATCGCCCTCGAGGACGAATCGGGAAAAGCACACTTCTTGAACGCCAGGCAGTTCGGGCGACTGCTTGCTGATCACCGTCCCCTGCGTCTGGCTATTCTCAATTCATGTGAGGGCGGCCGCGGCACCGCTCGAGATATCTTTTCCAGCACAGCCGCTACGCTTGTGCGACATGGTATCCCGGCGGTTCTGGCGATGCAGTATGAGATTACCGATCGAGCGGCGATCGAGTTCTCCCGCGCCTTCTATGACGCTCTAGCCGACGGTATGCCTGTTGATACGGCAGTCAGTGAAGCGCGTAAGGCCATCAGTATCGGAGTGGAAAATTCAGTAGAGTGGGGAACCCCCGTGCTGTATATGGGTACGCCCGATGGTATCTTATTTGACTTGATCAAGCCTCCCACCTCGGCGAAGATGTCTTTAAGGGAAACGGTCACTTTTCTAGGAGAGTATGGAAAGACGGTTGATTCCAGCCTGTCGGCCTCGGCCCAGCTTGAAGACCAGGCGAACCAGTCAGGATATCCAGCTAGCGTGGCACCGCTACATATACCTCATCCTTCACAGCCACCGCTTTCATCAACGCATATCTCGGTGCCTCGGAAAGCCGTTGAAATCTTTTATTCTTATGCACACAAGGATGAACGGCTCAAGAAGAAACTCGAAATTCACCTCAGCCTGCTAAAGCAAGAGGGCCTCATCACGGGCTGGTACGACCGCGAGATTCGCGCGGGCGCTGAATGGGCGAGCGAGATCGAGGCCCACCTGAACTCGGCCCACATCATTCTGCTGCTAGTCAGTCCAGATTTCATGGCATCTGATTATTGCTACAGTATCGAGATGAGGCGAGCACTGGAAAGACACGAATCCCAGGAAACGTGCGTCATCCCTGTAATCCTTCGTCCAACCGATTGGGAGCGAGCCCCATTCAGCAAGCTCCAGGCCCTGCCTGCCGATCGCAGACCAATTACCAGGTGGTCGGACCGCGACGAAGCGTTTTTACAGATTGCTCAGGATATTCGCAAAGTTGTCGAAGAGCTGAACACCAGGTTCGCTGTGACCGCATCAACCCTGCAAGTAGGGGCTTCGGCGACTGATCCCACAGGCCTCCTTTACGGCAAGCAAGTTGACGCAGCCGACAGGTGGCAAGCAGTACCAAGCCATACGAAAACATCTCCTACCCCTCTCTCAGCTTTTTATTTTAATCAACCACTTCCAGATCCAGGCGAGTTTTATGGGAGGGTCAGAGAACGTGAAACGCTCCTGAATCGCACGCGCAACGGAGCATCAACCTCGATTGTTGGGCCACGGCGCATCGGTAAGACCTGGTTCATGAGCTGTCTGAGACTGATTGCTAGTAAGGAGCTAGGCTCACGCTATCTGATCGGCTATCTCGATGCGACAACAGCTCGCTGCGCGACGGCTGTTGGCTTTACAGCAAGCGCCATCGAGTCGTTCGGTAGAGAGAGGCGTACATTCGACAGCGCTGACGGAGGACTGGCATCACTCGAGCAAGTAATCCAGGAACTCACGTCAAAAAATCAAGTTCCCGTCCTATGTATCGATGAGTTTGAAGGTTTTGGCAATCGACAGGTGTTTGACCTGCATTTTTTCACTGCATTGCGTGCCATGACTCAAAATGGCCTGTGCCTGATTGTGGCAAGCAAAATCCCATTGATCGATTTTATCAGTGATTATGGGAAAACAAGCGGCTTTTTCAACGTCTTCGAGCAACTCAGGATCAGACCGTTCAGTAGCAAGGAGGCCGAACGTTTCGTCCAGTCCAAGGCAGCCGAGACCGGTTTGACAGGTCAAGAGCAGCAGCGCCTGTTGCAGTACGGACAGCAGGGTGGGGAGTACTGGCCCATTCGGTTGCAATTGGCGGGCAAGATGCTGCTCGAGGACAAAGTGCTCGCAGCGCGGGAACAAGATCAGGACTATTACCGCCCGGAAGACCTATCCTACTGGCAAGAGTTCGAGCGTCGTTTCGGAGAGACATACGGGGGAGTGATGCGTTAAATGATACCCATGAGAGTAGACAAGCAGGCTCCCCTTTCGCCCTTACAGCACATCTGGCAGTATGCACTGGCTGTGCCATGCACCTGGCTATTCCTCTGCTTTTTTCAACCGTATCGTTTCAGCACGGAGTATGAACAACAGAGTATACTGAAGCGCTTTGTCCTCATGCTCAGACTGGCTTTACCCCTCTTTCTCCTCATCTACCCGTGCGCGGTGGCTCTGCAGGTGCTTCTGTCCGGCTGCTTCCTTTCCTGTCATTCCTCCGCAAGTGTTTCCGCCAATTCAGGTATACTGCTTTTCGCGGTTCAAGCGTCTGCCCTTGGAATTGGATGCGGCATCGTAGCAGGCATTTTGGGAGATACCGGGTTAGGAATTGTGTTAGGTACCGCCCTAGGCGTGACGGGCATCGTTGTGGGTGACATCAGTGAAGGCTTCGCGAGAGGAATAGTAGTAGCCATGGCACTAGGTCTTGTCGGGGGGACCGCCAAAGGGCAGCAGTGGGGAATGGGGAGGGGGGTCATGGGAAGCCTCGTTGGAGGCTTGGGATGGGCCGTAGCCTGGACTCTTGCACGAGAGACATCTGTTGGTATCCTGGGTGGCGTACTTGTCGCTTGCGTATTTTTGGCAAGTGTACTGTTTCCGGTGAGTGGTGCCTCGGCACTATGGACATATCGTGCGAGCAGAAAAAACCCACTACGCGTGTTTGACCATCTGCACCGGTCATCGCTCTATTGGGATGAGTGTGTGTTCCTCCCTTTGCCCAAATTACGACGAACCCTCCTGATTGCCCTTGAACAAGATATTCAATCGGCGCTGAAGGAGGTTGCCTTCATCGTAGATGAGCGGCCTCAGCAACGTCCTGCTGCCTTGAGAGCGTCACTCGAGATTGCCCTGCGCGATATGGAGATGCGCGAAAGTATGCGCGACATCGCCAGAGCCTCAGGGCGGCTTGGCGAAATTGTTCCGCGAGAGCTGGAGTTGGTTGATCCGCGATGGGCGACTCCCCTTGCTCGCTTAGTTGATGCCAGCCGGGAAGCGGCCCGCTATTGCGGGCCGCTAAGTTGGCAGATACGGCGGCAGGCTCTCGAAGAGATGCTCACCCATCTAGAACGCATCTACCCGAACACGGCATTTCCCGATGCAGGGCTGAATACCCTGCTTGGGAAGGTAATCGTCAACTGGCGAACGGCGGCCAGGTATGAGCGAGAAAAAATGGAGTACAATCCTGGCCAGGCACTCAGACCGCATGATCCCCTCTTCGTCGGGCGCCGTGACATTGTCCGCCAGTTGAGCGAAGCGCTTAGCAAAGGGAACCTTCGCCCGACATTCCTGCTCAAAGGCGAGAGGCGGATGGGGAAAAGCAGCACACTGAAGCAGCTACCGAATCTGCTTGGAGCTACTTATATCCCCATCGCCTATGATTTACAGGCCCGTGGGATCACTTCGAGCATCGATGCCTTTCTAGGTAAGCTTGCAGCGGAAATAAATAAAGCTACAAGCATGCGTGGCATTCACGTGGGAAAGCTAGATCGTGCCAGGTTACAAGAGGCTAGACATAGGAACGAGGCAGCGGTGTATCTCCACTTCGATGAATGGCTTGATGGCTTGGAACAAGTGCTGGAACGAAAAGGCCGCACGGTTCTCATGCTTTTCGATGAATTTGAAAAGATCGAGGAAGCTGGCCAAGCCGGCTATCTCGATCTTGGCCTGTTGTTGGATTGGTTCCGCAGTACGGTCCAAAACCGTTCCCATGTGGCTCTGCTCTTCAGCGGGGTGCACACTTTCAGCGAGATGAGTGTGAACTGGGCAGGGTACTTTGTGAATGCGAAAACCCTCAGAATGAGTTTTCTGCAACCCACCGAAGCGCATCACCTGATCTTGAATCCTACTCCCGGTTTCCCCGGTAGGGAGCTTTTCGGTGAGGGAGTGGTCGAAGAGATTATTCGCATGACAGGGTGTCATCCATTCTTAGTGCAGGCAGTCTGTTCGGAACTCATCGAGCAACTGAATGCGGAGAATCGTATACACGCTGAGGTGCAGGATGTTGCCTTAGCAATAACTCGTGTACTGGACAACTGGTGGGATACCTATTTCCGAGACCTGTGGGAGCGTTCCGATCGGCAACAGCGGACCTGCTTGGCTTTCCTCAGCCAAGTACAAGAGGCTGACTTCACTTCTATTGCCCGGCAAGGTGACTTTGATGAACAGGCACTTCGCCGCACATTACAAACGTTGCTCGAGCGTGACCTAGTGACATTCGAAAAGGATATCTATCGAATCGCAGCACCTATCTTTTACCGGTGGATAGAGCACAGCACTTAATCAGCATTCGCCTGTCAGGTAAGATATACCTTTCGTCGCTCCCCACCTCCAGGATAGACAAGAATGGTGATCTTTCTCAAGGAGACTTTTATTATGGCAGATGACGCAGGACAGCAATTCATGTTTACCACGTCCCGTGAACGCTGGGGTACAAAACGGAGTGCCTCACAACTCATTCTGGCTTTGTGGCTCATAGGAATCTGCTTAGTGGAGGGGGTAGCGAGTGGTATAACATGGCCGACCGTCCTACAGAGATTGCAACTCCTCTCTTCTAGAACTGGCTCTACGGCGGGTAGTTCAGTGAAGCTCGCCTACTTTGTCAGCAGCGGGCTGTTGAGTGCAAATCCGCAGAGCAGCCAGGGCATCACCGACCAGTTAGTAATCGAACTAAACAACATTCCATCTCCCCCGCCGGATAAGAGTTATTACGCCTGGCTGTTGAACGATAGATTCCTGGAATGGAATCCAATCCCTCTCGGGAAATTAAGTGTGACTAATAGCACAGCAAACTTAGCTTATCTGGGCGATGGACTGCACTCCGACCTGCTCGCAGCCAACAGTCGCTTCTTGATTACTGAAGAAGATGCAACCTCTCTGCCCCCTAGTCCTTCACTGAACCCTACCACTTGGCTCTATTATGCCGAGTTCTCTCAAACGCCTAATCCCGCAGATACGGTGAACCACTATAGTCTGTATGACCACATTCGTTACCTGCTCTCTGATGACCCTACAGTCAAAGCGGCAGGGCTAAGTGGGGGATTAGATATCTGGCTCTATAGAAATACAGAACTGATTCTAACATGGGCCGATATCGCCAGGGACGTCCAGAAGTCCGGGAACGTTGGTCTCATACGCCGCCAGCTGATACGTATCATTGACTACCTCGACGGGACAGCTTATACCCAGTTGGTGCAAGACCTCCCAGGTCAACCCATATACGCTGATCCGAAGGTTGCGAAAATTGGCTTGCTGCCATTCGATCGAGCGACCAAGAATCCCCCCCCCGGCTACCTGTACCATATTGGCAAGCATCTGCAAGAAATAGCCACGCTTCCGCAGGCGAGTTCGGAGCAGAGAACGCTTGCTAACCGGATCAGCCAGGAGATGAATGTGGTGAACGAGTGGTTCTTGACCATGCGTGCCGAGGCACTGCAACTCTATCATATGACTGACGCCCAGCTGGTCGGGAGCAATGCCCGCAGCCTGCTGGACGCTCTGGCGACATTGGCAAACACCGCGTTTGTCGGCCAGATCAACCCGCAAGGTCAGGTGACGCCTGGCGTCCTGCAGATTCACTATACCATCCAGAGCCTGGCAACGTTTGACATTCGGGCGTGTCCAGCAAGCGATCCCTGCAAGATAATATAAGAGGAGAAGGCGATGAGTACAGGACCGATCAGGCGGTTTGGGAAATACGAGTTACAGGAACGATTGGGACATGGCGGTATGGCCGAGGTCTGGAAGGCGTATGATACGCAACTGCAGCGCTATGTTGCTATCAAGCTGCTCCACCCTAATCTGCAAGCGAACCCGACGTTCGCGACGCGCTTCCAGCGTGAAGCGCAGGTCATCGCCTCCCTGCGCCATCCCAATATCGTGCAAATCTATGATTTCCAGGTCTCCCAACCACCCGAGTCAAACACGCCCACTGCGTACATGGTCATGGCCTACGTCGAGGGGCGGACGCTGGCCGACTATATCGCCAACACCTCCGCGAAGGGCAACATTCCGTCTCCAGTCGAGATCGTCAATCTCTGCACCTCGATCAGCCTCGCTGTTGACTACGCACACCAGAAAGGGATGATCCACCGCGATATCAAACCCGCGAATATCCTGCTGGATCAGCATGATACAGCGCGCAACCCTATGGGCGAGCCCATTCTCACCGACTTTGGCCTTGCCAAGCTCCTGGGATCCGCCGGTACGCTCACGGCAACATCCCTCGGCACGCCATTGTATACCTCACCTGAGCAGGCTCTCGGGTACGCGGGCAATGAGCGGAGCGATATTTATTCGCTTGGCGTCATTCTCTATGAGGTTGTAACAGGCGTACCACCATTTCGGGGCGATAGCCCGATGGCAGTGCTCACGCAGCACCTCGATGCTGTACCGACTTCTCCTGTTCTTCTCAATCCAAATATCCCGCCCGCCCTGACATTGGTCATCATGACGGCTCTGGCCAAGGACCCAAATGCGCGTTTCGCCCGCACTACTGCCATGACAACTGCCCTTGCTGATGCCCTCAATGTGCCATCAAATGAGGGATTGAGCGAGGCTTTAACCCCATTGGATGCAGACCAGATGCCCACGTACTTCAGTTCCTCTCCTGCTCAGATGGGAGTCGGAGCGGCGGCGTCCTCCACATCATCTTTTACGCCCTCTTCTCTCTCAATATCACCCGCCTCGGGCGCTATTCCGGCGGTATCGGCTGCCAATGGCAAACCTGGGATACTATCGCCTGGATACGCAGCGCCGCAGCTAGCCACACCAGCTTCCTGGCAACCACTCTCGGCTTCTGGATCCGCCGGAGAAGCGGCAGGAGGATCCCCACAAGACAGCTTTCCTTCACGGACTGGGGCGATAGAGGGATCAGATACCCTGGCTGCACCAGCTCCTCCTGCCTCCGCGCCCCTCTCGCTTCCAACAAGGGGACGATGGAAAGACCTTTACACGGCCCTGGTCGCTCTGCTTATTCTCGTATTGCTTGGATCGGGACTAGGCACGTACTTCGCGTTTTTCTACAAGAATAGTCCACCCTCTCCGGTTCCAAGCGGGCGGGCTTTCTTCCTCAGCAGCGGGCAATTCGATACCGGCACCGCTCAAGGCATCGCCGATGAACTGCAGATTCAACTACAGCATATCCCTGATCCCCAGCCCGGCAAAAGTTATTATGCCTGGTTACTGGGTGATAGACAACCACATGCAGAGGTGCAGCCGCTGCAACCGCCACCGCAGTTTACGCTGCCGCTCTTGCTTGGGCGATTACCCGTCGGAAACGGTAACGCGAGTCGCTTTTACCCTGGGACGCCGCAGCACGACAACTTGTTCTCACTATCAAGCCGCCTGCTCATTACCGAAGAGGACACGAATGGACCACCACGTGGCCCAGGCGCAGACCGCAGCGCCTGGCGCTACTATGCGGAGATCCCTCAAACACTCTACGGAAATTCCCCTTTGAGCGCGCTCGATCACATTCGCCACCTCTTCTACAAGGAAACAAGAGTGGCTGCCCTGGGGTTGCCCGGCGGATTAGATGTCTGGCTCTTCAGAAATACGAGGCAGGTGCTGGAGTGGTCGATCAGCGCGCGACTCGATTATTATGCCCAGGTCACAGACCCGACCCTCATCCACAACCTGTTCCTCAGCATCCTGGACTACCTGGATGGAGCGCCAAATGTGCAGGTGGACGTGCCAGGTGGCAGCCCCCTAGCTGCCGACCCCACTATTTCCAGGGTGGCGCTGCTTTCGGTAACCCCTGCACAACTGCAGGGGACAGACGTGGCAAATAATCCTCCCGGCTACCTGGATCACGTCGCTCTCCATCTGAATGGCGTGGTGAAAGCTCCCGATGCGACACCGCAGATGCGTACACTCGCCACCCAGATCATTGAAGCACTGAATAACGCGAAAATGTGGTTAACACAGGTGAGAGGATACGCACAGCAGCTTGTCAAAATGGATGCAGTCCAACTGTCGCAGCCCTCAACGCAGACGATTCTCGATAACATGCTTTTGTACGCTACCTACGCCTATATCGGTAAGCTCGATCTAAAGACCAACCAGGTCGTTCCTGGTATTCTACAGGTCCACTACGATATCCAGCGGCTTGCGACATTGACACTTACATCAAGTCTACCTCAGAATCTTTGAGGTGTTTCGTACATTGAGGGGATATGCGAGATCCATTCCTAGCCAACTCTTAGACCGTCTTAATGGAGTCCCGACATTTTTCCCCCCTTGTTTTCCCCGTGAGGTACAGCCACATTAAGTGGTGGAGGCTGGGTGAATTGAACGTGATTTTTATGATTTTTCACCCTTGACCACCGTTTAGTGTGGCTGTACCACTACATATAACTCTGAATTATATGCAGCAATCTTCAGGCAATTGAATGTCTTACAAAACGGTGGTTTTTTGGGACGCTCCAGTTTCTTCTTTCAAAACTCCGTA
>WNFJ01196305.1_pt1 | contig 10650 bp, 7 predicted proteins | sample 5400461 | NCBI WGS metagenome assembly WNFJ01 (sample SAMN13153349, study PRJNA577476) | soil metagenome | isolation source: 115 cm saprolite on Douglas fir-dominated hillslope | place: USA:California | collected 2013-09-17
AACAAGTGGCAGCAATATCAACTATGCCACGGCGGGAAATGTTGGGATCGGCACGGCCACTCCCACGTACAAGTTGCACGTCACCGGAGACGGCAGATTCACCGGAAACCTGACTGTCGATGGAAACATAGCCGCAAAATATCAGGACATGGCCGAATGGGTGCCGTCTTCGGAACAGCTTCCCAGCGGCACAGTCGTCGTTCTCGATTCAACTAAATCCAATCAAGTCATTTCATCGACGCAAGCCTACGACACGCGCGTGGCGGGCGTGATCTCTGAACAGCCGGGCATCGCTTTGGGTGAAAGCGGCGCCGGCAAAGTCCTGGTTGCCACTACCGGAAGAGTTCTGGTTCAGGTTGATGCAAGCAAAAGCCCGATTCACATCGGCGATCTGCTGGTCACCAGCGACGTGCCCGGAGTAGCAATGAAGTCTGAGCCGGTGAATATCGGCGGCGTACAACTCCATCGTCCGGGCACCTTGATCGGCAAAGCACTCGAACCACTGGAAAAAGGCAAGGGAAAGATTCTGGTGCTGCTGAGTCTGCAATAGGATTTTCGGATGTAACAACAAAGCCTTTAACCAAGGAGAACATCCATGTCAAAGAAATCAAAGAAGATTTTCTGGCCGTTCTTAGCCACCTTTGTTTTGGTTATGGGAGCCGGGGCCTTATCACGGCACTTGATCCTTCGTTCTTCAGCCGCATCTGGCACGTCCGTCGAGACTGGCAGCAAAGTGTCAATAGTTCCGGCAACTGCTCAGCAGCCCCAGATCGGACGAATCGAAGCGGAGCTGATCACGATTCGCCCGACAGGTTTCGAGCCAGCTCTGATCACGCGTCCTGCCGGGCCCTTCATCCTTGCTGTCGCAAACCGCAGCGGACTGGAAAGCGTCAGGCTGCGACTCAAACTGAGTCAAGTGACAGGGGCAGGCACTATGCTGATTACTCCTACTCTAATCGAAGTGACAGTGTCACGCGAACAATTGGATTGGAGCGATCTAGAGACTCTGCCACCCGGAGCGTATGCGCTGACCGAGGCCAATCATCCCGCATGGTTCTGCTATATCACTATTACCGGGCAATGAGGATTAAAACAGAACTAACGATGCTGGATCCTTAGCTACGTCAATGCGCTGCCAGAAACACACTATGATCTCCATCTTTGCCGCCGGTCGCACAATTTCAGTCGCGCTACTTCAGCGTCTATTCTTAATCACTATTCTTCTCTTCCTGTTAATCGGTGGCGCGAATGCCCAGACCAGGAGTATTACTGACAGTTCGACTCCGCTCGCGCTCGCGCCTGGAGCGCCTGCCGGATCATACGCCCTCAGTGGTTTCGACAATATCAATCCTTACAACGGCAACCTCAACTTTCGGTTACCGCTGATGGGGGTTGGAGGGCGCGGCGAAGCTCAGTACACGATGATGCTTCCCATCGAACAGCACTGGACTGTGTATCACTCCGGGAACCCGGATGCTACATCTCCTGTTAGAGACTTCCCCCAATATAACGCGTGGAACAGCATTCAACCCGGCTACGGACCCGGCGTACTTACAGGGCGGCAAGTAAGCGACCGCGGGTGCTCCAATGTAAATGCGAGCGTGCAGTCAGGCCTCACACGTTTGACGTTCATCACACCGGACGGCACAGAGTACGAGTTACTCGACCAACTCACTGGCGGAGCAGCTCAAACAAGCTATTGCGCCTCCGCTCGACAAGGGCTTCCAGGGGCCTCACGAGGAACAGTTTTCAAGACTGTCGATGGCACCGCGGCAACTTTTGTTTCTGATACGACGATCTATGATGTGTTTGCCGGCTCGGTGAAGATCTATCCCTCCGGCTATCTTACCTTGCGTAATGGGCTGCGTTACCGGATTGACGGCGGACTCGTTACTTGGATTCGCGACCGCAACGGAAACAAATTGAACTTCACCTATACCAACGGGGGTCTCACGACGATTACCGACTCGCTCAACCGGCAGGTAACCTTTGCGTCCGGGATTAGCTTCAAAGGCTTCGGCGGGGCGCCGCGGACGATCCGCGTTTCATACACCAGCCTTAGTAATGCGCTCCGGACGACTCAGCCCGGCGACATTGGTACCGCGCAGACCTACTATCAACTCTTTCCGCAACTCAACGCCGCGAGCAGCTCGACGCAGCATAACCCCACGGTGGTGAGCGCTGTTTGGTTGCCGGATACTGATGGTACACCGAGGCGCTATCAATTTTTCTACAACGTCTACGGGGAACTGGCGCGCGTGGTGCTGCCGACCGGTGGTGCGTACGAGTATGACTATGGCTCCGGGATAGTCAATGGAGCGTCAAGCGGCGTCTTTTGGGCTGACTCCTGTGGCGGGACAGGAGCGAACGAAATCTATCGCCGAGTGATCGAAAAGCGTGTTTACTCGGACGGATCCACGCTCGAGAGCTGGATGACCTTTAGCAGGCCCGAGGATAGCCTACGCGGCAACCTTGGCTACATTGATACGGATCGCCTGGGCCCTGCCGGAACCTTGCTGGCGCGGGAGAGACATTACTACTACGGTCGTGCTACTGCTTCCTTCAACTTGTGTCCGTTCGATTATTCGCCTTGGCAGGATGGTCGTGAGTATCAAACTGAAGCTCTTAACGCGGATGGCGCGACCGTATTGCGGCGGGTCGCACACACGTGGCAGCAAGCCTCGAACTTGGTGCGAGCTGATAATCCACGGATCATCGAGACGCTCACCACTTTAGTGGATACTAACCAAGTAACTAAACAGACTGCCGTCAACCCGCAGACTGGAGCGCTTGGTTTTGATCAGTTTAATAATCCGACTGACACCTGGGAATACGACTACGGTGTGGCATCACCTGGCCCGCTGTTACGCCGCGTGCACACTGATTATTTAACGACCAACCCTATCAACGGCCTCGACTACACGAGCACCAATATTCACATTCGAAGCTTACCCACTACGCGACAAGTCTTTGACGCTAGTGGCATCGAGCGGTCAAGGACTAGTTACGAATATGACAACTACACAGCGGACACAAACCATGCGGCGCTGGTTGATCGGCCAGGCATCAGCGGCTTCGATTCCACTTGCAGAACCGGCTATACGACGCGCGGCAATGTCACGGCCAGTACGAGTTATCTGCTGACGAGTGGTTCAGTTACCGGCTCGATTACTGCCTACGCGCAATTCGACATTGCCGGCAATGTTATCAAGGCGATCGACGCGCGTGGTTATGCGACCACGTTCGACTTCACGGACCGCTTTGGCGCACCCGATGGAGAAGCGCGCTTCAACACGGCACCTTTAGAACTGAGTTCGGTGGGACAATCGAGCTATGCCTTCGCGACGCTGGTTACCAGTCCGCCGCCGCAAACAGGTCAGCCGCAACAGACAGCCTATGCTCAAGAAGACCCGAACGGCATCGTTGCCAGCGGTTATTACAATGATGTTCTAGATCGCCCGACGCAAGTGATTCGCGCCGCAAACAATCTCGCTGTCAAGAGCCAGACGAGCTTTAGTTATGACGACGTCAATCGCGTTATCACTACGACCAGCGATCAGAATACTTTCAACGACAATGCGTTGAAGGTCCAAACTGTTTACGATGGACTCGGTCGCACAGTAGAGTCGCGGCAGTATGAAGGCGGAACAAACTACATTGCAGCGCAGACGCAGTACGATGCTTTGGGCCGTGCTTACAGAGTCTCGAATCCGTTTCGTCCGCTCGCTCCCTACAGCGAAACTCCTCTCTGGACGACCAACACCTTCGATGCTCTGGGCCGCGTGACTTCCGTGACAACACCAGATGTTGCGGTCGTGACGACTTCTTATTCGGGCAACACGGTGACCGTTACCGATCAAACCGGTAAACAACGCAAAAGCGTGACGGATGGACTAGGAAGACTGATTCAGGTTTATGAAGACCCCGCGGGTGTGAATTACCTTACTAGCTACAGCTACGACGCCCTTGATGACTTGACGACTGTAACGCAGAACCCTCAGCCGCCACGGAATTTCCTCTATGATTCGCTAAAGCGTTTAACTTCGGCGACGAATCCCGAGAGCGGCACGATCAGTTATCAATATGACGACAATGGAAACCTGCTCCAGAAAACAGATCCTCGTCTGCTGGCGGATAACCAGACTCACGTCGCGATCACCTACGACTATGACGCGTTGAATCGCGTGAGGACCCGAACCTACAATGATGGTACGCCCGCGGTCACTTATGCTTACGATTCTGTTAGCGCTTACGGCAAAGGCCGCTTGGCATCGGTGAGTTCCAGCGTTTCCGGTTACAGCTACAGCGGTTATGACGCGTTGGGTAGAGCGCTGGGCGGAACGCAAACCATAGGCAGTCAGAACTATTCCATCAGCAATGTTGTCTATGATCTGGCCGGGCATGTCACGTCGATGACTTATCCGTCTCAGCACGTAGTGAATTACAACTACGACAACGCCGGAAGATTAGCAGACAAGGACGCTACGCATCTGGCTTTCACCGGCAATCTCGGTGATGGAACGACGACGCGTACCTATTCCTCGATTGCCAGCCCTAACGCCTATGACGCCGCGAGTCGCTTGATACAGGAGCAGTTCCGCACTACGACGCCGATTTACAACAAGCTCGCTTATAACACGCGCGGCCAGCTTGCGGAGATTCGCGCGAGCACGAGCGGCGGCGATGACAGCTTCAATCGCGGCAAGATCGTTAACGATTACAGCGATCAGTGTTCGGGTGCTTCGTGCAACGGCACCGACAATAACGGCAATCTGAAGAAGCAGACGGTGTTCATTCCCAACGATGATCTAAACGCCAGCCCGACATGGTGGTATCAGCAGTATAACTATGACAGTTTGAATCGATTGGGTAAGGTGCGTGAGTTCAATTCCAGCGCCACGTTGTTGTGGCAACAAGCTTACCTCTTTGATCGTTATGGCAACCGCACGATCGATCAGGCGAACACCACAAGCTCGCTCAACAACACTCAGTTCGACACGGGCGAGTTCGCATTGAGCAATCGTCTGTACGCACCCGGCGACACGTCCTTGCCAATGAGTCAAAGACAAATGCGGTACGACGCGGCGGGTAATCTGGCTTACGACGCCTATACCGGCCAGGGAACGCGCACTTACGATGCTGAGAACCGGATGAAGCAGGCGTGGGCGAACAACCAATGGCAGACTTACTCGTACGATGGCGACGGTCATCGCGTGAAACGAAGTATCGCGGTCCCTGGTCAGCCGTCGCCGGTCGAAACCTGGCAGGTATATGGTCTTGGTGGAGAGTTGATTGCTGAGTATGCGCAGAATGGATCGGCAGCGAGTCCGCAGAAGGAATATGGTTACCGCAATGGCCAGTTATTAGTTACCGCGACCGTGACGACCGGCTGGGGCAGTGCGCCAACCCTGAATGACAATCCGCTAAGCGTCGGACAGACAACTGTACAGGCGCGACACATCACGGAGTTGCGCGATGCGATCAACGCGTTGCGTTCACATATGAATTTGTCCGCTTACTCGTGGCAGTATTCTGCGACGACCAATGATTACATCAGCGCGAATCCGATCCTAGAGATGCGCACGGCTTTGGATCAAGCGCTGGGCGCGCCATCTGGTGGCTACAGCACGGGTCTAGGTCAAAACCAGCTCGTCATGGCGATTCACATTCAAGAGTTGCGAAATCGAGTGTTGGCCGCATGGCAAAGCGGAAGTGGAGTAGACATTCGCTGGATGGTAACGGACCAGCTCGGCACGCCGAGAATGATCTTCGATCAGAGTGGCAGCTTGGCGAATGTAAGCCGGCATGATTATTTGCCGTTCGGTGAGGAGTTGTTCGCAGGTCAAGGTGGCCGCACTCAATCGCGAGGCTACACGTTGAGCGATAATGTGCGGCAGAAATTCACGGACAAGGAGCGCGATTCTGAAACCGGGTTAGATTACTTCATCAACCGTTACTATTCTTCGTCTCAAGGAAGGTTTACAAGCCCTGATCCTCTCGGCGGTAGAATTATCATCCCGCAATCATTGAATCGGTATCTGTACGTCCTCAACAATCCTTTGCGCCTTATCGATCCTGTCGGACTGAAAGATAAGGACCCGTGGGACCAGCTTACGCCGGATCAAAAACAGGCGCTTGAAGGGAAACTGAGCCTACAACAAGTCAAGACAAGGACCGGAACGCGCTCCGAGACAACCCAAGAAGCATTTGATCGAATGATTCGGCGTGGAGCAAGCGGCGACCGGGATATCAGAGACAGGATAGACACTGTCAAGAACTTCATCGCCTCGGCAGGAGGCTACAACAACGACGCTGAGTGGCAGCAAATCACGACGATCACAAATGTCAGTGTCAACGCTGTAACAGTCTATGCCGCCAATAATACGGGCTTCTTGGATGCTCTTGAGAATAAGGGGTACCAGATAAAGTCGAGATCTAGCTGGGCGGCCCTAAAGGAACGGCTGGGAGGCACTTCAGGAGATCATCCCGGCGATAGCGCAAGATCTGAAACGCAAAGCAAGAATCAGATCCAGTTTCACTACGCGCAAGATCATATTAACGATCCCAGCTACGGTGACGAACGCGCAAATATCTGGGAATTCCACTTTGACTTCACGTCTTCAAACACTGGAAGTCTGTCCGAAGATGTGGATGGGGCCATCTTACATCGGGAAAACTATTGGAAGTCACCAGATATGGTTAGGCGTGATTTGATCCAGCGAAACATGGTTCCTGCAAGCTCCCAATGCTACGGCACTTGTGGCCGAAATTGATTTTTGACGGGTCGGAGTGACTCTATGCGATTCTTCGGTCTTTTCAATCGACTCATTATTGCCTGTTTGCTTGGCAGTTGTTGCCAACGCTGGCAGCAGCCCCAGCCAATACGTCCGGACACAGTTCGAGGATGGAACGCCCTCAAGATTGGCACACTGAGAGGAATCGGCGAATTCGTCCTGAAGGAGGGTGAGTCAACTGAGTCAGACACCCTAGGTCTCCAAATTGTAAAGATCAGCCCCTTGATTACGTGTCTCGGTCCTCTCAAAGAACCACCTCAAAAGAAAGTTACCATCAAACTGTATAACCCGTCAGACAAGTCCATTTTCTGCGAGACCACGATCAATGAAGGAAGTGGCCTTTCCCCGTGCCCAAATCGGATCGAGTTGCCCTTTGTTTCAGTGAATCGCATTAACACGAGAGAGAGATGGGTCCTTGTAAGTCTAGATGAAGCAGAAGCGCCTTAGTAGTTCTCGAATCAGCTTATGCAGCCTCACGCCCGCGAGAAACCAGACGAAACGAGTGTCAAACTCAAGAAGAACATTTATGTGATTAAGGGCAGTTGCTGGAACGAGACAAAGGATTACCTGACATCCAACGGCACGCGCAGCTTCGACGCCGAGAACCGGATGATCACCGCTACTGACAGTTCGAATCACACCAGCACGTACATCTATGACGGCGACAGTCGGCGCGTGAAGCGAAGTATCACGGTCGCCGGTCAGCCGTCGTCGGTCGAAACTTGGCAGGTCTATGGTCTTGGTGGAGAGTTGCTGGCTGAGTATGCCGCGAATACCGCCGCCTCGACTCCACGGAGGGAATACGGCTATCGCAATGGGCAGTTGTTGATTACTACAGACGTAGGAACGGCGTCTGCTCCGGCGCCTTCCGGATTAGCAGCTACGCCACCTACTAGCGGCGCGAGTATCACACTCAACTGGTCGGCAGCTTCCGGCGCAACCAATTACCGTGTTGAGCGCAAGGGCGCCGGCGGTTCTTATATTCTCGCCGGTAATACGGCAAACATCAGTTTCACCGACGCGGTGACTGGCGGCAGCGCCTACCTCTACAAAGTCTGCGCCGCCGACGTACAAAACAACTGCACTTCCGGTTACAGCAACATCGTGCTGGGCGCGGCCGTAACTTTCCCCACCGACCCGACCATCAAAACCTGTGCTGAAGATCCATTGAATGCGACGTCCATGAAAGCAGCGCACATTACTGAGCTGAGATCGGCGGTCAATGCGGTTAGAAGTCTGGCCGGTTTGTCACCCGCGAGTTGGACTAACCCGACGCTCACGCCCCAGGTTACGCAGATTAGCGCCGACGACATTCGTGATCTTAGAGCGAGATTGGATGAAGCGCTGACCGCGCGGGCATTCAGACCTCGGCCTATACGGACCCGACCATCGTATCGTTTGCCCAAGACCCATTGAATGCGACGCCAGTCAGGGCAGTGCATGTCAGGGAGTTGCGGCAACGCGCGACGAGCGGAGTAGGCGGTAGCGACGGATCAACTTGGCACGCCGCGGATGATCTTCGATCAGAGTGGAAGCCTGACCGTCACGGATCAGAACGGCAACTACCTGAGCGGGATGACGCGGCATGATTATCTGCCGTTCGGTGAAGAGTTGTATGCGGGCGTCAGCAGTCGAACAGCGCAGCAGGGCTACACCGGCGACAGCGTGCGACAGCACTTCACCGGACAACAAAGGGACAACGAAACCGGACTTGATTACTTCCTTGCGCGTTACTATTCATCGAGTCAAGGAAGGTTCACGGGCGCGGACGATCCGAAGTATGTCCTACCAACTGATCCTCAAACGTGGAATTTGTATTCTTACGTTCGCAACGGGCCGCTTAATAAAGTCGATCCTACAGGTCACAATTGGTATGAATACAAAGGAGTATGGTACTGGTTTGAAGGAAACAAAGCTCACACGTTTGTAGATGAGAACGGTAAGAAGACAACCGTGCGCAAATCCTACGAGTATCTTCTGAGGTTCACAAAGACCGGAACAAACAGAGAAGGAGCAGCCGTTGGCTACCTAGAGCTTTACCACCAGAATGCGCGAATCGCGCGCTCAGATGTTTTCTCCGGCGGCATGGAACATGGGCTCAATGTAATACCCAACGGAACATACTTCATCTTGAACAGGAAGGAAGTGTTCAAGATTAGCGACATAACGCCGCAGGGCACGCTCAAGCCTTCGTATGGCATTGAACAAATACCACCGGGACGGGTTCCAATAGGAGGTGGTTACACTGCCTATCCAGCGTATGAGTGGGGGACCATAAGGGCGAGATTGAACTACCCGGGTGAAACTAACCCCGGAGTCGATGAGGCGTATAAGGGCAATTACTTACACGGCAAGGATCGAGTAGGAGACTATACGCATAGCTGTGTATGCGAAAGAACGGAAGTGATACTGAACATCTTACTCGGATTAGACAGCTCTAAGGTTCCCCGAATTCCGGTTTCGGTCAGAGATGAAGTTGGGAATCGCCGTTAGGGAGAAGACATGCTCGCTTTAGTTTTTACTGCTCTGTTCGCAGTCCAAGCGAATCAAGCCGCAGAGAAAATCGACGTTCATTGGGTATTCGTTAGAAATCACCTTGCATGGAAGTCTCGACCAAAGAGTGCTGAGAGGGGTTATGTGTATGCTGAAGATGCGCACCTCGCCATCTTCTATCCTTCCGGAAAGTTTGCACTAGTTTCGTGTGTTCTCAACCGTAACTTAAAGACTGGACGTTATTGGATTAGTCATGGTGATGGCTATTCGATCAAAAAAGGAACATGGGAACGCAACCGTGATGGTTCCGTTATTGTTAAGTCTCGCTATGTCTATATGAATGTACCGTTCACAGGGTTACCCTTGCCGGGACCGGAAGTGGAAGAGCGATGGACTTTCCGTGGACGATCAAAGGGTAGAGTTACTGCGGTAGCCCAAGCACCTAAAGGTAAACCCGCAAAAGGTATTGCTGCCGTGAGTGACTCACCTGCGGGGCAGTATGTTCCGCTCTCAAATCTGGAGAGCCTCGACTTTCTATCTAACATCGTTGCTCTTAGTGGTCGCAACTGACGTTTGCAACGCTCCTGCGCTGTGTGAGTGAATGCGGTTGGCGCAGGACGTGACGGCGGCGCGCTCTTTGAAAACTGAAAACGTGGGCTCGCGGACGCGTGAGGTGAGGAGTCACTGCGTCTTCAAACTGCCGTTCGGTGAGGAACTCTTTGCTGGGACTGGCGGAAGGACAACAGCGCAAGGTTATACCGGCGATAGTGTGCGGCAGAAGTTCACTGGCCAACAAAGAGACAATGAGACGGGACTCGATTACTTCGAGGCGAGATACTACGCTTCGACACAGGGACGCTTCACGTCTGCCGATCTTGTTGGTGGTCATACCGAAGACCCACAAACGTTGGACCGCTATTCGTATGTGGAGAACAATCCCGAAAGGTTTACTGATCCCACAGGACTGGATTTCTATCTGACCTGTGAAAAGGACAGCAAGACCTGCCACGGCGGCCAAGTCGGGACCACGGACAAGAAAGGCAACTTCACCGCAACTTTGATCAGGAATGATAAGAACGGTGGCTTGGTGGATCAAAATGGAAACCGTTACGCCGCGACGGTAAATGGGCAGGGCGTTTCCTTTACTCAATCTGGCAGCAACCAAGCAGTCCTCGGCGTATTTCAGAATGGAACCAGCGCTACGACGATTCAAGGATCGGGAAACTTGGCAGGGTTTACGTTCAACTTCACATCAAGCAATCTGAACACCAACATCACGGCCCAAGGAACCTGGACTTCAATGGAACGGTGGAGCAAACCGAGAGAGCGCTAGGCTCCGCTGGCTTTTTTCATTACCCACCAG
>WNFJ01658813.1_pt6 | contig 10650 bp, 12 predicted proteins | sample 5400461 | NCBI WGS metagenome assembly WNFJ01 (sample SAMN13153349, study PRJNA577476) | soil metagenome | isolation source: 115 cm saprolite on Douglas fir-dominated hillslope | place: USA:California | collected 2013-09-17
CGCCGGGGCTGTACATTGAGCCGCTGACGGACGTGGCGCTGAAGCATGTGGGGGTCGCGGCCGGGATTTTGGTGGTGGAGCGGCAGTTCGGCTACCTGGAGATGCACGGCGGGACGGACGAGGTGCGGGCGGCGGGCGGGGCGGTGCTCGACGCGCTCGGCGCGGCGGATGGGGACGCCATGCGGGCCGAGGTGCTCGCGTCGGAGATCATCACGATGCTCGATCCGCAGCACGCGTTCCTGATCAACCGCAACAAGATCGGCTCGATGGCGCTGGCCGGGGAATCGCTGTTCGTGCTGGAGATGCGGCCGGCCTCGTACGCGATCCTGGCCGCCAACGAGGCGGAGAAGGCGGCTCGGATCAAGGTGGTCGACTATCGCATGATCGGGGCGACCGGGCGGGTGTACCTGTCGGGGACAGAAGCGGACGTGCGCCAGGCGGCCGAGGCGGCGGAAGACGCCCGGCGGAGCCCGGCGTGACAGCGAAGCCCACTAGAACAGCGGATCCCGGCACACCGAGGAGCCCGGCATGACAGCCGAAGGCCTGGACGCGGACACGCTGCGCGCGCTCGTCCGCGAGGTGCTGCGGGAAGTGCTGCCGACGCCCGGCGCGCCGACGCCCGGCGCGCCTGCGCCGTCGGCGGTCGGGGCGCCTCCGCCAGCCGCGCCGCCGCAGGTCGGGGCGGGGTACACGGTCCGGGACGGGGTTGAGGCGGTCGAGACGGTCAGTTTGCGCAATGACCAGGAACTGGCTGCGTTCGTGTCGCGAATCCTGCACCTGTTCGAGAATCCCAAGCACCGCGATGACCTGCGGGCGGGCCGCCTGCGGTTCCGGCTGGCGGCATCCGGCCCGGCCGGGTCGGCCCGGCCGGCGCACCGCATCGAGAAGGGCGCCGTCACCGAGGCGGCGGTCAGGGACGCGGCGCGGGCCGGCGCCCGGCTGGTGCTCGGCCGGCGTGCCGTGCTGACACCCCTCGCCCGGGACCGGGCGCGGGCCGCCGGGGTCGAGATCGAGAAGGAGCGCTGATGCTTACCGCGACCGTGGTCGGGAACGTGTGGTCCACGCGCCGGCTGGGCGAGATCCCGAAGGGTGCCTTCCTCGAGGTGGAGGCGGAGGGCACCGGCCAGCGGCTCGTCGCCTTCGACGTGCTCGGCAGCGGCATCGGGGAGCGGGTCCTCGTCGCGCAGGGTTCGGTCGCGGCGGCCTGGTTCCGCGGCAAGCCGCCGCCGATCGACGCACTGATCATCGGTTCGGTCGATCCCCCCGCGCAGGACCGCGTGGACAGCCCGCCGACATCCAACGCCGATGCCTGACCCAGGCACCGGCACCGGCCGGACACGTGTGACCGGCCTTCCCGGAGAAAGAGGAGAACGCAGTGGCCGACAACGCGATCGGAATGATCGAGACAAAGGGGTACGTCGCCGCGCTGGCGGCGGCGGACGCCATGGTCAAGGCGGCGAACGTGACGATCGTCGGCCGTGAGGACGTGGGCGACGGCCTGGTGTCGGTCACCATCGTCGGGGACGTCGGGGCGGTCAAGGCCGCCACTGAGGCGGGCGCCGAGACAGCGACGAGCGTCGGCGATCTGGTGTCTGTCCACGTGATCCCACGGCCGCATGCAGAACTCGCCAAGCACTTCACTATTCGTGGCGAGTAAGGCGGCGAGTAGGACGGCCGGTAAGGCAGCGAGCCCAGCCCCGCCGCCTGCCCCCGAGCTGCGCGTCTACCTTCTCGTCCGGGACCTGCAGCGGCAGTTCGCGGCGTACCTGGGGACGCCGACGCGTGCTCGTGGCTACCCGCCGATGCAGGGTGAGCACGCGCTCATCGTGGAGGTGGCGCCGGGCCTGGCCATCGAGCGGGTCACCGACCTGGCGCTGCGTGCGGTGCCAGCGGTCGAGCCCGGCATCCTGTTCGTGGAGCGCCAGTTCGGCGTCCTGGAGGTGCACGGCGGCGACCTGGCCGACGTGCAGCGCGCCGGGCAGGCGATCCTGGCCGGCCTGCGGGCCAGCGCGGCCGACCAGTTGCGGCCCCGGATCTTGTTCACCGACGTGATCCAGGACGTGACCGACCGGCAGGCGGTCATCATCAACCGCAACCGCAGTGGCTCCATGCTCATCCCCGGTGAGACGCTGCTGGTCTGCGAGGTCACGCCGGCGTTGTTCGCGGCAGTCGCGGCAAACGAAGCCGAACGCACAGCACCCGGCGTGACCCTCGTCGACGTGTCGATGATCGGCATGGCGGGTCGGATCTACATGAGCGGGCCTGCCGACGACATCCGGCTGGCTCAGCAGGCCATCGCCGACATCCTCGGCGCTGTCGAGGGCCGGGAACAGGAGTGAGGACCCGATCATGGTTAGGGCGTGCTCCGTGGATCCGCGCCTGCGGCCCCGCGCATCCGGTGAATGTGCCATTGCACGGGTTATAACCCGCACGATGGCACATTCACCGGGTTGGACGTGCCGGGCCGGGAGCGGAGGTGGGAGACCCGATGCAGCCGCATGACCTATCGGTGGGCGGTGATGTCCTGGACCGCGTCACTCGGTGTGCCAGGCAGGCCGTCAGCCGGTACGGCTGCCATCCGGCCGCCACCGTCACGCTGCTCAACGTGTCGGAGAACGCGACCTACCTGGTCGAAGACCCCGACCAGGGATTGTCCGTCCTGCGCGCGCACCGGCTTGGCTACCACACGGGGCTGGAGATCGAGTCCGAGCTGGCCTGGATGGACGCGCTGCGGGCCGAGGCGGGCGTGCGTACCCCGCGAGTGCTGCCCGCCCCTGACGGCCGCCGCGTCATGTCGGTCACCGATCCGGCCAGCGGCGAGCGGCGCGACTGCGTGCGCTTCGAGTACCTGCCCGGCAGCGAGCCGGCCGACAGCGACCTCACGCACTTCGCCGAGCTGGGCGAGATCACCGCCCGGATGCATACGCACGCCAAGCACTGGGCGCAGCCCGCCTGGTTCACCCGGTTCCAGTGGGACTACGACGCGGCGTTCGGTGCCGCGCCCCGCTGGGGGCGCTGGCAGGATGGGATCGGAGTTGGCCCGGCCGAGCGTGCGGTGCTCGGGCGGCTGGACGCCACGCTCAAGGCCCGGCTCGCCGCCTATGGCAGCGGCCAGGAGCGGTACGGCCTGGTGCACGCGGACACCCGTCTGGCCAACCTCATCGTCGATGACGGCACGGTCAGCGTCATCGATTTCGACGACTCAGGGTTCAGCTGGTTCCTGTATGACGTGGGGACGGCCGTGAGCTTCTTCGAGCACGAGCCGGCGGGCGGCCCAACTGCCTGCCGCGGACGAGGCGGAGATCTGGACGTTCATCCTGTTCCGGCGGCTGCTGCTGGTCGCCTGGATCGGCTCGCACACGGCGGTGGACATCGCCCGCGAGCTGGGCGACGGATCCACCCGCCAGAGCTGTGACCTGGCTGAGGCCTATCTGAGCCGGTACGGCGTGAACCAGCCGAGCTGAGCCGGCCCGGTCTCAGCCAGCAGGCCTGACGGCAACCGAAGGGAAAGGAGCAAGCGTGTTCACATCAATTGCTGGCCGCGCCGTCGTTGTGACCGGCGCGACCCGGGGCATCGGCAAGGGCATCGCCCGCGTGTTCGCAGGTGCGGGCGCCCGGGTGCTCATCGTCGGCCGGGACGCCGAGACGGCCAAGGCCACCGTCGCCGAGCTGTCGGCCGACGGCGCGGAGGTCTCGTCGGTGCTGGGCGACGTGGCCCGGCGGGAAGACTGCCAGCGGATCGCGGCCGCGGCCGACGAGCGCCTCGGCGGGATCGACGTGCTCTGCGCGAACGCCGGGATCTTCCCGGAGCGGCGCCTGGTGGACATGACCGACGAGGACCTCGCGCAGGTGTTCGGCACCAACTTGACGGGATGCGTTCTGTCGGTGCAGGCGTGCATCCCTGCGCTGACCCGATCCGGCCGGGGCCGGGTCGTCCTGACCTCGTCGATCACCGGGCCCATCACCGGCTTCCCCGGCTGGACGCACTACGGTGCCAGCAAGGCCGGGCAATTGGGCTTCATGCGGACGGCGGCCATCGAACTCGCGCCGAACGGCATCACGGTCAACGCGGTACTGCCCGGCAACGTGCTCACCGAAGGGCTCGCCGACCTCGGCGAGGACTACATCCGGCAGATGACCGCCGCCATTCCGCTGCGCAGGCTCGGCACCGTCGAGGAGATCGGGTACGCGGCGCTGTTCCTGGCCAGTGACGAGGCCGGGTACATCACCGGCCAGACGATCGTGGTCGACGGCGGGCAGGTGCTGCCGGAGTCGGCGGACGCCGTGGATCCGGGCTAATGGCCGATGACGGGAGCCGGCCTGCCGCCGCGGGCCGGCCTGCCGCCGGGGAGCGCACCCTGGCCGGGCGCACCCCGGAAGACGTGCGGCGGATGCTGGCCGAGCGGATCTCCTCGGGGCGGCTGCGGGCCGGGCAGCGGCTCGGTGCCGAGCGCGCGCTCGCGGCCGAGCTGGGGGTCAGCCGGGCGACACTGCGCCAGGCGCTCGCGGTGCTTGAGGACGGTGGCATGGTCCGGCGCGTCCCGGGGCGCGGCGGCGGCACGTTCGTGAGCAGGGACAAGATCGAGCGGGACCTGTCCCGCGTGGTCGGGGTGCCCGCGCTGCTGCGCAGCCAGGGCGTGGTGGCCGGCACCCGGGTGATGAGCGCCCGGCTGTCAGGGGCGGACGAGCCGACGGCCCAGGCACTGCACCTGCGCCCCGGCGATCTCGTCGTCGATCTGGTGCGGATCAGGCTCGCCGACGCGATCCCGATCTCGGTGGAACACGCCATGCTGCCCGCGGACCGCTTCCCTGGCCTGCTCGAACTACCACTCGGCGGCTCGGTCTACGAACTCCTTGACGAGCATTTCGGAACCCAGCCGGAGGAGGCCGTCGAGCGGATCGAGGTCGTGCTGGCGTCACCGGATGAGGCGACGATCCTCGATGTGCAGCCCGGCGCTCCGCTGCTGGCCATCACCAGGACCACCACCGACGCCGGCGGCGAGCCGATCGAGTTCTCGCATGACCTGTTCCGCGCCGACCGCACCCGCATTGTCGTGCGCACCCCCGGCCAGGGCGGCGTCACGCGCACCACGCCGGCCCGCGGCGGGGTCATCGAACTGCGATCGCAGCAGGCGATCTGAGAGGAACTCCGATGAACAGCGATAAGCCGGTGGGGCGGATCAGGTTCATGGACCGGCAGCGGGTGAACCTCGACGGCTTCGCCGTGGAGGACACCGGTCTCGGCCTTGTCGCCCTGCGCTCCCCCGACGACCCCGAGCCCGGGCTGGTCATCTCCGGCGGCCGGGTCGTGGAGATGGACGGCGTAGCGTCCAGCAGCTTCGACTCGATCGACTTCTACATCGCCCGGCACGGTCTGGACCTGACCGCGGCCCCGGAGGCGATGGGCCTGTCCGACGTCGAGTTCGCCCGGCTCGCCGTGGCCCCCGACGTGCCCCGGGCGGAGGTGATCAGGCTCAGCGCGGGCGCCACGCCCGCCAAGCTCGCCCGGGTCCTGGCCCTGCTCACGCCCCCCGAGCTGGGCCTGGCCATGGCCAAGCTGCGGGCCAGGCGCACACCCAGCAACCAGGCGCACGTCACCAACCGGCTCGACGACCCACTGCTGCTCGCCGCGGATTCGGCCACCGCAGCAGCGTTCGGTTTCCGGGAGATCGAGACGACGGTCCCGGTGCTCGCCGACGCACCCAGCAACGCGGTGGCCTGCCTGATCGGGGCCGCGGTGGCGGCCCAGGGAGTCCTCATCCAGTGCTCCGTGGAGGAGGCCCTCGAACTTGAGCTGGGCATGCGCGGGCTCACGTCCTATGCGGAGACCGTATCGCTGTACGGCACCGAGCAAGTCTTCACCGATGGTGACGACACGCCGTGGTCTAAGGCGTTCCTGACCTCCGCATACGCGTCGCGCGGCATGAAGATGCGGGTCTCCTCCGGGGCCGGCGCGGAAGTGCTGATGGCCGGGGCCGAGCGTAAGTCCATGCTCTACCTGGAGGCCCGCTGCGTGGCCCTCGCCCGCGCGATCGGCGCCCAGGGCGTGCAGAACGGCGGCATCGACGGAGCGAGCGTGGCCGCGTCGGTGCCGGGTGGGCTGCGCGAGCTCATGGCGGAGAACGTCATGGTGATGATGCGCAACCTGGAATCCTGCTCGGGCAACGACGCCCTGATGAGCGAGTCGGACATGCGCCGGACGTCGCGCACGCTGCCAATCGTGCTGGCCGGTTCCGACTTCGTGTTCAGCGGTTTCGGCAGCATCCAGCGCTACGACAACATGTTCGGGCCGAGCAACTTCAACGCCGAGGACATCGACGACTTCCTCGCCATGCAGCGGGACTGGGGCATCGACGGCGGCCTGCGGACGGTTCCGGCCGGGCGGATCGGGGAGCTGCGCCGCGAGGCGGCGCTGGCCTGCCGCGCCGTGTACGCCCATCTCGGCCTGGCCGACTTCACCGACGAGCACGTGGAACTGGCCATCGATGCGGCCGGCTCGAAGGACCTGGGTGAGACCGACACGCTGGCCGTGCTCGGCGCGGCGCACGTGATCCGGGAAGGCGGCCTGACCGTCGTGGACATCGTCGCGGCCCTCGACGAGACCGGATACGAGGCGGAAGCGGAGCGGGTCGTCGAGATGACCAGGGCCCGGCTGGCCGGAGACTACCTGCAGACATCCGCCATCTTCGATGAGCAGCTACGGGTGCTGTCCCTAATCACCGATCCCAACGACTACGCCGGCCCGGGCACCGGCTACGCGCCGTCGCCGCGGCGCCAGCAGGAGATCGACGGGATCCGGCAGGCCCGCGGGGTCGAGGACCTGCGGGCCGAGCAGGCGCGGGCCGCCGTCCCGCTGCTGGCGCCGGCCGGGCCGGCCCGCCCCGGCCAGGACCCGCGCGACGTGGTGATCGGGGTCTCCCCGGCGGTCGGCCGGGATGTGTGGCGCTGCCTGTCCGGGCTCCGCGTCACCGAGGCGCTGCGCGAACTGCTCGCCGGGCTTGAGGAGGAAGGCTGCGCTGGCCGGGTGGTCCGGTTCAATGACACCGTCGACCTGGGCCGGATCGGCCTCGCGGCGGCCCGGCTGGCCGGCTCGGGGATCGGCATCGGCCTGCAGGGCAAGGGAACCGCGCTGATCCACCGCAGGGACCTGTCCCCGCTGGCCAACCTCGAACTGTATTCCGTCGCCCCGGCGGTCACCCCGGAGCTGTACCGGCTGCTGGGCGCCAACGCCGCGCGGCACGCCAAGGGCGCGACTCCCGACCCGGCCCGCAATCCGTACACCGACGAGGCGATCGAGGCGCGCTACCACACCACGGTGATCGCGCTGATGGCGCTGGAGCGGGCCTGGGTGCGGGTCGGGGCGCCAGCGGAAGAACTGTCCAGGGAGGGGCTGCAATGAGCCCGCCCGATCACCCTTCAGGGAGGGCTGCGATGACCCCGCCCGATCGCTCCCCAGAGGGTGCTGCGATGACCGAGAGCCGCTCGCTGTCCGGTAAGCCGGTCAGCGACCTCACCCTCGACGCGGTCCGGCGCGGCGAGGTCTCGCTACCTGACCTGCGGATCCATCCCGAGACGCTCGATCATCAGGCGTCGGTGGCGGAGGCGCACGGCAACCCCCAGCTCGCCGAGAACCTGCGGCGGGCCGCCGAACTGACTGTGCTGCCCGACGACGAGGTGCTGGCCATCTACGAGGCGTTGCGGCCGCACCGGTCCACGCCGCGGCAGCTCACCGCGCTCGCTGAGTCGCTGGCCGGCCGCGGTCTGCCACGCTGCGCGGCCTTGCTGACGGAGGCCGCGGAGGTCTACGCCCGCCGTGGCCTGGCCGGGTAACGACCACGCGATGACGGTCGTCGCGGGCCTGGATGTGGGCAACGCGACGACCGAGGTCGTTGTGCTGGCCAGCGGGCGTCTGCTCGGCGCCGACCGGTTGCCGACCCGCGGCCGCAAGGGATCGGCTGACTCGCTGCGCGGCGCCGCGGCCCTGGTGCGCCGGATCGAGCGGCGGCTCGGCCTGCGGGTGGACGAGGCGCGGGTCGCCCCGCTCCGGGCGGTGGACACCGCCACGCTCACCGTCCCGGACATCGCGCCGCCGACCGGGCGGCTGCGCGTGCTCGCGGCCGGGGTGGCCACGCCAGGCGGGGCGGGCGCCTGCGTGGGCGTCCCGCTGTGGCTGGACCGGCCTGACCAGCCGCCGTCCAATCCCGGTTCCGTGGTGTCTGGTTCCGTGGTGTCTGGTTCCGTGGTGTCTGGTTCCGTGGTGTCTGGTTCCGGGCTGTCTGGTTCCGGGCTGTCTGGTTCCGGGCTGTCTGGTTCCGGGGCAGCGGGCTCCGGGCTGGCCGAGTCCGGGCTGTTCGCCCCGGCCAACGGGCCGGTGATTGCCGTGGTCCCGCCCGGCCTCGGCTATGCCCGCGCCGCGGAGCGGCTGCGCGGCCTGCGCAGCACGGGGGTGCCAGTCGGCGCTGTGCTCGTGGCCGGTGACGAGGGCGTGCTGATCGCCAACCGGCTCGACGGCCAGGTGCCCGTCATCGACCAGGTCGACCCCGCCTCGATCGAGGCCTGCACCCTGCTCGCCGTGGAGGTGCGCCAGCCCGGCCAGCCGCTGACACTCCTGGCCGACCCGGTCGCGCTGGGCGCGGCGCTGTCACTCGGCGAAGCCGAGTCCGCCGACGCGACCACGCTGAGCAGGTCGCTGCTGGACTACTCGAACGCTGTCGTCGGCCTCCAGGGCGCGGCGGCTGATGGCCACCGCTCCGGTGAGCCATGGGTGATGGCGAGCGGCGAGCGGGTGACGCTGCGCACGGCGTGCGCGAAGCTGCCCGGCTGGCCGGTGGGTGCGGTGCGTGCCCTGTCCACCCAGTCGGGACAGGTGGAGGTGGATGACCTGTTCGCGGTGGACCTGGCGGCTGTGGCGGACACGGCGACCGCCCGGCGGGGCAGCCTGGGACGGGCAGTCCTCGTCGCGTCGCTGCACCGCCTCGACCGGCACATCGATCACGCGGCGCTGCTCGGCGATCTGCTCGGCCGGCCCGTCCGCTGCGTGCTCAGCGAGCCGTCCGCAGCCCGGCTGGGAGCCTGCACCACGCCGGGTGCCCGCGGCGACGCCGTAGTCGTGGACGTGGGCGCCGGCACCCTCGACGTGATCGCCCCGGACGGCGAGGTGGTCGCGGCGGGGGCCGGTGACCTGCTCACCGCTGCGATCGCGGAGACGCTCGGCGTCCCGCGCGCGGCGGCGGACTGGGTGAAGCGGGGCCCGTGCCTGCGGGTGACCGATGGCCAGCGGTTCGAGGCGGAGGACGGCAGCCGCGGGTTCCTGGACCGGCCCGCCGCGGCGGCGATGATCGGCATGCTCGCGGTGTCCGGCCCCGCGGGGCTGCTGCCCTTCGACCGCCGGCACAGCCCCGCCGAGTGGCGGGCCGTCCGGCTGCGGCTCAAGCAGGCGGTGTTCTCGGCGAACCTGGATCGTGCACTGCGGACGCTCGGCCCGGACCTGCGGCAGGTTCTGCTGGTCGGCGGGCCTGCCGGGGACGACGAACTACTCGGCGCGGCGCTGCGCACCCTCCCGGCCGGCATACCGGCTGGCCGGGCGAGCGTCGGCGGCACACTCCCCGGCCAGCCCGTCGGCCATCGCTACGCCGTCGCCCTGGGCCTGGCCCTCAGCCAGCAGTGAGCCCTCGCGCCCTGATGCCACGAGGCTGGAGCGGCTCCGGGCTTGTCAGGACGCCGTCACGGCTAGCCCGCGAAGAGTGGACCGTAGGTGCTGCCCGAGCAGCAATTTGCGTCCAAGATCGCCCGGGGACGCCCGCCGGAGGCGGTGGCCGGGGGGAGGCGGGCGTAAGGGGACGGACCTCAGCGCCGGACCGCAGACCGGGCCAGGCTTACTGGAGCAGAATCAGGCCGCGCAGGTAGGCGGCCTGCCCGGCGTGCTGCAGATCGTCGGAGATCACGCTGACCAGCCGCACGCCGAGGGTGACCGGCGGATCCCACGACGAGTCCACAACCCGGGTGAAGTCGGCATCGGCCAGGTGCCGCACGTAGTGGATGGTCTGCTCATAGACAGCGTCGTGATACGCGGTCAGCAACTCGCCGGACTTCACCCGAACCACAGCGACCTGGTCGGCCGAGTGCCCGTAGCCGTGGTCCGCCTGCGACAGCGGCAGCCCGAACCGGTCGGCCCAGCCCTCTGCCGTCCACACCTGCCCCTTACCCGCGACGCCCGCGATGTGGTCGTCCTGGATCCGGGTCAGGTGCCAGACCAGCCAGCCGATCGAGTTCGCCTGGCTGTCCGGGCGGAAGTCCAGCTGATCGGGGGTCAGGCCGTCGACTGCTTCGTGCACGGCCTCACGGATCCTCCCGAACGCGTCGATGAGCAGGTCAGTGGCGGCGCTCACGCGGGGGTCACCTCCTGGGTAACAAATCCTGGATACCCGAACTTACGGGGGCCGCGCCGCGGCGCCCACGCCGGGGCCGGCGAGGGGCCTGGCCTGTAGCGCCCGGTGTGGTTACATTCGTCTGCATGTTCGAAGCGGCCAACATTCTCGAAGGCCTGAACGATTCTCAGCGGCAGGCCGCCACCCACGGTCCCGGGCCGCTGCTGGTACTGGCGGGCGCCGGGACCGGCAAGACACGCACGCTGGTGGCGCGGGCGGCCTG
>WNFJ01144972.1_pt1 | contig 10649 bp, 9 predicted proteins | sample 5400461 | NCBI WGS metagenome assembly WNFJ01 (sample SAMN13153349, study PRJNA577476) | soil metagenome | isolation source: 115 cm saprolite on Douglas fir-dominated hillslope | place: USA:California | collected 2013-09-17
CCGAGGGCGGTCAAGTTTTGGTTGTTGCCCAGCGGCACGGGATCTCGAAGAGCCTTTTGTACAATTGGCGATCGGCCTGGAAGGCCGCGGGTCTGGCAGCGCGACCCAGAGCGGTCCCGCCAACGGAATTCGTTCAGGTTGGTGTCGTCGCCGAGGCATCGGGCCAGGGCCCAATGATGCCAATGACGACTGGCGCGGTATGCCCGCGCGGCACCGGTCTGGCCTTGGCGGAGCGCGTCGGGGTGATCGAGATCGATCTGCCGGATGGGGTTCGAGTGCGCGTCGATAGCAGCGTCAACGAGAAGGCGCTGCGGCGGGTGCTGTCGGCAGTCAGGGGGCTGGGATGATCGGTCTGCCGCCGGGAACAAAGGTCTTCCTCGCGTGCCAGCCGATTGATCTGCGCGCCGGGTTCGACGGCCTGGCGGCCAAGGTGCAGCAGATCATCGGCGCCGATCCGTTCAGCGGCCACGTGTTCATCTTTCGCAGCAAACGGGGCCATTATCTCAAAGGCCTGTACTGGGACGGCAGCGGTCTGTGCCTGTTCGCCAAGCGTCTTGAGCGCCACAAATTCGTGTGGCCGCCGATCGTCGACGGCACGCTGACATTGACGCCGGCGCAACTGGCACTGCTGATCGAGGCGATGGATTGGCGCCGCACAATAGCACCGCCGGCGCCGCCGCGACCCATGCTGGTTTGACAATCCAGCGATTCTTGATTTGTTCTTGTCGGGCGGGATTGCGTTCAATAGAGCCGGGCTATGTCGCTGGCCTCAGCCGATCTGCCCTCCGATCCCGACGCACTGCGGGCTTTTGCCCTGGCCTGCCAGAGCGAATTGGCGGCGGCGACCGCTGAGTTGGCGGCGGCAAAGCTTGCCGTCCAGCTGCGTACCCTCGAAATCGAGAAGCTGAAGTTCCAGATCGCCAAGCTGCGGCGGATGCAGTTCGGCCGCTCCTCGGAGCGGCTGACCCGGCAGATCGAACAGCTCGAGCTGCGGCTCGAGGAACTGGAAGCCGGCGAGGCCGAAGAGATCGCCAAGGCTGCCGCCGAAAGCCGGCCGCTTCCAATACGTGAGGGGGGCCGGCCAAAGCGTAAGCCGCTGCCGGACCACCTGCCCCGTGAGGAGATCGCGCACGAACCGGAGCAAAACGGGGCTTGCACCTGTCCCGCCTGCGGCGGCGACATGGCTCGGCTCGGTGAAGACGTCACGGAGGTCCTCGACTACATCCCCGGCCGGTTCCGGGTGATCCGGCATGTCCGGCCGAAATATGCCTGCCGGCGTTGCGATGTGATCACCCAGGCGCCAGCGCCGGCTATGCCGACACCGCGCGGGCGTGCTGCCCCCGGCATGCTGGCGCATGTGCTGGTGTCGAAATATACCGATCATCTGCCGCTTTATCGGCAGAGCGAGATCTATGCTCGCGAGGGGCTCGATCTCGATCGCTCGACCTTGAGCGATTGGGTAGGCCAGGCGGTCTGGTTGCTGCAGCCGATCGTCGAGGGGATCCGCAACCATGTGTTTGCTGCCGAGAAGATCCACGGCGACGATACGCCCGTTCCGGTGCTGGAGCCTGGTCTCGGCCGAACCCGGACTGGGCGATTATGGGTGTATGTCCGCGACGACCGGCCGTTCTGTGGTCCCGCGCCGCCGGCGGCGGTCTATGTCTACAGCCCCGACCGGGGCGGCGAGCATCCAGCGGCCCATCTCGCGCACTTCACAGGCTTTCTGCAAGCCGATGCCTACAGCGGGTTCGCGGCGCTGTACGAGCCGCGGGAGGCCGGTCCAGGGCTCCCTGCCATACCGGCGATCACCGAGGTCGCCTGCTGGAGCCATTGCCGCAGAAGAATCTTCGACGTGTGGCAAACGACCAAGTCGACCGTCGCCAAAGCGGCGCTCGACCAGATCGCCCAATTCTACGCCATTGAAGACAAGGCCCGCTTCGCCCCGCCGGCCGAGCGGCTGGTGCATCGCGCCGCTACTATCCCCTTGCTCGATGCGTTCTTCGCCTGGGCGCAGGCGACCGAGCGAAAGCTTTCGGCACGATCGGAACTCGCCGAGGCCTTGCGCTACATCCTTAAACGCCGCACTGCGCTCTCCCGCTTTGCCACCGACGCGCGGCTCGAGGCCGATAACAACATCGCCGAAAACGCGATCCGCAGCATAGCCTTAGGAAGACGCAATTGGCTCTTCGCCGGCAGTCATTCCGGCGGCGAGCGCGCCGCCGCGATGTACTCGATCCTGCAGACCGCGAAATTGAACGGCGTGAACCCGGAAGCCTACCTCACCGACGCGCTCTCGAAGATTGCCGCCGGGCATCCGATCAACCGCATCTCCGAACTGATGCCCTGGGTCTACCATCCCCCAAACCCCGAGACCGCCCCCTGATCACGGCCAATACCGGACGCTTACGAATTACTCAGCCGAGAGACCGGACGATCTGCGGTAGGTTGTTCGCCGCGCGGCAGGTCTGAAAGCTTCAACTCTGCAATTCTAACTCGTTGTCATTCGGCCGGCGGGTGATGGATCGCTAGGTCGCTCGCTCGGGTTCGCGGGGTGTCGGGTCCGCTTATTGAGGTTGACCTGCCGCCCCGCTGATCAGTCGGCACAGCCGGAAATGTCAGTAACCAGGGCATCGACCTACAGCCGGCCCACCGGGTTGACTATCTCTCCATGGCGATATCACTCGTCGCCTCAACCCGCGGGCTGGCACTGTTGCCCGACTTTGCCCCGCAATTTCCTCACCTCGTCGCTCACCAGCCGGCCGCTTACTGGAGAGGCACCCTCGATCGATCTGGTCCTGGGCTACCACAAGGCCAACACGTCTCCCCTTCTTAAGCTCTTTCTCTCAAGTCAAGGACAGACGAACTGGTCGCGCGCGTAGCGAAGCGGTTCGGCGGATCGGGGGGATTCTCGGTTGCCGACGGGTTCAACGGGCATTGAAGGTCTGCTTGCCATCGACCCGGCCAATCCTCGGGGCTGCCGTAGAGGACCGCTTAGGGGCAACACTTGCCGTTTCGCGGCGCCTGGGTCACTGGCAGCTTCGCGCCGAAAGCGGTCACCCGCGGGCTCGCGGCTCCGACATGGGTCGTAAGAATCCGCTGGTGTGCTCTGCTTCATGTCGCCCCTGCCTGATCGCGGCGCAGAGCGTAGCGATCATCGAGACCCGGTCGATTCAGGTCAGCACCGTGCGAAGCGCGGTGATCGACGGCATGAAGAAGTATGCCGCAGCCGTCAGCTCGACGAACTGCTTTGGCATTTCGAGAGTCGTCCGCCGGTTCCCGGTCGGATAGTTCGGATAAGGCTCATCGATCTCGCGAGCGCCATTGCCGGGGGCTTGTCCAATGATCGGGTCAAACCCCGGCGTTACCCGACCGCCGCCCCCTGGCCTAACCTTCCCGTCAACAAAATTGGGATTGTTCGCGTAGCTCCGCTGAATGAACTCGAACTGCCGCTCGATCGAGGTCTGATAGCAGACGAACATCAATCCTCGGCTGTGCCTGGTTGTTGTTTCTCCGGGTGCCACTTCGGGACCAAACGGGATACCGGAGCGAATGATGCGGTGCCGCTGCACCTCCGCCTCGCCGCCCCGCGCGTCGTCACGGGGGTACACCTTTCGGATATGTGCGGCGTAGGGACATTTGCATTGATCGGAATCGTCGCCGAACTCGAAATCATTATTGCGGCGCTCATTACCGCCCAGCGCCGGATCGTCGCGCTGCGGTGCAAGCTCCATTGGAGCGCCGCTCCTCCAACGGCCGACCATCCGGGCGGCCAGCAGCTCGGGATCCATCCCGAGCCTCGCCGCCTGCTCCCGAACGAACCTACGGAATTCGGGCACCTTCTGCTCAAGACGCCGGAACACCATGTGGGAACCATTGCGCATCCAGGGCGCCGCCATTTCCGGAGGTGGCCCTTCTTTATGCGGGTCTTTGCGATTCTGGCCGGGATAGCCGAAGACGAACTCGCCCGGCCAGATCAGATCCTGACCCGGCAGGCGCCCATCGGATTTGTATATTCGGTTCGAACTCGCCATCAGACCGCGTATGCCCGGTTGCGAGATGCCGTCAAGAAAGCCAAAATGCTCGTGCCCGCGCTCCGCCCCCGGCCGCGTATTGCCCAATTCGGAATATACGACTTTGATCGAGCCGCCTAGAGATCGCAGCAGCTCACTGGAGTGGAACGCCACAGTCGACCGATGGCGACCTGTTAGCAAGAAGACCCCATCAATCCGGTCTGAGAGGAACTTCTTCACCCAAGTCGAGCAAGGTGGATCGTTCAGGAGCTCGATTGTTTGGTAATGAGCGGCGCTCCTCTCGAAAGCCGGGTCGAATTTTAGCCTTTGTGAACCAATAAGCAGTGACAAGCCATCCTTCGTAAAGCCAAGATTCAAGCCCACAAACTCACCGAGTTCTCTCTGGCCTAACTCCTTCTGACGCTCAATCGCCAACTCCTGTTGCTGGGCTCGCTGTGCGTTGGTAATTTTGCCAACGGCATAATTTTTTAGTAAATCTTTGAAAGAGATCTTATCAACGATTTTAATAAAGAGAAAATTCTCAACGTCTTTTTGGAGGGGAACGAGAATATCGCCTTGGATATCGTGCAGATCCAGCACAAGTTGAGTCATATTGCTGCCCTCTCGGACCGACCAAAAACTCCCATTATCGGGCGCCCGAGCAACTTCCCGAGCGCTGTCGCGCGGTTCAATTCAGGAAAGCTACCCTCCGGGACCTCCGGGTGATTAGGAGGACCAACACGGGCCGAAGCTTCACAGTCGGCCCGTGGGCATAGATAGACTAGGGGCCGTTCCCGCCCGTGTAGCCGACTAGCAAGCGCTGGGTGGCGAAAACCCCGGTTGGGATCCCGTCCTTTTCCCTAAGAGGGTAGCGGTATGGAATCATTAGGGCTTTGGTGACTCTAAACGGCAACCCCATAAAGCTCCACTCTCCCGGGTAGCCCTGGATTTCGGGGTGGAATCGGGCAAGATTTCCGCCGGAGTCGTCTCTTGCACCGACTACGGTCATTAATTCCTCTCGACTTGGCGGATCACCGTTACCGAAGTGCATCGTTTTTGGTCCACCGCCCCCGTATGGGCTACACTTACGGATCAGCGTACCGAGATCGCGTTCCATGGACATCTGTTGTGCTCCTCTGCGGTTAACGCCTTGTGATTGGCCAATATCGCCCTTAATTCGATTTGAACCTACTTCTTTCGGTAGCAAGTGCTCCCCTAGTTTCAACTCGAACCGTCGGCCAACAAGGCATAAGTTATGATGCCCACGAGGTCATTCGTGTGAGCTGGTTCACACTACTGAAAATCTTCTCAGAGTGAGGGCTGCGAGTGGTGCAACTCGCGCTGGAGTAGTATGCCTGCGGATTAGAGACAGGCCAAGCTCTGGCCTCTACTGATTCCGCTCCGGAACCTCGCTTAAACTACGAAGGGCAGAGGAATCAACTTGTTTCTGCGAGCAACGGGATCGGCGAGCCACGGTCGAGCGCAGCGATCGCCACTTCTACCCTGGCGGGCTCATCCAGCGTGCCGAGTCCTTGAAAAGTCGCGCCGGCTCGCTTCAGTAGCCGCCGCGCCGTGTCGATGTCTCCGGCACTCTGACGCAATGCCGCTCGCGTTACCATCGCTTTGGCGAGATCGTTCCGTGCGTCGACATCTTCTAAGATCCGCATCGCGGTCTCAACGTAGTCATCCGCAGCCGCGGGCGCCTCGGCGGCAAGACACTCCCCCATCAACCAGCCGGCTAGGCCCTCGCAATGAAGGTAGCCCATCCTCCGGCTAGTGCAGAGGACATCATCGATTAGTGGTCGGGCGCTCGCAGGATCGCCCAGGCGCAGGTGGCCTTCGGCGAGCCACAGAGCGTAGCGCAAGAACGCATAACGATGGTCTGAACGGCGGAACCAAGCGACAACTTCGCTCAGCTGCGCAACGCCAGCGCCGACTCGGCCGGCCTTGATGTCCGCGTAGCCGATGGCCGCTTTGGCCATCATGGCATCACGGGGGATCGGCGCGAGTGCGAGCGCTTCGTTGCAGCACTGCAGACCGCGTTCGAGATCGCCTTGCTGGATATAGGTCGATCCCATACGCCACAGGCCAAGCGCCTGGACCGACTTGAAGCGGGGATCCTTAACGCTGATGCCGTGCTCGAGCGCGCGACGACTATAGATCAGGCTCGCATCCCATTCGCCCAGGTAATTGGCGGCCATGATCATATGCCAGAGCGTCCGGGCAGCCCACCATAGATCGCCGCGCGCCTCGAAGCTCGACAGGGCGCGTTCGCCTGCCTCGACCGCATCCCGCAACCTGCCGGCGACGACGTAGACTTGGGCCAGGCAGCACTCCGCAAACGCGTCGATCTCCTCCAGACCCGAGGCGGATGCAATCTTCACCGCCTCGCGGCAATGCTCGATCGCGACCTCCGGCCGGCCTCCCGCTACGCTGTTCAGGAACCCGATCCAGTAATGCCACGCAGCGCGGCGTCGGGGATCGCCGGTCTCGTCGATGATGCTACGAATTCTCTCCAGGATTCGGATGTTATCAGCGTACTGACTCAATGCATACTTCACTTCAGCCTGTTTCAGGACAGCGTCGACACGCCGCAGCCGGTTCGCCTCTGTATCGGACATCATGTCGAGGCGGCGGAATGCGTTGCTGAAATAGGTCAGCGCTTCGCTGTTGGCCCAGTGACGTTGCGCTTTTTCCGCCGCCAGGATCGCGTAATCGACGGCCTTCTCGGCCTCATCGCTCCGACCGAAATGAAGCGCCAGCAGTTCCGCCACTTCTTCGGTACGGCCGGTGTAAAGGTGCTCGAGCGCATGTCCAATGACCCCGTGCCAACTACGGCGGTGCCGCTCGAGCAAGGTGCCATAGGCAGCTTCTTGCGTCAGTGCATGGCGGAAAACATAGGTAGTGCCCTCAGGCTCGACACGCTCGTAGATGAATTCGAGACGGAGCAGCTCACGGAGCTGGGCTTCGAGCGGCCCCGACCGCTTCCACACCGCACTCAGCAGACGGAATGAGAATTCCCGACCGATAACCGCGGCGGTTTGGAGAAGCTGTTTCGTCTCGTCCGACAACCGATCGATGCGCGCCATCACGACGTCATGGATCGAGTCCGGCACCATAAGATCGGATCGAAGATCCTTTGCTTCACCCGCATGCAGCGCGAGCTGCTCCAGGAAGAAAGGGTTGCCATCGGCCTTGGCGACGATTTCCTCTGTCACCAGGTCAATGAGGCGCTCGGCGCTGAGCACCGACCGGACCATTTGAAGACTGTCGTTGCGGGATAACGGCTGCAATGGCGTCTGCCCCGCATACGACTTGTCTATCCAAGGGGGGCGGTACCCGGGGCGATAGGTTCCGAGCAGGAGGATGCGGGCGTCGGGGGCATTCTCCGCCAAGAACCCAAGGAACTCTTCAGATATTTTATCAACCCAGTGGAGATCCTCGAGCACAAGAACTAGAGCGCGTTTAAGACTTCCCTTGATACTTAGTTGACGGAGGATCTCGAAGACTTTCGCTTTCACTGCTTCGGGATTTAATAGCGCGGACGAACCGCCTAGATCCTTGATACCCAAGAGATGGAGAAGGATAGGACCGTCGTGCTCGGCGTCCATTCCCAACTCTTGCAGACTCAAGCGGACTTTTTCCGTGATTATTTCGGGGGTATCGGTCTCAACAATCCCGCAATTGCTGCGAAGCAGATCGAGGAGGAGCCAATACGGGATTGCGGTGCCGTACGAAACACACCGGCCTTCGACCCAAGAGACGCGACCATCGGCGAGTTGCCGGCGGAATTCGGCGAGAAGCCGAGACTTGCCGATGCCGGGCTCGCCGACGATGCCGACCGCTTGGCTGTGACCGTTTTCGACCAGCTGAAGGAAATTGTGCAGGATGGCGCGCTCGCTATCGCGGTCGACAAAAGTTGTCGTGTGAGCCGACGCCGCCTCGCGGAGCCCGGAGCGCCGATGGGAAACACCGAGTAGGCGATAAACCGAGACCGGCTCATCTTTGCCCTTGAGGGTGAGCGGCCCGACCGGCTCGACACGCGCATAATCTTGCGCCAGCCCGCGCGTCGTCTCGCTCAGCAGGGTAGTTCCGGGCTCGGCTGCTTCCTGCAGTCGGGCGGCAACATTCGCCGTGTCACCGATCGCCGTGGCATCCATTCGCAAGTTGCCGCTGACCGGACCAAAGACGACAGGCCCGGTATGGATGCCCATCCGCACCGGCAGGTCCATCGCAGGGACATCGGCAGCATGCCCCTGGCCGCTGAGGGCGCGCTGGATAGCAATGGCGGCCAACAGGGCGCGCCGCACATGGTCTTCCTGCGTGACGGGAGCGCCGAACAGAGCCATGAAGCCGTCGCCGGTAAATTGTGGCGCCGTGCCGCCATAGCGATGCACCTCGTCGAGGCTCGTCGCCAGGAACGAGCTGACGAGATCGCGCATCGCTTCGGCCCCAAGGCGTTCGGTCAAAGGCGTGGACCCAACGATGTCGCAGAACAGCACCGTGACCTGTTTCATCTCGCCAGGAAGTGCGCTCCTGGCGCCGGTGGGTCGGGCGACGGTGGGTTTGGGTATGTAGGGCTCGGGGGAGGCGCTATCCTGCAGCCCGGGTCTGCCGAGCAGCGCGCCGCATTGGCCGCAAAATCGATGCTCGGGGGGATTGCTGGAGCCGCAAGACGGACACGCGTCGCCCAACGGAGCACCGCATTGTCCGCAGAACCTCATACCGGCAGAGTTGTCGGCGCTACACCGAGAGCACCTCATACCGAGCCTCCGCGGAGCGCCGGAAACCGGATGTTGAGATCTGCCAGCCTAGTCCTCTCCCGGTCGGGCGGTCAACATTTGGGGAGTGCGGGCGCAGACCGCGAGGAAGGCGAGGGCACCGGTCATCAACTCCCTCATCTCCTGCCCCTGCTCGCGCGCCTGTAAGTCATAGCCGTTCTCCCCCCTCATCCGGGCGAGCACGATTGCGGCCGCACAGGTTGTGTGTCGGCCTATACGCCGGCTGGGGATCGAAACTCGGCTTTTTTGCGGGTGATTGCCGCGAGGGGTGTTGAGAAGGTCGCCGGTCGAGCGTGCCAGCCGGTCAAGCCGGGTCATGCCACGCTCGCGCTTCATGCCGCGCGTACCACATCCGCGCGAAGAAGTGGACGCCTATATTATCGGGTGAAAGAATGTAAACGGGTCCAGCAGGCTTATATCCAGGGGGCATTGTATAGCATTCTCCTCGGTTGGGAGTGTTCTGGATGATTGGAGCGGTTGACTGGTAATATGATACTGAGTGATCGTTGGATCACACTCGGTCATTCAACGCCTGATACTCCTGCATCAGCGCTGATAGATCATCGTTGACGGACCTGAGGTCTAGGATTTCCATTACCTCGACGCACACCCCGAGCAGGGCCTCGCACACCAACATCAATGTCATTCTTCGTTCCTCCGGACTGACCAGCGGATTGATATCGATGTTCCATATTGTCTCTCCGTTCTCCTGCGCACGATCCTGGTAGCGCCAGAGCGCGTCCAATGTGGGGTGCGCCGCATCGGCGGATAGTTCGGCGTAGTAGCCGTAGCTCCTAAGCACCGGCCCACGGGCGGCAACCTGCTTCGGGTCAAGCAACTTTTGCTTCGTTTGGCTTTTTCCCAGGCTGGCAATGGACGCCCGCAACTTCGGTTCCCAGTCCCTTTCCGCCATATCCCGGGTCTGCTGGATAAGGAACTCGGCGCGGGCTTTCTGGCTCGCTCTACGGTCTTTGCACATTTCAGATACGAAGCGCTGGCCGTCCTTGCTCAGCGCCGCGATGTTGAACAGGTTCTCGAAACAGCACCGGGCGATGGTTCGCGCCTCTACGATGCGGTCAGCGCGCAACAAAATGACCGTGCCGCGAAAATTTGACAGCGTACGGACCAAGAGAAGCACGGCGATTACCTTAGAGTCATCGCCTCCGAGTTTAAGTTCCGTGTTGCATGCGAACTTAAAAACGCGTTCGCCCGTGCGTTCGAGCTTGGTCGCGAACTTCTCTATTTCTTCCATCGGGTCTGATGCCTGGCGGTGAGGACAAGGTTATCGAGCATTTGGCGAAGGCTGAATACTATTACCAACGGTGAGGCGATCATCTTGACCGGACGGAACCATTATCGGCCCGCCTCAGCCTTCGCGACGGGCACTCTCGACTCCATATCGAGGCCATGCAGCACCTTGACCTATCCGACGAAGAAACCGCCGCTCTTACCCAAGAGCTACACGATATCGTCGAGAACGACCGCTACCCATTCAGCCCGCGCGTCCAAACCCTAAGCCGGCAAAGCCGGAACCAAACAGGCGGCCGAAGACAAAACTCTTCCTCGGCCGTGCGGGCAATTTTGGATGATCCGCCGATTCACATCCGCCCAGTTTGTTCCCGCAAACGCGGGTCGCGAAGGCCAAGAACCCTGTGGGTTCAACGCTTTTCAGCACGCCCATGGTTGCACTCCTCCGCCACCCCGGCCACAAGATTCTTCGCACGTGTTGCCGCGAGTCAGCTCGTAAGCTCGTAAGAGACTACGCTTTTTCGCAGATCGGCCTGCGAAAAAGTGGCCCCTGCGGGGCAGTTTGAAGCCGGGGGTAGGGTGCCTGTAACCTGCCTTCCATGACGGACGG
>WNFJ01280904.1_pt1 | contig 10649 bp, 9 predicted proteins | sample 5400461 | NCBI WGS metagenome assembly WNFJ01 (sample SAMN13153349, study PRJNA577476) | soil metagenome | isolation source: 115 cm saprolite on Douglas fir-dominated hillslope | place: USA:California | collected 2013-09-17
TGCCCAGCGTGTGCTTGAGCACAGCATCGAGGTGCTCAGAAGCCACGCCCAGAGCAGTCGTACCCTGATACAGGAGTTGGGAGAGCAAGCGAAGCAGCAGCAGGTGGGTCCAGAGGGACTCCAGGCCGTCGTGGACAGTGCTCTGGCGGCCCAGGAGCGCACTACGAAGCTCGCCCAGGGTATCCTGGAGCAGGGCATCGAGGTGCTCAAGAGCCAGGTAGGCGTGACGCACTCGCTGATGCAGGAGCTGGGACAGCAGTATCAGCAACAGCAAGAGGCTTTCCAGTCGTTGGCCCAGGAGTCAATGGAGGCCTACAGAGAGTTCCTCTTCGCCCCCTTGACGTTCTTTCAGAAGGCCATCGATACTGCTGAGGCGACCACGCGGGAGGGCATGAAGACCTTCCAGCAGATGAGCCAGCAGGGGATGGAGCAGTTCCAGAAGGCCACCCAGCAGGGTGCATCCGCGACCGAGAAGGCGGCACGCTCGCCTCACAACACGACCTCCAAGACCGCCAAATAAGCCGTCCTGGAGCGATGACCAGGGGGTTGGAGCAAACAAATGATGAGGGGATGCAAGCTTGCATCCCCTCACTTTGCAACGAACAGGCTTTACGTCATTACCTGGCACTACCACTGTGTGGCGGACAATACGAAGGACACGAGCTGCCACTCAGTCCTCGGCTACAAGGGCAACCTCCTTCTCACCTATTGTGTAAGCCTCGGTGCTGGAGATATCCGCCCTTGTCAGTTCCTTCAGGCCTAACACACACAGGAACGAGATGACCCCCAGGACAATCATGTAGATTGACACCGCCTGCCACGAGCCTGCACCGATGCTCACAGTGGTATGTGATAAGCCCAGAGCAGCGAGGCTGGTTTTTCCCTGCCACAACAGCAGGGCAATAATTGGCGCCAGTCCACCGGCGAAGGGAGCGGCAAGCTGGTACCCCAGTGATGCGCCGCTATAGCGCGACCGCGTGCCAAAGCGTTCTGCGATGAGGGCAGCCTGCGGACCATACACCCAGGCATGGAAGACAGGGAGCGAGAGGATCACAGCCAGAGTGAAGAGGAGGCTATTCCCAGTATTCATAAGCATGAAGTACGGGAAGGCAAAAGCCGCCATGAGCACGCAGCCGATCAGGTACCAGATGCGCCGACCAATGCGGTCCGACAGGTAGCCGAAGAGTGGGATGGTGAAGAGTTCGATCACTGCTGCTATGGTGATGGCATTCAGGATCACCCCCCTCTCGAGATGGATCGACTTGGAGATACCGTAGGTAATGACAAAAACGGTGAACAGGTAGAATGGCGCTTGCTCGACAAAGCGTGCCCCGGCGCTCAGCAGAATCTCAGGGGTGCTATGCCGGAACGCTTCGGCGATGGGTGAGCGCGCTTCCATTTTCTGTGCCTTCACCTGGGCAAACAGCGGCGTCTCCAAGATGCGCAAGCGGATATACAGGCCCACGATGATCAGCAATGCGCTGATGTAAAACGGAATACGCCACCCATAGGTCAAGAAGCCAGGGCCAGTAGAAGCCTGGACTATGTTGACAATCACGGTCGAGGCAATCAACCCGACCGGCACACCCATTTGAGGCCAGCTCGCCCAAAAGCCGCGGTTGTTCCTGTGGCCGTACTCAAGGGCAAGCAGCACGGAGCCGCCCCATTCGCCGCCAACGCCCAGGCCCTGCCCCAGGCGCAGGAGGCCGAGAATAATGGCAGCAGTCACCCCAAGCACCGCGTAACCGGGCAGGAACCCGACGAGCAGCGTCGCAATACCCATGAGCAAGAGGGTGGCTATCAGGGTCGATTTACGACCGATACGGTCGCCTAGATGACCGAAGATCGCCCCGCCAATAGGACGGGCAATGAACCCGACAAGAAAGGTGACGAAGGACAGGAGGGTACCGACCAGTGGGTTGGACTCCGGGAAAAAGACTTTGGGGAAAACCAGGGTCGCCATCGTACCATAGAGGAAAAAGTCGTACCACTCGATGGCGGTACCAATCATGCTTGAGAGGACTACCGGCGTCATCTGCCGCTGCACATCCTGTCTAGAGGGAACCGTTGCCATGTTTACTTCTCCCTTCCTCTTCACTTCGGGAAACAATACAACTGCGTACGTGACGCTACAAATGACTTACCACGTGCGATGGATGAAAGGGAATCGAGCAAATGAAAGCTGGTCTTTGTCCTTCTCGTGCGGCACAGCCCAGCCGGTCTTCAGCTATCATTCAGGAGCCTTCCCTCCTTTCGTTTCCCGATGCCCCACCTCCTCTTCACACTTCAAGTATACAGGCAAATGAGGCGTTGTGCACTCACAGTTGCATCACAATCTCTCATAAGAACATGCACACCAGTAGCACGATGCCGTGCGTTTGCTGCCAATTATTGTCCTGAGTAGAGACAAATAAAGTAGGAGAGAGGAGGAGGAATGTTCTCCTGGTAATAAGTAAGAGTGGAGAACCTCCCTTTCTTCAGTGTCCGCTCTCATGGGTGCAGTCCAGCCCTCATTTCTCTTCCCATGTAGTCGTTTATTTCGCTCAAGAGCGCCATCTGGACCTGATCGATACTCTGGTTGCCATCTACCTCTCTCAGCTTGTGCTGCTTTCTGTAATAGTCGAGCACGTGGATGGTTTGATTGTAGAAGATGACAAGTCGTCTTCGCAATGCTTCTCCGCTATCATCAGGGCGCTTATAGAGGCTACTTCCATCCAGATCACACCTACCAGCCACTTTCGGTGGGCGAAATGTGACATGGTACACATGTTGATTCGCCTGGCAGAAGACTCTGCCTGCAAGCCTCTGAAGTAACTCCTGATCACGCGAAACCTTCAGGTAGATCGCCAGATCTATCTGTCGCTTGACACGCTGGAGTTCTGCATCCAATTCCTGTGCTTGCGCAAGCGTACGCGGATAGCCATCCAGCAGCACCCCCTGCCTGCTCTCAGGTTCTTCCATGTGACGCATCACCATCGGGATCGTTATCTCATCGGGAACCAATTCCCCCAGATCAACATACGTCTGAGCTTTTAACCCAAGTTCAGTCTGCTCTTCAAAGGCCTTGCGGAACAGATCCCCACTCGCAACATGCCGAAGTGCGAGGAGTTGAGAAAGCTTTTCTGCTTGTGTTCCTTTCCCTGCTCCCGGTGCTCCTATCAGGAGAATATCCATCTCTTTCCTCTTTCTCTTCCAAAACAGGTAAAAACCTTGCCGGTGCCAACGTCTGCTACCAATCCCTGAGAATCAGGTGTCCCTGGGCGACAGCATGGATAATGTCTGCACGGCAGACAATACCCACCAACGTGCCATTCCGCATGACCGGGACACGCTTGATTTTGCGTTCGGTAAGGAGCATGGCAATCTCGCCAACTGGTGTCTCTTCATCGACGAAAATGATCTCAGGACTCATAATATCAGCAACGCACAGACCTTCTCGATCGACTTTCCCAATGATGTCAGCTTCCGTGATGATACCAATGATCCTGCCAGCTTTGTCGATAACAGGCACGCCACTAATATTTTTTCCACTCAGTAGTTGTGCAACTTCCTGCACACTTGCCTCTGGAGCGATGCTATAGACGTTGCGGGTCATAATATCTCTTGCGATCATGACGCACACTCCCTGGGCGGATGAAGGACAGTAGCGACATATGCCACATTACCTGCTGTCCTACTAATCACAACATAGAGCTACCTTCAACTAGAGAGAGTATGTAGCATTGGTCTCACAAGCCCATCACGCCGTGTGGTTTTATTATTACAAAAGTGTCACAATTTCCCAAGCCTCAATCGTCACAAGTAGAGAGATTAGGTCCGGTTCAGTTCTTTTGTCAATCCGAGCGGGCCGCGAGCCAGGAGTCAATGTGTGGCCAAGTAAACTTCATCGCACCGCTCCCCGCCATCATGCCGATATGGCCTCCCTTCACCTTCAGCAAGAGTTGATCCTGGCTGCTGACCTTCGTCATGATGCTCTCCGATTGGCAGGGCGGCGAGATGTGATCCGCAAGGGCGATCACATTGAGCAGGTTCGCGCGAATACGACTCAGGTCCACCCGCTCGCCACGGATGATCAGCTTCCCCTGGATGAGCCGGTTCTCCCGGTAGAGCTCCTGGATGAGCTGCCGGTAGGTAGCCCCGGCCATGGGGATAAGCTCGGTGACCCAGGTGTTCATGGCGTGCCACGATTGCACGATGCGCGGGTCATCCAGGTTGTCCCACAGCGTCAGGTAGGACCCGATATAGTTCTCGACCGGCTTGAGCGCCTTGGCGCCATAGTCGATCAGCTCGCCCGGCACGTTGCCCAAGGCGTCGATAATCTTATCGGGATCGAAGGCTTGATCGTTCACCCAGCGCACAAAGCCTCCTGCTTGCTTGTCGGTGAAATCCAGCGGAGCCGTCAGCAGCAGCAGGTTTTTAAGACCGTCGTCGGGTCGCAAGGCGGCAGAGATCGTTGAGAGTATTGCACCGATGCACCAACCTAGCATGCTAAACTCGTCATTTCCTGAGACCGCTTTCAGCTTACGCATGGCGCGTGGCAGGTAATCCAGCACGTAATCATCGAACTTCAGCCCTTTGTCCTCAGGACCAGGCGCTCCCCAGTCAAGCAGATAGACATCGTAGCCTTGCTTGACCATGTACTCGATGAAGCTGTGGCCTGGCCGCAGATCGAGGATATACGGCCGGTTCATCAGCGCAAACACGAGGAACAAGGGTACCTTGTGCCGCTGCTCGGCAGGGACGACGGGAATGTAGCGGTAGAGCCTGGCTTTGTTGAGCGTCCAGATCACCTCCTTGGGCGTCTGGGCAACAGTTGCGCGGCTGGTACTGACCCGTAGCAAGGTACGAGTGTTCTCCTCAATCCGCTGCAGTTCGCCCTGGAGCGCAGCTGGAATCAAGGGTAAGGATGAGAAGGACATTAGTGGACCTCCTTTGCTGATGTGTCTGCTGCATGGTTTGAGGCAACGAGAGCCCGAATTGCACGGTGGATGTCATCGAGCTTGGCATCCAGGTCGTCCAGGCGCATCTCAACGTTGGTCAGGCGCTCGGCCAGGCTCGTCACATCAGAACGCATCGGCATATTCAGTCTCGTCAATACTTGAGTCATGGTCGTGTCGAGCATGCGCTGCAATGGTTGTGACACCGTCAAATAGGTATCCAACCACTGGCTTGTTGCCTGACTGTAGGCCTCCGAATTGACCAGGTCGATCATCATCTTGGACCAGCTTTCCAGGCTGGCATCCCGCATCGTTTGCCAGGTTTTCAGGCTGGCATCCCGCATCGTATTCAAGGTGTCAAAAGGATCGAGTGGATTGGTCGTTTCTAGTTGTTCACTCATGGTAGATGATGGTTCCTTTTCTTCCAATTGCCTCTGCTATTGTGCAGTGGCCATTGTGTGTTCCGGCTACTTCGAGGATGACCACGAGAGATTTACTCTGTGGTCATCCTATTGCTTCATCGTCTATGGGAGGCGTGCTTTAAAGCACACTCACCGTTCTCCTGCTCTACCGCTCGATGCCAATTCCACTGCTGGAAATGACCACCTCAGGGGCAGAGGGAGTTTGCACTTACATGGCTTCGAAGATAGCAGCGATGCCCTGACCTCCACCGATACACATTGTGACCAGCGCATACTTGCCTCCGAGGCGACGCAGTTCGTAGAGCGCCTTCACCGTCAGGATGCAGCCCGTCGCCCCGATGGGATGACCCAGGGAGATCCCACTGCCGTTGGGGTTGGTGCGATCCAGTGGCAAGTCCAAATCCCGCATGACGGCAAGCGCCTGGGCAGCAAAGGCCTCATTGAGCTCGATCACATCCATGTCCTTGATGCTCAGCCCAGCCCGTTCGAGTACCTTCCTCACTGCCGGAACCGGCCCGATGCCCATGTATTTCGGTTCTACTCCGGCATGCGCATAGGCGACCAGTCGCCCTAACGGCTGCAGCCCGCGCTGCTGCGCGAGACTCCCCTCCATCAGCACCACTGCCGCCGCGGCATCGTTGATGCCCGAGGCGTTGCCTGCGGTCACACTCCCATCGCCTTTGAAAGCCGGACGCAATTTCGCCAGCTTCTCCAGTGTTGTGTCTGCCTTGACATGCTCATCGGTGTCAAAGACCACGATCTGTCCTTTGACCTTGGATTCAATCGGTAGGATTTGCTCCTTGAAGTAGCCTGCTTTGATGGCTGCTGCCGCCCGCTGGTGGCTCTGGAGTGCCAACTCGTCCTGGGCCACTCGGCTGATACCCCACTTGCTCGCGACGTTTTCAGCCGTGATGCCCATATGACAGTCGTCAAAGGGATCACTGAGGGCTCCCACCATCGCGTCAATCAACTTCCCATCACCCATGCGCTGGCCCCACCGTGCGCCTGGAATCCAGTATTCGCTGCGGCTCATCACTTCGGCGCCTCCACCTATAGCCACTTTGGTATCGCCCATATAAATGGCCTGGGCTGCCGACACAATCGCCTGTAGCCCACTGCCGCATAAACGGTTGAGCGTGAGGGCCGGAGTCTCAACAGGAATACCACCGTTGATGGCGGCTACGCGAGCGAGGTACATGTCATGGACATCGGTATGGATGACATTGCCGAAGACCACGTGCCCCACCGCTTCTGGTGGGATCCCCGCTCGCTTGACCGCCTCGCGGACGACGGCTGCGCCCAATTCCGTAGGGGGCTTGTCTTTCAAACCGCCGCCATACTCTCCAATCGCGGTACGCACACCGCTCAAGACGACGACTTCTGGTTGTGCCATGTTCTTTTCTCTCCTTCTGCTGTTCCTTATCTTATTTATACAAATCAGACTACTATGACGTCTTCCTCTCATACCTCCATCCTGATTCGCACTTCGGGATGATGTACGATGGAACCATCAACGGTCGCAAGCGAGAGTAGCTACCACTCACTTGTCCAAATAGCTAACTCCCTTGCTCTCTGTGAATAAGTATAAAGGACTGTGCTCACATATCTATCACAATAGTTGTGAATCAGTATCACAAAATGATCTCTATTTGGGTTACTATACTCTATCCTGGTTGGTGATGCACTGCAACTCTCGCACAATCCGCCATCCTGGACAAGTGGCAGCTCTTGCAATGATAAACCTGATACTGTGAGTGCTTCGAGAGAACTTTGCTTCCAATTGAGATAACTCTGTGATAGGACGAGGGTACCTTATGTATGAGTTGTTGTGCGCAGTAGTGTAGCGACAATAACACATGTTCCGCATGAGTGTTTAGTATATTCTCTCAGGAATGGAAAGGAGGTTCCCAGATGGGAACGCTTGAAGGTGCAGTAATCGTCGTCACGGGTGCAGGCAGGGGCATAGGGCGTGCCATAGCCGAGGAACTAGGGCATGAGGGGGCCAGGGTGGTAGTGAACTACTCGAAGAGCAAGGAGGCTGCTGAGGACCTGGTAGCCAGGCTTAAGCAGAACGGATCGCCAGAGGCAGTAGCGGTTCAAGCCGATGTGGCAGATGCCGCACAGGCAGCAAATCTCATTGAAGAGACCATTCAGCGCTTTGGCCGGATCGACGTGCTGGTCAATAATGCCGGGATCAACATTGATCGCTCGTTGAAGAATCTTACCCCGCAGGACTGGGATAAGGTCATCCAGGTTGACTTAAACAGCTACTTCTACACGTTTAAAGCAGCGCTGCCCTATTTCATGCAGCAGAAGAGCGGCAAAATCATCAACATCAGTTCCGTGATAGGCCAGATGGGGAACTTCGGCCAGGCTAACTATGCGGCCGCCAAGGCTGGCATTGTTGGTTTCACCAAAACGGCGGCCCTGGAGCTGGCCCGCTTCAACGTCACGGTCAACGCGATCGCTCCCGGTTTTATAGCAACAGAGATGTTCGAGGCGATTCCAGAGAAGCCGAAGGAGGCAATTCTGGCTCGGATCCCACTCGGTCGGGCTGGCACACCGCAGGAGGTAGCTCGTGCTGTGCGTTACCTCATCATCGATGGGGATTATTATACGGGCGAGACGCTCAGCATGAATGGTGGCATTTACTTGCAGTGACGGTCTTGGAGGCCTGAAAAAGTGCGGGGATCCATAGACTGCAATGTAAGGTGACTTAAGGCGGCATGCCGCCTTAAGTCTTTAGACTGTGTGCCCATCATCATTCACTCTCCTGCTTCAACACCAAGTCGTCGCCGCATCTCTTGTTTGGAATGGATCAGTGCCCACTCCAGGTGAGTTTGCATCGCTTGAGCGGCGACGTCTGTTTCCCCTTCCTGGATAGCCTCGAGTATCGCCGCGTGTTGCTCTGCATAGCTCAGCAGCAATGCCTGTGTGCGTCCCGCTGCGATGTCGTACACCCATCTCTGCGCTCGAGTTGTCGTAGTTATCGTAGAGGCGAGGAAAGGATTATGTGTTGCTCCGGCAATCACGCGATGAAAGGCAGCATCGCTCTCGCTCCACTGCTGCCGTTGTTGGGTCTCTGCGCTCCGCTGGTTGAGGGCCACCAACTCGCGCAATTCCCGTAATTCGTGAGGTGTAATGCGCTCCGCAGCCAGGCGCGCAGCCGTCGGCTCAAGCATAAGCCGGAACTCATAGAGACTGATCACTTGAGTGGGATCAGCGGGTGTGAGAGAATCGAGCATCGTCGTTGCCAACGATAGTGCCTTGTTGGCTACATACAGGCCGCTGCCCCTGCGCGTGTAGACCAGTCCTGTTGCCACGAGCACCTTCACCGCCTCACGAACTACTGTACGGCTCACTCCCAGCTGCTCGCTTAACTCGTGTTCGGTTGGCAGCCGGTCACCCGGTTTCAGGTCGGCGGAGGTGATCAACTCTGTGATCTTTGCGGCTATTGTTTCATAGGCCGGTCGATATCCATCCCCCGCCTGTTTCATCATGCTCGCCATATTTTGCTCTGCCTTTCCTGCCTGCGCTCCCAGCAATGAATTTGCTTACTATAGCAGCAGGAGCTGCTCCCAAGCTACTCTACCTCACAGTTGAAGAGGGGGTTGGGAGCAGCTTGTTGTTGTCCTATTACTATATGCCAGTATATGTGATAGGAACTGAACATGTCAAGATACTATAAGTGCTATTAATCTTATATAAATTTTCAAATTAGTCATATTATTTCGATTGCTAACGTCGCAAGCAAAGGCCGGTCGCTTCGCTTCTCGCTGTAAGAGGTTGAGCCGAACGCCCTTGAGAGCTAAGATTGAGGCTGGAGATATCCAAAAATAGAAGAGGCAAGCTTATAATTGCGCCAAAGAATCGCGAAGGAACAGCGCCATATTTGTATGATGTATTCCAGATTGTGATCGAATTGAGACATATAAATCTTGCGTTTTGCTTCTGACTAGTTATACTTCTTTGTAAGGGTCAATTGCCCATTTCCCGTTTTACATACATGTGCTCAACTGAGCACTGAAAGGAGGGAGCCAACTTCACATCTATTCGAAAACGGCGCTTAGGGTCACCTGGTTCTATCTTGCGTGTATGTAGCCCCTGATCAATCGCAGTGCATTGGTCAGGCTTTGTCGAAGGAGGAAATACTGATGTTTCACCAGATTCTTGCACCTGTTGCAGGGAATCTCTTCCTATCCTTTCTCGTCGGATTGATACCGATTGCTGTCGTTCTTGTCATGCTTGGCATCCTACGACGGCCCGCCTGGCAAGCGGCTCTGACAGGGCTGATTGTTGGCCTGTTCATTGCCATTGGAGTCTGGCAGATGCCGATTGGACTCGCAGCCAGTTCGACATTGAACGGCATGGTGTTTGCCTTGCTCCCGGTCATGTGGATTGTCTGGAACGCGATGTGGCTCTACAACATCGCCGTCCGCTCAGGCAAATTTGAACTCTTCCGCCGCTGGATGGTCTACAACGTCCCAGCGGACAAGCGTATCCTGCTCATCCTGATTGGCTTCTGCTTCGGGGCGCTCATGGAAGGCATAGCCGGCTTTGGCACCCCGGTGGCCATTGGCAGTGCGCTGCTCATCGCCCTGGGCTTCCCTGCACTGGAAGCCATCACACTGACGCTGATCTTCAATACCACCCCGGTGGCTTTTGGCGCCTTGGGGACGCCCATCACTACCCTGGGTAGCGTGACCGCGCTGAATCCCTTGACGCTTTCGGCGATGGTGGGTCGCCAGCTCCCCCTCTTCAGCCTGCTCCTGCCGTTCTATGCGCTCATCATCTTCACTGGCTTTCGCAGCTTGAGAACGATGTGGCCAGCCGCTCTGGTGGCAGGCGGGTCATTCGCTCTGACACAGTTTGCTGTTTCCAACTTCCTTGGTCCACAGTTGCCCGATGTGCTGGCTTCGCTCGTTTCGCTGCTCTGTGTCATCGGCTTCGTCCAGGTCTGGAAACCTCGCGATGTCGAGCAGTACCGGGCACACTTCGTGAACACCCGTTTTGGGAGCGAAGCTGCGACCGCGATTGATGAAGCGGGGGTGCCCGTGCCTGTCCCCGGGTTATCAGACCCGCCCACCAAAGAAGGCAAACCCACTGCTGGTGAGGCCGTCCTCGCCTGGACGCCGTGGGCGCTGGTGAGCGCCGTCGTGATTGTCTGGACCTACCTCAAGGTCGCATCTATTGGACAGCAGAGCATTCAGTGGCCAGGGCTCCACAAGCTCATTTTCCTGACCCTCTACAACAAGCCTTATGCGGCCCTCTACAACTTCCAGCCCTTGGG
>WNFJ01408305.1_pt1 | contig 10649 bp, 11 predicted proteins | sample 5400461 | NCBI WGS metagenome assembly WNFJ01 (sample SAMN13153349, study PRJNA577476) | soil metagenome | isolation source: 115 cm saprolite on Douglas fir-dominated hillslope | place: USA:California | collected 2013-09-17
TGGAGAAGCTTGCCGGGATCGAAGTTCCCGAGCGCGCCGAATATCTGCGCGTCATTCTGGCGGAACTGACGCGACTTCAAAATCACGTCTCGCTGCTGGGATTCCTGCTCAATGATATGGGCGCCTGGGGCACGCCGCTCATGTACGCGTTCCGCGAGCGCGAGAAAATCCTCGATCTGTTCGAATCGCTCTCTGGTTCGCGCATGATGTGCGACTACATGCGTTTTGGCGGGTGCCGGTGCGACACGCCGCCGGGCTGGATGGAACACGCAAAGAAGATTGTCGATGTTTTCCCGCGCTTTCTCGACGAGTTCGAGAACCTTGTCGTTTCGAATGAAGTTGTTATCGCGCGCACGCAGAATGTCGGGAAACTTTCAGCTGAGTTGGCGATCAATGCAGGCATTACCGGCCCAATGCTGCGTGCGTGCGGGGTCAATTACGATCTTCGGAAGGTGGATGGCTACGGATTTTATCCGCGGGCGATCATGGCGATACCTACGATCGGCTCATGATGCGCGTGCTCGAAATGCGCGAGAGCGTTGAAATTTTGAAGCAGGCTTTCCAACAAATCCCGGCTGGTCCAATCATGAATCCGAAAGTGAAGATCCGTGCCTTTCGTCCGCCTGTGGGCGAAGCGTACGGACGAATCGAAGGACCTAAAGGGGAACTCGGTTTCTATTTGATCAGCGACGGCGGCCCGAACCCGTATCGCTATCGGGTGCGCCCGCCAAGTTTCATCAACCTGACGGTTCTGGAAGACCTCTGCCTCGGTCACACCGTGGCTGACGTGATGGTAATTCTGGGCAGCGTAGATATCGTGATGGGAGAAGTGGATCGATGATTGGCACGGGCATACTCAAGGGAATGGCTGTCACGGCGCGAAACTTCGTCGGAAGTTATTTCGAGAAGGACCGCCTGATCACCGTCCAATATCCGGAAGAACGCAGTCCGCTGCCGGAGAACTACCGAAATTTTCCGTTTCTGCCTTTCGACGGCGATGATGCGGAGGCCGGGCTGCGCTGCGTGGCTTGCAAGATTTGCGAGAAGGAATGTCCGCCGCAATGCATCTACATCGTCAAGAGCGAAGACAAGAAGCCCGATTACATGGGCAAACCGCAGTTTTATCCGAAGGTCTTCGACATCGACATTTCCGTCTGCATGAGCTGCCAGATTTGCGTGGAAGTTTGTCCGTTCGAAGCGATCAAGATGGACAAGGTCTTCGAGCTCAGCCGGCGCGAGCGCTTTGACGCATTGCTCTTTCGGAAGAGTGATCTCGCGAAGTCGAATGAATACTACCACAACATTTGCCCGACGGATGCTGCGGAGGTCGATGCGAAATTAGCGGCCGCAGCTGCAGCCGCTGCGAAAAAGAAGGCCGCTGCTGCCGCGGCAACTACACCTGGCGCAGGATCGATATCGGCACCTGGCGGAGCCCCGTCGGCCGCCTCCGCCTAACTCTCCTCGGCGAAACCCTATGCGCCACGAGGCAAGTTCGACAGGTAAGGGCGATGCGGTGTCGGACAAGTCCGTGAAGATCACAAGGCGACCGACGGTCGCCGCAGGATTGCCGGCGATCTATCAGACGATGCGGTTCTCGCTGCGCGAGATGGGGCCGGTCCGCGCGTTCAAAACATTGCTGTCGATGAACCAGAAAACCGGATTCGAATGCCAGAGCTGCGCGTGGCCGAATCCGGATAAAAATCGCAAGGTCGCGGAGTTCTGTGAGAATGGCGCGAAAGCAGTTGCCGATGAGGCAACGACCAAACGGTTAACCGAAGATTTTTTTCGGCAGCATTCGCTGGATGATCTGCGAAGGCGAAGCGATTTCTGGCTTGGACAACAGGGGAGTCTGACCCAACCGCTGGTCAAACTGGCGGGCGGGAAACATTACCAGCCGATCTCGTGGGACGACGCGTTTCAGTTGATTGCACGCGAGCTCAACGCACTTCCGAGTCCGAACGCGGCCGCGTTTTACACAAGCGGCCGGACGAGCAATGAGGCTGCGTTTCTCTATCAGTTGTTCGCTCGCCAATTTGGAACAAACAATCTTCCCGACTGCTCGAACATGTGCCACGAATCGAGCGGCACCGCACTGAAAGAAGTGATTGGGGTCGGCAAAGGTTGCGTCACGCTGGCGGATTTCGCGCAGGCAGACTTGGTCCTTATCATCGGCCAGAATCCGGGAACGAATCATCCGCGCATGCTGGACAGCCTGCAACAGGCGAAGGAGGCGGGAGCAAAGATTATCTCGATCAATCCCATGCCGGAGATCGGCAATTTCAGGTTCAAGAATCCGCAAGACCTGAAGAATCCGTTGCGCATTCCGGGTCTGCTGTTCGGCGAGGGTCAGAGGCTGAGCGATTTGTGGTTGCCGATCCGAATCAATGGCGACGTTGCTGTGCTGAAGGGAATGATGAAAGAAATGTTGGCCGAAGAGCGCAAGAGACCGGGCGCGGTGTTCGATCAGCAGTTTATTAGAGATTTCACCGCAGGCTTCGACCGTTTTATCGAGGATCTGGATGCGGCGAACTGGGATGATATTCTCGTCAGTAGCAGTGTGTCGCGGGAACATGTCCGGGCCGCGGCCGAGGTAGCGATCAATTCAAAACGCATCATTTGTTGCTGGGCCATGGGATTGACCCAGCATCGAAATGCAGTCGCGACAATCCAGGAGATCATGAATTTCCTCCTGCTCGGCGGGAATATCGGGCGGCCGGGAGCCGGACCGTGCCCGGTGCGCGGGCATTCGAACGTCCAGGGTGATCGCACGATGGGAATCTGCGAGCGGATGAACGAGACGTTCATGAAAAAACTCGGAGATGAATTCGATTTCGATCCGCCGCGCGAACACGGCACGGATACTGTCGAGACAATCAAGCAGATGCAGCGTGGTGCGATCCGCGTTTTCATCGCGATGGGGGGGAACTTCATTTGCGCCGCCCCCGACACGGAATTCACGGCCAAGGCGCTGGAGAAGTGCCGATTAACCGCGCACGTCTCGATCAAGCTCAACCGCTCTCACCTGATTACGGGAGAGATCGCGCTGATCCTGCCGTGTCTTGGCCGTTCGGAAATCGATCGACAGGCGACGGGCGAGCAGTTCGTCACGGTCGAGAACTCGATGGGGGTCATTAATCCGTCGTACGGCGTGCTCGAGCCGGCGAGCGCCGAGCTGCGCAGCGAGCCTGCGATTATCTCCGGTCTGGCGCGCGCGACACTCGACGATCGCACTACGGTTGATTGGGAAGGACTTATTGCCGATTACAGCCGGATTCGCGATCACATCGAGCGTGTCGTTCCCGGTTTTGAGAATTTCAACGAGCGCATCGCTCAAGACGTTTTCTATTTGCCAAACGCAGCGCGTGACCACCGGAAGTTTAACAACGAAATCGGCGAAGCGCTTTTCACCGTGCATCCGATCCCGCGCAACGAATTGGAACCGGGAAAATTCATTTTGATGACGATCCGATCTCACGATCAATTCAACACCCACATCTATGGTTTGGACGATCGGTATCGCGGCATTTACAACGGACGTCGCGTGCTCTTCATGAATCCGGATGACGCGGAGGAAGCGGGGCTGACTCAGGGACAAATTGTCGATCTTACGAGTCACTTTGGTGACGGCGAGAAACGACATGCGCGCCATTTCCAGATCGCGCCCTATCCCATCGCGCGCGGTTGCACGGCGACCTATTTTCCCGAAGGCAACGTGCTCGTGCCGATCGACAGCGTCGCCGAACGTTCAAACACGCCGACGAGCAAGTTTGTTGTGATCAGTATTACGCCGGCAGCGGATGCCGAAGAGGCCGCGAAAAGCATTCTATCAGCGGCGCATGAGCACGCGCCTTTGCAGTGAGGTAGCAAGGGAGCCTGTTGCCGAGACCCGCGGGCTCCCAAAATCACGTTCTCATTGCGCGCCCCCCAAGATCGACACGTTCAATGTGCGAATAAACATTGAACGAGGGCGGCCGAAGAAAACCAATAAGCGTCTGGTTGCTTTCGCGAGCGAATTCCATCGCCAGAGTTGAAGGCGCAGAGACTGACGCAACAATCGGAATTCCGGCTGCAAGCGCCTTTTGCATGATCTCAAAAGAAGCGCGGCCGCTGACGACAAGAACATGACGATGCAATGGAAGTTGTTCTTCGAGAAAGGCGCGCCGGATCGCCTTATCGACCGCGTTATGACGGCCGATGTCTTCGCGGACCACTCCTGGTTGACCGCTCCGATCGAAAATGCCGGCAGCATGAATTCCGCCCGTGCGCGCAAACGCGCTCTGGAGTTTTCGTAAAAGAAGTGGCAACGAAAGCAAAGTTTCGATGTCGATCCGGACATCTTTTGCCGAAACGATCGGTGGAAAATTCTGCCGAATAGCCGCGATGCTCTGCTTGCCGCAGATGCCGCAGCTGCTCGAAATTGTTCCGAACCGTTTCGCTGAAGCGAATTTCACTTTCACGCCGTTAGCGAGGTGGACCGCGATAATGTTTTCGCGATTGCGCGCCTCGGCTGGACGCGAGAAACCGCCAACCTGGTCGCGCCTTCTCAAGATTCCTTCCGAAACCAGGAAACCGGCAGCCAGTTCTTCGTCATGCCCGGGCGTCCGCATGGTGGTCGCAATCGTTTTGTGTCCGATTCGGATCTCGAGCGGTTCTTCGATTGTGAGATCGTCGCGATGATATTCGAATGAGCCGTCTTCTTTCCTGCGAATGATCTGACCAGACCCGATGACGTGTTCTTTCACTGGATTATGGTGCAGTCCCCGGCGATCTGCCAATCTCAGGGGGAAAGACCGAAGGTGCAACGGAATCGTCCGCTCTTTAAGGCAAGGTCGGATATGGTCGGCGACATCTCGCTAAAGCAGTTCGACTGATTGGAATCACGCTTCTATTGATCGCGCTGGTGTTGGCGCAGTAACCGCCTTTGTTACAGGAAAGTAACACAAAAGAATTTTGAGTGTCGCGCGGGCAGTGTGTAAATTAGTCGGCCTCGCGAGATCGTGCAAAATCCTAAGTGATGCGACGCGCGTATTTCCGGCAATATGAACTGGGTCACTATCGTTTGGTCCATGACCGGCGGGGCGTGTCTGACGCTGGCGCTAATGCACCTTGTCGTCTGGTGGAAGGACCGAATGGCGCGAGCGAACCTGGTCTTTTCAGTGGTGGCAATTGCCGTGATCACCTTTTCGGCGTTAGAGCTGGCGTTGATGAGGGCGGCAACGCCCGAGCAATTCGGCATGGTGGTGCGCTGGATGCATGTTCCGGCATGGGTGATCATCGCGTCGCTCGTCGGCTTCGTGCGGCTCTACCTGCGGGCAGGGCGACAATGGCTTGCGTGGACGGTCGTCGGCGTACGGACGCTGTCGCTGATCATCAATTTCGCTTTCTGGCCGAATATCAATTATCGGGAGATCACCGCCCTGCGGCACATCCCGTTTCTCGGAGAATCCGTCTCGGTTGCAAAGGGCGTGCCAAATCCCTGGATGCTGGTTGCCCAGTTGAGCTTGCTGTTGCTGGTGATCTTCGTGACGGATGCCACAATTGCCGTCTGGCGACGGGGCGACCGGCGGCAGGCTCTGGTGGTGGGCGGCAGCATTGTTTTGTTCGTCGTCGCGGCAACCGTGGAAGCGGTGGCAATAACGTGGGGAATCATCTCCATGCCGCTGACGGTGAGCTTGTTCTATCAAGGCATTGTCGCGGCGATGGCTTACGAGTTGAGCTACGACGTGCTTCGTGCGGCGCGGATCACGCGGCGCCTCCAGGCGAGCGAGACTTTACTTCGCGAAAGCGAAGAACGTTTCCGAATCGTAGCTGACTCGGCGCCTGTCCTTATCTGGATGTCAGGCTTGGACAAACTCTGCACCTTTTTCAACAAGCCGTGGCTCGAGTTTACCGGTCGCACGATGGAACAGGAAATCGGAAATGGCTGGGCCGACGGCGTGCATCCGGACGATTTCCAGAGCTGCCTCAAAACATACGTCGAAGCGTTTGATGCCCGGGAACCGTTCGTCATGCAATACCGGTTGAGACGCCACGATGGCGAATATCGCTGGATTTCCGATAGCGGTGTGCCGCGCTATGACGCTCAGAACAACTTCGCTGGCTACATCGGTTCGTGCGTGGACGTCACGGAATTCAAAGATAAGGAGCAGGCCCTGCGGGAAAGCGAGGAGCGGATGAGTCTCGCCGCGGATGCGGCCGGACTTATCATGTGGACTTGGGACATTCGGCGCGATGAAGTTAGCCTTTCTGATAAAGATCGCGCTTTCTTTGGCTTCTCCCCGCGGGAAAAGCTGAACAGCGATCGCGTCCGGAGCGTTGTCCATTTGGAAGATCGTCAATTCGTGCGCCAGCTAGTGGAGAATTCACTGCGCACACGCGAGGAACTCGAGGCTGAATACCGGGTAGTGCTACCCGATGGCAAAGTTCGCTGGGTGACCAGACGCGGCCGCGTCGAGTTCGACGGCAACGGCGAGCCGATTTGCGAGCGCGGCGTTTTAATGGACGTCACGGAACGCAAGCAAGCGGAGGAGAAATTTCGTCTGGCGACGGAAGCTTCGCCGAGTGGTATCATCCTGGTGAACGATCGGGGCCACATCATCCTGGTGAACAGTCAGATCGAAAAGCTATTCGGCTATCAACGTGAGGAACTCGTCGGAAAACCTGTGGAGATCCTCGTGCCGGAGCGGTTCGCTAGTCAGCACCCGGCTCATCGGGCGGAGTTTTTCGCTGGGCCTACGGCCCGGGCGATGGGCGCCGGCCGGGAATTATTCGCCCGGCGAAAAGACGGCAGTGAATTCCCGGTCGAGATCGGACTAAATCCCATTCAAACCCCGGATGGCATCCTTGTTCTGGCTGCGGTCGTGGACATTTCTGCTCGCAAGCTCGCAGAAGCGGAAGCGCTGCGGCGGCGCGAAGAACTTGGGCATCTCAGCCGCGTGGCCGCGATGGGTGAAATGGCGACATCCATAGCCCATGAACTGAATCAGCCGCTCGCGGGAATCATCAGCAACGCCAGCGCGGGACAGCGTTTTATTGATAGCGGCAATGTCGATCTCGGCGAGCTCCGCGACCTGCTTGCTGATATCGTAGCGGATGGGCGTCGTGCCGGTGATGTGATTCGGGGCGTCCAGAGCATGGTCAAAAAGGGCGCGCCGGCGCGGCAGCGGGTGAATCTGAACGATCTGGTAATGAATGTGGTGCATATGGTAAAACCGAATGCCGTGCATCACTCCTGCGAGGTCCAGACTTTGCTGTACCCAAATCTGCCGCCGATTGAGGCCGATCCGATTCAGCTTCAGCAAGTCCTGATCAATCTCCTGATCAATGCCTTTGATGCGATGCGCAACACCCCGCTTAGCCGCCGGAAAGTCGTGATCGCGACGGAGCAGAATGGCGACGGCGCGATTTGCATGAGCGTTCGCGATTACGGGACTGGCATTCCCGAAGAAGCACGCGAGCGACTTTTCGATCACTTCTTTACGACGAAAGCGAAAGGGTTGGGGATGGGCCTCGGGATCGTGCGTTCGATCGTTGAATCACATGCCGGCACAGTCGCGGCCGAAAATGTTGACGGAGGAGGTGCGCGCTTCCACCTTACTCTTCCGGCAAACGCCGCGGCTTTGTGAGGATTCCTCGAAAAAGTTTGGTTTTCGCAATCGACGATGACGCGTCGGTGCGAAAAGGTCTGGCGCGACTCCTCCGCTCCGCCGGCTACAAAAGCGAAATTTTTGAATCCGCATCGGATTTTCTGGCGCGCCGCTCCCACAGCGGCCCTTCCTGCGTGATCGTGGATGTGCAGATGCCGGGTATCAACGGGATGGATCTCCAGGAAACTCTGATCCAGCACCGCCGCGAGGAACAACTTGTATTTATTACCGGCCATGGCGACATCCCAATGTGCGCGCAGGCAATGAAAGCGGGCGCGGTCGATTTTCTTCGGAAGCCGTTTCGAGATGACGAGTTGCTGCAATCCGTCCAGAACGCCCTGATTCGATCCGCGGACCAGCGACGGCGCAGTGCTGAGAAGAATGAGGCTCGGCGTCTTCTTGATTTGCTGACGCCGCGCGAGTTCGAAGTAATGCAACTCGTCATTACGGGCATGTTGAACAAGCAGATTGCCGGAGAACTAGGCACGGCGGAGAAGACAGTGAAAGTCCACCGTGGCCGGATGATGCAGAAACTCGGTATCGCCTCGGTGGCCGCGCTGGTGCATTTGGTGCAAAGAGCATGTCTCGCGCCGGCGGCAAACAGTAAGACCAAGGTCTAATAGGCAAACAGCGATCGGCGCTCTTACGCTGCCTTCCTGCAAGGCAATATGAACCCGCCGGAATCTCCAGCGCCGAAGACCATCTGTCTGGTTGATGATGACACTTCGGTGCTGAAGGCGGTCGAACGATTGCTCACTTCAGCCGGATGCGTCGTACAGGCTTTCAGTGAAGCAGCACCTTTTCTTGCCTACATTTCTACGAACCGTGTCGACCTGGTCGTTCTTGATATCTGGATGAAACAGATGACCGGCTTGGAAGTGCTCGCGCATCTCTGTTCACTGTCACCGCAGACCCGCATCATCATTATGACTGGCCGCGAAGATCTCGCCGTGAAGTCGATCGCGACCCAGGTCGGTGCGGTCGGTTTCTTCCTTAAACCCTTCGATGACGAGCAATTCCTGGCTGCTGTGCACCACGCGCTCGGCACCGCGGCCGGACATGAGACTAAGGTCCAATAGCCGCCGCCGGCCGGTGGCCGTAGTCTTACTCGCCTTGCGAAACTCAAATGCCTTTGTTGTCTGCTTGCTCGACGATGACCCCTCCGTGCTTAAGGGATTGGGGCGGCTTTTCTCGTCAGCTGACATGCATGCAGAAACGTTTAGCGATCCCGAGGAGTTCTTGCGTTATGCGCAGATCCATCGCCCGGCGGTTGCCCTGGTTGACGTTTGTATGCCGCAGATGAGCGGCCTGGAAGTTCAATCTCAGCTTCGCGAGATCTCGCCTTCGACTCGCGTCATCATCTTCACCGGAAAGGACGATCCACTCGTTCGTTCCACCGCGCTGAACGGAGGAGCTTCGGCCTTCATTATCAAACCTTTTGACGACGAAGAACTCCTTACCGCCGTTCGGCTTGCGCTCGCTTCCGCGACATGAACCCGACATCTTGATTCTGTCCCGCTCACATAGGACTAAAGTTTCAAGGGACTCTTGCGGACGGACGCTAAATCTCGCAGCGCGCCGGCGTCTCGCCGGCCCGCAAGCCCGCATAAGACTAAGGTCCATAAGACTAAGGTCCACTACCCTGCCGACCTGTCGGGACTAATGTACCGCATGATCGCTACGTCCCACATTGAAAATAGGGCGGTCGCGCAAATGCGCATAACGCCCAGTGAAAAAACTTCCGGACCCTCGGGAATGCGTGAGCGTGATTTGTTTTCCCTACGGGAGGCAATTCCGTTCTGGTTCGCCATCTCCAGCCCATTAACGGGACTAATAGTGGGATTTCTTGGAGCCTGGCTTGTGACGTGGCTGACAAGTTAGCAATGTCGTCAAAAAATATGCCTCTACTGGCAATCGTGATGCTCAATCACGTCATCATCCGCGCGGGCAAAAGAGTTGAATCTTTGCGGCGTCGGTTCGATTAAATTGCTCGAACGTGTGACGTCATGCAGGTAACTCGAGACCTGCTACTGGATTTGAATCTGTTGCGTGAGCTGCCGAAAAGGGTGAACACGTCAGCCAAGGTGTTCGCTTTCGCGGCGCACCTTAGGTTCGCTTTCGCGGCGCACCTTAGCCAGCGATGGTTGCGCGTGTCGCCGGTGAGGTTCATTTTGGGGTAGTCGCGCGGATTGGTATCTGCGAGGAAGCTCGCGAGCGAGTGATTTGGTTCGCATTTCGCAGCGCGCCGGCGCCTCGCCGGCCCACAAGCCCGCATAAGACTAAGGTCCAATACCCTGCCGAACTATCGGGGCTAATGTGTGGCATGATCGCTACGTCCGACATTGAAAATAGGGCCGTTGAGCAAACGCGCATGACGCCCGTTGAAAAATCAGACACGGAGATTGTTTGCCTGGTGGATGATGATCCCATGGTGCTCAGATCGACCGGCCGTTTACTCGTCTCGGACGGATTCGCCGTGCGTCCGTTTGATAAAGGCGAGGATTTCATTGCTTATGTCGCGTCACACGACGTGCCGCTCGTCGTGCTGGACATTTGGATGGAAGAAATGACCGGCTTGGAAGTCCTGGCGCGGCTGACACGAAGATAGCGCCGCGCGGATCACCGCGATGCAAATCGGCACAGTCGCTTTTTTGATTAAGCCTTTTGACGACGAGCAATTTCTCGCCGCGGTGCACGACGCGCTTGATCAAGCTAGGAGCTCAAAATTGCTACGCCAGATGACGGCAAGATGCCGAGTTCGAATCTACCCGCACTTTCACCGAATGTTCTGCCCGTAGCCGTTGGATGTTGGACGTTGAGCGTTGAATGCGCCGTGCCGGAAGGCTGGTGGATGGATTGCATTGCCCGTTTGGTGAAATGGGTGAGCGATCGGGCGGTCGCGAATCAACGTTTGCTGCTCTCTCATAGGACCAAGGTCCCATAGGCAGAGCCCGCGAAACCTGCGAAAATTATCGAGTCTTCGGACAAGAAAAACAGAAAAGC
>WNFJ01153634.1_pt1 | contig 10648 bp, 9 predicted proteins | sample 5400461 | NCBI WGS metagenome assembly WNFJ01 (sample SAMN13153349, study PRJNA577476) | soil metagenome | isolation source: 115 cm saprolite on Douglas fir-dominated hillslope | place: USA:California | collected 2013-09-17
CAAGTGCAACCCCGTGATGCTGAAGAAAGTTTGGCCGAAAAGGCCGGAGCTCAGCTTGATTCCTTCATCAAACAAGCCAAACCATTCACGGACGTGCAGCCCCGCGAAAATCAGGCCCAACACCATGGTGGAAGCGAGGAAACGGAGAGCTTTGGGTTTGTCTCCGGCCTTGGAAGCGTCTACCGCGCCCAGCATCGTCAAGCTGCTGGTGATGAGTACGAAAGTCATGATCGCCACATTGATGATGCTCCCGGACTTGAACGGCGTCTGCCAATCGGGAGTGGCGACGCGCAGATATCCGTACGCAAACAGCATGGCCCCGAACGTAACCGCGTCGGAGATAATAAATAACCATATAGTTAATTTACGTGTAGGTATCGAATAGGGTGATTCTTCCATCAGGGCGCTGCCGTGCCCGTGCATGGCCATTTCAGTCTCGCTCACAGTCCCTCCCGTTTCGAAACGCCTACAATTTCGTGCGCAAAACCAAAAGCAGGTAGAGCCACAAAACTCCCATGAAATGCCAATACGTGGCGGTCGCTTCGAACGTACTCCTTCGAAAAGCGGCGCGGCTGGCGATAATTCGTCCGATCACCAAAGCAAGCGCGACGATTCCTGCGAGCACATGCAATCCGTGCATCGCCGTAAAGACGTAGTAGAACGAGCTGTTGGGATTCGTCGCGAGGTAGAGGCCCTGCGCGGCGAGCTGGCGCCAGGCTTCGAATTGCCCGGCAACGAAAACGAATCCCAGCGCGAGTGTGGCCATGAGCCAGCTCAAACCCATTCGAACGGCACGGGGATCAACTGAAGGTACGGCAGCGAGCGCGCGCCGGGCCATTTGCAGAGTGGCGCTGCTCAAGAGAAGCGCCAAGGTATTTCCATAAAGGACCGGCGGCAGGGCGATGTGCGTCCAATCCGCACCGGATCCCTGGCGCACAAAGAGCGCGCTGGTGAAAGCCACAAAGGACATGGTGATCGCAAAGATGCCCACCCAGATTCCGCTTTGCGAAGCCCCTCCTGCTCCGGAGAGGACTTTGGCAACTCTGGCTGCAGGAGCTGCCGAGCCTCCCAAAGCGGGAGGCGGCGTTCGAACGGGCTGGTAAATTGTGGATGACATTTTTTCCTTTTCTTTTTCTTAGAGGACAGAGGCGGAAACTCTTTCGTCTCCGCTTCGAATCCTTTCCATCCGTTCAGCCGGCGGACGGCTCCGGCGAATCCTGCATGATGTAGTCGCCTTTCGAACCCTTCACATTATATTGATAGGGGTCGTGATAAATCACCGGATGCTTGCCGCCGAAATTATTCCAGGGTGGAGGAGAAGGAATACTCCACTCGAGCGTCGTCCCTTCCCATGGGTTCTGCGGGGCAGGCGCGCCTTTGAAACGGCTATAAATCAGGTTGAAGATGAAGATGAGCTGCGCCGCGCCAGTGCAAAGTGCCGCGATGGTGATGAACTTATGCAGCGGCATCAGCGGCCCCGTGAAATCATTCACGAAAGCCGAATAACGCCGGACGTTGCCCACCAAGCCCAGATAATGAAACGGCATGAAAATGCAATAGGTGCCGATGAAGGTGAGCCAGAAATGAAGCTGGCCCAGGGTTTCATTCATCATGCGGCCAGTCATTTTGCCAAACCAGAAGTAGGTGCCGGCAAAGACGCCGAAAATGGAAGCCACGCCCATCACCATGTGGAAATGGCCGACAACGAAATAGGTGGCGTGCAAAACGATGTCGATGGAAGGCTGCGCCAGGAAAAATCCGCTTACGCCGCCACTGACGAACATGGAGATGAAACCGAGGGCAAAGAGCGAAGCCGCGTTGATTCGAATGTTCGCGCCGTACAGGCTGCCCAGCCAAATCAGGGTCATGATCGTCGCCGGAATCGTGATGGTGAGCGTGGGGAATGAGAAGAGCAGCGATGAGAATGGATTCATGCCGCTCACAAACATATGGTGTCCCCAAACCATCCAGCTCAGGAAGCCGATGGACATCATTGAGTAGATGATGACGCGCGCGCTCAAAAGCGGTTTGCGTATGCTGTTGATCAAAATGTGCGAAACGATGCCCATCGAAGGCAAAATCGCAATGTAAACCTCGGGATGACCGAAGAACCAGAACAAGTGTTGCCAAAGTAGCGGCGAACCTCCCGAATGCGGTTGCAAGCGATCACTTACCACCAAGCCGGAGGGAATGAAGAAGCTGGTCCCTGCAAGGCGATCCAGAATCAAAAGTATGCACGCAGGAAGGAGCACGGCGAACGCCAGCAAGGCGATGCAGGAAGTGATGAACCACGCCCAGGTGCAAATCGGCATGCGCATGAGGGTCATGCCCTTGGCTCGCAGATCGAGAGTAGTGGCGATAAAATTGAGCGCTCCAAGCAGAGACCCAATGCAGAAAATGGCGATCGAAATCGCCCAAAGGTTCATCCCCCAGCCCATACCAGGCCCAGCATCCTTGCCAACCGCACTCAGCGGAGCATAGGAGGTCCAGCCGGAGATCGGCGGACCGTCGGGAATGACGAACGCAAGGATTAGTACCAGGAACGCAACGAGCGTCGTCCAGAAGGACATCATATTGAAGATTGCCGAACGCGGCGAAGGGGGCGTTGGTGAGCACGAAGAACACCATCAGCGTGCCATGCATCGTGAGCAGAGAGAGATAATATTCCGGCGTGATGATGCCGCCCGGAGCGCCGGCTTTCGAAAGCAGTTCGAGGCCGGGAATTCGCGTCGTCGGCCAGACAAGGTGGAAACGCATCAGCCAGGAAAGCACCATGCCCATGCAAACGGCCAGGAGACCAAGGGCGTAGTATTGCTTTCCGATCACTTTGTGATCGAGGCTAAAGACGTACTTGCGGAGGAATCCCTCCGGCGGTGCATGAACGTGCGCCTGCTGGGCTGACGTTTGTTCCATCTGCTCTCCTCGCTCGGGGAAAGCCGCGGACCGGCTGCGATGGGCGGCAGGCCGATCTGCGGGCTGGGATTACGAGTTCACAGCTCGGACGCCTTTTGTTTCATCCACTTTTCGAAATCGTCCTGGGCCATCACGCTCAAATACGCTTTCGTTGTAGTGGCCCAGGCCGCAAAGCTGAGTGCAGACAATTTCATATCTTCCGGTCTTGGTGGCCGTGAAATGTACGGAAAGATCGAGCCCGGGAACAAAGTCCTGCTGGATGCGCAGCTCCCGGACATAGAAGGAATGGCCCACATCCTTGGCGTGCATCATCAAGTGAACTTCGCGGTTAACGGGTATCGCCAACTCAGCGGAGACAATATCATCGCGCGACTCGATCTCGTTGGCGGGGTCCAAGCCAAAATAATTCTGATTCCCTTCGTCAATTTTGTCGGGATGGATGGGGCCGAATTTCCCGTCGGCGCCAGGATACCGGAAGTAAAAAGCGAATTGACCAGCCTGCGCCTGGATCTGCAGGGTATCGGGCCTGGGCGGCGTGAAGTAGACATTGGCCCACGCTTTTTGGCCAAAGACGCCCAGCGCGAGCACCTCCGTGCCGACAAGAATGAACGCGGCCGCCACCATTACTTTGGCGCCGCCTGGAAAATTCTTGAGCTTCGCGCCGTCTTTGCGTTCCGCAAACTTCCAGATGAAAAACGCCAGGACGAACTGGGCGAGAAGAAAAGAGATCCCCGCCTCAGCCATAGTGTCCGACAACTGCTCGTCGATCTGGTGCCCGTGGGTGGAGATATCCTCCGGCATGACGTACATGTGCGTGACGATCGGATAAGCAGATGCCAACGCGATGAGCACCAGAACCACCGCAAAAAATTTACCCATGGCACCTCACCTTATACTCTGAGTTCATTCGGACTTCGTTGCTTCGATTCACAAGAAGCCTGCATTCCGGTGTAAATCAACCCGGCCACTGGGAAAGAGCTCAGTAGGGCTTGGCTTTGAAGACAAAGTTGACGCTCTTCGCCTCGCTGCCCGCAATGGTGACTTCCTGGGTCTGCTCACCATAGGACTCGTGCCAAGCAGTGACGGTGTACTTGCCCGGGGGCAGGTTGGGAAGCTTGAAGCCACCGTCGTCTGCGGAAATGGCATAGTGGGAGTTCTTCAGCACCGCGAAAGTGCCGTGCATCCACGGATGGACGTTGCATTTCACCGGGATGAATTCAAATTTGTCGTACTTGTCGACAATGGGAGGCGTTCCCGGCGGCTGCGATTTGTTCCACTCGCGGTTGATCTTGGCGAGCGGGTGAATGTTGTGCGAGGTTTGATCCTCGTTCAGAACTTTGAGTTCCTGGTTCACCTGGAGCGCGAGGACGTGCGGCAAATAGCGGCAGCCTTTTTGCGTGAATACCGCAGCTTGCGACGGCGCAGCCTCATCGGGGGCTCCCGCCGAAATGTACACCACCACATTTTCGAGCGCATTGTTCGGGCCGGTTACCACGGTTTCAGTCGTCAGCGGCGTGGCATACTGCTTCGCGCAGCTGGGTTCCTTGGACATGTCGATGGGCTTCTGCTTTGCCGGTGTTCCTTCGTAGGTCACCTTGCCGCTCACGGTGCCGCCACCTGGAACGGCGGAGGTCATTGTGGCCGCGGCAAGAATGGCCACTCCTGCCAAAAAGATGTTCTTGGTACGCATTCCCTTGCTCCTCCTGAATTCGTTTTTCCCGAAACTACTGCTTGATGCCGGAACCGGTCGGGGTCCCGGTGATTCTCTGTGCGTTGACGATTTCAGCGCCTTCCTTGGAAGTCATCCAAAGGGCGAGCTCCGGACTCTTGCGCACTACTTGCAGGGTGCGCAGGTAATGCACCAGATCCCAAGCGTCTTCCGGCTTGATGACGTCGGCAAACGAAGGCATCGGCGTGCCGTCGAGGCCGGTCATGAAAATCTTATAGAGATCATGGTTGGTGGTGCCGCACTTGAAGCGGGAGCCTGCCGCAAAATTGTAGGGCCGAATCGGTTGATCGTTGCTGTCCGTAAGCGTGGAAGCGGAGGGGCCATCGCCGCGGACTTCCAGCATTCCAGCTTGGTGAAGAGGTCTTTTCCGTGCTTGATGCTATCCAACGTGAGCGCGGGCTCGGGAGGAACAGGGATCGGAGCGGCGGGCTTATCGGTCTTCCAGCGCGGCGAGAAGGTTTTGATGAAGGCGATGAGATCCGCGCGATTCTGGTCCGTCAGGGTGATCCACGAGGGCATGTTGGTGTTTACGAAGCCTCGCGTCATGGCGTTGAAGAGGTCTTCGTCGGTCGGCAACGTTCCGGTGGGCGTCGAGCGGCACTTGAAGGTGGCCGCGACGAAATTGCGCGGCAAGATATTCAGGTATGGCCCGTTTTCTCCGTTGCCGTCGCCGCGGAAGCCGTGGCAGCCCCAGCAGTAGCGAAAGTAGAGCTGTCTTCCAGTGCCCACGTGTCCAGTATATTTGCCGATGTGGGATTCTCCCTGTTGCGCCGCGGCCAGCGGGAAGATGAGAGTTGCAAGAATTGCGATACCGAACAGTCGTGACTTCGTAATTTTCATCAGGCTCATCGTTTTCACCCTTAGAATGCGAAGTCAAAACCCAGCAACAAGCTGCTGGTGGTCAAATTCAGTCCGTTAACGGGCGAGGCGCCTCGCTGCCGCAAGATGGCGTATTCGCTGTGGTAGGCAAAGCCGGCGCGGCTGGAAATGAAGGGGTAGTACCGCAAGCCGAATGTCAGCACGTCTTCGTTGCCAAAGTTCGCGGGGTTGCTCGCGAAAACCTGGCGCGACATGCGGATGAGTTCGTACCGGTTGATCAGGATGAGCTGCGGGTTCAGGTTGTAGTGAGTCTCAAAGAGGCCGCCGTTCCAGGTCGGCGCCTGCGCGCCGGCAGCAAGCGGCTGATTGGCCGGGGTGTTCGAACCCAGGAAAGCGCTATCCCAGCCATGGAAGTACATGGTGGTGACGTCGAGCTTCCTAAAGTACCACATGCCGATCAGGCCATCGCGGTAGAAACCTTTGTTTCCGATTCCCGTTCCGCCCACAGGGTTCGTCGCTGTGTTGCTGACTGGATTTCCATTAATGTCCGTGCCGACGGTCGTCGCGGTGGTCTGTGTGAATTGAAAAAATGTGGGGGCTTGACCGATGTAGGCAAACGCTCCTATTCGCTGCAGACCCAGGCTGCCAAGCTGAAATGCGCGGCTAGCGGCAAAAAATCCATTATAGCCACGGCCGGTGACAGGACCCGGTTGCCCATCTTTCGAGCTGAGCACTGAAGCCGAGAGGCGGGTGCGATCATCCTTCGAATGCCCCATCCACTCCAGGCCAACCTGGTTGTCGCCGATTCCGAACGTGTAAAGGCCTTCTGTGGCGACTCCCGGAGTGCCAGGATTTCCCGGTGAAACCAAGGGCTGGAAGTGATAGTTGGCATAGACGCCCGCGACGTTTGTCAGCGTCAGGATGCGCTTTTCGGACAATAAATTGTCCAGCTCGAATTTTCCCAGTTTGATGTTCAGCCAACTGGATCCCAAAATATTGTCAACGCGGGCCCAGACAGCCTCGAAGTGGAAGGAGGCGGTGTTGTCCGAGGATGGCAGCACGTAGAATGAATAATTCTTTGCCAGTGTGCCGGCGGTATGGAAATCCAAGCCGCTCCAGTCAAACCCGTGGGTGGTGATTTTCCCCTCCATTTGCCCCAACGGGGGGTTGGCGGGATCATCCACCTGCGTGCGGTTCTGGCTTTCGCGGTGCCAAAACGTGGTCATGCGAAATGTCACCGGCCAATAAGCCGGCTGCTGGAAAATAGGGGCGTCGCGATCGTTCCCCATCTGGAAGCCGTTGTCCTTGAACGCCTGCCCGAAGGGGCTGAGTTTCGGCCAAGCCTCGTGACAGGAAGAGCAAGGCATCCCGTACTTTCTCGCGAAAGCAGGAAGCGCGTTCACTTTGATAGTAGGAGTGGGGAACGCGGAAGCGGAACGGCTATCCGCGAAAAGAAAAACGAGCAGGAGAAAACCAAACAACAGCGAGGATGCCACCCCTGACACCCTGTTCTTCACCGCACGTTGACCACACAAGGACATACCGCCTCCTCTGCTGGGCGAAGAGAAGCAGCCAGACAGCAAAATGCGCAAACTTCGTGAAAGGGAAAAGGCGCGGGGAGACTTGCCCTTCTGGTTGAACCGGGTAAACCGGTTTCGTCCCAAAACCAAAAAACGGTTTTAAAAAATACGCCCATCGAGAATCGGTCCTTTCTCTCCGTCAAGAAAAAGGCGCCAAATCCTCAAATCCCTGAACCGGCGCGGATGCTACCTCAGCAAAAAAACGAATGCAAGAGTTTTCTTTTAGTTCTACTTATCGTGAGAATACCGGGAACTTATAGTTCTGGTACTCAATCTTAGCTTCGCCCAGTTTTTTCACTCTGGCCGCCTGTTTCTCTCTTCCCGTAGATATGCCGGCCAGGAAAATGTTTTCTTTCAGGCTTCCTTTCCTCTCATTGCGGAATCTTAGTCCCGCGATGTAGAGAGAATGAGAATTTTGAAATTGACACTCCGTCGAGGATGGGGGTACCAAGAAGTGTTACTCTCGATCTTGAGTGTGGTCTTGAGCGGGGATGGAAAGAATGAAATATTAGTTCGAATCAGCAGGGGCCGAAGGCAAATGAATGTGAAGCGTGGTGAAATGCGGCGGATTTTTCTCGCAAGAAATGCCGGCGCTGCCGCAACGAAAATGAATGTTCTGCTCTTGTGCTTCGTCTTGTTTGCTGGACTGACTGCGAGTTCCACCTTCGCGAGCGGGCGAAGCAAGGATCAGCTGGCAAGCCCTGGTTTTGTGAAGGAATTTGAAGCGACGCAGGCGGATGCCCTCCAGGCGTTAAACGAAGTGCTGGAGGACCAGATCATCCATGGAACACTCATCTTCGACAAACAGCCGACCCTGACTGGGGCGACGGTAGTTGAGTCAACTCCGCTGTTCGAACGCTGGCAAGGACCGGGGCAGGTTTTCTACAAGATTCGAAAAGATGCTATTGCGCCCCGGCATTTCCTGGATAGCGCGGATCAGGGCACGATTGCGGTGCGCTACGTTCTCAGTAGCGCCGCGCCCGGACGATTTCGCTTGCGGATCGACGCCGTCTACGTAGAGGCCACGCACCGGAGAATGCATGCATCGGACCTGACCGTGGAGTCGAGCGAATACAAGGTGTTCCAGGATCGCCTGCAGGCCATTCAATTTGCCGCACAGGAGGCCGCCGACGCCAAGCGCCGGCTCGAGAGCGCGGAACTCGTGCGGCAAACGACGATCCGCCAGCGGGAAGACGAGACCACACGCCTGGCTGCGGCGCAGGCTTCCGTGCAGGACCTGGAACAGCGCATCAATATTATGCGGCGTGAGGTGGAGCGCAGAGTGAAGGCGCCGGGCGCGGACTTGAAGTCCGCTCCCTTCCAGGCGGCGGCTAGCGAGAAGACTCTCGCGGCGTATACAGAAGTGGTCATCGTGATCGTCACGCCGCACTGGTACGGCGTGGAAACACCGGATGGCCAGCGCGGTTGGATGCCCGCGGACCAATTGGAAATTCTCCCGTGAAAAGTCCCGGGCAGAAATTCCTCACGGCAATCATTCGAATGGGAAGGCTCGGTGGAGCCTTTAGCATTTTGTTTCTGTTGACGAGCGCGGTTTTTCCTCAAGCTGTGCCTTACGCCCGCGCGTTTGCGAAGTCCGCGGAAGAAGTCGAGGGCGCGCTGAAGGACCTGCAGGCGTATTCCGGCCAAAAGCTGCCGATTGTGGACGGCTTCGTGGCGACCGGAGACAAGCCGCTCAATCAATACGAGCGCGCGTTTTATCAATTCTCGATTGACGTGCTGCCGGGAACAGGCGGCGGAACGATCGTGCGCGTCATCGCCAAAATCACGGCGTGGTACGCGGACAAGGATCCCGCGAAATCCGGTTATCAGGTGCTGCCGTCCAACGGGCGCTTGGAGCTTGATCTCTTGGACCGGTTGGAAGAAAAATTTGGCGGGAAACCGCCGGCTTCCTTGGCACGCTCGCTTTCGAATTCAACGATCTCGGCGCCGAAACCGAAGCTCGATCTTGGGGGCGTCCCTGGCATTCAAAATTCATCGGCAGCGAGTGCTGCAGCAAGATCAGGTGGCACGACCGACGAATTGGGCTCACTGCGGTCCAATCGTGAAGCCGAAGAAAAACGCATGAGGGAATTGAACGCGGAACTTCAGAGTTTGCAGGAAATCAAAAAAAATCAAGCGCACCCATTGAACCTGGTGGTCGTGAAAAAACCGGGGACCCCGGTGCTCGCGAAGCCTGCGGAAGGAGCACGCGTGCTCTTCAATGCCGCCGCCGAGGATGAGTTTGAATTCATCGACGCGGAAGGCGAGTGGATTCACGTGCAGATCTCCGGGCCTTCTCGCGGGTATGTCCGCCGAAACAATCTCGAGTTGCCGGAATTCATCGCCTCGCGGCTCAGCGCCGCGGCCGGCGTGGAAAAAGCAGAAGCGTTCCGGATTGTGCGTGAAGAAATTAGTCCTTTCCCGGGAGATTGGGAGCCCTTGAAGGGAAAGGGAGTGAAAATTTTTACCGTACAGCCTGTCTCGCAGAACTCCAAAGAAACGGGCGCGAGGGCAAAAGTCGCCTTCGCTAACTCCCTTTTTCAGAAATACGCGACGGAGAACGCCGCGCCCATTTCGGGAGTCGAGGGCGTCGTTGTAATCTTCGATTCGGCGGACGGCGGCATCGTGGGAGCCACGCTCGCGACGCTGAAGCAGTTCACCGCCGGCACACTTTCTTTCGAAAGCTTCTGGAAGGAGTGCTACCGCGATCCGCCGGAGGCGTTTCAGGAATCCCGCAAACCTTAGCGCAAGGCGCCTAGCCGTTCGGCGGAGGGAATTCTGGTCCCTCACTTCAATTCCATACAAAAGTTTTCTGGAGTGCGGCGAGGAATAGTGGTAGCGCAGGCTCGGCGGCAGGCGTTCCGAACGCGAGCGCGTGTTGTACTCCAATTGGTAACCCAGATGTTCCGCGTCACCCGGATAATCCCGACCCTCGGGATACGGATACGGCAGCAGCGAATGCCGCGGTAGCGGCTCGACGGTAAACGCGTGGGCTGCGTAGAAATCGAGATCCTTTTCGAAACCGTCGGCATAAAAGAAATAATCGCGAACCCATCCGGCCGGCAGCGCGGGAAGCCCCTTCGGATCAAAATCGAGCTTCAGTCCCTCACCGGAGCCGAAAACTACGAAGCGATCATCGGAGGCGCGAAGCAAATCGAACACATCGCCGTAGCGGGTGTAATTTCCCGCGGCGTGCGCGTAAGGACCGGACATGCTCCGGTGCGAATACGAATAGATCATATCGCTCGCCGGCTTCAGCCGCGTCTCGCGCGGATAGCCGACGAATTCCAACGCCGCCATTGCGAGAGGCACTTGCGCAACGCGCACATCCCGCACGTCCGGTGTCTGGTCGATTCGAATCGCGTCCCAATACACTTTCAGATTGTTGACGATGCGAATCCGCTGCGTTCCTGCAGGCAGTTTGCCGGTCAAGTCCGCGACCATGGTCCGTTCGAGCCCCGCCGGAAAACCCATGTCTTCCACAACGCGCGCCCACTTGCCGTTCGCGTCGAGGGCTTCCACATACGGCGGAATCACTTTGATTCCCGCCTGATCCGCGGCGTACATCGAAGTCGCCGTGAAGTAATCGGTGTAGCCATCGATGATC